>Ga0100403_1000831_pt1 | contig 30209 bp, 60 predicted proteins | sample CryGeymet201501t_FD_83663 | JGI IMG/M metagenome (GOLD analysis project Ga0100403, IMG submission 83663) | Groundwater microbial communities from Crystal Geyser aquifers in Utah, USA - Crystal Geyser metaG 2015-01t | ecosystem: Environmental > Aquatic > Deep subsurface > Groundwater | place... | reverse complement strand
CTCGTCCGGGAGCGCCGGAGCGCGCCATGTGCGCTCGACCGCTGAGATGGACTGCAGGTTGGCATCGAGGGACGACGCATCGAAGCTCGATGCTCCGTCGAACTGGGTGGCGGCAGGGGCCAGAAGGTCTTCCATGCTGCCTTCACCCCCGCAGGGGTGTCACCAGTTGGCGGGGTCTCGATCCGGTCGGACCTCCACGGTCTTCTCGATCCACTCCAGGTCGACCGGGCCGTCCGGCGTGAACCGGATCCCACCGTCGCCCTCGAACGGCTGACGGTGGTCGAACCCGGTGCGGAGGATCTCGTCGGGGATCCCGTTCGGGAAGGCCTCGCACGTCACGAGAGAGGTGTCGTCCTCGGTGTTGTACGCCCCGAAGTGGACGCACTTCGTGCAGATCGATCGGTACATCATGCTGTGGGCCTCATGTTGTGGTGCTTCATGTACTCGCCCAGGTGGTCAGTGAGGACAGCATACACGTCCCTGGCGAGCTTGGAGGGGCGGTCCGAGAGCAGGACCTCGGTCACGGACTCGGCGATCAACTCGGAGATCTCCGTACCGGCGGTCGTCGAGATCTCACGCCCGGCGACCTTATTGAGCTGGCGAGCCCCACCCACGAGCTTGAAGATCTCGCGCTCCATGGGCGAGTTGATGACCATACCCTCGCCCATGCGGGCCGACAGGTGCATGACGTGGCCCAGCTCGTGCACGATGATGCTGCGGGCCGTGGGCTCGACGCGAGGCGTCATCCACCCGGTCTGGCGGTCCTCGGCGAGCTGGCGCTCGAACCGGGCCTGGTCCTCCCAGAACTCGCGGGTAAGGACGATCCGCTGGTCCGGAGCGAACGGGAAGTACGCGTACGCCGGGTCCTTCTTGTTGACGTTCTCGGTGGTGATGCCGACCAGACGCGCCCGGTGGATCACGGCCTCGTGCTCGTTGAACACGAGCCCCGTCCCCTGCTCCAGCTGCTCGACCATGGCACCGTCGAGCGCGTGGTTCGCGCGACCGGCGCGCCAGCCGATGTCGAGCGACATGCCGTACTGGCGCTCGAACCGGGGGACCTTGCGGTCGTTGTGCCACTGCACCGCGGCCAGGCCGTTGCGGGTCGTGACGACCTCCGAGGACGCTGTCGTGGCCTTCTCCTCGCCGAACGAGAACGTCCCCTCCGAGGTCTGGAGCTTCATCTTCTTGACGTTGCCCTTGTCGTTCGAGAGCACCGCCTGCGGGTACCCGGCGTCGCGGAGCGCCTGGTGCGCGCGGATCGCGCCCGTGACGTCCATCTCGTCGGCCGGGGTGATCTTGTCGCCCCTGATCGTGGCCTGGAACCGGCCGGAGTTCAGCTCCAGCTCGTCGAAGATCGGGGTCAAGGTGTTGTCCACGTAGCCCCACGCGATCGGGGACTGGCCGTTCAGCTTCGCCTGGAACGGGCCCGTGAACTCGACGTTGCCGCTCGGGAACCGGCCGTCGACCAGGAGGGTGTTCCCCGCGATCGCCACGCCTTCGCCGGTGTCCTGCCAGCCCGGTGCGGGCGGCTTCTTCGCCCGCTTCGGGAGGCCAGAGTTCGACCGGACAAAGACGTGCGAGCCGTGAGGGTCCGAGATCGCACCATCAGCGGTGCGGATGACGGTGACGGCCGCCCCGTCGGTCACGACTCGTTCGTATGCCCGGTCGAACCCGGGTACCTGGTCTCGGTTCGTGTAGACCGAGACGTCACGGAACCCGCGCCCTTCGAGGTCGGACACCAGCTCGTGGATGTCCCGGCCGGGCGGGATCGCGATCTCGACGCGCTCGCGGTTCAAGGTCTTGCGCTGATCGATCAGCTCGTCAGCGACGTCCTCGGTGTTGTCCCAGTCGAGGTCCTGACGCCACTTCAGGCGCCTGCCGCCGATCACCAGCTCCGACCGGAAGTACTCCGTGGGCGGGAGGCTCGGGTCCTGCGGCGGATCCAGCTCCAGACCCTGGGCGGCCCGACGGCGGCCGAGGTCGGCCGGGTCGTTCGTGGCGTTCCGGTTGTACAGGAACCCGTCGTTCGTGATCACCGAGTCCTGGTGGAACATCTCACCGATCTCGCGCGCCTCGCGCGGCGAGATCCCGAACACCAGGAACGAGACCTCCGGGGTCTCAGACCCGTAGAACCCCTCCTGATCGATCGGCTTGTAGCCCCGCCGCTGCAGCTCGGCGCGGAGCTGGTTCGTGGCGGCCACGTTGTCGTGGCCCTGTACGCCGAACGCGCTCACCTGCTCGGGCGTCAGCTCGGCCGAGACCGCCGCCCAGGCGTGCGTGTTGAGCGGCGAGTCGTTCCCCCGCCACTTCTTCGGGTCGATGTCGTCCGGTCCGAGGCGCTCGTACGACAGGTCCTGCGTGTCGACCGCGGCGCGGCCAGCGCGACGGGCCTTGACACCAGTAGGGGTCTTCACCTTGGCGCCCTCGTCGAGGTACGCGACGATCGTGTCCTCCGGCCGGAGCGCCGGGTGCACGCCACCGACGTGGTCCGACGCGAGCGTGGTCTCCATCCAGTGGACGTCCTCGGTGGCGGTCGCGACGAACTCGTCCAGCGACCTCACCTTGAGGGGCTCAGAGTCGACCCAGCGCGCGATGCGGTCGGTGCCGATCACGCCCGGGGTCTTCGTGCGGACCGAGGCAGCGACCTTGTCGTCCATGTCGGCGAGCACGACGTAGTCGTCGCCGACCGAGACCGCGGACAGGCCCTTCACGTCGGACGCTTCGAGGAGCGTCACCGGCACCGGGCCCGACAGGTCCTGGCCGAGCGCACCGGTGAGGCCGGACTTGCCCATGAGCGCGTCGAACACGGGGTTCGAGACCTCGTCCGGGAGCGTCATCATGAACGGGGTGGGCGTGCTCGCGCCGTTCAAGCGTGCGCCCCAGCCGTCCCGGCCCTGCGTGCCCTTCAGGATGCGCCAGACCTCCCACACCACGGCCTGCACCTGGTGCGGGAGGACCTGCTCGCCGGACTCCTCGGCCAGCTCACGAGCGACCGCCCGGTACGTGTCGGCGATCACGTCGTACGCCTGGTCCCCGTCGCCGATCGCTGAGTCGATCGGACGGTCCTGGATCCCGGCGTCCATGCCGTAGAACGCGTCGTAGGCGTGCCGGTCGATCGTGACGGGCCACTCGCCGTCCGGGTACCGGATGTTCAGGTAGAAGTTCTTCTGCTTGCGGGCCTTCGTCGAGCGGAACACGTCATCGACGGGCTCCACGCCCCCGTAGAGCCGAAGGACCTTCTTCATGGTCCTCTCGTCGACCTTGAAGCCGCGCTCCCCCGGAGGCCCGTTCTTGACGGTGTCCCAGATCTCATGGAACCGGCGGTTGTGCTCCTTTGCGAGCTTGCCCGTGTACTTGTGCCGAGCGACCTTCGAGTCGTAGGCGTCCGGCGTGACGCCGTCGCGCAGCCAGGCCTGGAAGTCCTCGTCCGACACGTCGCCCGCCAGATCGAGGATCCGGCGCGCCTTGTACACGTTCGTCGACCAGTCCTCGGCCTCCGAGAGGAACGAGACCGCCGCGACCGCACGGTTCAGTCCGTCGCCGTCGTCGACACCGAACGCCTTCTTCGTGTCGTCGAGCGCGACCGGGTACCAGTCCCGACCGAGGTGCATGCCCTTCGGCAGGTCCGTCTGGCCGGTCTCCTGGAAGAGCTTGTACTGCTGGTCGCCGATGTCGAACAGCTGCCGGATCATCCGGTGGCCGCGGTCAGCGAGCTGGCGGATGTTGAGCTGCTGGAGGCGCTTCGCGCGGATGTACGGGTCGACCGACTGGCCGTCGTTCCACCCGACCGGGTGCGACACGAAGAACCGGACGTCGTCATCGACGAAGTCGATGTGCTCGACCCGGCCAGCGAGCCCGATCGAGAGGTCGTCCGCGGTGATGCCGTCGGTGCGGTCACCGATCATCTGGATGTAGCCGAACAGCTCCTCGGCCTGCTCCATGGTGACGTCCTCAGGGGTCTCGGTCACCGCCTTCCAGAGCTTCTTCACCTTGGCGTTGCCGGGCGTACCGCGCACCTTGCCGGTGTCCATGGCGTACGAGAACCGGGCCCAGTCGACCTGGGCGCCGCGGGCACCCTCCGGGGCGCGGGCCGCGTAGGTCTCGAACAGTCCGGCCGCGGACGCGAGCTTCACCTCGTCGGCCGGGTCGAACGCAGCGAACCCGCGAGCCACACCGAACCCGTCGTCGGACGCCAGGATCTGCGCCTGCTTGCGGTTGATGCCTGGGCGCTGGAACGCCAGGTCCTGCGCCTCTGCGGTGATGTCGATGAACCGGTGCGGGTCACCGAGCCCTTCGGTCAGCTGCGGGTACCCGCCCGGGACCTCGCCCAGCGGCGCGCGCATCGTGCGGGCGTGCATCCGGACCGGCTGGTTGGCCTTCCACCCGGAGTGGATCGCACGGGCCGACATGGCCCCACCGGCGAGCGCCATGCCGCCCAGTAGGAGCCGGTCGCGGGCCGACATGCCGCGCATCGTGGCCGCGTTGTACGCGGCCGCCCCGAGCCCGACGAGACCCTCGTCGACCGTATTCTGGATGCCGCGGCCGACCGAGTTGATCAGGTTCCCGATCGACAGCTCCTGGCCGCCCTGGCCGGTACTGGTCGGGGCGAGGAAGTCGATGGCCGGGGCGAGCGGCTTCGCCGCCCGGCCGACCGCCTCGAACGCCGAGTCGAGGAAGTCAGTCACGAGCGGTACCGCTCCAGGACCGTCTCAGCCCAACGCTTCGTGGTCTGCGAGGTCGTGGGCGAGTTCAGCAGCGCCTCCAGGGCAGCGATGTGGTTCTGGACGGTCTGCGACGGCGGGGGCTCGGTCCCCTGCAACGGGGTCGAGGCCGGAACGTCCGGCCGGGAGGTGGGCTTCATCAGGACGTCCGGCACGCCACCCGGGGGTGGCGTGATCTGGGTGCCCTGCGGCATGCCGGGAGGCGGGGGTGTCGGCTTTACGGCCGCACCGCCAGGACCGGCGCCGGGGAGATCGAGCTGCTGCTTGAGACGATCGGTGTCGGCGACACGACCGTAGGTCCCGGACTGGGGCTCCATCGGGTTCCCTGTCGCGGGCAGCTGGTTCACCACGTCGGGCTGTCCTGGTTCCATCGGTTACACCCCCGCAAGATGGGTAGGTCGGCGGGACTCGAACCCGCATCTCCCCGTCGGGCGCTCTGCCATTGAGCTACGGCCTTCCGTGGCGGTGGCAGGATTCGAACCTGCGATCTGCGGGGTATGAACCCGCCGGGGACGACCAAACTCCCCCACACCGCTCCGTTCATCACACCCCCCGCCCGTGCCGTCCTACTGACCGCCAGCAAGAAGGCGGTGGGTCGGGATCCACGGGCGGGGGGTTGACGTCTCGTCGGACGAGAGGAGTTCCGACGAAGACCAGTGTACCACACCAGTCCCGGACTAGGCAGGACCGCCCATCTGGGACTGGACGCCAGCGAACGAGCCCTGACCCATCGGGACCGAAGTCCTACTGATCGACTCCGGCGGGCCTCCCGGCCCGCCCCCGAGTAGCTCCTCGGCGGGCGGGGCCGGTGGCGGGGCCACCCCAAGCATTCCGGCGGGCGCCGCGCCGGGCATCATGGCACTACCATCGATGCCGCTCGTGAGCTGCTGGTCCTGCATCTCCTCCTGCGGCTTCACGATGTACTCGTCGAACAGGTCGAACAGGTCGTCGCCGTTCATGCGGGCCTTCGCGATCTTCGTGAGGGCCGAGATCGGGACCTCGCCGGTCTCCATGCCCTGCATGAGGCGCGCTAGCGCCATGTCCCGCATGCCCTGCACGTCGATCCGGCGGCGCTCCAGCTCGACGTCCTGGATGCCCTCGAAATTCTCCTGCACGTACTCGGTCGAGACGAGCCCGGCCTGCTGGGCCTGGATGCCGAGCACCATCGCCTGGGCCGGTTCACGGCCGAGCCCCATGCCGTACTCGGCCCGCACGCGGGCCTCCAGGTCGATGTCGTCGCGGTCGCGATCGATCATGAACTGCTGGTTGCGGAGGATCCCCGACACGGCGCGGTCGGCGCCCTGCGCCTTGTCGACCACGAAGCACACCCGGAGGGCCTGCTCGATCGCGCGCTTCATGATGAAGTGCAGCGTCCGGATGGTCGTGTTCATCATCCCGGCCGAGGCCTCGATGAACTTGGCGGACGCGATCGACTGCGACACCTCGCCCGGGCGGACCTTCGGCCAGCGGCCACCGAGGTGCATGCCCTCCATGAGGCGGTCCAGCTCTTCGAACACCTGCAGCGACGAGACCGCGGGCTGCACACGACCGATGGCGCCCTGCGGGCCGAGCTGGATGTACGAGCCACCACCGACCGGCATCGTGCCGATCAGGTCCTTCACCCAGACGTCCGAGTAGACCGCCTGGTCGGCGTAGTCCATGAGGGTCGACAGGAGCCGGATGTGGCCTTCCATGACCCGGACGATCTGGTCGAACTGGCCGCGCGGCTGGCCGTCGAGCGAGATGCGCTCGGCGACGATCACCGGGCAGATCCCACCGGCGGTCTGTCGGCGGTCCAGTTCGATCGGGATGTACGAGCGGCGCGACGCGGACGGGACGGTGCGCGAGGTCGACTGGTAGACCGCGGCCGTCACGATCTCCTTCTCGGTGAAGATCTCGACGATCGTGATCTCCTGGTCCTCCCACCATTCCGGCGTCTGGGACGGGAAGTCCTTGTCGACGTGGGTGTAGATCTTCACCTGCCACTCCAGCGGGAGCTGCGACACGTAGAGCTGACGCACGAACAGGGCCTTGCGGGTGGAGTCCATGGTGTGCCACCCGGCCTCCTGGTAGCAGAACCGCGGGTTGCGCCACTTGATGACCGGCGAGCCGGACTCGTCGTCCAGCTCGACCACCCACGAGAGCTGGCCGTAGGCGCACAGGTCCATCAGCGAGCGGATCGTGAGCAGCTCGATCTGCGAGAAGTCGAGGTACGCGGACCCCATGCGCTCCATCGCCGCGGCCTTGTCCTTCAGCGACTGGCGCGAGGGCGTGACGCGCACCGACGGCACGATCGAGGCGGCCTCGGCGGTGTCCTCCAGGGCGACCTGCACCATGTTCGGGGACTTGTTGTCGACCGAGTCACCGAACTCGTCGGTCAGGCCGAACTCACCCTTCACGGCCGCGTCGATGATGTCCATGCGCTCGTCGCGCTCGCGCCAGCGCTCCGTGTACGCCGTCAGCATGGACGGCACGTTGTCGATGTTGATCGGCGTGTACTCCATCAGGCGTCCACCAGGCGGCGCTCGGCCAGGTCACGGATCGTGCGCTCGTAGTTCGACACGGGACGACCGTTGCGGATCTCGAACGCCATCTCGGCGATCTCGTCGTCCGAGGTCTCCCGCGGCACCACGAAGTACCGGGCGGTCTCGTCCTCCATGCGGACCCCGCACACCATCTCGGCGTCGGGGTTCTCGCGGGACTGGTCGGCCTCTTCCCAGCTGTCGAACGTGCGCTTCACACAGTCACCCCCTCACGGCGTTCGTGCGGCACGTTCACGAACCGCTGCGGTGGCTGGTGCGGCATGCCGCCCTCCAGGAACCCGTACTGCTCCTCGACGGTTGCACCGCGGACCGCCTTGTTGCCGAAGTCGATCACGGCGCGGTTACGCCGGATCCGGCCGGGCAGCTTGCGGCGCCCGTCGAACGACGGGAGCTGGGTGCGCTGGAACATCTCGCGGCACCCGATCTCGGCGAACCACATCGCCATGACGAGGTCGGAGACCTTGCCCATCGGGAACTGGATGAGCTGCTGCTCCAGCTCGCGGAACTTCTTCCGGGAGTTCGCGTCAGCCCACGGGGTCGAGATCATCTGGTTGTGGTACAGGGTCGCCATCGCCTCGACGCCGAACTGCGGGTCCCACTTGTTGCCCTTGTGCGTGACGTGCGGAGCGATCCGCACACCGCGCGCCGTGAGCCCGGCCTGCAGCTCGGTGTTGTACTGGTAGAGCTGCGCCTGCAGCCCGTTCACCTCGACCCGCAGCTCACGCAGCGGGTACCGGTCAGCCCACTCCAGGACCTGGGCGATCACCTGCGGGGCCTTCATCTGCTTCACGTTCACCAGGTCGATCAGGTGACGCCTGCCGGTGTCCAAGTCCACGGCGAGCAGCACGAGGGCCGTGTACCCGGCCTGCTCGTTCGCGCCAGCGGGGTCGAGTCCGGCTACGAGGCCCCAGTTGGGCCCGTACTGTCCGATGAAACGGTCGGTGTCGTGCGATCGGTCCAACGCCTCCTGTGTGAACGACGCGCCGTGGCCCGGCATGTCGATGTTCTGGTACACGAGCTGGAAGTCGGCCTCCGACATCGCGTTGCGTTGCGCGACCGCGGCCGAGTACGGGAAGTGCTCCGGCCAGAGCGTGGCCTGCTCCTCCTCGTCGAGGATGCACGGGAACCGCAGGACGTTCATGCCGTCCACGTCGTCGAGCATCGAGTAGATGTCACCGGACGCGACGCGCGTCCCGACGAAGATCAGGCGCCCGGTCTTGCCGACCCGGTTCGAGTACTCCTGCCAGATCTTCTTGTACATCTTCGCGATCGACTCGGGCGTGTTCTGGTTCTCCAGGTCCGCCACGTCGTCGAAGATCATCCGGTCGAACCGGCGCCCGTAGATCTGCTTGCCGAACCCGTAGGTCGACACGGTCGGTTCCTTCTGGGCGCCGGAGCGCCCAGCGATGTAGATCTGGTCCGCGGCCCAGTAGCCCGGGTTGTAGAACGGGCCCCACTCCTCGATCAGGTTCCCGGCCGCCCCGTTGTACAGGTCCGGGTCCGTCAGGTGCTGCTTGATCTGGTACAGGAACGCCTCGGCGAGCGGACCCGCTCGCGAGATGAGCGCGGTACGGCTGGAGGGGTCCAGGATGATCTCGTACAGGGTGGACTTCACGGTCGCCAGGGTCGACTTGGCGTGGTACGGCGCGAAGTTGATGAGCTTCAGGCGCTTCGTGTCGTCCTCCAGCAGGTCCATGACCTGCAGGTGGAAGTCCGGGGTCTCGTGGTGGACACCGCAGTCCGGGCAGACCTCGTTCGAGAAGTACCGCTCGTTGAACTCGCGGAACGTCGGGATGCGCCGGGCGACCTTCAGGATCGGCCCCTCGAACTGTTCCGGAGCGTCCGGAACATCGCTCAGATCTGGAACGGTCGTTGCATCGGTGACCGGTTCGATCGCCAGGTTCCGCTGCTCCCTGGCGGCCGCCGCTCGCGCCTCGCGCTCTGCGGCCAGCTCCCGGGCCTCCCGGACGTTCAGGTTCACCCGCTGACGAGACACACCGCACCGCCGGGCGGCCTCCGCCTGGGCGATCCCCTCGTCCATGACGAGACGCACCGCCTCACGCATCCGATCGGGCAGCGTCCAGGACCGGTACTTCGGCAGCATGTGGCGCTCCGAGTTGTTCTTCGGCTGCCAGTGCTTGCGGATCTCACCCATCGCACACACACCCCCGCGCGCGCACCGGGGAAACGCATCTGGTGTCGTCCAGGGCGCGATGTACATCGCGCACCAGGTACCCAGTCCTCCCTTCGGTCGGGCCGAGAAGCGGACCAGTGCCGGAGCGACGCGGAGGCACAGGTCCCCTGGACCTGGAGCCTGGAGGGGCGAAGCTCCGCTTCGCGCCGAGAGGCGGACCAGTCTCAACTGGAGGGAGGACACAGTCCTCCCGAGTGCCCGGGCCTGGCCCGGTATCCTGGTGGCGGCTGCGCTTGGCGCTCCGCCGCCCCTGGTTCACCTGGTGTGAGCCGCCGCTGTGCGGCTCACCCTGGGGCCCCCCTGTAGTCCCCCCACTGTACCAGATCCGGGACTGGTTTCGTAATCGCCTAGGGCACATTGTAACAGAACTGCAACACAGATACCACCCTGAGTGACCAGGAACCACACACAGTGGCCGGTGACAGCACCAGCGTCACACCAGTGACAGGCCCCAGGAGACGCCCTTATGACCCCGTCACCTGTCACGCGGATTACCGGTGCCCCTACTACGATTGATCGGGACCCCACCTTATGGACCCCGGTCCGGCCAGGGGTCGAGGGGGGCCTCGACGACCGCATCGCCCCAGGGAGAACCCTGTTTCTCTGGTGACGCAGCAGGCACGGGCTCCGAGGGCCCGGCCGGGCGCCCGGCGAGCCCGGCACCACTCACCGTGGCAGGGCCCTGGCCCCAGTCGAGCCCAGGCATGCATGATCATGCATGGTCATGCATGGGCATCCAACCCAGCGGGTCGAGTGACAGGACGGGGCTGGGTAGAGAGCAGTGCTCTCCGAGCACCCTGGTGGGCGCACCTGGTGGCTTGGCCCTGGCCCTGGTGGCGCACCAGTCCCGGAAAGATTTCGCATAATCCCTGGTCAGACCCCTTGACAGTCCAGGACTGGTCTGCTTCTACTGGTGTCAGGCCGATCGACCCAGCGAGGACACCGAGGCCAGAGCCCACCCGGGGACAGCGCCCGGGCTCAAGAGCCGCTCGACCGCCACCAGCGCCCCACCCGTGGGGGACGGCCCTGGTGGGCAGGACCAGCAGAGCACGGCCCCTCGTGGTGCCGCCGAGCTGGCACCGATCGGGCCCCGGACGAACCAGCCACGCTGGAGGGGCTTCCTCTCTTCTCACCGACCGGTGGCCTTCACGGGCTGCTGGTCGACTGCAGCGCCACGGTGGCGCTGCTCGAACAGAGGAGACATCATGAGCACTGCAACCATCACCCGTCAGCCGGTCCCGGCGTGCGTGGCCCGGACCGGACGGTTCGACTCGGCCGCCACGATGGGCGTGGGCGAGGGCTGGGGCTTCACCGTCGAGACCGACGGCGTGGCCTTCGCTGACCTCACGGCATCGGAGACCATCGACGACACCGTGTCGAAGCTCCGGATCAGCGTGCACCGGGAGGCCATCCCGGACCTGATCTCGGCTCTGGTCGAGGCCTACGGCGCCCTGGAGGCGCACAGGGCGACCCGGTGACGCCCCACCCAGCCCAGGATCGAACCTGGGCCGGGTACTGCTGCAGCACGAGCTGCAGCCCAACGAGAGGAGAACACCATGGACGTCATCGCCTGCATCGCCAACAGCGGCTCGAACGGTCAGCCCGAGGTGCCCCTGTGGTACTGCCCGTGCCGGGAGTGCACGAAGCTCGACTGGGAGGCCACCCCGGACGACGGCCAGTCGCTCGCCGAGTACCGGCGTGAGAACTGGCCCGAGCACTACGTCTGACCCGCCCGCAGCACCTTCGCCGGTGCTGCTGGCACTCCGGGCACCCCGCCCGGCATCACGAGAGGAGAACACAGTGGAGATCCTGATCTGCACCGACTGCGCCATGCTCGCCGCCAACGGGGAGCTGGCCGACGAGACCGACTGCGAGCCCTTGGGGCTCGTGGAGGGCTACGTGGCGGTGACCTGCAGTGACTCGGGCGACGACTGCGAGTTCTCGTGGTCACCGTGCGAGGGCTGCGGCTCCCGCCTGGGTGGCTACCGGCACTCGGCGGTCGTCATGGAGAACTGAGGACCTGGAGCCCTGACGGGCTCCGGGCCCACCGCTCGCAACCCTGCGAGCCCAACGAGAGGAGACATCATGAACACCGTCAGGATCGAGGGGTTCGTCGTGGCCGACGCCGTACGGCGTGAGAGCCCGAGCGGCGAGCCGTGGACCACGTTCCACGTCACCACGACCTCACCCGAGGGAACCCAGGACACGGTCCCCGTGGCCTGGTACCACCCGACCTTCAAGGTCGAGGCCGGTCGGTCAGTGCGGGTCGAGGGCAAGGTCTCGACCCGGTTCTTCCGGGTGGCTGGCGCCACGCAGTCCCGCTGCGAGGTCGTCGCCCGGAAGGTCCGCAAGGTCTGACCAGGGCCTGCGAGCTTCACCGCTCGCCGGTCCACTGCCAGCACTACCGCTGGCTTCACGAGAGGAGAACCCATCATGGGAGCACTACACGCTCAAGAGATCGCCGAGTCCGGCGTGGACCTGGAGACCGCCATCCGGTGGCACCTCCAGCACAACCACTACCCGCCGGTCCCGGCGTCGATGGTCCCGGTGTGCATCGCTGCGATCGATGCCTACGCCGAGGACGAGCCCGATCGATCGATCGAGCTACCCACCTCGGTGGCCTACCGGGGCTCGGCGTTCGCACCGGCCTGGGCGATCGCTGACGCCCACCACCTCGGTCCCTGGATCGAGGAAGCCGACGGCTGGTGAACACCCCAGGACGTCGAGCCCTTCACGGGCTCGGCGCCCACCGCTGGCAACCCTGCCAGCTACCACGAGAGGAGAAACATCATGCTCAGCAACGCGACATGGCAGGCCCTGGCCGCCGAGTACAACAAGGCCCTGCGAGGGGCTGCGGACGGCTACCTGGGGATCGAGTCGGTGACCAACGCCGAGGCGCTCGCCGACTACGTCGGAGAACGCACCAGGACGATCACCGAGGACGGGGTCACCCTCGTCTGGTGCCTGGGCCGTGCATCGGTCTGGGAGGCGGTCGAGGACGACACGCCGTACGTCGACTTCGAGGCCATGGTCACGGCCTACGACGAGTCGATCGTCACCCCGCTGAAGCTGCAGGTCTCTGACCTGTGGCACGACCACCCGGTGTTCAGCCGGGACGACAACCTGCGGTTCAGGGTCTGGCACGACACGGCACACATCGACCACGGGCTCAGCTTCACGGCTGACGACGAGGTCGAGCTGTTCAGGGCCCAGGCCGCCGGGATCGGTTCCCAGGCGGTCCGGGACGCACTGTTCTGCGAGTCCGTCTACCAGCTCGCCGCAGCCCATGTGGCGGGCAAGTACCCGGACCGTCAGGTGGTCCGTACCCCTGGCCCTGTGGGTCGAGCCCTGCTCGACGCTTGGGGCCTGTGAGAGCCCAGGATCCTTCCCGGTCGCACGGGGAGGGTCCACTCCGCACCATCCCGGTGCGGTTCACGAGAGGAGAACACCATGAGCAACCACATCGGCGTCATCGAGTCCGAGCAGTACGGGGAGACCCGCAAGCTGCTACAGGCCGACCCAGTCATCCAGGACCTGTTCCTGGAGCTGCCAGCGGCCATTCAGGTCCAGCTGGCGGACGGGACACTGGAGGACCGATACGGGTTCATGACCGCAGCCCTGCGCGAGTACAACCGTCGCGGCGGCACGGTCCCGACCCACATCGGCGGGCCCCTGGAGGCCCTGGAGGCGCTCGCAAAGAGCGCGTGACCCCGGGCCTGGTATCCGAAGGGATACCGGGTCCACTGCAGCAACACCGCTGCAACCACGAGAGGAGATCACAATGAGCTTATGGGCTGTCAGCGCGCGCGTAGCGCGCATGCAGGGCTACCCCGAGGACGCCATCTGGCATGACCTTCCGACGTTCTACCTGGACGATGCCGTTCAGGGGTTCGTGACCCTGGAAGGCGCCCTGAAGGTCGCCGAGGACGTCATCGATCCGCACGGGGATGCCGTGGACATGAGCATCACGGTCGTGCCTGCCTGATTCTGCATCGGGGGCTCGGCCCTGGCGCCTACTTCTCCTCGGCTGACGGGGAGAGCCCCCAAGTACCCGGGCGCCGGACCTGAGAGGGTCCGGCGTCCACTCCAGGCACTACCGCCTGGTCAACGAGAGGAGATCAAGAGTGCAGATCAAATTGGATCGCAACCCCCACGGGCCTGGATGGCAGTTCCGGTTCGTTCCGTTCAAGCGGGGCGCCGGGTACCGGGCCTACGACTGGCCCTGGCACGGCCACTCGATTCACGACCCCTGGTGGCGAACCAGGGCGTGGGTCTCGTACATCCCGGGCTTCACGTTCACCGTGACCCGCCGAGCGAAGGTGTACGACAAGCCCCGCAACGGCCGCTACCGGATCCGCCCACTGTTCGTTGCGTTCAAACGCAACGGCAACCCCAGGCACTTCCCCGCCTGGTGGTAGCACCCAGGACGTCGAGCCCTCACGGGCTCGGCGCCCACTCCGGCACAACACCGCGCCGGTCACCTGAGAGGAGAACAGAATGAACATCACAGCCAACAGCACCAAGCCGGTGCTCCAGTCGATCACGATCGAACTGGCGCCCGAGGAGGCCCTGGCGGTCCTGGTGATCGCCGGGAGTATCGGCCACAGTCACCTCGACCAGCTTCTGGACACCCGGCTCGATCACGAGCAGAAGATCCACCTCCGGAACCTGTCCACGTCCGCCCTCTGGCAAGGCCTCAGGGAGGCGCTCGAAGCCCACGGCCTGGGCAACTTCGACGAGCGCGACCTCGACGAGCGCGAGCGCCTCAACCTCGTCGCCATCGGCGTGCTCGACTGAGTCCCGGACTGGTCATGCTAACGTGTGACCAGTCCACTCCTGGCAACAGCGCCAGGTCTCACAGAGAGGAACCAACCATGACCATTGCCGACATCCCCCAGTACACGACCGAGCAGTGCGACGCCTACACCGAGGCGCTGAAGGTCGACCCGATCATCGTCGCCATGTACGACGAGATCTACGACGAGGACAAGCGGGTCCTTGCCGAGGACGGCTACTCCGAAGAGGTCGAGTACCTGATCGCCCTCATCTCGGCGTCCGAGTACGAGTCCCGGGGAGGGACGCAGGAGTCCCACCTCGGTGGGCCGCTCGATGCGATCAAGGCGCTCGCCAAGGACGCGCTCGCCACGTCATGACCGGGACCTCGGGCCCTCACGGGCTCGGGGCCCACTGCCCGGCAACACCGCCGGGCTGAACCGAGAGGAGTACAAGAATGTCATTCGACACAGACGACGACGTTCGTCGTGACGAGACCGACGAGCTGCACGGCATCGAGCGGGAGTGGTTCCCAACCACACCGAACGGCAATGAGGCTCGCGACTTCGTCTGCTGCAGCCCGTGGTGCGACGACACCCCCGCGACCGTCCGGGTCTTCATGGGCGAGTTCACGGGGGAGGCGTTCTGCTCGAAGCACGCGCCCGTGGGGGTGCTGTCATGAGACGGTCCTTCCACACCGCGGTGCCCGTCACCGCAGAGCCCCACCCGCCGCAAGTCAGGGCGGCCATCGGCGAGCTGATCGCCGACTACGCCCCGGTCGAGCTGCAGAACATCACTGTCGACCGGCGCACCGATGACTGGGTGACCATCACCGCTGACCTCCCCACGGGGATCGGCGAGAAGGTCACCCGGGAGGTGTACCTCGACGAGGTGCTGGTGTGAGGATCTCACGCCCGGCAGGGATCTGCACCGCCCTGTACCGGTGTCCGAAATGCCAGGACACCATGTACCAGGCGCCCGGCGCCGTCGTCGAACACTACTGCAAGACCGCCGGTCAGGTGGTCGAGCTGAAGCCAGAGAGGAAGCCCTAGTCCGACCCCCGCCTTCGAGCCCTCAGTCTCCCGCCACCGGGTAGACTGGGGGCTCGTTTGCGTTCCTGGGTCCCCTCAGCTCGATCAGGACCTCCAGCGGGTCACGTAGCCCGATGATCTGGTGGTGTAGGAACTCCCGGCAGTGAGCGACCACGTCGCCGGTCACCCGCTCGCCGATCTCCATCCGATCGATGACGACGGACGGCTCGTGGTACCCGATGATGTCCCGGATCATCTCCAGCGTTCGTCGCGAGTCCCGGATCTGTTGCTGTGCCTGCAGCATGTGGCGCTCAATCAGGAGCACCATGTGCCGCACCGTTTCCGCCTTGTCACCGCACTGTCTGTTCACCGCTGCTACTCCCCTCGAAGCTCCCTCTCTAGTTCGGCAACCCGGATACGAGACTTTACGAGTTCGTCGGTCAGGTACGAAATGACTTCGGACACATCGTCGTGTGACGCTTGTCCCGCGCGGCCCTTCCAGCCCTGCTGGCCCTCACCGTCGTGCCCGTCGAGGCGCCAGCCTCGGGACCGCCAGGTGTACATCGTGTTCTTCGACACGCCGTGACGGGCCGCGATCTCGTTCGCGGTCGGGCCGTCCGGGTCGTACGGGTTCCACGCCTCGTAGTCCTCCCGGAGTCGGTCCAGGCGGTCCTGGGTAATGGAGGGTCGTCGTGCCATACCTGAACAGTACCGGACTGTCAAGGAGGCGTCAACTTATCACCCGTCACAGGTGCTCGACGTCGCCGGTCTCCCAGAACCGCTCGATGTTCGGGTTCAGGGAGGCCGGTCCCGTGAACCCCTGCAGGCGTACGCGCCGCAGGGATCCGGGCTCGCGCTCCTTGCCGCAGAGCCCGCAGAACAGGGTGCGCTTGCCGTCGTCGTGGTCGCATCGATTCATCGTGTGACACCCCCCGAGTACAGTGGGGTTCACGAAAGTCCGGGACTGGTGTGCTAATCTGTGATCAGTTGCTGGAATGACAGAGAGGACAGACAGCAGTGAAGGAATGGATTGACCACCCGCTCGTGAAGCGAGCGGTGGAGAAGGCGGACAGAGCCGGTGACCCGAGCACCCTCGGGGTGATGGAGCACCTGCTGGGGATCATGAACGAGGTGGAGGAACGGTTCCCGGGGGTCCCGTTCTCCGGGATCATCCAGGACCAGGCCCAGGCTGACGGTTACGACCTCGCCCGGATCCGGCGGACGCTCGCCAAGAACGGTGCGTGCCCTGCTGACATCGCCCTGGTGGCCCCGTCCTCGGACGAGCTGCGTCCCCGCCGGGACGCCCTGAAGCAGGACCCGTACGCAGAGAACGCGGTGCGCCTGTGAAGGTCCGCCAGTCGACCCTCGGCGACTTCGACAAGTGCGGCCGGGCGATGCAGTACAGCATCGAGTCCCAGGTGTACCACGGGGGCATCACCCGAGCGATCGGTACCGCCTACCACTACGCCCTGGAGTTCGCGTACAACGCGCTGATCCGGTCCGGGGTGTTCCCGGACGTCCACATGCCGAAGATCGAGGCGTACGAGTGCCTGGAGCGCACGATCGCCATGGAGCCCTCGCACGAGTCGGAGCGCACGAAGCGGCCCGGCACGTTCAAGTGGACGAAGGAGGTCCCGGACTTCGAGACCGCGACCCGGATCCTCGACGTGATGCTGGAGTCGTACTGGAACAACCCTGAGGCGGTCTGGAAGCAGGAGGACGGCTGGACGGTGCTCGCCACCGAGCAGGGGTTCTCGCTCCCGCTCTGGAACGGGCACACCCAGAACGGCTCGATCGACCTGGTGATCCAGGGCCCGGACGGGGAGATCGTCGGCGAGGACCACAAGACCGCCGGGAAGAACAAGTGGCCCTACAACAAGCACCACGCCCGGAAGCAGAACCAGGCGCCCTGGTACGTGGACGCGCTCTCGCAGCTCTACCCGGACGCCCCGGGCTACCGGTTCTTTTTCGACATCATGACCCATAAGGGCGTGTTCGAGCGCCGGGAGACCACCGTCAACCCGGAACATATCGAGGGGGTCCGTACAAAGGCCCTGCAGGTCGTCACCCTCTACGAGGGCATGCGGTCCGCCGGGCTCGACCTGCCCGCCAACCCGGCCAGCAACCTGTGCTCGCCGGACTACTGCGACCACTGGGACGTCTGCCCGTACGGGCAGGTCCTCGACGTCCAATAGCCAGTCCTGGATCCTTCCTGGATCCTCTCACAGCCCAAGGAGGGCACCACGCCCATGTCAGACGACTACTCGATCGGGCTCCGCACCGGAGCCGCATCCAACCAGGCCGCCGAGGTCCTCTCGGGCGCATGGCGCCTCGTGGCGGACGGCAAGCTCACCCTGGAGCAGCTCGTGGAGACCCACTTCACGCTCGCTGAGGGGTTCTTCAAGAACGCCAACACCATCCAGGCCGCGGCCAACGTCGGCCAGGCGTTCCCGGGCACCACGGCGGTGCCTCAGCAGCAGTTCCAGCCCCAGGCGCCCGCTCCGGGCCCGTTCGACGGGGGTCAGGCATCGCAGGGCGGGTTCGTCCCGGCCAACGTGGTGCAGGGCAACTTCGGTCCGCAGCAGCAGCCCGCTGCTGCGCCCCAGACGCAGGGCTTCCAGGCCGCACCCGGCACGGGCGGCTCGAAGGTCGACCAGGAGTGGATGGAGCTGTTCAACAACCCGAACGGCTTCTACGACAACCGCCAGTCGAAGCGCACCCCGAACAGCCCGGACTTCCGGGCCAAGCAGGGTGAGACCGCGCTCTGGCTGAACGGCAAGTACGGCCCGGCCCCGCAGTGGGTCTTCGACCGCCTCCAGGGCGGTATGGGCCCGGTCCAGTGAACACCCGGACCTTGGCGGGGGCCGCAGTGGCCCTCGCCACCCTGGCGGCCCTCGGGGTCGCCCTCGTCTCTTCGATGATCCACGCGCTTGAAGAGACCCTCACATCCACGGACAAGGTGCCCTGGGACGACGAGTTCTGGGACTGAAAGGAACACATAAGCAACGACACAGCAGCCATCGAGAAGACCGAGGTCGGAGCGGACGTCGTCCGCACCTGGGCCCGCAACCAGGGCATCGAGGTCGGTACCCGCGGTCACCTGTCGAACGAGGTCATCGACCAGTTCAACCGGCGCCACCGCAAGCAGCGCTTCACCAACAAGAACCCGATGGTGGCCCGATGAGGGCGCTCCAGCCCAAAACACCCGAGCTGACGATCGACTGGAGCAGGCCGGTCATCAAGTTCGACCCATGGCCGTTCCATGGCTACGCGATCGAGGTCAAGAACGTCTACCTACTCGACAGCGACGGGACCTTCGACGGACCGCACTCGACTGAGACCCTCACCGAGAACTCCTGGGACGTGCTCGGTTACGCGTCTGACGGGAAGCCCTTCCTCACCCGGGAGGACTACCTGTGAGCGCCCTGTACGAGTTCGACCCTGACAACCAGCCGCGGGCTCGCCGCTCGCTCAAGGACTGGTTCTACGACCACCCGAACGTCACGTTCGTGCTGCTCGGGCTCTGGTACCTCTGGCTCGTCTGGGTCACGGTCGCGTTCTTCGGCGACGAGCGCTGGGGCTGGGCCGCGGCTGGTGCCGTGGTGTCCGTCGTGGCCGCCGGTGATGCCCGGCGCTGGTGGAGGGACCATCTGTGACGGTCCAGAACCTGGCGCAGGGCTTCCAGTCGTACCGGGACTGGGCCACGGACCCGATCCCCCGGATCGGGTTCGGCATGGACTGGTTCGACCGCCCCACCGGGGGCGGTCTGGCCCGGTCTGAGATCGCGATGATCATGGCGTTCTCCTCGGTCGGTAAGACCACGGTCGGGCTGAACATCATCCGGAATAACCCGCACATCCCCACCCTGTTCTTCTCGCTGGAGATGAACTGGCGGATGGTCGCGGCGCGCCTGGCGGCCATGGAGCTGCCGACCACCACGAAGGACCTGGAGTACCGCCTGAAGAACGGTGACCCGGTGCCGGAGCTGGTGGCGGTCCAGGACAAGTACCGGGGGTTCGTCTGCGACGACACCCCGGCCATCACCCTGAAGCAGGCCTCGGAGTCGTTCGAGGACGCCACGAGGGAGATCGGTACCGCGCCCCGCCTGGTGATGTTCGACTACCTGGAGCTGATCGGCGGGGGCGGCCTCATGGGCAAGTCCGAGCAGGTCGACAAGGCCTCCCAGAAGGCCCGCGACTGGGCCCGGGCGCACGACTGCTCGGTCGTCCTACTGCACCAGGTCGGCAAGGGGGAGGGCGGCCACGAGCCGCTCGACCTCGGCTCCGGCCGCTACGGCGGGTTCGCCCCGATGGACTACGTGTGCGGCGCCTACGCGCCGCGCCTGGAGAAGGGGATCACCGAGCAGCGCTTCAATCAGGTGCGCGAGGAGATCTGGTTCCAGCTCCTCAAGAACCGTTCTGGCGGTGCGGACCCGACCGGCAAGAAGTACCGGCTGGACGCGTCGACGATGCGGATCTCGAAGTGGGACACCGTGGCGCCGTACCCGGGCTCGTACCGGGAGGAGCAGGGCACGCTGTCCGGCCCTGCAGTGGAGACTATGACCGGTCCGGCCGTCATGGATCGGTACTACGACGAGGACGAGGAGCCCTTCTGATGCCAAGGAAGGGGCCCGTGGCCCAGAAGGACTTGAAGGTCTACCCGGTCGACCAGTACCCGTACATGGTCGTCAAGCGCTACGACAAAGACCCGAAGTACTTCCGGTCGTTCCGGGAGGCCCGGGAGTCGATGCTGAAGGACCTGGAGTCCCTGGACGAGGGGTTCGCCAAGACGCTCGGCGACAAGGACGCCGAGCGCGAGATCGCCGCGGCCAGGTACCTGGTTGAGCGGATGTCGGACGCGGGCGGCGTGATCTCTCACGTCGTGGACCCGTACACCGGGGTCAGGTACCAGGCCGAGCTGGTGAACCGCACGAAAGGGCTGTTCGAGTGACCGGCGCATACCGAACAGGAAGGGCCGCGACGTGACCTGCCGATGTGGACGCCAGACCGCCACGTCACACCCCTGCCACCACGGCGGCTACGCCTGCACCAACGAGGGCACCGAACGCTTCTACGCCAAGCCGATCGGATCGTTCAGCGTCGCGGGCGCACAGATGAAGCTCGTTGCTTCACAGACCATCGCGTGCGACGAACACTGGGCCGAGTTCAACGGTCCATACCCGAAGGTAAGCACCGATGAGTAACCGGTTCGACTTCGAGGACGACGACGACTGGAACGCCCTTGACCTGGCCGAGAAGGCCACCATGCTGAAGACCACGATCACGATGACCGAGCTGGTCGAGCTGTGCGGTCACGACGTCCAGAAGGACAAGGTCCGCCCGCCCTGGAACCCGACCGAGCGCACCCCGTCGACCCACCTGTACGAGGACCACTTCTACGACTACGGGTCCGGGAAGCACGGCGACATCTTCGACTGGATCGCCGAGGAGGACATCGCCACGGGCGAGGAGCCCCGGCCCCTGAAGAAGGCGGTCTCCTACGTCCGCAGGCTGGCCCTGCGGGGCGGGAAGGAGCCCGGCGACGTGGAGGTGCAACCGATCCGCTCCCTGGAGAACCTGGTGCACGACATGCCGTACGAGGCCGTGACCGAGCTGCTCGGCCTGAACGTCCAGTGGTACGGGCTGCGCCGCGACCCGGACGGCACGGTCTACGTGCCGCACTTCGAGCCGCACGCTTTCGGCGACGTGGTGTACGGGATCAAGCTCCGGCACCCGGACGGGAAGAAGTCATCGGTCCCGGGCTCGCAGTTCACGCACCGGCTGTACCACCCGTACGGCTGGCGCCACCTGCACCTCGGCGCCCAGGCGGTCATCGTCGAGGGCGAGTCCGACTCGTGGGCCATGACCCCGAAGATGAACCAGTTCGGAGTCGACGTGTTCGCCCTGCCTTCCGGCGCTGGCGCCTGGAAGGACCACTGGCTCCAGGACCTGGAGCCCTACCACCAGATCCTGCTGTGCTTCGACAACGACAAAGCGGGCAAGCAGGCCCTGGAGAAGGTCACCCGCAAGGTCGGGTTCGACCGAGCCAAGGAGCTGCGGGTTCCGCAGCTCTACAACGACGTGAGAGAGGCCGTTGCGGCCGGATGGGAGCCTTCGCCATGAGTGACCGAGTCCGGGACTGGTGTGGTAATATGGGGGCACCATGTTGAACACCACGATCGAGATCTGGCCCTACGGGTTCAGCGAGGGTCGGCAACCAATCGCGCACATCGCGATCTGGAACCAGGGGACCTACTTCGATGACGGCGTCCAGTACGCCGACTACGGCTACGCGATCACGGTGGAGTACGACGACCGGTTCTTCGAGCCCGTCGAAGAGCCGCTGACCGACCTGCAGCTCCGCGACATCGCTCGGATGGAGGCGTTCGACGACGACCAGATCCGGGCGCACGGCGTCATCCGCAAGCACCGGCGCTGGGATGGCGCCACGGTGCTGCTCGGCAAAGTCCTAGCCGATGCGGGTTTGGCGTCATGAGTAAGGCGCGCCAGAAGGGCACCCAGGGTGAGAACTACTTCCTCGGGTTCCTGAAGATCCTGTTCGGTGAGCGCGTCGACCGCGCTCCCCTGCGGGGCACCCTCGACTACGGGGACTTCACCGGCGTGCCGTGGCTGCACGAGGCGAAGAACACCGCCAAGCCCCTGTTCCTCCAGTGGGCTCGGACCTGCGAAGCGAAGGCCGGGAAGAACTGGGTCCTGCTCTGGAAGGGCGACCTGCGGTCGTCCGGCAACGGCCCGTACGTCCTGATGCCCTTGGAGAAGTACATGAGCCTCGTCCAGTCCACTCCCGAAGGAGCCCTGTTCTAATGCAAGAGCCCGAGATCACGTTCGCCCCGCTCTTCTCCGAGGAGCACGAAGACCGCCTGCTGCTCCTCAAGTTCGTGGTGTGGCCCGACGACGACCTGTGCTACTGCTACCGGCTGAACCGGCTCGGGGTCTGGGTCGAGTTCGACCCGGACGAGCCCACCGAGTTCCCGCCGGAGGACATGCCGAAGCTGGTCGACATGGTCGACGTGGAGATCGTCGAATGAGGGTCCTGGTGCTCGACATCGAGACCAGGCCGCCGCTCCTGTACGCCTGGCCGCCCCTCTGGGATCTCCACGCCAGCCCCGAGCAGGTCGTGGAGCGCGGCCGCATGATCTGCTTCGCAGCGAAGTGGCTCGACGAGAAGAAAGTCATGTTCCACTCCGAGTACCAGGAGGGCGGGTTCGACGGCATGGTGGCCGCGGCCCGTGACCTGCTCGATCAGGCCGACATCGTCGTGCATTTCAACGGCCAGTCGTTCGACGAGAAGCACATGCAGACCGAAATCTGGCTCGCTCGCCGCAGGACCGGCGACGTCGAACGGTTCTCCCGGCCCTCGCCGTTCGAGCGCTGGGACCTGAAGAAGCTGGTCGCGAAGGAGTTCCGGCTCGACTCGAACAAGCTCGCCTACGTCTCTCGGGTGCTCGACATCGGCGAGAAGCTGAAGCACGAGGGCTGGGCGCTCTGGGAGGGCTGGATCAACCAGGACCCGAAGTACATCCGGATCATGGAGCGCTACAACCGCAAGGACGTGCTCCTCACTGAGGAACTCCTCCACGAGGTCGAGGACTACCTGCCGATCCGGATCCCGGCTCCGCTCTCGGAGCCCGACGCCGAGGGTCTGCAGTTCCCGTCGTGCCCGTACTGCGACTCCACGCACCGCGAGAAGCGCGGCTTCCACTACACGACCGTCTCCAAGTACCAGCGCTACCGGTGCCTGGACTGCCTCCGCTACTACCGCGACACCCGGCGCATCGCTGGGCTCACCACGAAAGGACTCTGATGTCACTGATCGAGAGAGACCTCGCCGACCTGCACGTCTACTGGGCGAAGCAGAAGGCCGAAGGCGTCACCGACGTGCCGATCGACCGGCACCTGCGGCTCATCGAGACCGTGCTCGCCTACGAGCAGCAGGAGCGCGTCCTCGTGACGGCCGCTGCCGGGGTGCGTGAGGTCCTGGAGGGGACCGCGGAGTTCAACCGCGGTCACCGTGCGGCGGTCGGCCCGTGAGGATCGGATTGGACATCGACGGGGTGACCCTGGACTTCCACCGTGCGCTCCGTGAGCGCTACGAGGTGTGGTTCGGGGTCGCGGTGCCCGAGTTCCAGAAGTGGGACGACCCGCTCGAACTCATGCACTTCGAGACCTACGGCGAGCTGTGGGCCTGGTGCGACCACGCCCAGGTGTGGCACGACCTGCCGTACGTCCCGGGCGCCCCCGGCGCGATCGACTTCCTGCTCAAGGCGGGCCACTCGGTCGCGTTCGTGACGTCCCGTGGCGGCGGCGCTGCTGCGGCCGCCGAGTACTGGCACGTCGAGTCGCCCTGGCGACGCCAGACCCAGCTCGTCACCGACCTCGGTGACTCGAAGTACACGGTCCCGTGCTCGGTGTACGTGGACGACTCGCCCGACGTGATCGAAGCGCTCGAAGAGGCCGGGAAGAAGGTCATCGTGTTCGACCGCCCGTGGAACGAGCACGTCACCGCGGGCTACCGAGCCCAGGACTGGTCCGAAGTGCTCGACTGGATCGAGGAGCTGGGCCGGTGAGCGACGAACCGAAGCGCTACGCCAAGTTCACGTCGATCGAAGAGGCCCGGCAGTTCGGGTTCGACCCGGCTCACGTCGTCGAGCACATGGCGGAGACCGTTCTGTGCGCGTTCCGGGGCCGGGCCGAGGGCCTCGACATGGGGTTCTACTTCTCGTTCCGCGACGAGGCGGACCGGACCTGGACCCTCTCGGTCATCCCCGCAGACGGGGGCGTCATCTCCGACGCCCTCCTCGAATCAGCTCAGGAGGAGCGCCCATGATCATCGGAATCGGCCACGTCGCGCGCGTCGGCAAGGACGTCGCTGCGTCCGCCCTGTCCCGGGACCTCGGGTTCCAGCGCCGGGCGTTCGCGGACAAGCTGAAGGACCTGGCCCTGGAGGCGGACCCGATCGTCACGTCCCAGACTCAGGCCACGAACATCGGTGTCGGCCGCGGCCGACTCGCCTGGGTCGTGCAGGGTATGGGCTGGGAGGAAGCGAAGAACGTCTACCCGGAGGTCCGTAAGTTCCTCCAGGACCTCGGGGTCGGCGCCCGCAAGGTGTTCGGCGAGGACTTCTGGGTGCGCCAGGCGGTCGAAGGGATCGGCAACCGGGATGTCGTGTTCTCCGACGTCCGGTTCCATTCGGAGGCCGAGGCGCTGCAGGCGCTCGGCGGGAAGCTCATCCGGATCGACCGCCCGGGCCGGGTGGCCGAGGGCCACATCTCGGAGACCGCGCTCGTCGGGTTCGACGGCTGGGACGCGGTCATCGTGAACGACGGCACGGTCCAGGACCTGGAGGCGAAGGTCGTCCAGCAGGTCCAGGAGTGGATGCGCGACGAGGTCCGTGACGTGGTCGAGGAGGTGGACCCCGATGAGCGTTGACCCGTACGCCATAGTCCGGCGTTTCCACGTTCGGGCGGCATGCGGTACCGCTCAGGGCGAGCTGGCCGCAGAGACCAAGGACGAACTGCTGGAGATGCTCTCTGTCCTGAGAGCTGCCGTTGCGAACATGGAGGACCGCGATGACGGTCGATGAGCTGATCGAGCTGTGCGACGCGCTCCTGGTGGACGCTGGCGCCACCATCGAAGGGCTCCGGAAGGACAGTGGTGAGCTGCTCGCCGGGCTGGACGACCAGCAGTTCCTGCTCGCGGTCCGGTTCATCGCCGGGGAGCGCCCCCTATACACCCAGGGTGTCGAGCTGGCGGCCGCGCCGCCGCGCCGGGAGCGCAAGCTGGTCCCCTTGGACGAGGACGAGGCGGCCCGTCGCCTCGCTGAGCTGGAAGCCCTCGACGAGACCACGCCCGGGATGGGACCGCAAGAGGCCCCGTACACCGGCCCGGTCGACATCGGCGACGGCGTGACGCTCGGGCTGTGACGTGCAGATCTACCGGTTCGACCCGTTGACGAACCTCATCGAGAACCCCGAGGCCGAGTTCAGGTACGAGCGCCTTCGGGAGCTGGCCGACGAGCTGCCCGAGAAGCAGGCGCACGTCGTGTCGCGGGTGTTCTTCGGTGGGGCGCCGATGAAGACCGCCGCCGCGGAGATCGGGGTGTCCGCCCCGACCGCCCGTCAGATCCTTGAGGACGCCCTGGAGACGCTGCGGAATGCGCTGCAAGAAGAGGACTGAGTGGGGGCAGTGCGCCCAGCCAGCACGAGAAGGTGCTTCGTTCTGCACCGTTCACGAGCACTTCCGGGACCGGCCGGACCCGCCCGACCGGTACTGGCACGAGAAGGTCGTGCGTGGTCTGATCACGCCGACCGTCGACTGGATGAAGCCGTCTGAGCTGCACGCGATCATCAATGGCCGGTACCGGGGCGATGGGCGCCGGGTCGACCAGTACGTGGTCGGTGACCCGCTCCTGATCGATGAGGACGCGTTCTGATGGAGGAAACCGTGTTCGTCCTGCTCCGCTGGTCCGAGTTCCAGGGGAACGCCGAGCCTGATGACGTCAGGGTCTACTCGGTCCACCGCTCGTTCGAGGAGGTCGAGGCGAAGCTCGACCGGATCCGCAGGGCCAACCCACAGTACGAGCTGCGGCAGTTGTCCGATCACTTCTGGCGGATCGGGCCAGACGAGGACGAGGGGTTCTTCGGGAACCGACCCGTGTACCTCAAGCTCGTGGAGAAGGCGTTCTGATGGCCGAGACCTTGGATCCGCAGTGCCCGGTCTGCAAGCAGCGGTCGCTCGTCCCTCACCGGGACTGCAGCCACCCGGAGTGCAACTGGCTGGTGTGCGAGCTGTGCCAGTCGTACGGGGTTCCCGACGGTCGGTTCTGGGACGCGCCGAAGAAGAGGTTGTGGGATGGAAGCTGAACGCCACCTGTCCGTGGTGCCCGAGCACGAGCCCCACCCGTTCCTGTCCGAGCACGGCGAGGAGCGCCTATGGCGCGCCCGCCGCACCGAGACCGTGGACGCGATGCGTGCCCGGTACCGGGAGATGGGCCACCCGGACGACGGTGGCGCCTACATGGTGAGGAGTGACGATGGAGTTCTCTGACTGGTGCCGCCTGTGGGCGGCCATGGACGTCCGTAACCGGGTGGGCCACGAGATCGTCCGAGCGATGGACGATGCCCCGACCGTGCGGCTGTGGGTGTCGGCCGAATGGCGCCGGGCATACCGAACAGGAATGGTTGAATCATGAGTGACGATATCTGCCGGTGGTGCGACGACTGCCTTCTCGACTTCCACGACAACCCGACTGGACGATGCTCGGTCACTGGCGGCCACGACCCCGACGCGCCAGAGCCATGCCCGAAGGTAACGACCGATGACTGAGTTCGAGGCCCGGGTCCGTCTCGGTCGCGCGCTCGACGCGCTCGGGATCTGGCTGTGCCGGAAGCTGTCCGCTGTTGCGGCCCGCCTGTACCCGGACGGGCACTGGTGACGTCATGATCGACCAGTACGGCAGGGCCCTGTTCAACCCGAAGCCCTCGGCGTACTCCCGGACCGTGCTCGGTCCGGTCGAGTCCACGGATCCGCGTCGAGCTTACGAGGTGACCGGCGAACTACTAGTCCCCCGTCATCGCCCGACGGGGCCGGGCTCCATGTTCCACTCCTTCGAAGTGGAGAAGCTGTGCTACCGGCAGGTCGTGGCGGGCCACATGCTCCAGAACGGTGACGTCCGTCAGATGTTGGAGCGCCAGGTTCGGCGCTCGTTGGCGGACGCCCTGGTCGACCGGTTCACGATCCCGATGCGCGTCGAGGAGCTGTGGTGAGCTGCCCGCTGTGCCTGCACCGACCTGGCTGGTCCGGGTACGTCATACCGATGGAGGGTGGCGGGTGGAAGCACATGCCGTGCCGGTGCGAGGTCGCGGAGCGCGACCGCGACCTGTACGGGCACACCCGGAACAAGCTCCTGATGCTGCGGTACCTGGGGCCTTCGTTGACACGGTGACCGGCTGGGACCGCAAGGACCCGAAGCCGTCGGCGGTCCTGCTCGTCTCGCAGCTCACGGGTGGGGTCCTGGCTGTCGAGACCCACTCGACGGACCGTTGGACGGTGAAGTCGAAGTTCGACCGGGTGCGGGGAATCGATGATCGCTGGTACGTGGCACCTCGGGAGACTCTGTTCTCGTTCGAGGCGTTCGTGCGCGGCATTATGGTGTAAACTCCCTGGTCAGGCCACAAAACCAGAGATCCTCCTTTCTCTGTGGTCGCCATTCAGTCCCGGAAATAATCCCAGGTAGATAAGTCGGGGCCCAGTGTGGTACAGTTCTGGTCATGGAACGAGAGGAACCCACCATGACACTCAACCAAGAGTTCCCGCTTCACGTCCGGATCCTCAACCCCGAGGACCCGTCCCGGTTGCGGTTCGAGCTGCGACTCGGCGACCACACGGTCTACACGGACTCGTGCTGGAGCCCGTCGAAGAACCCCGACGAGCAGATCGACCGGGTGATCGGCCAGGTCGCCAGCCGCCTCGGTGACCTGATGCGCGACGGCGTCCTCTACGCGTACGACGAGGACTGACCATGAGGTTCTACGAAGCGATCAACGCCTACGTCGAGGAGGCCGGACGGCTCCGCACCCCGTCCTCGGTGACCTCGTTCCGCAAGGTGATGAACACCCTGCAGAAGTACTCGGGCGCCGTCATGCTCGACGAGATCGACCAGAAGGTCCTCACCGACTGGTGCCTGTCGAATAACCCGGCCCCGTCCACGGTGAAGAAGCGCCGGGCTCACGCCCACAGCTTCTTCGGCTGGTGCGTGTACCGGGGCTGGATCGAGACCGACCCGTCGGCCGCCCTCACCTACTCGGTCATCCCGGGCCGTGGGTCCGTGAGGACCCACACCTGGCTCTCGAAGCAGGAACTGCGTGACCTGATCCTGGTGATGCCGACCGACGACGCCGGGGAACGTGACCGGCTGATCCTGCTGCTCGGGACCCTGTGCGGGCTCCGGGCCGAAGAGATCTGTGGCCTGCGCTGGAAGGACTTCTCGGCCGACTGGTCCCGGCTCACCCTGATCGGCAAGGGCAACAAGCCCGCCACGATCGGTGTGCCTCGCGAGCTGCGCGAGGCTCTGGCGGCCTGGCACAAGAAGCGCCCGTTCGGCGCGACCGCGGTCCTGCCGACGATGCGTTCGTGCACGATCCGTGGGAAGCGGGTCCGGGTCGCCCAGTGGGACAAGCCCCTCCAGTACCACGGGGTCCTGTACGCCGTGAAGGCGGCCGGTCAGCGGGCCGGGTGGAAGCTCGACCCGCACGACCTGCGCCGCACGTTCGCTGGGATTCTGGAGGAGACCGGTGTGCCGGTGACGGACATCCAACGGGCGATGCGCCACAACGACGTCGGTACGACGTCTCGGTACCTGGACAAGAACCCTCGCCGGACTGTCGAGGTGACCGAAGGCCTGGAGCTGGGGCTGTGATCTCCGCCGACCGCATCCACTTCAACGGTGACGGCACAGCGTGGGTCGTGTTCCGATCCGTTGCAGTGGAGAACGACCCCTGGTCGCTGGCTGACCGCCCGTGCGATCACTGCGGCGGCTCGGGTCGATGCGACCACGACGACTACGACATCGTTTGCCCCGACTGTGACGGTACGGGCCGACACACGTTCACGGTCACGGCTCCTGACTTTCGAGGCGGGCACGAACTCCGTGTCTCGGTTGTCCCCCGCATGGTGCTGCCGATCGTGCAGATGGGAACCTTCGACCCAGATCGACCCGATCGGTTCATCGCCATGGACGGGCGAGGCAACGCTGCCTACCACGTCAAGGGCGAGCGCCCCATCCCCGTCACCCTCCCGTCTGCTGCTGTTCCCGGCATGTGGGCCGTCAAACTGGCGGTGGCGTCGTGAAGCTCTGCACGTTCGAGGGCTGCGACGGGAAGCTCAAGGCCCGGGGCCTCTGCAAGAAGCACTACAACCGGCTGATGCGGGGCACCCTGGACAACCCCCGGTACTCGGCGCCCCGGCCTGGGGTCGGTGAGCGCACCAAGTACCCGTTCGAGTTCGTCAAGCGCGGCAAGGTCTGGTACCGCCGCCCGGTCGGCTCCGACGACCAGTGGGAACTGGTGCCTGGGTTCGTGGGGGTCGCCGCCTGATGGCGGAGCCGTTCAACTTCAAGAAGGACTGGCGCACCCACGACTCGGACTACGTCCGGGACCATCTGGCCGAGTGCGGGTGCCGGGAGCCCGGCCACCCGCAGCCCCGGTACGTGCTCCTCGACGAGCAGGAACTCCGAAGGGGGAGGTGGACATGTCCGCACCAATGAGCAACAGCTGGAACGAACGAGACCGTCAACGGTTCGCTGACCGTGACGTGCTGCGGGCACAGACCGTGCCCGCCAAGGAGAAGCCAGTCCCGGAGCTGGACGAGTGGCAGGACTACCCGTCCTGGGATGACCTGTTCGACGACGACAACGAGATCATCATCGACGAGGCGATCGCGTGCTCGCTGGAGAACCCGGAGACCTGCGAATCGTGTCAGTGAGCCCCTGGCTCGCGGTCGGTGCCCTGGCGCTCTGGTACTTCAGGGTGGTACGGTTCCGGTCATGAGCTGGATGATTCCGGTGGCGCTCTTCGTCCTCCTGGCGCTGTACGCCGGGAGTGGACACCACCGCGCACCACGTACCGGGGAACGGGTGAACTCGACGAGCCCCCTGCAGCGCAGGGACTACGACTGATCTACTTGCGGTAGCAGCTGAGCTTCCGGCGCTCGTCACTGAGCCCGGTCGTCATCTTCTGGGGCGCGCGGGCCAGGTTGCCCTTGCCGCCCTGCTGCTGCACGGTCGCCTGCTTCTCACTGCGCTTCATGACTACTCCCCCGGTCGCGGTCTTCGAGGCGCCCGATCCGGCGCTCGTCGCGGACCTGTTCGCTCGACAGCATGTCGAGCTTCAGGTTGATTAGGTCGATCGAGTCGGCCTGTTCGAGCTGGT
>Ga0100403_1000829_pt1 | contig 30263 bp, 35 predicted proteins | sample CryGeymet201501t_FD_83663 | JGI IMG/M metagenome (GOLD analysis project Ga0100403, IMG submission 83663) | Groundwater microbial communities from Crystal Geyser aquifers in Utah, USA - Crystal Geyser metaG 2015-01t | ecosystem: Environmental > Aquatic > Deep subsurface > Groundwater | place... | reverse complement strand
TAAAGGACGGGGTCTCTCGGAGCTTTTCTGATGAAGCTAGCATGGATAGACGTTGAAACAACAGGGTTAGAACCAAAGAACGACCTGTTGCTAGAGATAGCAGTTGTTGTAACAGACACCAGAATGAACGAACTTAGTAGGTTTTCTATTGTTATTGGCCATTCTCCACTAAATATCATCGCCACTAAAATGTCCAACTATGTAACAGACCTACACCTATCTAATGGACTAATAGAAGAAACAATAAAACCGGAAAACCCAACAACGAAAGAAGCCTACTACAAAATAAAAACATGGCTTACAAACCTGATACACGAGAATAGCACAAACGAACCAATAAGGATGGCAGGAAAGCAATGCACCTTTGACTATAAGTTCTTGCCCAAAGAGCTTACTAATCTGTTAGAGAGAAACGGGGAAAAACATTTCGATATTGATACTCTAGTAGCATGGTTCCCGGACCTGTACAAGAAGATGAACAAGGTTGGTAGACAACACAGAGCCTTATCAGACCTACTACAAGACATAGCCTTCTGCAAACATCTGATAGACAACAAACTAGTAAAGATAGAGGTATAAATGCAATACAGAGTAAAGAGCGGTGCGCGACTTACCTTCTTTGTGGAAGCACGTAATAGCAAGGAAGCAGAAGAGCTAACGAAAACAGCCCTGAGTGAGCCTATTAAGGTTACACACCCCATAATGATAGACGCTATGGTGTCTGATTTTAGAGCACTCAACATCACACAGTAAGGATCAGATGATCTCCAACAAATTTCCACCGCCGCCATCAGCACATGTGAATAAAGTCCCAGACAAACCTGCTTTTACCTTCTGGGAGATGATGGATGAGGCCGTAGTAACAACCTCATTTGATAGGGATATACTAAAGCCCTACTCAAGTAACTACCCATCGTCTGCCTCTATAGAAATCCTAAACAAGGACGGCACCACTACTATTCTCGGTAGTTGTAACCGTAAGGAATATTGGAGGAGAACAAAAGAACCCCCTACCAACCCCGCTTCTGTGTCCAGTACCTGGAACATGGAAATGGGTAACTGGGTCTCCGACATGATAGTCGAATGGACAAAACGAAGACGGGTATACGTGGCCCACGAAGTACCCTTCATCTACGAAAGATACAACATATCGGGCCGTGTTGACCTCTTCTACCTACACCCAGTAACAAAGAGGGTGATCGGCGCAGAGATCAAGTCTGTAGGAGGATATGGTCCAAGTAAGGGGGTAGTAACGGGATACCCGCTAGCCCCAAAGGCACCACACGTACTGCAAACAGCCATCTACTTGGACTTCTTCAAGCAGAACTTTGATGTAGACATCTTCGACATCATCTACTACTCAAGAGAGAACGGAGACCGTAGCGTATTCACCTGTACACTAGATGAATCCGTTGGAGAAGTACTGATTGACGGTGTTCCTTCTGGGATAAAGCCATCCGATATCTACAAACGATTTGAAGCGCTTGAGATACAGGTTCGAACAGGAACGCTTCCTGCAAGAGACTTTGAACTACAGTACTCCTCAGAAAAGCTGCTACAACTAGCAAACAGCGGAAACCTGACGAAGAAACAAGCGGCAGATGTTACCGCAGGCAGAAAGCTAGTAAAAGGCGACTCACAGTGTAGCTGGTGTGTCTTCAAGGAAAAGTGCTGGAAAAGATCAGGAGCACCAAGAGACTAATGTCTAAAGACGGATTATACGACAAATTCATTGTACTTCGAGTAGATAGAAGAGACGCCCCTGGCGAAAAACACCACAAATGTAGATACTTTGTACTGGATGTAGACCATGATGAGTACGCACTGCCTGCCCTAAAAGCGTACGCCAAGGCTTGTAAGGAAGAGTACCCACAGCTAACACAAGACCTGCTACAGATAGTAGCGGAACAGCACGCGTAACTGTTCCCCGCCCTAAAGGACGGGGCTTTTCACTACATCACGGAAACCGCGATGCGCGAATTCAGGACTGGTTACTTTGCAGCCCCTCACCGAGCCGATAGGTCCGGCGAACCTGGCAATGTTTGCGGCGGCATTCACGTCGCTGTGCGCCAAGTTTCCACATGGACAGACGAAGCGATGCTTCACCCGCTTTCCAAGCTCCCCACACACGCTACAAGTCTGAGATGTGTAAGCGGGGTTGATGTAGACCACGTACAGCCCAGCGCCTTCGGCCTTGTAGGAAACAAAGTCTTGAAGCTGCCTGAAGGCCCAGCGATGCAGACGCGTCCTGACCCGCTTTCCGGCCTTGATGTTGGCGCGGATGTGGGTCAGGTCTTCCATCCGAAGTTCACTTGCTCCGGCACGAACAGCTTCTGCGACGATGGACTTGCTGGTTTCATGGTTCACGTGCTTGACATGCCGTTGCTCACGACCGGAGATAGCACGGAGCTTACGTCTAGCAGCTCGACTACCGTTGGACTGGAGACGACGGCGATGGGCAAGGTAAACGTCCCGGTCATGCCGGAGTTTAGCGCCGCCCCAGACCTTGCCGGTGCTGGAGACTGCGAGGTTATTCTCGCCTATGTCAACCCCGAAAGTGCCACCGCCAGAAACAGGGACGGCATCGGGAAGATCAAGGGCGAGATTGAAGTACCAATCGCCCTTGCGGACGATCAGCTTGGCTTCTTTCGGTGTACCACTGGCAAGCAAGTTACGCTGGTGCTTACCGCAGACGAATTGAATCTTGGCTCGCCCAGTAAGAGTGAACAACGAGAGCGTGTCGCCCTTGATCGAGTAGGTGCGCTTATCGAAGTTGACCGAGGTTGCCTTGAAGGCGATAGCCGGGACAGGTTTGTCCTTGGCGATGCCCTTGTTGGCCTTGTGCGTCTTGTAGGCATCGGCAACACGGTGAATGGCTTGGCAAACCATCTGACTACCAAGTGCAGGAAGTTGCTCGCGCACCGGGTAATAGGCCAAGTGGTGCAGCGCCACCCTGTTCCAGCAACGATGCTCGACGGCGAGCGGCACGATGGTATTGCAAGCTTTGGCATAGGTGTGCGCAAGCGCGGACAGCGCACACACCTGCTCGGGTGTGCTAACCAGCTTGAGGGATACCGTTCGCGTTATCATATAGGACAGTATAGGCTACCCTTCAAAGAAAGTCAAGGGCACTTCTTTCCTCCCCACCCTAAAGGACGGGGTCTCTCGGAGCTTTTCTTATGAACGTATGGCCCATACCAGGGCAAGATAGCCCAACAACTAGGTCGGCCATGGCCGAGGCCAGAAACGAGCCTGACGGCATGTGGTGGGCTTTATACCCAGAGGAGCCAACAGCAATCAAGAGACGCAGGCAGATAGGGCTAATACTATCTCCTTGGAAGTTCGTGAGAGAAATGCCCATTACGGGGCATCCTACCATAGTCGCTCGTAAGCTATGGAGACACACAAACTCAGGAATAGAGACTTGGCAAAATAAATATGCATAAGACAGAAGCTACAGTTTGGAGCGAACTCTTCCAAATGCAAAGGGACCTAAATACCCTAACCTTTACCAAGAGCGTTCCTTCAGGAAAAGCCCTATCTAACCTGTTATGGAAGACAAATAAACCTCCTGCGAAGATATTTTCCTTGTTAGAGCATTGGATTCTGCAGTTCTCTAGAGCAGCTTGGCATGAAGTACACGAGGCTGAGCTGTTGATACAAATGCGAGTATCCATACACGATGAAGATGAGAAGGCGTGGCTAGCAGAAGAAATAATAGATATCCTGCACTTTACAACCTCTATGTGTATCCTATCTGGAATCTCTCATCAAGAAATAGAGCAACAAATAGAAAATCTGGACAAGATGGATCCAGAATTGAAAGAAGCCATGCTAACTGAACACCTGTACGACCAAGCATTTGAGATAAGGGACGCACTGATAAAGACCGAGCGCGCCCTCAACTGGAAGTGGTGGTCCAAAAGAAAAGAAGTAGACAAAAACCTATTAAAAAAGGACATACTTCATGCGAACATGGCTACTATCTACCTACTGATGTCACTAGGAATTACGCAGGAGGGTATTCTAGAAAACTACAAGTCCAAGCACGCAATCAACGTCCTACGACAGCAAACAGGATACACAGCCGGTATTTAGGTGAGTACTTTCGAAAAAGGCGACCTTGTCTTCATAAAAAGGGGGTTTAGAGAAGAGCTACATAAGTACGCACTACATACCTGGTCTGTGATAGAAACACACCAGCTATCTAAGGCAAAACTTCCGGTAACCTACTACAGTCTATCAAAGAAAGCCACAGCTATTGCAATACACTATGGGCAAAGAGCCCAGATGGTAAAATCTCCGAAGTATGGAAACCTTGAGATTGTTACTATAAAGGAGTCTGTAAAAGGACACCCAGCTCAGATAATAAGGATACAGGCAAGCCTATTAGAACCAGTGCTTGATGTAGACACGTACCAAATGCTGTACGACCTAAACGATGACCAGGATGCCCTGACCAAAATCTCCGTACTCCAAGCTAACGGATACCTAAGAGTAACCAATGCCGATTAGAAGCTATCAGTGTCATACCTGCAAGCACACAGACAACCCACAGAGACTAACAGACATATACGAACAAGGTTTTGAAATACCCACACACATCTGTGGTGTATGCGGCGACAAGATGCAAATCCTTGTGTCTCAAATAGCACCTTCTCCTCCTACAGGAGAGTCCCTCAAGTACATCCAGAAGAGAGACAGGTTCAAAAGAAGAAACGAACGCATCATGAAGATGACTCCTGACAAACAAGAGGTCTTCAAGAAGATCATCGACAATCATCCCGGCGGCAAACGCTACTTACCTTAGCATCTCGCAGAATCTGGCTACCACGACAAGAACAGATAAGCTACACTCATACCTCCCCTAGTCACCAGGACAGGGCTGAGCATAGGAAAGAACGTGTCTTTAAACATAAAGCGTGTCTTCACCGAAACGAAAAGAGACGTAGTAACTACGGTTAACTGGATAGACAGAAACGCAGAGATAAAGAACCACAAGACAGGAGAGGTAATATTCTCCCAAAGGGGTGTTGTCTTTCCTGATTTCTATAGCGACACAGCCGTAAATGTGATTTCCCAAAAGTATTTCTGGGGGGAACTCGGAACACCAGAGAGAGAAAGTTCCCTCTGGGATCTGATAAGTAGAGTAGTTACCACGATTACAAAGTGGGGCACAGCTTGCGACTACTTCCAAGACGCAGAAGAAGCACTAGCATTCTCTGATGAACTCTCCTATATCCTCCTTTACCAACTAGCCTGCTTCAACAGCCCTGTATGGTTCAACATAGGTACTCCAAACAAAATCCAGTCTGCCGCAGCCTGCTTTCTGTTAGATGTTGAAGATGACATGGACTCCATTATGGGTGTAGCAGGCACTATGGCCACCATCTTCAAGGGAGGATCTGGTACTGGTCTCAACCTCTCTCCTCTACGATCAGAGAAGGAGGGGCTGACAGGAGGTGGATACGCCTCTGGGCCCCTCAGCTTCCTACGCATCTACGATCAGACAGCAGGAGTAGTCAAGTCAGGTGGTCGTTCGCGCAGGGCGGCGATGTGGTTTGGTCTGTCCGTGTCCCACCCAGACATCAGGTCCTTTATCCACTGTAAGGCAAGAGAGGAACACAAGCAGCGACTGCTACTGGCTGCCGTCAATGCGGTAAAGAACGGCTCCATGAAGGTAGACAAAGCTACCCAGACCTTTGTAGAAGAAGTCAAGGACTGGGAATCCATGGACGGAGAGAATGCCAAGACCGCTATGTTCCAGAATATGAATATCTCTGTATGGATTACAGACGAGTTCATGAACGCTGTTGAACAAAATCAGTCTTGGGACCTAAAAGAAGTACAAACAGGAAGGGTAGTAGAAACACTACAGGCAAGGGCTCTTTATAGAGAGATATGTGAGTCCGCCTGGGCCTCTGGTGATCCTGGTCTCTGTTTCTATAACACCATTGAGGGTTGGAGCACTACCAAGACCTCTGGTCCTATCAAAAGCACCAACCCGTGCACAGAAGTCCTGTCGCAGCCCTTCACTGCCTGTAATCTGTCCTCTCTCAATCTGCTAAAGATATCTGAACTACCTACACATACCTATACAGAACGCCAGTTTGTTCAGCACATCGTGAGCATTATGGCTACTGCACAGGACATTCTTGTAGACAATTCTGACTACCCTACCCAACGAATCGACGAAGAGACTAAGAAGTTTAGGAACATAGGGGTAGGGTTCTCCAACATAGGCTCTTTGCTAATGCGCAAAGGTATTCCATATGATAGTCATACGGCACGTACAGTAGCAGCAAACTTCGCCTCTCTTATAACCGCCAGTGCTTATCTACAATCCACCCGAATTGCGGCTGAGAGAAGTCCCTTCCCTGCATACGAAGAAAACAAAGCGGACATGCTTGAAGTAATACAACAGCACATAGCTCACACAAACGACGATTCCCTGCGCGAACTGTGGAAAAGCGTGCTGTTTGAAGGACAGAAATACGGATTTGCCAACAGCCAAACCTCGGCATTGGCACCTACTGGAACTATTTCTCTGTTTATGGACTGCGACACTACAGGCATAGAACCCGAGATAGCTCTGTGCAAAGTCAAGAATCTTGCTGGCGGTGGAACTATCGTACAAGCAAGTGGTGGTGTTGCAGAAGCACTCGCTTCTCTTGGATACACAAAGCAAACAGTAGCTGAGATAACAGCAAAGATTGCAGAGGGTATTCCTCCAGCCAAGGCAGGTATACTACCTAAGGATCTATCTGTATTTGATACCTCGCTCCCAGTAGGTGGTCGTTCCATCTCTGCAGAAGCACACGTCAAGATGGTAGCTGCTGTGACCCCATTCATCACGGGTAGTACGAGTAAAACGTGTAATTTACCACACAAAGCTACTGTAGAAGACGTAGCCAAGATATACAAACTAGCCTGGATTAGTGGAGTAAAAGCTATTGCTATCTTCCGTAAAGGTTGCAAGTTAACAGAAGCCATAACTGTCAAAGAAGACATTCACCCAGCTCCTGTTCCAACTCCTGTTTTACCACAGAAAGGCAACCCAGAAAGAGAGAAGCTCCCTCCTACTAGAGCAGCTATTGCACACAAGTTCTGCATAGGTGGGCAAGAAGGTCTCCTACACGCAGGCATGTATGAGGATGGAAGAATAGGAGAGATATTCCTCCACATGTATGGTGGTGGTTCTACTGTAGGTGGTCTGTTAGCAACAGTAGGCATTCTTCTCAGCTGGTGCGCACAACACGGGATCCTTACAAACCAGTTGCTTGGCAAGCTAATGAGAGAACGCTTTGACCCACAAGGGTTCACCAGAGACAAGATGATAAAGAAGGCCAAGTCCCCTGTTGACTTCCTAGCTAGGTGGATCCAGAAAGAGTTCTTCTCAGAAGAGGAAGAACCCAAAGACAAGACTATTGAGATAACCTCCATTACCTCTCAGGGTCCTGTCATCACTACAGGAGAAACCTGCACAGCCTGCGGCGATATCATGGAGCCACAAGGAACCTGCCACTTCTGTCCCTCGTGTGGTACTTCATCAGGGGGTTGTAGTTAGGACAAAAAGATGAACCTCTACAACAAGGTACGGCCACGCCTATTCAAGGATCTAATAGGCAAACATCAGGTAGCCGCCTCCAACCTTCTAAAAGAAGAGATCAAGCACAACGCCTTATCCAAGACTATCATGTTTCACGGCGACTCAGGGTGTGGAAAGACAACAATTGCCCGTATCCTAGCTGCTGCTATCAACTGTGATAGTCCTACAGAGCCGGGCGAGCCTTGCGGTAAGTGTGTATCTTGTATCGAAATCTTCGATACTCAGGGCTACGACCTTATCGACGCCTCCTGCGATACAGGCATTGATGCAATGCGGGATATAATCCGCAAAGCAACTATGCGCTCTCTGTGCCTTAGAAAGAAGGTAGTAATCTTTGACGAGTGTCATGGTCTATCCAAAGCTGCACAGAACTGTCTGCTAACCACAACAGAGAACCCACCAGACCACGTAGTCTTTGTATTCTGCACAACAGAACCAACAAAGATTATCAAGACTCTGAGGAACAGATGCTTTCAAGTACTACTATCTGTACCCACCAAGAAAGAAATAGTAGGTCTCCTAACACGCATCGTCGCTACAGAAGCCACTAGAACAGTATCTGTTTCTGATATAGAAGAACTTTCTCCATTCACCAGTGTAAGACAAGCAATCTCTGCTCTAGAAGCCCTTATTTATGAAGGCACACCTGGAGACGTAAAAGACTCTTCTATAGAACCCCCTGACAGGGCCATAGCACGTATCCTAGCTAAGGGCCAGCCAGTCTCCATGACCATCATAAAGCCGCTGCTTGGAGAAGCTAGAAGCCTACCAGGAGCCAGGGCAGCAGTGGTCGAGTATCTTCACACATGTATCCTACACAACATGGACAAGAGTGCTAGCAAGACAGACCTACAAAGGTGGGCGCAACAGATACACGTAATGTCTAAGCACGGGCCTGAGTCACTACCAGCCTTGTTTACCCTAGACGTAGTAGAAGCGTTAAAGATACAGTGATACTAACCACTATCAAACAAGTACAGTCGTTCGTAACTAGGGCTGTCGCCTCTGGTAGTGCGCTATCTATAGATACAGAAACGTCTGGTACCAATCCCGCTACAGGTGCTCGTATCTGTGGTATATCTATGGGATTCAGAGCTAAGAACGGAGAGATAGAAACCTGCTACATACCTATTAGGCATAAGGTCTGGGACCCAAAGATAGATATATTTGGTAACACAGAGGGTGTAGATAACATAGACCCTACCGACGTGATGACTGTACTGAGACCTATCCTAACCTCTCCAAAGGTACTAAAGATTGCTCATAACGCCAAGTTTGAACAGAAGATGTTTTGGGTTGATGGTATAAACGTTACCCCATTACACTGCACTATGATAATGGCCCATCTTGTAGATCCCCAATCACCCAACGGCCTAAAGGGACTCCTATCGCGTCTGTTTGCAGAAGATCTTACTCCTCAACATGATCTAAATACTTGGTTTTGCGTCAACTCTCTTGGTAGAGAACATAAAGAGGCCTTCGGTTACATGTATGTACCACTTGAGGTAGTAGCTCCGTATAGCGAGATGCTAGATGCCTCTGGGTGTCTACGGTTGTTCGAGTATCTCAGACAACACATGTCTACTCATAAGGAGGTCTATGATATCGAGTACCCACTGATCTCAGGTATTGCACGCATGGAAATGCAAGGATTTCCTATCTGTCTTGATGAACTTTCCAAGCTAGATATCGAAGTAGACAAGGACCTACAAGACTCCGTTGACTGGATGTACGAGGTTGCAGGTAAAAAGTTCGTACCTTCCCCGGACAACATCGCTATGATCCTGTACAAAGACCTCGGAATAGATGTTCCTATAGTACGAGGACCAGGCCTTACCGACGCGAAGACACTCTCTTCTATAAAGCACCCATTCGTAGACGCCGTGTTGGCCTACAGAACGCTTTCCAAGTTCAAAGGCACATATACAGATCCCCTAAGAGGATTTACACATAACAACCGTGTTCACGGGTCGTTCATCCAAATCAAGACGTGGAAAGATAAGGATGACGATGAAGACAATGATAGCGGTGGAACCAACTCTGGCCGGCTTGCCTCTAAGAAACCCAACATGCAGAACATATCCAAGCCTAAAACTTATAAGATCAGAGGTGTCAAGAAAGAGATCAATCTGAGGAAGGTTTTCCGTATAGAAAAGGAGAGTCTTGCAAAAAGGGTCATCCTCCTATCAGACTTCTCCCAGATTGAGATGCGACTGCTTGCAGAGTTGTCTGGAGACACAGCTCTTATCAAGGCATTTGAGAACGGAAAAGATATTCACTCAGCTACAGCAGAAAAGGTGTTCCACCAAACCAGAGACGACATGGACCCTGCTAATTACATAGGAGAAGATAGAAACAATCTATCTGACGACGAAAAGAAGAACTACCTCTGGAAGAAAGGCCCTAGGTTCAAGGCCAAGGCTGTAAACTTCGGTATCTCCTATGGGATGAGTGCAAAAACACTTGCCGCAAACCACAACTGGGATATAGAAGACGCTATAGAATTCATCACTCTGTATTTTGAAGAATTCCCTTCTGTAAAAGCATTCAACGACAGAATTATGAAGGAGGTAAAAACACATGGGTTCGTAGAAACTCTATACGGCAGAAGAAGATACTTATCAGAAAAAGAGGCTTACATGGGACTCAACGCCATTATCCAAGGCACAGCAGCAGATATGAACAAAATAGCCTTCACCCGGGTAGACAAACTTCTACTACATACTATCTCCAAGATCATAAACAACATTCACGATGACATCCCAATCGAGCTAGATATATCCGAGGTTTGGGTACCCAAAGCAGTGAAAGAAACCATGGAAGACTGGCCAAACTTGAAGGTACCAGTGGAGGTAGATCAAGAAATAGCCTGGCCCTCATGGGGCGACGCACGTAAGATGACTAGTGAAGAAAAAACCCTATTCCAATTCACGTAAGGATATCCATGCCTACATATAGCTGGCAGTGTAACAACTGCAAGAACGAAGAAGATAGATTCTCCTTCACATACCCTCCTGTTCCTCCTGTATGCTGTGACAAAACTATGACACGTATGATATCTACTAGTACTACGGTCATATTCCGAGGTGAGGGCTGGCCCTCCAAAGACTACACAAGAAAAAGGGAAGACGAATACACCTTCAACGCAGCCAAGAGAGCACGAAAACTAAAGGAATCAGGACAAGTAAAGATGGAAGACCACCTGTCCTTCAAAGACGTAGATAAACTAAATCCCCTATGATTGCACACAGAATAGTAATGCGCGGAGACTTCACTGGGATCTCTGGGTATGCCCGTTGTACAAGGGAATATGCACAGGCTCTTATAGAATCCGGCATTGATCTGCGTATAGAAAACAACAAGAAGGAAGCAACTACACCAAATATTAGCCCATTCTGGTCCGAAGAACTACCAAAACGTATAGTGCAAGAAGATGCTCCTTGCAAGATAAAGATCTGGCACGAGACTCCTCAGTTCTGGAAGCCAAGAGAAAACGTATTCAATATTGGGTACACCACCTTCGAATGCTTCTCTATTCCAGATGTTCCCATAAAAGGCATGTTGTCTTACAACTGGGTTGCCCAATGTAATAGGATGGACCTTATCATGGTACCATCCAAGTTCAACAAGAGAACCTTTATAGAGTCCGGCGTGACTACCCCTATTGAAGTGATTCCACACATTATTCCAGAGGCACCACTTCCACGACCAGAGCCTTACTTTCCTGCCGACCCAAAAGCTACTAGATACTTATCTATCTTCCAGTGGAATCCTAGAAAGGACCCTATGTCGTTGCTAATAGCCTTCTGGCTTGCCTCTGTAAAGAACTCTAGACTACTGCTAAAAACATATGACGCAGGATTCAACGAGAAGAACGCGGGTCTAGTAACACACATTAGGGCTATAAAGGATTCCTTCCATATAAACGTGAGTGGAGTAGTTAATCCTATCCTGAACAAGCTCTCCTCTGAAGAGATAGACAAGCTGATAGCAACAGCTGATGTTTATGTAACCTCAACTAGAGGCGAGGGTTTCGGACTTCCCCCTGTGGAATCCATGATGGCAGGCATACCTGTTATAGGACCATATGGAACAGCTCTGGAGGACTACGTATCTGAGGAAACTGGATACCCAGTAGAGTGGTCTTTGGTGCCTACTTCTGGTATGGAACAGCTTTCCTATGGAGTCTGGTACTCCCCACGGATGCAGTGGATGCAGGTAGACGTATACTCCTTAGCTGCTGCCATCAAGAAAGCAGACGAAGACAGCAGAACAGAGTGTCTGCTAGACGGAGAGAAAACCTCTGTGCTAAAAGCAAAGGGCAGAAAAGCACAGATAGTAGCCAGGAACCTTTCAGGAAGAGACAAGGTACTACCTAAGTACCTATCTATCCTGGGTTCCATAACACCAAAGGTAAATTGATGGATAAGCATAACAAATACGTAGTACTAACACAAACGAGGGATGATATATACCTGCTTTTCTCGGGTACTTGGAACGAATGCCAGGATTTTAGGACCAAAACCAGAGATCAAATACATGCTGCTAGCCCAAACACCTTCATTAGTTTCAAACTTATAGAAAAAAACAATGACGAATTTGTGAGCCAGAAGTCTCTTGATATCATCAAGGAAGATATTCGTATGATCATAGTAGACGAAGAACGTAACAACGAGTGCACCTGCGATGAGAACGAAACGGATGAAGACGACAACCCTTTCTACAACCCGCTAACTGACATTGGATCCATATCATGAACCTCGCGATAGAGCACGAGGCTTGCTTCTGGGGTAGGCTCTCGCCAGTGTTCACCCGAAACAATAGGCCGCATGGCAGCGGCCCTTGCCAAACCGAGAGCCAGAATCCCCCACGAGGCAATCACGCAAGATGCGATGAGGATGGCGTTGGTGGTCTCGGAGTCAGTTGCAGCCTTGAGCGCAATGGTAGCACCCATAGCAATACTGTAGTCACTATGGGACCTGGATTTCAAGTGGGGGTGCCATTTCTCCCAGCGCTAAAGCGAGGGGCTTCCTGCTACAAGATACTGTGACAAATAAAAAGGAGGCAAAACTACTTATTGATTGCTATGAATTCTTACATCTCATAGAGATAGGCAGAGACTCTATTAGAGACATAGTACAAGTCTTTGGTAAGAAAGAAAACCTACCAGAAAGCAACCTCAAGCAGGTAGATAGATTACGTGCACGTTGCATATATCTAGGAATAGATGTAGAGTTTGACAGGGACACAGGAAAATTCTCGGCAAAAACAGGCTCCAAAATGGTAATCAGCAAGATGATTGATGACCTAAAGGAAACGAAAGAACACCAAAAACAACACCTTCTAGGGCCTTTTGCTGCCAGAAAGGTGTATTGGGAGACACCCGAATGAGTGCAGAAAAGATAACCAGAAAGGTGTTCTCCCCTATTGTTGCACTATCAGGACAGGTACTACGAGTACAGATAAACAGCGCTATGGTAGCTATCAGAAGTCTGCTTTCTAGAAAGGATGCCAGAAGCCTATTACTAGCAGCCTCCTCCGAAGACCCCAAAGCAGACCGTATACTAGACGACTTCGGTACAGAACTCAAGGAACGCCTAAAAGAGGGCTTCCTAATGCTTATCAAAGGGGACCTACTCAAACCTATCCAAAGACCACAGGTACTAGAAACCTACTCCTATAGAAGGCACGTATTCCTGGCAGTGTCTGAAAGAGTTATGTTGACAGGAAAAGACGGCATAGTAACAACTGTAGAAATATCGCACTTCGACTTCCTTCCTAGACCCAACAAAACAAACAGCATAGAGCATGTCTGTGACGTTTGGTCTACAGACCCAGAGGTAGTACAATCCAGCATAAAAAGGCACTTCGGGGAACATCCTCACGTAGAGCAAGAGGACATCTTCCGAAATGACACCTTCAACTTCTTACAGTATGATAATAGTAACAGGTTTGTTGGATGCACTCCCTCTCCTTCAAACAAACCAACCAGCTACCTACATAAGTGGGTTGGCTAATAGGAGGCAGCACCGTGTGGGAAACACTGAAGAAGGCTCTTGCGGGAGCACTAGGCAGTAAAAAGGCACTTGGAACTATCATAGGAGGTATCGGCGCACTCGCGACCCTACTTTCGACAAAGTTTGGTATATCAATAGAGCTTGCTACGCTTGCTCTAACTGGTCTTGTAGCACTAATATCTGCCTACGTAGTTGGGCAGGGTCTTGCTGACTTCGGTAAGGAGAAAGCAAAGCTCGACGCCATTGCGAAGGAAAAGGCAGACAGTGTAGTCACCTTCTCAACAAATGCCGCAAACGTAATCACCACGCCCAACGACACAGTAGGGTGACAGCATGCCAGGAGCCGCTGAGCTAGGAATACTGCTTGGGATACTAATACTCCTGACTGGAGGCCTGTACTGGATCTACAAACAAGGTCAGGTCACTGTACTAGCAGATATCGCAACCAAGGAAGCAGATCATAAGGACCAGATCGCAGATGAAAAGCTCAAGTACGCAGACGCCCAGCACAAGGTTGACGTCAAAGCGACGGAGGACAAGGACCGCGTCGATGCTCTTACTGACGATGAGCTTATCGATGATCTCCGGATGCTGTTCCCACGAAGGGTGGATGGGAGAAAAAATCCCCCGCCCACAGAGACCTAGTCCATCTCCCATTGAGTGGGTCAAGCTCGTCATGGAAGACCCAGAAGATAGAAGCATGACCACCTGGATAGCCATGACCCCAGACGAAGCCAGAGCCTTCCGCAAGTACCTCATTGACGAAGACGCCTTTGTAGAGAAGGTCATGCTGGCGCCCTTCTGGGAACCCTTACCGTGAAGCACTTGGGTCTGTTCTTAACCGCTGTACTTTTGTACACGCTCTGGACAGACCCGTACGATCAAGCAGACTACTGGAACAAACGAATACCCTCCCCTATGCCTCCCGGCATAGAAGACTGCTGGCCCGACGATCCTACAGGATTCTTCAGGTGGCAGAAGAGAAGACCTGAGTTCTGGGATACAAGCGGATCAGAATGCAAAGACCAACTACTGCCAGCTAAAGCAGGCTGCTTGTAACTCGGTTAAAGATACTCTGTTTTCTATCCAAAGTACCATTGTCAAACAAAGAAAGGAGAGGGTGGTTCCTCCGTCAGCTAAAACGGGCGGTATCTACCCCCAAACAAAATGGTAATAGTAGTAGAACCAGAAGCAACACTCATATGGGTTACTCCTAACCCGGAACAAGTAATAGAAGCCGCTGGTCGTACTGCATACAAATCTGAAGATAAGATCACAAAGGAGTCCGCTGCCGACTTCGTTAGAAAGATCAGAAAGCTGGGGCACTGGTCAGTTATAGAGCACGCCTGTGCTTCTTTCAGACTCGTTATGGACAGAGGACAATCACATGAGTTTGTTAGGCATAGACTACTCTCTCTAACACAAGAAAGTACCCGTTATTGTTCGTACAAAAAGAACAAGTTTGGATCACAAATCAGTGTCGTAGAACCCTTCTTCAGTACAAAGGAGGCTTATCTCACCTGGAAAGCTAGTGTAGAGCACATAGAGACTTTCTACATGACGCTCCTAGACCAAGGAGAGAAATCTCAGATGGCTCGTAGTATTCTCCCTATCTCATTGAAGACAGAGCTGGTAGCTACAGCAAACTTCAGGGAGTGGAGCCACATACTAAACCTGCGTCTTAGTAAGGCTGCACACCCACAGATTAGATTCCTAATAGCTAAGGTAGGGAGACTCCTAATCAGAGAGGCACCCGCCGTCTTCGAAGAGTTCCTTAATTCCATAGAAGAAGCAGAGAGACTTCAGAGAAAACCATGGGAGAACAAGTAGAACACCCAGCACACTACAACAAGCATCCATCTGGAGTAGAGTGTATAGACATAGTAGAAACCTTCAGCTTCAATATAGGTAATGCTATCAAGTACTTATGGCGTGCGGGGCTCAAGGGAGATGCTATTACAGATCTTGAGAAAGCTAGTTGGTACGTAACCAGAGAACTAAACCGCATCTCGTCTCCAAATACCACAAAGGACCACCCGAATGGACATTGATGGGTTGCGCGGCAAACCTCGCCCTTCAGGGCGGGGTCAAGAGCATCGTTCCTGTGCGTCGATTGTGGCTACGAAAATCATGCCGATGTGGTCGGCGCGATCAATGTTTTAGAGCGGGGACACCGCTTGTTAGCCTGTGGAGAGTCGGCGCAGTCAGGCCGCTCGATGAAGCAGGAACCCACCAAAGCGACTCCGCGAATTACCACGTAGCGCCGTAGGAATCCCCGTCCTTTAGGTCGGGGAGGATGTCAACTAGAAAAACTCCAGTGGAGAGAACCGATGACGACGACCACCCACGACCACGTCCCAGTCCCCACCCACGACTGCAGCTGTTGGGGTAGGGGCCAGTGTGCATCCTGCACACTGGCCCTGATGATCAGTGGTCGGGCCGCCGAGGCCCGGCGGACCGAGATCAGCCGCAGCATCGCCGCGATTCTGCGGTGACGCTGCGGCCCGTGCCACCGAGCCCACAGCCGCGAGCCACAACCAACCAGGGCGCGAGAGCGCCCGGGCGACAGCAAGGAGAAGAGGAGATGGAGCCGAACGTCAAGGTGATTTCTGACGCGCGCGAGTGGGCGCGCGATGCCGGTTTGTCGAGGGACAAGTGGATCGAGCGCGCGGTCTGCGATGTGCTTGCTGGTGAAGGCCCGCTCGCCGAAACCATGGCCGTCGGTCTGCTCTGGAGGCTCTGGCTGTTCCCGGATGACTCCGTGCACGCCCGGGCCGAGGTCGCGGCCCTGCTCGCGCACAAACCCACCGCGCACGAAGAGAGGGAGTGGCTCTGGGCCGCGAGCCTGAGCGAAGGGCAGCGGATGCTGATTGACCTCCACGCCCTCGGCGCGGCCGAACGCTGCGACGCGGACATGCGCGTCCTCGAGGCGGCACCGCGCCCGGATGACGACACATGGCGCGCCGCTGTGCTCGCGCTGCTACACGAGCGGGATGCGCTAGAGGGGGTGCGGTTATTGCTGCTCGAGGGCGCGCCCGGCGAGGCGCCGTGGGGCTGTCCGCGCTTGCGCGCGGCGCTCCGCGCGCTGGACGCCAGAGGTGAGGTCTTCGTGGCGGCGATTCCGCACTTCGACGGCATCTCGGCGGACGAGCACCTGCGCCGCGCCGCCAGGGTCTCGCCCGAGGGGTGGTGGACGGCGCCCGTCGGCTGGGACGGCGCCGAGTAGGCCCCCAGCCCCGCGCGACTCCCGCACGGGGCGGGTCTCGCATCTGGAGTCAGGAGACGACAATTGGACATTGATCTAGAAAAGCTCCGGTCTAGTATGCAATACCTACAAGTACACCCTTGTACTGCGCCAGGACGCTTTGGTAAGCACGAGACCTCCATAGACGTAGCACAAGGAACTGTTTACTGTGTCGCCTGTTGGGCCGGCATAGGAACCAAGATAGTTTACGATGACGAAACAAAGGGGTTAACATGAGCTACGACGGGTTCGCCGCAATTCTAGTGGGACTAGTTACAGTAGCAGCTTTTTGGGGAGCAGCTGATGTCGGGCACCGCATCTTCCGTGTAGTCTTTCCTAAGAGGAGAGTAAGAAGGTCCTACCCAGACTTCAGCCCACTAGACATTGATATCGATGGGTGGGTATCTCATCACGTCAAGATAGATGGTCTAACTGAAGGACAAGTGGAGGAGGCGGCGGATGAAATAAAGAAACGTATCATGACTGAGTACCAAAACCGTGAGGCACGCAACCACCGCATCTCTTAGATAAAAAAGAGAAACAGTAATGCCACTTAGAGGACTCTCCGCCAAAGAAGTAGAAGTAATCGAAACTATCCGGGAAGACAAGGTAACAACACAAGAACTAGTAATACGCTCTACCGTATTCAAGAAGCCGCCATACTCCACTCTCCGTAATTTGGAGAAGGCCGGGTTCCTAAACCTCAGATGGTTGGGAATGCACAAGGAGGTGTGGGTTACCAAGTTCGGTTGGAAGGCTGTCGAAAACTGGCAGCAGTACCAGGAGAACCTGAAGAGAGGAACCTCCTGGGCCAACTACAGAAACTCGGGATCAGCCTCTGCCACCACAATTCCCTACAAGCCGGCCTCCAAGAAAGCTCACGCTGCGCTTTAACCTGAGCTAAGCATACAAGTTCAGCTATCAGCAAGGAAAAGATTTCCTATGGGTTGGGAGAAGGACTTTGATGGGACCGCCGAGGATTTCGCGGCCTGGGTGCACTTGGCGGAGGCGACGGCGGCCCACGAGCGGTTGGCCGCTGCGATCAAGGCCGTACCGGCCGCACCGCCGCCGGACGACTGGGGAACCAACAGGTGAGTCGACCTCACGTGCATCGTGACTGCGCCGTGCGAGCTTTGGTGGCACGCAGCATCGCCCTTGCGACGATCACGTACATCAATGGCGACGCAGTAGTGCAGTTACCGACTAGCCGGATCGTCATTCCGCGCGTCGAAATCGAGTGCCAGCTGCGCGGGATGTTAGCCGCGCGCGCAGCGCGAGCACGCGGTGCTAGCGACGCGCTATTGAATAACGAGTTCTGGCTATAAGCGAGTGCGCCGCGCGCGGTCATCCTGAAGGGACAACGTGGGTAAGATAATCGAATGGAAGCTACTCAACGAATTAACAGACGCAGCTATTGATGCGTCTCTCGGTCGCAAGGGCAGTACCGAGGCATTGCTCGAAATAATCGCGAAGGTGCGCTTAGGGCACCCTGATATCGATGCTGCCCGGAAGGTCATGACATCCATACTCAATCGCGAGTACGATAGACATTCCGCGTTTGCAAGAGCATCGTACGCAAACGATGCTCAGCGTAACCCCGGTCTCAAGATGTCCGCTCTGTTAGCCGAGGAAAGAGCCCTCGCGATAGCTCAAGCGATAGACGCCGTGAACAACGCAGAGTACGAGGCGCAGGAGCTTCAGCGTAGCCTGCCAGCGGTGTCGGGCCGTCAGGCTGGGCCCGCCCCTCTCAGGCCGGGAGTGGTGTGCCTTCCTGGGCCAGGGTTCCCAGCTCCACCGCCAGTTGCAGCACCTGCGTCTGCAACCCCTTCTGCGAGTCCGCCCTCAAAGCGCTTCGTCGTGGAGTTTTTGGCCGACCTAACACCAGCCGAACGTGCATTCTGGGCCTACAACGACGGGTTTGTGTCCGTGGTCCGCGACACGGAAACCAGGGAGATCCTCGGCGGCGATGGAGGAGCGCCGGAAAACCAAACGCTGGTGCGAGATTGGGCTTGGGTGGTAGACGCGTTGAACCGCCTAGTACGGACACGTGAGGAGAGCGTATGACCGAGGAGGATGTGTGGTTGGCTAAGGAGGATGTGCAGCTGGTTGTGGTCGTTCCGATCACTGTCGCTTCAGCGCGACGTCGCTTTCTTGAGTGGCGCCACCTTCTTCCGAGAAACCAAAGCGGACTCTTTGCCACTGCGCTCGCCGTCGATGACGAAATCGTCGCCGTCGCCATTGCTGGGAACCCGGCACGAGTCTGGCGCGGCACCGGCCGCATCGTGATCTCACGGGTGGTCGTCAAACCCGGCGTAGCCGTCAAGATCAGCACGTGCTCAAGACTCTACGACGCCCTCTGCGACGCCGCGAAGGCGCTCGGCTACTCGGAAGCATGGATGTACACGCTTTCAAAGGAGCCTGGGACAGGTCTCTGCGCAAGTGGGTTTGAAGAAATGGGCATGACCTGTGGTGAGGAATGGAGCCGACCGTCGCGACCACGCGGCGCTGCTGTGCCTGCGGACGCAAAACGCTGCTGGCGGCGGGTGTTACTACCACCGAATTCTTAAGAGCAGATCATTACGTCTGGACCATTGGAGCCTCTAATACTACTGCAAACAGGTCCTTCAAAGTATACTTGCCCGGTTCAGGGTGTTGAACGCATATTTACCAAAGAAGACCTCTATCTCTCTTGTCTCCGGCGTGATTCTCAACAGCGTTGGTCCATGCACAGATGGTACAAACCCCCTCGTCTCTTCCCACGATATATGGGACTGTGGTAAAGGCCTCTTCCAGGACGGACACATGATCCCTATGCCCGGCCGCATCACAAGCCTATCCCAAGTAGGGGAGGGCCTAGGGCGCGTTACAGGACCTGTTGTAACGGTGTCGTGGCCGTGACCCACGAGAACTATGTCCGCATCCCACAGATGTATTAGATCATTTAGTTTCTTCATTTTGTTAGGTCGTTGGCCACCGAAGTACCCGTGGTGCACATATAGTTTAAACGTTCTTTTACTACCTCCTCTCTTGAACTGAATCCTTATGTAGGAGCTAGCATGTCCATTCAAAGGGGTGTCGCCCTTCTTCCAGTCGTTCTCTCCCTGCACTACGTTCAGCTCATCACAGACAGCACTATGGGGGTCGAATATTCCGCATTTTCCCAGTGTTCTCTCATGATTTCCTTGAAGGACAAAAGCTATGTTTCCTAATAGAGGAGCCAACGTCTTACATAGCATTCTTACCTGTACTCTAGCTAGATCGTCTCCGGAGGACCGCAGCTCGTCCGCTACTTCTGAATCTAAGTACCGCTTATCATAACGCGTTCTCAAGTCGCACATGTCTCCCATCAAGAAACAAACTACGTTCTTCTTTGCTAACAGCTTCACCCACTCCCTAAACATAGGGAGGTCTGTCATCCTATCTCCAAGGTGTAGGTCCGACAAAGGGGCTATGTAGTGGCGTTTGTACAAACTATCTGTACACATCTCAAGCGTAAGCAGGCGCATCCCAATCTCCTAATTGTAGGAGGAGCCTGTCTTATGTTGTTTGCTTCCAGACAGCCGCCCCTGATGTTTCATCCAAGCACACATACTCTTGGTCGTTGGTGATATCGAACCATCTAGAAGAAACGCTGTAACCTGAATCTTCGTCGTTCGTGATTGCCGGAGCCTCTGTGGCCACGAGATTCATCTTTATGGCTACCCCCTCATCGTTCAGTGCTTGCAGCGTACTTCTTAAAGAGGATATATGTCTTTCTATCAGACCTATCCGTGTCTCATATCCTGTGTGATCTGTTCCATTTGTATCTAATGTAGTTTCTACAGCAGCTAATAGTATCTTGACATTTGCCAGAGAAGCTTTCCCTTGCATGTAGTGCTGAAGCTCCGAGACAGCGGCTTCCAGTGCTGTTAGTCTAGTCTCGGTTGACATAAGGTGCTCCTTAGTTATGCAGTAGTAAAGGAAGTGATTACGTCTTGTCCTAGTACCCGGCCGCTAAGAAAAGGTAGAGTATTCAACAGAATTATCTGATAGAAAACACCTGAGGCATCAAAAGAAGCTGCTATAGAAAGTGTGTATTTACTGGCAGACACTTCTATAGTATGTGCTGTTCCAGGCGAGGAACCATTTGCATATACGACAACATGGCTTGTGGTTACTGATCCTAACTCCTCATCAAAAGTAAAAGAACACCTCTGTCCAGCACCTGAAGGAACAGCCACAGAACCATCTACAGGAGCAACCCCAGTTACTAAGGGAGTACTGTTTACATAAACGATCTCTAGCAAAGCCTTCGAGTTGACTTCGGCAAAGGCTGTGTGAAGAACGCCATCAGACCGTATGCTAGACAAGAACTTGAGTACCTCGTTGGGGTATCTCTCGCTCTTGGGAATTACAAACTGTACTATCTTCGGTATCATCAGAGCGCCGTTACCTCGTACTTCAGATAAAACCTATCAAGAACAGGGGACACACCCTGTCCACTATCGTAGGCCATCTTCACCCCAACATAGATCGAAGTGAAGCTAGAAGAAACAACACTGACTGCTGTAGTAGACAAGGGAACGTCACTGGCACTATCCCAAATCTCCTCGTCCACCATATTGTTATTACCAAAGATCTGAATAATCATATAACTTGATACATCTGCAAAGTTTGGATAAGATCTCAAGTCACTAAGGGTAGAAAACTTATAACCATCCGGCGCGTCAACTTTGAAGTAGACACTGTTTGAACTCTTGAAAACTGCTTGGATTGTAGTCTTGTCCAGCTCAATAAGATCTAGGTGGATCTCCTTGAACCCATACTGGAACACCCTTTCCGCATTCTCCAAAATAGATCTGGATTGCCTAACCCGGACCGTTAAGGAGGTGATCCCCAGTACGGCGAAGTGTAGCTGGAGGCTGTGAACCTCGTACTGAGGGGAGAAGCTGCTAAGGTTCCCGTCCTCGTCGTAGACCTGCAATGCAGTGACGGGCGCGGCGTCTGTTGTGCTGTACAGCACGTTTAGTACGTCCACTTCGCCTGCGGGGGAGGGGAAAAGGGTGAGAAGGTTAGCACGGTCAGCAAACGCAGTGGGGACAGTAATGGTAAAGTCCGCAGTCACGTAACGCTGGTCCGTATCCGCCGAAAAGATGACTCTCCTTATGTACCCCTCACCTGATTTACCATCCACCGCAAGAGATGGATCTCCTACAACTACATCACCATCGCCCTCATCAACAGCAGCAGCTACTACTGTTAAGTCAGCTGGTGTAAACAATTCATCTGTGGAGGGGTTCATATAGTAGAATCGTGAGACTCTACGATTCACAGGCAGCATACACTTTCCGTGAATCCTATCTATCTGAAGTCGCCGGCTGGGATCTATCCCATCCCACCTGACATCGTCCAGGGTATTGAAGCTCTGGTGGTAGTAGATGGAGTTACCAGCAATGGCATTGAAAAGATCTTCTTGTTTCTTCTGTATCCTTGCCGCCATAACAGCAGCCTGCAATCCTCGCAACTCTCCTTCTAGCTGCAACAGACGAGCGTCAAACCTAGCCGCAAGGCTATTGATAGCAGTAGAGATACGAGACATGTCGGTAACAGCCTCGTCTTGGAACGTGTTGTAGTCTTTAGAAGAGAGCTTCCCACGAAAAGGTACTTCGCGCTTTCGAAGGGACGGTATGAACAAGGCTCTACTAGCCATCTCTAATCTCCGCTATGTTCCGTGGGTGAAACGTACGTTGTATCCATAAATGGTAGGTGTTACTTCTTCTCTTGAACCTGTCTTTCTATTCAGAGTAGCACGCAGTATGACTCCTGTTATGGGATCTGTGCCAGAGGGAAGGTACTTGTAACCAATGGCCATTCTTTCTTTAGCAAGAGGAACGCTACCTCCAGGAAGAATAGTAATAACACCAGACTGTACACTGAAAGGATCGTTATTGAAAACGAGAGTACTACCATCGACCGCAAAGTACCCCGTATCTTCTCTTCTTATAGATGTAGTCAACCTAAACAGAGAGGTCTCTTGTAGCGGCGCCGAGTACGCTTCCATACTTTCGAAGTATCTTCCAGGAGAGAAGATGTACTGCCCCTGTACGTCAACAAGGTTTACAGCCTTGTAGAAGGCCGTATCCTGACTCAGGCCGACGCTGTTAGTCCTAGCTGGCTTGGACACCACTCGTACTCTATGAAGGCCAGGAGACAGCCTTAGAGACACGTCTGTAGACAGGTCAATTACACCACTAGAGGTCAGCAACGATATGCTTTCACCTTCTTCTAACGAAAGAGCACTGTTATCTATATCTATTGTGGTTGTTTTGCCAGAGGGCGTAGTAACAACTGTCTCGTAGATATACTTCGAGGTATCGCGGCTCTCATAGGAGAAGTTCACCCTGACTGTAGTTCTATTACCGTCAGGATTCATTGTTATGGAGCCGTCAGCTAGCCTTGTTATACTACGTAGAGCCGCGTCTACGGCATAGTCGGTATCTTGTCTGAACTGATGCTGGTCTCCTATAGAAGAAAAGACAACTACACTAGAAGGGATGAGCTTCTCGGATGACAGCAACCGCCTACGGTAATCAACTACAAAGGTGTCACCTCTTCTAACAGCTATGTCCTGAGACAGACGAATCTCAGAGGAGGTGGTTTCTATTACGTCTTCTGCTACGTTTAGAGAAGAGAAGTAGCCAGCCAGAGTACTACCAGACTCCTGAAGAACACCAGCAGGGTCCTCTAACACTACAGTAACCACTGTTCCATTTATCAATAGCTGCTTTACCCGGAAGTTCCCTGTTATAGAGCTGCCTTGCTTATCGTTGTAATCAAGATAAATAGATTGTCCTTCTATTCTTCTTATTGGGAAGCCGATACCAGAAGAGAAGACTAACAACTTCTCCCCTTCAAGGCCTTCTCGCAGAGTACCTACTCTGAGATATGCATTGTTTCCAGAGAAGGATAGACCAGAACCGCCAGGAGAAGGGATCAACAGGATGCTACTTACAACAGAAGCAGGGTTCTGTGGATTCTGAGAGGTAGATGCGGGCGCGAAGTTGGGATCAGATATCAGTTCAAACCTAGGAGATATCGAAGTGTATGCAGTCCCAGTAGATGCTGGATGAGTTGTGATGTGTTCTCCATACACACTTACATACAGACGCTGAGAGTTATCCGTGTCCGAGAACGATATCAGGTTCCCTCTCTCAGAAAGAATTCTAGTAGCTCCTTCTTTCTGTAGGAGTCTCCACGCATCCAGTCCTCTTCTAACAGTTACACTCATGAACTGGGGCGCAGTAGCAAAGGTGTACCCTTGGTAGAATACGAGACCGTTCCTTGTTGTGTCCCCGTTACTAAAGGTGTGAACAGTACTACTTGTGATATCTACTATGTTAGATAAGGCTGGTATTTCTACTATCTGGTCAAAATCTATAACAGTAGGTGCGCCGAACCTTGGTCTGTTTACGGGAGATATTTTTCTAAAGTTAGTTGGGTCTGTATCCGGCGCCACCTCGTATCTTATCTCTGTTCCTTCTGGTACTTCTTCCTCTACGTCTAACGCTACCTTGTCTATCGTGCTTATCGTATATGCACTGATGGGGGATAAAGAAACACTCTGTAAGATGGCCGATGCCACGAAGCTTTCTTTGTATACCTCTATTTCTTTTATTCCTAACATGTATGTATACAGAGGAGATCCGTTTAGCGTCTCCTCTCTTACTGGTCGTTCTACAGAGAATCTAAATCTTAGCTTCTTACACAGCGTTGTAGTACCGCTATACCTAACTTTCATACTTGCTAGCTGTCTACTACCTGTCTCCGACAACCTTGTGTAGTTCTGTCCATCCGTAGAGCAAGACACCTCCGTAGGAACAAAACCGACTGTCAGAGGATCTATAACTACAGTAGAAACCTCTGCCGCGCCACCATCTCCTGTAACAGGGATATCAAAAGAAACAATTATTCCGTTAGAACGAGTAGAGAGAACCTCGTATTGCCAGGCAGAAGACAAAGAGTCAAACATGTTGCTAAACGGTTGCCCAGAAACATTCTTGGAAGAAACCACATGGGAGGAAGCTTCTGTTATGCTAACAGGACCTACAGAGAGAGATACCAAATGATCCATTCTTACACGGATGGTACCACCAGTACTGCGGGGGAGACGCACACTCTCAGTGCCAAGGTCTATTCTGGCAGTAGTGGTATCCAAATCTACCTTGGAGATGTCTCTAAAGGTGTCGTAGTTCCCAAAGAAATAACCATCTATACCCTTAACCCGTAGCAGTTCGTGTTCTAGGAGGTCGTTTGTTACCCGGCCTTCTCTAAGAGCACGCCTAAGACGAATATCACCACTGTCTAATACGCGCAGGGAACGCAGGCTCTGTGCATAAAACTCATCGAAAAGAAGCTTGAAGTCTTCATTGGCGCCGACCAACATCTTGTTATGTGCGTCCATATCAAACGGCTTCTTAGGCTTTTGTACTGCCACCTTCATAATAGGAGAGTCAGCCGGGCCCTCCCCCTTCACCATGTGTATGATCTTGTCTATAGAAGGGAGAACCCCACGACGAAGCAGTAGAAGCTTAGCAGCGCTTATAGCCCGGTATATGCGTCTCTTCAAAAGACCCATCAGAGCCCGCCCTTAACACGTAGTTTGAGTCGGTAACCTTTTAGAAGAGGAGTAACATTCTCGTTGCTACCCCTAGTAAAGATGGCCTTGAACCGAACGCTTCTTGGAGGATTGCTAGTATCAACATATCCTACGTTCAGATCGCGCTGGTTGTTAGGCACAGCAGAGTTGACGTGATAGATCTGTGGAACATGAACGCCTCCTGCAAACTGTGTTCTCGAACCAATAGCTGCAATCGGACTCCAATTAGCCCCATCGTCTATAGAGAAGTAGTACTTCAAAGGAGCTGCTACCTCTTCTGCTATAGAGCTTGGTATGCTCTCGTTTACGATCAAGGAGACTGTCTCTATAGGCTTCGGCGTAAAGAAAGGTGTTGACACGAAGTTTCCTACACCAGAGTATGTGTATGAGAACACACGTAGTTCACGGATCCCCAATACGTATCTCGCTTTGTCATACTTGGGTATAAGAACAACATCCATCAGCTCCCACCCAGTATCCTCAACTCTCCTTCTTGTATCTGTCCCAAAGAACCTACCCGCAGAATTGGTATGACCAGTTTTCTGTATAGAAAAGGGGTCCCCTACGTACTGTTCTTTGTCTACCTCATTTACAATCATTTGTAACGACTGTGCGTAATCCAAGTCAATAACCTTAGAGTAGTGTTCTACAGAAGTACTTCTCTTAACCTTCCAGAAGCTTGTCTTCTTCACCCTTGTAGTAACGGTTCTATGCAAAAGAAACCTAACAGTGTGATAGATAACAGGAACAGGAACCCTCTCTCTAAGAGAGATCCTTAGATAACGAGCAGATACACTATCAAAAGCAAACAGCCCGTTGCCACTTAGGGCATACTTGTTAGCAGACAGAGACAGAGCTACCTCAACACCAGTCAGCTCCTTGTTTACATCTGACACAAGGCTGCGCTCGAACCCATTACCAAGAGCCTCGGGTATAGAAATGTAATCAGAGCCATCAAAGGAGTAGGAGATACCTGTAACTTCTAGAACCTGGCTCTCATGGAAATGCATAGGAAGAAGGGTTACAAAGTTGATAAGACGGGGGTACTTGAAGTCGAGAGTAACAGAGACGTTCAGGTCGCGTCCTCTATCGAACTGATCTTGTACTTGTCTTGTTAGCGTTTCAAAGTCGAGTAGGGGAACAGCTTCCTGAGTACTCTCGTCAAACCGAACGCGATTGAACTCGTCCGTAGTGTCTACTACAAGCTCGGCCTGCCAGTATGTATCAGAGGAGTCATCTACAATACTCTTACGCTTTTCATTTACTTCTTCTATGTCTCCCTTACCAATTTGTGTCAGAAAACTGAATGGGTCCGTGTTACGAGCAGTATCTCGTGTATCAGGATTAAGTTTTTCGCCAAGCTCAAGAACAGTGGGCGGAGCATCGACAAAGGTTCTCTCATAGTGGAAGTTGTTAGCTATCTGGTCCCACTCCTGTATAGACAGGCCTGCAAAGCTACCAGAGCTTTTCGCAATGGATAGACCTACGCTAGGAGTTAACTCACCAGACAGACCAGCCTGGGCCTTCTGAGCAGGGTTACTATCAAAGAAGGCAGAGATTGTCTGGTATCTACTCTCTAGCTCAGGAGACAGGCCACGACCCTCGACCTCTCTATAAGTACCTGAAGTAGCCTCGAACCTGAAAGCCCGTCCCTCCGGTTCAGCAGTAGAGACAGGAGCCAGGGTTCCATACTTCTTTCCTTCATACAATCCTGCTGGGCCATCTACAAAGATGTCGGGTTCTGTCTCCGCTACTACGTCTACCGAACCTGTCCTAGAGAGGGACACAGCACCTCCAAGAGGAACTACCTCTATTTGGTCCTGAGACAGACTCTTGTCTATTCTGGAATAGTCAGCGAAGTCGTCACCGGCAACTAACACATTCGCATCAAGAGTTTGCGTAAGGATACGAAGGTCAGTAGATCTATTAGCTCCCTTTGACAACTCTCCGTTCACTACATCACTCAGGGCCGCAAGGTAGTTGAACACCTCACGTTGTGTATTTTGTAGGCTATCGTGCATTTCAGATAAGAAGGAGGAGTTCCTTGCACCAGCAACAAAGGAGGAGTTAAGGAGGGTCTCGTCCCTAACATCGAACGGGTCCAACGTAAGATCAACGGCTTCTGGGTCTCTTATGTCTGTGTATAGCTTGTTGTAAGCAGCGAACACAGCACCTACAATACTTTCTTGAGTAACAAGCTCCTTCTCTTCAATACGGCGCTGAAGGTCTGTCAAGATCTGTAAAAATCTCTTCTTGGGAATCTCAAATCTGTTAGGAGACTGTATAGGAAGACTCATCAGATCTCCGCCCTATTCATCAGCAGGACAGCCTCTGCAAGCTTTGGAGTATACAGGCGCTGCCCAGCCGTAGTCTGTTTGAATCTCATTCTAAGCGCAAGGTACTCAGATAAGACGCGGTATCTTACTTCTATTGTTCTGCTGCTCTCTATTGGAGAACCAAAGTATAAAGTAGAACCAACTAGAAGATAAGTATGGGCGCCTGAATCAGAGTTACTTGGTTCGAGGGTAGGGTGTTCACCCTTGTAGTAATCAGTCTTATTCAGGGCGCGAACCCCATCTACAAGAACTGTTATAGGAACATAAACAAGATTGCCTTGCGAGACAGCAGCCGCTCCTATTACGTGCGAAGAGGCTACCGTACCATCTTCACCCCTAGAACACCCAGTAAAATCTGTTCCAGTAACTCCTGTGTACCTTATACGCTCCTTGTCTATAACCACTGTTCCAGCAGAAGCAAACCCAGAGGTAGAAGAGACGCTAATCGCACCATCTGTGGAAAGAACTGCAGTAGCTACTGTAGTCTCCGCAATGCCCCAGATCTCGCCATCTATTGTGGTCTGCCCTAGAGTAGTATTGTAAAGAAAGCGGGACTCGACCTCATCTTTTATGAACGAGGTTGTGTCGTTCACCTTCTCGTAATCTACAAAAGGAGTTCTTGTAAGCTCCACTACACCAGTTTCGGAACTACCCATAAATACGTCTATAGGAGAGGCTTGTACGGAGTCAAAAGAGCCCCTTATATCAACTACAGCTTGCCCAGAGGTTGGTGTATAAGAGACGAGGTAAATAGAACCCGGACGGTAGGCAACCTCTTCCAGTGTAAGGAGTCTTGTAGTAGGAGAAAAAGAGAAGTGCTCTCCTAAGAACAGAACCTTACCGTTTCTACGTACTACAGGGCTGGAGTCTGTGGTACTAAACTTCACCATACCTGTACGTGTCTTGGGACTAATGTACACCACCTCGTGGTTAGTGGAAACACCCGTAGGAAGAATGGGACGCTTTCTGGTAGCTGATATCTCGATCTCGTACTCAACTACAGAGGCGGGATATGAATTACCAAGATCATCTGTTAGATCTATATTTGACGGAGCAGCTTCTAAAGACACTTCCCAGAGACTACCGTCTATAGAAAACTTGGGTGATACAAACTCACCTTCTGGGTAGAACTGTGCTTGAGACACCTCTAAGTGAAACAAACCAAGAGTATAAGAGTAGTTACGATACTCGACGAAAGGCTCGTTGTTCTCTCCTGGTCTACTGCTAAGAAGAACCGGGCTTTCACCTATTCCTAGCAGATCCATCACAGGAGCCACTATCCGGTCAAGATCATTTATCCTTGAAGACTCATCAGACGGCAGCGGCTTCTTAGAGATCTGTTCCTCAAGCTCTCCAAGAGAATCTAGAACAAGACCAAACTCTGGATTACTAGCTAGTTTCCTTACATCGGCCTCAGAGTCTTCCCTATTACCCAACCCCTTACGAAGTTCTGTATCGGCTATGTAATCGAAAAAGCCCTGATTGCGGTTAACGCTTCTCGGCAAGTGGAGAATATTCTCGACGTAGTTTCCTTGTAGGAGTGTAATTCTTACATATCTACAAGCAGTAGGAGCAATCATAAACGTCCACCATAGAGAGCTAGTCGAAGGTTCTACAAACCCGGGCACAGAGGTGAAAGTGCTGTTGTCTGTGCTTGTTTCTAGGGAAAGGAGACGGGGGTTGTGTATACCAAACGGCTTAAGATCAATCCGATTTATAAGCCCAGTCTGCTGTAGGTCAACAACAACTCTAACAGCAAACCCAGAGTATGTAGTACCGTCTACGTTACTGAGCACAGGATTATTAGAGTAAGCAGTTTCTGCCCAAAACGTCTCCTCATCAATATCAACTATGTTTTCTACACCATGGTCAGAGGTACTAGCTGTAGTTACCCCGTTAGCCAAATAGGAAACTGTAACAACAGGGGTGGCGCCCTCACTCTTGTTATGAAGACGAGTCCTTGTTATTTCTGTTAGGCGTAGACTCCTGCTTTTAGGATCTACTACCAAAGCAGTGCCGCCAACTGCTTCGTTTCTAGTATCTATGAACTGCAAGATACGAACATCATTGTAGTTTGGGTTCAGCTTCAGCAGTTTGTACGCCCGTACGTCCTGAAGAAGCTTATTCACACCCCTCTCTACAAGAGAAGAATCGCTCATCACAGAGTTCACTTGCCGCGTCTGCCAAGAATCAGATACTAAGAAGGCTCTGTATAGAGACGACAAGGCCACGTAGAGCTTGTTAGAGGCAGAGTTCAGGTCAGTAGCTCGCAGGATACCAGGAACGAAGGGATCGTGTACAAACAGCATCCCAGGGGCTATACGATCCATCTCCTTAACAAGCTCAGACCGAAGACGAGGAGCATCTACTTTAGTAGCCAGAATCTCCAGCAAGCCTTTTACATAACCATCTAGGCGGCCAG
>Ga0100403_1000827_pt1 | contig 30355 bp, 44 predicted proteins | sample CryGeymet201501t_FD_83663 | JGI IMG/M metagenome (GOLD analysis project Ga0100403, IMG submission 83663) | Groundwater microbial communities from Crystal Geyser aquifers in Utah, USA - Crystal Geyser metaG 2015-01t | ecosystem: Environmental > Aquatic > Deep subsurface > Groundwater | place... | reverse complement strand
TGGCGCTGTCTCCGTCCGCCCGCGCCGTCGCCTCCGCCACGATCGCGGCCGCGTTGCCGCCCACCACCGCCGAAAGCGTGTCGATCTCGGAGGCCAGCGCATCGTCGGCGGCCACACGCACCGTCTGCTCGTTGGCGATCGCCGTCTCGTTCACCGCGATCTTGTCGATCTCGGCGGTGAGAGCCGCCGAAAGGTTCGCCCCCTCGACCTTCGCCGCCGTGATCGCCACCTGCGGCGCCCAGGTGAGGTTGACCTTGCCGAAGCGGTTATAGGCCGCGACCCGCACATAGACGGTCGCGGCGGCGGATATGTCGAGGGACACGCGCGAGATCGGCGTGCCGTCATAGGCGATATCGCCCGTCAGTTCCGGGTTGAACCCGTCCACGGCGGACAGCTTTGCAATGACCCCTTCAATCCCGTCTTCATCGGGGTATCCGAGATTGATCCAGGCGGACTTGAAGAACACCTGCACGCCCGTCACCGTGACGGCCGCCGGCACGGCCGCCGTCGCGGTGAGGTCCATGAACCATTCGGCCGGCTCGCCGCGCAGCACGCCGATCGCCGTCCAGCGCAGCCAGACGGTGGTCGGCTCGACCGGACCCGACCAGGCGGTGGCGTCGCCCACCTGCAGCGTGCGCCAGGTGAGGTGGTCGTAGGTAATCTGGAGGATATAGCCTTCGGCGCCCGGCGACCGGTCGATGGAAGTCACGAGTTCGGGCGCAAATCGCGTGCCGCCAACAGTCACCTTGAGACCTGTTACATCCGGCGCGGTCGCCGCCGGCGGCAGCGTGTCGATTTCGTCTTCCTTGGGCGGTTCGCCGTCGCCGCTTTCGTCGTGAACGCGCGGATCGTCGGCCTGCAGTTCGAGCACCATGCGCTCGCCGCCTGCGGCGCGCGCGCCGATGAGCAGGCAATCCTGCGCATATTCGCCGGCCTTGCCCCACACGGCGGCCGTCGGCTCCATGTCGCCTTCGATCGTCACGATGAAGTCCGCCCAATCGCCGCCCGCCGCGATTGCGGCCGCCAGATCGGCCTCGTCGGCGACCAGCTCGTAGCCGCTCGCCCCGGCCGTCACGAGCACGGGACCCCAGGCGCCGCCGTCCCGGCGCTTCAGCACCAGATAATAGGTCTCGCCATCCGCGAGCTTCGTCAGCTCGGTGAGAGTGAGCGTGCGGGTGGCGGCGTTGAAACCCGCGATGTCGGCCGAGCGGCCGAGCGTGACCAGCGGATGTGAGACGGGAACGAGGTCGCCGCGTTTGACGAAGCGTCCTTCGAGCTCGACGGTGGCCTTCGGAAACATCCGGCGGTAGCGGTTCACCTTGGCGCGGAACATGCCATAGCGCCACGCGTTCTCGCGGTCGTTGATGCCCTTCACGGTCACACGGGCCGGATTGTCCGCCGTCGAGCCCGGCAGCCTGCAATGGACCTCGCGCCACTCCCAGACCCGCTCGTCGAAATAGCGCACGATCACGTAGTCGGGCGTGTCGGGCGTGAAATGCGCATATTCGACGGAGAAGCTGCCCCGCGCGATGTTGCGGGGCGTGAGCATGAGGCGTGCCGCTTCGCGCGGCTCGTCGCGCACAAAGGAAACGGAGCTGCCGACACGAACCGGATAAGCCCGTCCGACATGCAGAATGTCGGAGAGCACGCGCCAGCAATCGGCCTTGCCGTCGAACACGCCGTCGAAGCGTTCGCCGCGCGCCGTCCAGGTCTCTTCGAGCCGGGCGAGCCCGTCGAGATCGATCCGCGCGTCGGCAAGGCCCCAGGCATAGGTTGCATTGCGCAGCACATCGGCGGCCGCCGCGCTGATCGTGCGCGTGGCCTGCGGCGCGCTCCATGTGCCGGCCGCCGCGTCATAGACCGGGAGCTTCCTCGTCTGCTTCGTGTAGAAGCGCCGAGAGGTGACATTGGAGAGCTGGTTCGTCGCCCGCATCACCACCGCGAGCACGGTCACGCGATCGTAGGTATTGTCGCTCGGCACATAGCCCTTGAGGCCCGCCCATTGCACCTCGTCATTCGTGCGGTCGTCGGTCGCCGCTCCGTTTGTCCGTTTCGACCGCACTTCGTATCGCGCGGCGGGCACGTCGGCGAACTCCGTCACGCGCTGCTGTTCGCGCGCGCCGAAACTGTAGTCCTTTCCGGTCAGCAGGAACCAGTCGCCGAGCGGCGCGCCGAAATCGTCGATCTTGCGCGCTTCGGCGCGGACCGCCGTCGGCACGGCTTCGAGCTTGCCCGTATCGCCGATATGAAACGAGCCCTGCGGCCAGATATAGTCATTGGCGATCTGCGTCACCGTCCGGCCGGGCGGGCAGGCCGCGAAGGGGCCGATCCAGTCCGCGCCTCCTTCGTTGGTACCGAGCAGCGTCTGCCCCGACACTTCTAGCGAGGTGATGACATTGCCGGCAATGAGGGTCACGGGCGCGCCGGGCGCGACGATCTCGATTTCCACATCGTCGAAGCGGCCGGTGAAGCCTCCCGCCTCGGTCCAGAGCGGCGTCTTCTCGATGCCGATCTCGTGGATGTCGAACTGGCCGAGGCCGAGCGAAAAGAGCTGGTAGAGATAGAGATCGTTGCCGCGGAACTCGACATAGGGCTGGGCCGCGAAGTCGGGCACCACCCGCATATAGCCGTAGACCAGCGGCTCCGGCTGGCCGAGCCGCGCCTGGTTGCCCTGCGGCGTCAGCGAATAGGTAGGCGAGGCTTCGTTGCCGAGATAGGCCGGTCCCGCCGGGCCAGAAGGCACCTGGGGCGGCATCAGGGCGTTCACGAGATAGCCGCTGCCGGCGAGCGCCGCCGCCCGCGCCGCGAAGAGCGTGCCGCCCTGAAGCCCGAGCCCCGCCGGTCCCGCGAAATAGATCGCCACAGCGACGATGGCGATCTGCAGCACCGAGCGGAGGATATCCTTGCCGCCGCTGCCGCCGCCGGGCAGCGTCACGAAGGCAAGCCGGTCGCCTTCCTCGATCTCATGCGACCAGCATTCCCTTCCGAGCGGCTCGTCGTTCAGGATCGCGAAGTGCGGCAGCAGGTAGTTCTGGCGGCGGGCAATTTCAAACACCGTCTCGCCGGGTGCGATCTCGAACGGCAAGGGCTCGGCGTGGATGAGCGGCGCATGGAGATGCAGCCCGATCATGACGCGGCTCCGGTCTCGCCGCCCGCCCAGCGGTAGTAGCGCAGATTGTTCCAGCCGCCCGCGATGAGCGCTGCCGTGTCGTCGACCGCAAGGCCGGTGACGCTCGCGCAGTGCAGGATCACGCCCCGGTCCACCTCCAGATAAGTGCCGACATGGAAGGGTTCGCGCACATGCGTCATGGAGACGATGTCGCCGTGGGCCGGCTTGCCCTTTACCGGCTTCCAGAGCCGGCGCGCCTCATGCGTCGAGATCGCGTCGAGCACCGCCTTGCGGCCGGCATCGCGCTCGATCCGCGCGCCGATCGTCTCCCGGCCGAAGAGCCAGAACTGGACGAGCTGCATCGTCGAATAGCAGTCGAACTTGCGCGGCCCCTTCGCACCCAGCTCATGGACGATGCCGGCGTGAAAGAGCGCGCGGATGAGATCTCCCGCGCCGCAGCCGCGCGGCGGCATTCCGTGCGGCGGCACGACGCCGCCGGCGACCGTCGCGGGACCGACGGCGGCCATGACCTCATGTGGCGAGGGAGGGATAATCATCGGCGTTGTACTCCGTTGAAGGGCAGCTCTTGGAGGTCGGATCGAAGAAGCCCGCCTTGCCTTCCACCCTGAGCATGGTCACGCTGGTGCGCTGAAGCGTGAGATCGGAGAGCACGTATTGCGGGCCGCCCGGCGCATCCGAGAAATACTCGCGGTAGACCACCTCGATCTCGCCCGGCGTCACGGTGGAGGCCTTGAGCGCGGCACCGAGGTCGCCCGGCACGCTGTCGACCGAAAGCGCCAGCGTCGGCATGACATCGGCCGCCTGACCGGGCTGAGAGGCGCTGAAGGCCGCTTCGATGAACTGGACCGTCTCACCCGCGTTGCGCGGCGCCGTGGCCTCCAGCGTGAGTTCGCGGCCGAAGATCACTTCCGGCTCTTCGGCGAGCAACACGCCATGATCGCGCACGACGCGGGCGGGAACGTCGAAACTCGGGTGCCAGAATTCGAGCGTGTAGAGCACGACGATATCCTTCGGCGCGCTGGCATAGGCTTCGCGGATGACATCCGACCAGGGATCGTCCATGGCTACGCTCCCGGATTGAGGCCGAAGAAAACGAGGCCGGCATAGATCGTCGCGCCGCCATCGTCCGACATGAGGGCGACGATGTCCGTCGCATCGCTCGACCAGACGGGCTCGACACCGCCCGCCCAGGCAAGACCCGCCGGCCAGGTGATACCGGCGAGGCCGGCATTCACCATCTTGAAGAGGAAGCTCCCGACCGTACCGGCCACCGGCCAGTTGGAAATGGTGATCGCGATCGCCCCGGCCTCGAAGGTCTTGGCGAAGACGGCCGCGCCGCTCGCCAGATCGATATTCGCGGCGGCGACGGCTTGCAGCGCGGGGTTGACGAGCGCCTGCGCCTGGCCGCGCGCTGTCTCGGCATCGTCTTTCGCCGCGACCGCAGTCACGGCATCGGCACTGGCGGTGCCGGCCGCGCCAACGGATATGTCGCGCGCCGCCTCCGCTGCGGCCTGGGCGGCGAGCGCCCCGGCCGTCGCCGGCGCGACGACATTGTCCTCGGCATCCTTCACCAGCTTGGCGAGCGATTTGACGGTGCCGCCCTCGGTCACCACCTCGACCGCGATACCGCCATGCACGATGTCGTGCGCGAGCCCGAGGTCCGTTTCGAATTGCGCGATCTTGGTTTCGAGTTCAGTCGCCATCTTGTCTACGCCGGCAGCAGGGCCGGAGCCTCCTCGTGAAGGATGCGGTGAAGGGAAGCGGAGATAGCGAGCGCCGTTGCGGGGCCGTACTCGCCCGCGAACCAGCGCGCATCGTCGTCCATGTATTCGACGTTCCGCACTTCGACTTTCGCCGAGACATGCCACTCGATCTTGACGAGCACGGGCTTGAAGGCCTCGGTGAAGCGGCACAGGCCGAGCTGCTCGCGGCCGCCGATATAGGCAGCCGCCCAGAACCAGTCCTGACCGTCGTGGAGGTCGATGTGATACCAGGCGCGGAAGATCTCGTATTCGTCGGCGCTGAAGGGCCAGATGGGAGACAACACGGCGGGCGAATTGTCGAAGACGCGCCGCTGCCGCGCCGGCCCTTGTTCCATGTCGGTGCGGTTGAGCGGCGCATGCGGCTCGTACTGGTAGCCGTCGCGCAGCGGACGCGAATTCAGGGCGGCGGGCATGCTCACGATCGCCATCGGCTCACCTCTGCAATCCAAACGCGCGGTTGAGGCCGAAGCGGCCCTCGATCGCGCCCGTGATCGGCCCTTCGCCCGCCGCGATTTCGCTCGCGATGTCGTCCTTCAACTGGCGGCCGATATTCTCGATCACCAGTTCGCCGTTCGATCCGCGCCGCGTGGTGGTCTCGATCTTCGTGCCCGAAGCGGGGAAATTGTTGACGACGATGCGCGGTTCGCCCGCGAGCGCGCCGCCGCCCGCGAAACCCCTGCCGCCACCGGACGCGCGACGCAGATTATTGATGTGGCGCGGGTCGTCGAGCGTCAGCACCTCTTCGGTGTCCAGCGCGATGATCGCGCGCTCGCCCGACACGAGGCCGCCCTTGTGAAGGCGCGGCGCGCCCCGGAAGGTGGAGAGCGGCAGCGCCCGGTTGTCGTTCGATCCCTTGCCGACAAGGCCACCGGAATGGAAGGAGCCGAAAAGTCCGCCGATGAAGCCGCCCGCATCGTCAAGCGTCGTCGCCCTCGTGCCGAAGAGGGAATTCATGATCGGCGCCGTGATCGCCATCCGCGCGAGCTGGGCGATCACATCCTGCAGAACGGAAGTCACGAGGCCGCCCCAGCTCGACCAGTCGAGCTTGCCCTGGGCGAGCTGGTCGGCCACGCGGTCGAGCGCGTTTTCCGTCGTGCGCATCACGATGTCGCGCGTCTGGCCTTCGCGTTCGAGTTGGCTCACGAGGTCGGAAATGGCGGTGGCATTCTCGCGGATTTGCCGCTCTTCGTCGGAGCCTGCGGCGACGCTGGCGCGCCGCGCGTCGAGCGTCGCCGAAAGAATGGCGAGCTCGCGCTCGCGCGCCGTGGTCCCGGCGAAGACAAGCTCGGCCTCGCGCCGCAGCATCGTCAGCCGGCCTTCCTGCCCTGCGACGATCGAGGCCGCGGCGGCCCGGCCCTCTTCATCGTTCAGGCGCGCCCGCGCGGCGGTAAGCTCCTCGATGATCCGCGTCAGCACTTCCTTTGAGGTGCCTTCGGCATTGTCGCGGGCGATGAGGAGCGGCCGGAGCTCGGCGGCGAGCGACGCCTGGCGGTTGGCCTCCTGAAGCGTCATCGTGCCGGAAAGCACCGCGCTGTTGAGGCGTGCGCGCGTCACCGTCTCGGCGTTGAGCCCGGCGATGGTCTGCGCGCCCGAAAGCGCCGTCTGCGCCACCTGTTCCTGTAGCGCCAGACGCGCCCGTGTCGCAGCATCGGCACCCTCGTTGAAAGCGTCCGTCAATCCGCGCTGCATCGCTTCCGCCCGAGCGCCAGCGGCGGCGCTCTGGAGCCAGCCTTCCGCCGACCGGAGCGTGAGCTGCGTGTTGAGCGAGAGCTGCTGGTTCTGTTCCGTGATGGCATGCGTCGCCTCGGCCAGCGCCCTTGCCGCCGCCGCCTCGATCCGCGCTTGCGCCTCGGCTGCCGGGATCGTCTCGCCTGCAAGCTGCAACCGCTCGCGCTGAGCCGCGATCTCCGCCTTCTGCGCCGGCGTCTTCGCATTGAGGGCCGCAAGGTCGATCCGGTGCTGTTCGGACACGCGTTGCGCGGGTGTCAGATAGGTATCGAGGGCGCGGCCCGTCGCGTCATAGGCCCGTTCGAGGGAGGAGAGGCTGTCCACGCTGTCGCGGATCGCAGGGTCTTCGAGCGCCGACGATGCCTGCTGCCGGTCCAAACGAAGGGTTTCGAGTTTGCCCGCATCGGGCGAATGGCGTCGGCCGAGCGCTCCCGCCCGTACGGAAGCCGCCGCTATCTCGCTTGCGGCACCGATCCTTGCAGCGTCCGCAATTTCGCGTTCGATTTGCTCGATCTGCCGGTCTCTCAATGCGAGCAGCGTTCCGGCACCGCCCTTTGCCCCCGACTGAAGAAGCCGGTCGCGATCGGCAAGCAGCCTTGCCAGGCGTTCGCGCGTCGCATCTTCGCTGCCGCTGAAGCTCGCATCGATGCCGCTGCCGAGCGCATTCCAGGTGTTGGATATGGCGTTCGCGACCGAGTTCCAGGCGCGGCCGAGCGCAGTCGCACTTTCTTCGTGGTCCACCGTGCCGCGATCGAGGGCCTCGATCATGGCGAGTTGCGCACCCACGACGTCGCCGCGCTCGATCATACGGCGGATCTCCTGCGCCTCCGTGTCGCTGAGCACCTGCAATGTCTTGTTGAGATTTTCCGCACCCTCCTTGGGCTCGGCGAATGCCTTGGCCAGCTCCTCGGCCGCCGCGGGGAGGTCCATACCCGTTGTTGCGGCGTAATCCTTTGTGCGCGCGATGAGCGCTCCCATGACATCTGTGCCGATGCGGCCCGTGCGAAGGAAAGCCACCTCCAGCTCGCGCGCCTCACTCACGGAAATCCCGCCCTGGTCCGCGCTCGCCCGCGCGAGCGCTTCCATTTCGCCACGCGTCTGTCCGATGCGGCGGCCGACACCGGCGAGCGCCGTCTCGACCGGCTTCACCGAACCGAGATAGCTGCCCCACGCCGCCGCGCCCGTCGCGAGCACGGCCGTGAGACCCGCCGTCGCCAGCACCGTCGGCGTGATGAACTGCCGCGCCAGCGCCGTGAAGTTCTTGAGGCCGCCCGTCGCGGAAACGATCTGCGGTCCCTGCTGGGCGGCGATTATCAACGGGTTCATGCCCAGTGCGAGCTGGACGCCCACGTCCTGCACCTGCTGGCCCAGATTGACGAGCTGGTGGCGTTGCAGCGCGATGGCCTTGCTGTGATCGAGCGCGGCGGCCTGCGCCGAACGGATGATCGGCACCTGGGCGGCGAAGCCGGCCTTGGTGCGCGCCAGCGCCGCTTCCATTTCCTTCTGCGGCAGCGCGCCCGCCGCATGGGCCGCGCGGATCGAGGCGAGCTGGTCGAGATATTCCCGCTGGGCGGCGAAGAGCGGGTCGTGCGCCGCGCGCATGGCGTCGAGCGCGGCGCGGTTGCCGCCCAGCACCTCCTCGAAGCTCCGCCCGGAGCGCTGCGCGTCTTCGGTCAGCGTCCGGAATTCGGCGGCGGTGAGTTTCACGCGGTCGCCGGGCTGCACCGCCGCCAGCTTGCGCTGGACCGCATCGAGCGAGACCGCGGCGCCTGCCGCCTCGCGCTCGATCGCGCTCAGGCCCTTGGCCGCGTCCAGCGCCTCGCGCTCCAACTTTCCCGCTTCCGCCGAAAGCCCGGCGAATTCCCCGCGCGTTTCCTTCACCTCGCGATTGAGGCCGGAGAAGTCGCCGGTAATCTGCATGCCGAGCATCAGGGCCAAGGCTCGTCTCCTTTATGTGGCCGCCCACCGTTCAGCACCGGCAGCGCGGCTCTTTCCATCTCGCGGATCGCCGCGAACAGCGCCTTCCGCTTTTTCCTCTTTCGCGCCGCCAGGCGGACAATCGCGTCCACCGCTGCGTAGTCGAAACCGGTCCACAAATGCCGGCTGCCCGTCAGCTCATTGCCGGCCCGCTCGTAGCGCCATTGCGTCGATAGCGAGACGAAGGCTTCGAGGGCGGCGAGGTTCTCCGCCATGACCGGAAAGAGGCGCTCCTCGTCCTCCGCTGCCGGTCCGGCGATCGCGACGTTGAGCTTGCCGAACTTCTCCTTCGTTTCCGCGTCGATCGCGGCCGGGCGGCTCCGGTCGCTGTCTCCGATCGTGTGCCGCGCCCAGACGACCGCGGCGCGCCTCAGTTTCCCCGCTTGCGTTCGATCCCGTTCTGGCTGTCCTGCCAGCCCTGAAAGGCGGCGATGCGGAACCAGGGATAGGCGCAGGCGCGCGCAAGGTTCTCCGGATGGAAGGTGATGTCTTTCTTCTCCGGATCGGTGACGCGCCGCCAGCCGGTGACGACGGCCTGCAGCGCGAGCGAGCGGGCCGCCGCGTCGCCCTTGAGGTCGGCCTCGCGGATTTTGGCGTCGAGCGCCGCCGCCTCCTCGGGCGAGATCGACCGGAACTGAAGCTCGAAATCGTGGGTCTCGAACTTGCCGTCGGCGGGCACCTTGGCTTCGCAGGTCCACCAGTAGCTGTGCTCGTCTGCCAGAATGAACATGTTGGTCTTTCTCCCGAAAACCGGATTGAGGGGGATATGCAGGGACGCTTCAGCGCCCCTGCACGGTCATGTGAAGGCGAGCGTGAATTCGTCGTTGCCCGCGGCTGTCGGAACCGGCGTCAGCGGCAGCGTCATGTTCCTGATCTTCTGTGTCGCGCCATAGGCAGGCGCGCCGATCTCGACACCGGGGCAATTGATCGTGGCGATGTTGCCCGCCACGGTGCCATGCACCACGTTGAGTTCGCCGCGCGTGCGCGCCCGCGCAATCGCAAACCAGTCGATATTGGCGAGCGTGTCGGCTTCGATGACGGCGCGGCCCGTCATCAGCCGGTCGACGATCCGGATCGACTCCTCGCCGATGAGGCCGCGATATTGCACGTCGTTGCCGAGATCGAGTTCGAGGCTTTCGGCGATCGCCGAATAGCCATGAAGGTCGAAGGTCGGCGTGTTCGTCTTGTTGACGATGAGCGGCGTCTGGAAGGCGGTCAGCGTCTGCGCCAGCAGCGCCGCGTCGACGGCGGCAACGAGCAGGCCGCGCATCGAGAATTCGAGCTTGGGGATTTCCCGCGCGGACAGCATGAGTTTCACATTGCCGCGCGCGCCGAGGAATTTGTGGTTCACCCCGTCGAGGTTCGTATAGGCCGACACGCTCTCGAAGGCGTCCGAGACCGGCGCATAGGTGACCGACGTGCCGGCGACGATCGTTTCGTCGAGACCGCAGGCGCGCAGCAACGGGCCGAAGCCGGGCGCAACGCCCGCTGTGCCCGATCCCGCCAGTTCGACCTCGAATGTCGCGCTCACATGCTCGCCCGCGAGCAGCTTGCCCTGGTTCCCCAGAAACGACTGATAGAGCTGCCGGTCCTTCTCCTCGGCCTCCAGCGGCACGATTTGCAAGTTCTGGATCAGCATGGCGTCGGCGCCGCCGGACGGCACGCTGTCCGTGCCGTATTCGGCCTCGATCTTGGCGCGCAGCGCCGTCTTTCGCTCGAAACGCGTGGTCATGGTCGCTTACTCCTTTGCGGGCTTCGCGCCGTCCGCCGTGGCGGCGTCGGGGGCGAGTGACAGGTTCTTCGCGCGGGCCGGTGAAGGCGCGGGCGCTTTGGCCGGGGCAGCGGCAGGGACAGAGGGCGCGCCCGGACGCGGTGCGTCCTTCGTGCGCTCAACGAGCTCGCGCGGGCCGCCATCCTTCGGACGGATATAGGACCCGCCCTGGCCTGCATGTTTGTCGGGCTTGCTCATGCCTGTTCCTCCTCGATGTAGAAATCGACTGCGTAGCGTTCTTCCCACCAGACGACACCGGCCGCGAAATCGACCGTCCTGCCACTTCGAAAAGTCAACGGACCCTTGCCGCTCGCGGGTTCGAAACCGACCAGCCGCCGCCGTGCTTCCCATTTCAGCTCTTCCAGCAAGTCGTCCACAGCGCCGCCGCGCGCATCGCTCTTGTCGTCGGCGATGATGAGCAGCGTCACGAAGCCCTCGGCGCGCTGAAGCACCGGCCCGGTGCCGCGTTCGTTTTCTTCTCCCTCCTCGTCGTCCATGAAGAGGAAGCCAGCGGGCAGCGCCTTGGGCGGCACACCCCTGAGCGCGGCAAGATTTGTCGCGCGCCCGAGCATGCGGAACTTTGCCGGTCCGAGGACCGGATCGTTGAGCCGCGCCAGGCATTCGGAGGGAATACTCATTTGCCCTCCGCCGCCGCTTTGAGATGGGCCTCGACCTTTTCGGCGATGATCGCCCGGTCGGCGTCGTTGATGCCGAGATAGGGCCTGGCCGGGATGACGATGCGATGCGCGCCCACCTGGACGAGCCGGTCGACGCGGCTCTTCGCCTTCGTGTTCTTCTTCGCGAAGAGCACGCGGCCGTCTTTCCGCCGCGACGACGTGACGATCCGCCGCGAGACCTGGCGCTCGATCGTGCCGCCGAACTGGTGGATGGCGGCGTATTTCCGGTTCGTGCCCCAGCGCGCATAGGTCCGCGACGCTTCATGGGTCAGCGAGCGGAACAGCAGGTTGCGATCGCGCAACACGGGCGCGCCGGGACCGCGCCGCCGCTTCGTACTTTTCGCATGGCGTTTCCAGAAGCGGTATTGCGGGTCCTTCTCACGCAGAAACCGCTCCTGCGTCTGAACGACCATAGACGCGCCGATATCGTCGAAGAGCGCGCGGGCGTCGAGCCCCGCCGCCGCCACGCGAGCGAGCGCAGCGTTGATTTCCGCATCGTCGATCGCAATGGTGATGCGCGCGGCCATCAATAGTCCTTCAGCGTTTCGTCGGTGAAGACGCGGGTGGGTTCCTTGAAGACCGGGCTGCCGACCGGCGTCGCGGCGACGGTCTCGCCCGCCACTTCGAGGTTCACCTTCGCCGCCGAAATGTCGCGCAGGAGCTGCACCGCTGCGTCGTGGTTCTTCTTCACCGTCTCGCTCGCGCGCTCGCCATGCAGGTAGTACCAGGCGATATCGCAGGCGGCGCGGATGAGCTGATGCGGCACGGTAGCGAGCGGCAGCGTGTAGCGCTTGCCGACATAGCCGTCGATCAGCGCGCCCGCATCGTCCAGCGCGCGGGCGACCGTCGTCTCGTCGATCGCCGCCGGCGGCACGTTCGTCTCGTCGGTGAGCTGGATGATGTCTTCTTCGGCGAAGCGGTCCTTGAGGTCCTGCAGCGAGGCGTAGCTCATGGCGTAACTCCCATCGAGGAGGCGAGCCAGAGAAGGCCGATGCCGCAAAGCGCGAAGACCGCGATCGTTTTCGCCTCACCGCCGTCAATGCTCCCTTCATCCAGCCAGATGACGAGAGACCAAATGCCGGCGAGCAGGAGCGCGATCACCCCCAGATATCCGAGCGTGACCGCTCCGAGCAGGGCGGCAAGCGCACTCATGACGGCCACCCCGCTGCAAACGCGGCGATGCCTGCGGCGAGCAGGAAGGCGGGCTTCACGTAGTCCCCCACCTCGCTCACCTCAAAACCTTTGCGCGGCGCGACCCCCACCCCGCTCACTTCAAAATCCGAAACGAGGGTCGCGTAGAGACCGAGCCCGCCGACGATGGCGGGGGCAAAGCCGATGCAGCCGATGATGTAGAGAAGCCAGGGGGTCATGTGCCTCTAATCCTTCTGTGTGGTGGGGCCGCTCCCCAGGGCTCGGTACGCGGCCGGCTGAAAGCCATCCGAGCCGGGAGAGGAGAGCGGCCCCTCAAGTTCGTTAGCGCGCAACCCTCGCGCGCACGGCGGCATCCTTCGCTTCGAGAAGCTTGCGCAGCGCAACCGAGCGTTCGGCATTCGAGGGAAGCGTTTCGACGATCATCTCGGCGAGTGCTGCAAAGGGCTTGCTCACCTCCTGCAAGTGCGGCGGAAGATGTGCCCAATCGAAAAACTGCATGATGTCGTTCGGCACTCGGCTTCTCCATTTCTGCTCGTCTAAACATGGCGGGCGGCGGGCTTTGCCCCGGACAACGACTGCACATCGCCGTCACCGCTACCGGCGCTGGGGGCCTCGCGAGCCGTACCAGACCGCCCTCTGGGATAATCCCGAGCCCGAGGCCGGGAGCGCAGTCCCCGGCCGAGGGCCATTCAGAAGTCCGTTCGGCGGCGGCACACTGCGAAGTGGAAGCCGCCGCCGATGAGCCAGCACCCCCCGGAGCTGGCGGATAGCGCGCCGACGGCTGCGCGCTATTTCTTCGCGGCCTTATCGGCCGCCTTGCGGTCCTTCTCGGCCTGCTCGGCGAGTTTCTTCGTCTCGTCGCGCAGCTTTTCGGCTTCGGTCCGTTCGGCCTTGGCGTCGTCGAGTGCCTTTTCGGCCGCTTCCCGCTCGGCTTTCACCGCCGCGAAATCGCCCTTCAGGCGTTCCTGAAGTTCGCCGGCCTGTTGCTGCAGGAGGGCAGAGGCCGCGGCGTCGCCGCCGGGCAGCGCCACCTTCTTCGACTTGAAAAGGTGACGGGCCTGCGCCTCGGAAAGCTCGACCTCCTCGCCCGGCATGACGCTCTCGCCGTCGAGACGGAGCCGTTCAAGGGCGATGAAGGTCTGTTTCTCTTCGTTCTTCCTGGCCAAGACGGGTCCCCCTTAAGCGATGAGGTCGGAGATGAGGTAACCGGCCTCGGCGCCGACGAGTTCGGGGCTGCGTTCGTCCGTCACGCCCGCGACCCAGCTCTTGCGGCCCCGATCCCATGCCATCGGCTCGACGAAAGGATGACCGGAGAGCTGGTAGGTGTAGCCGAAGCTCGGCACGCGAACGCTTTGCCGCCCGCCCTGGGGCACATAGGCGAGCACCGCGAAGTTGCCCCATGCGTCGAGGAAATCGTCGTCGTTTTCGGTGTAGACCGAGCGGGCGACCGCTACCCGGTCCACCTGGAAGTAGCGCTTGAGGAGATCCTCGGTGACGCTCTCGCTGGAGGTGTATTTGATCTTCTCCAGGATCGCGGGATGATCGTCGAGCGCCCGGAAACCGCCCGCCGACAGAACGAGGGTGTTGGGGTCGCGGCCGATCTTCTTGCGCACCGCTTCCTTGCCCTCGTTGATGACGTCTTTCGGTTTGCTGGCGGCGTGGCTCCACTGGTCGGCGCCCGCGAGCGTCACCTTGTTCGACGCCGCGTAGTTGGCGGCGGTCGTGGCCAGCGTCGCCGCCTGCACTTCTGCGTCGAGGCTCATGACGTCCTGCACGACGGAGACCGCCTCCATCTGAAGGTCGATGCCCGGTCCCCTCTCGGCTTCCTGCACATGCTCGCGGGGCACGATGGCGTCAAGCGCGTACTGGTCGAGGCTCGCAGGCTTGCCCTCGAAGCCGAACACGATCTCCTTCGTCCGCGTCCCAGGCGCGCGGCGGGTGTTGTAGAGCCGGAAGCTCTCCTTATTGAACTCGATGCGCTTGAAACCGCGGACCGGCACATCGACGCGCGGGAAAAGCACGTGACTGATCCGCTCCGGGTGGGCGTAACCGCGCGCGTGATTGGTAAGGATCGGGTCGACGACGCGCGCGCCTGAAGTGGTGAGGGGCTGAGGCATGTTCTCGTTTCCTGATGTTGCTGCGCTTAGCGGCGCAGGAGGACTTCGACGAATTCGCCGGCACCGCCCGAGATTTCGAGCGCGTCGGCGAAGACGTATTCAGGGAGGTCCGCGCCTTCGAGCACTTCGCCATTGGCGGCGCTCGACGTGACGCCGGTCGCGCCGGCAGCGATCGCGAGCGCGCCGGTCGCGGCAATCGCGCGGCCCTGGGCGTCGACGATCAGGCTGTCGCCCACCGCAAAGGCGGCGCCTGTCTCGACAACCGTGGTTCCCGACACGACCATGTCGTTGACCTTGGTGTCGGTTGCGGCGCGCTGTGACACGCCCATGACCTTCTGGCCCTGGGCGCTCGCAATGGCGCCGTCGAAGCCGATGGCGCGGTAGGCAGCATGGTCGCCATCGGCGACGTAGGTGAGCGCCTGCAACGGCGCGGACTGACGGCTCATGTCTGTCTCCTCAGTTCACGCCGACCGCGCGAAGCGCATCGACATAGGTGGTGTTGGGGTTGGCCTTCTGGTGGGCGACCGCCTTGCGGTGGAGGTCCATTCGCGACGGGTCGACCGTCGCGCCATCCGGTGCGGCGAAGTCGAGTGTGCCCGCCGCTTCCTCGCCTGCGGCCGCGCGCTCCGAGAAGTCGATGACCGTGCCGCCCTTGCGCAGCAGGTCGAGGAAGAAATCGCGCGGCGTCGCCGTCTGCTTCGCCTCGCCTTCCCCGAAGTCGAGCGTGCCGGTCATGTCCAGACTTTCCATGAAGTCCAGAACCGGACCGACATAACCTGCGGCGAGCTTGCCTTCGGTGGCGAGCTGGTCGAGCACGGCCTTGTCGGCATCGCGGCGGGCTACTTTCTGCTTCTCGGCGAAAGCGAGCGCGTCGTCGGCGAGCTTCTTTTCGCGGGCGGCGATCTCGGCCTCGCGCGTTTCAAGTTCCTTCGGCACGGGAGGTTCCTTCCGTTCGGGTTGGACAGGCTGTTCGGCAAAGGCAGGGCTTTCGCTCTTCCGAGCGCGCTCCTGCATCGCGCCTGTGGCGCGGTACACTTCTTCGATGTCGTATCTCGGGATGGCCTTGTCGGCCGCTTCTTCGCCCCGGTCGGCAATGACCAGTTCGCGCATGGCCTGGAGCGCGCGACCGATCGTGCCGAACACCCAAGACATCTGCCGGTCGCCCTCGCCGAATTCGAAAGTCAGGATTTCCGCCTCGTCGCCGGCAAAGGAGATTGGCTTCAGCCCTTTGAGGGAGGGCGCCACCGCGCCGAGCACGCCGACATGGCGCAGCGCAAGCTGGCCGGGCGTCGGGTTCGAGGGGTGGTCGGACGGGTAGAACGAGGCCGACACCTTCTTGAAGCGGCCTGCCTCGACCAGCTCGGCAAAGGCGGGTTCCACCTGGTCGAGTTCGGCTATGAGAGCGCCGTCGCGAAATTCGAGCCCCTTGACCCAGCCCCAGGCGGGCGCGTCATCCTTCGGGTGGCCGATCACGACCGGCGCCTCGTGGCGGGCAGGGTCGTAGGCAGCGGCGATCGCCCTCACCACGTCCTCGGAAAAGGTGATCGGCGCGCCCGTCATCGGGGTGTGGGTGCCGGGCTTGAAGATTTCGAAGGGCTTCACTTGTGAAATCCGGGGGCGTCGTGGAAGATGCACAACATTCCCCCTGTCCCGCCTCCGATGGCACCCCGGCGATTGCCGGGGTCAGGGCGTTAACCACCGATTTTGGGGCCGGGTCCGGGCGGAACCGCTATATCTGGGGGGAAGCCACCAGATATAGGGCCTGAGAGCCCCAGAACTCCTTGAAAAACGCGTTGCAGGATTTTTCCGCTGCGACGGGGCCTGAGAGCCACCCCGCGCGTGTGCGGCCAAATGAGAGGCTTTTCCCGAAATGCGCCGTTCTCCCCGATTTTACCTCCGGTCCCTGGCCGAGCAACGCTTCCCCTTCCGCGCCGATGTAAGGGTGCCGGCCGGAGCTTGAAGACGGGCCGGAAGGGGCCTAGACTCCTCCCGTTGCGCCTGTGGCCGGGCCGCGCCCTTTCAAGGCTGCAGGAAGAGCGAACGCAGGAAGCGCGGGCCTGTAGTTCACGCCCCCCGGAAATCACCCGATCTCAAGCTGCCCGATAGGCCATGATGCCCGAGCGCAGATTGTCGAGCGCGGCGCCCGGCCGTCCGGTGAACATGGTGAGCGCCTGCCCCTGTCCGGCTTCCTCGTCGGCGACGAGCGCTATGACGCGGCCCCCCGAAAGCTGGATCAGCTTCACATATCGCCGCCTCAGATAGACGCGCCCGCTCTCCTCGTGCCGCGAAAACCCGACCCAGATTTCCTGCGGAGTCTCGACGAGCTCCTGGATGAAGGGCCAGTAGGCGGCGCGATTGATCTCGCCGGCATTGGTCTTTGCCTTTTCGAGAAGATGATCGGTGACGGCCTGCGTAATCGAGACACGGTTGCCGAGCGGGTCGGTGAAGATCGCCTCGTCGCCACCAAGGGCATTTCTGAAAGCGCGCTTCAGCGCCTCTTCATAGGGCGTACCGTCGCTGTTCAACGGCACGCGTGGCGCGGGCCGCGTCCGCGTCGGCTGCGGATCGAGCGGCCCCGCCGTCTCCCGCATTGAACTCTTGCCTTCGAGGGCGTCGAACCTGTCGCCATGCCGGGCGATCGCCAGCGCATTGGGGCCGCGGCCGAAAGCGCCGGCACCCGGATTGTAGTTCCAGCCAGGGGCGATGCCTTCCGGCGTCTCAATCTCCAGGGCGCCTTCGGGCGTCTTGATCGTCGTCTTCTGCACACCCTTGGGAAGGCCGCTGTCCGGCGTGACCTTGAGGCCGAGCCGTTTCAGGTCCGCTTCCGAAAGCGACTGGACGAAGCACCGGCAGCCCCAGCCGTTCGGCGGAAAGTAACTTTGCCAGAACGGATGGTCGGCCGGCAGCACGATATCGTGGAGCTCGCGGTGCGAGAAGCGCACGCGCTCGTCCGCCATGGTGATGTAGCGGATGTAAGGCCGCACATGCTTGAGGCGCTGGATTTGCGCCCAGCGTCCCGCCGAGAAGGCGGTCGAGAGGTTGGTCTCGTAGATCGTGCGGCTGCGCCAGCCGCGCGACCCGTTATAGCTCCAGCCGTGGCTCGCGACGATGCGGTCGAAGTCCTTGCGGAAATCCTCCAGCGTGCGGCCTTCCGCGATCGAGCGCGTTACCGCCTCGTGAAAATCCTTCACGAGCGCATCCTTCATCGCGCCGGCCACGACGAAGGCGCGGCTGTGCATGTCCTGCCACATGTCGGTCCAGACGCGCGTCGGCAGGCGCAGCTTGTTCCGCAGGAAGTCGATTGCTTCCGTGAAGTGAACCGGCAGCGCTTCGGGCAGCGGCGTCGATCCGGTCGCGACGGTTGCCATCGCTCAGCCTGCGATGTCGTCGCGGCCGGTCAGCTCGGCCAGCACCATGCCGTCGCGCATCGCGGCCGCAAAGTCTTCCACGTCGAGTGACGGATACCGTCTCATGAGGCGCTCGGAGAATTCGACCAGGGTAGAACTCGCATCGAGCTCCGCCTTGATCGCATCGACCATGCTCTCCACCGCACCGGCGGCCGCGGCGTCGAGCTCCCGGCCGAGACGCGCGGTATCGTCTTCGACTGTTTCCGCAAAGGACGGCGCCGGCGGCTTCTTCTCCGGGTTCAATGGATCTCCGCCCGGAAGGCCGGGCAGCACCTTTGAGCCGGGTGGCGGAGCGGGCGGCGTGTCCGGCTCCCATCCCTCGCCATAGGTGTCGGTGATCCGTTCCTGCGTCGGCCTGAAACCGAGCTGCTTCACCTTGTTGTCGCGCTCGGCGACAGAGTTCAGGTCTTCCGGCGGCTCCGTCTGCCGCCAGACGCGCGGCGGCGTTGCGCCGGGGAAGTTCCACTCAGTCAGCCAGGCGACGACTGTCTCGTTGAAAGACGAGCAGATGAGATCGGCGTCGGAGGTGGTGACTTCCTCGCGCACGTCCATGTGGACATTCGCCGCGCCCGAGCCGATGCCCGTCGCCTTCGCATCCGTCGTCATCGTTTGGCTGAGAATGACCTTCGCGATCGCGCCGTCCATCCGGTCGTAAAAGGGCTCGTAGCTCGCCGACGAGGCGCGCACCGCTTCGAGCAGCTCGAGCACCATGCCTTCGGGAATGGCAATCGCACTGTCGCGGCCGACAGCGCCCGCCGCCTGCAGGAGCTTGGCGATCTCCTCCTTCGTCGCGTTCGCCGGGTATTTCCCGACCGAAGTCGGTCCGGAGAACTTGTCCTGGTAGAGCGTCCAGAACTTGACGTTGTTCTTCTTGAACCACACCGGCCAGAAGCACCAGTAGCCGAGGCCGCGACCGTAAGGATCGTCGTCATCGTCAGCGCCTGCCGTGAAGGTCCAGAACTTGCGCGCGGGCATCAGCTCGCCCTTGGCGCTGTTCTGCAACGTGAGAAGGCGCAAGCCTCCATCCATGTCGAAGCGGAAGCGCTTCGCGCGCCGCACCTTCAGCGCATCGAGCGTGAAGTACCGCCCGTCCTTTCCCCACATGCACTCCGCGACCGAATAGCCGAGGAAGAGGCCCTTCAGCATCTTCAGCGTCGTATCGTCGAAGCGGATCGCGTCGAGCTGCTCCCTCATGAACTCGGCCGCCATCTGCGAGGCCTTGTCGTCGGCGCCGGCCTCGACATCCCATTCCGCCTTGATGACCGAGAGGCGGCGCTGCTGGAAACAGGACTGCACCTGGTCGTCGCGAAGGATCTCCTCATAGACGTCCAGATCGCTGCCGCGCGCCAGCAGGATCGGGTCCGTCATCTGCCGGACGCCCTGGCCGAAATAACCGATTGTGATGTCGCGGCCGTCGCCGCTCGTCGCGATCTCGCGCATCTCCGGCTTCTTCGCCGGGGCGTCCTGCGTCACATCTTCCGCCATGCTCAATACCCGTCCATGTAAAGCCCGCCGGCAACAGTGCCGAAGCCGGTATCCGTCATTCGCTGGTCCTGGGCCTCGCCATAGGCCGAAAGGCTCGCCCGCGTTTCGCCTGCGACGTGAACGTCGATCGGCGGCGGGTCCTGCCGTGAGGCGTAATAGGCGAGCGCGCCGGCCACCGCCGTGTCGCCATGCCGCGTGTATCCGTCCGCGCCTTCCTCGCGATGATCATCCGGCACCTTGGCGATGCCGTTGACCATCTGCAGTGCCTGATGATCGGCGAGCACGTCCGCGTCGGCCGGGAGCACGATCGTCTTCTGCTCGAAGGCCGTCTTGTAGGGCTCCATATTCATCCGGTACCACTCGCGGCTCAGCATGATCTCATGGACCACGCCGCCGAACTTCTCGCGCGTCGCTTCCGCCACCGCTGCGCCGATGCCGGTTGCGTCGATGGCAGCGCATTGCAGCTTCTGCAGTGCCCCGATGACGTACCAGAGCACCTGCTGCTGGACCGCGAAGGGCGCATCGCGAAGCTCGATGATGCATTGCGTTTCACGGACGAGATTGCCGAGCGTCATGTTGAGCCAGATGGCGGTCGCGTCGATACGGCGACCGATGTCGGTGCCCAGCGACTTCCGGAGCTGTGGCGGCAATGCATCGAGAAGCGGTTTGAGCTTCTCCTCGCACCAGCGCTTCACCTCGACCTTGCGGGCTTCCGGTTCCATGCCGCCGATCTCGAGCGGGACCGCCCAGCGGATGACAGGAATGTCCTCGCGCATGCAGCTCTCGATCAGCACATGCGTCATGAAAGCGCCGTCGCTGTCCTTCGGGACGCAGTCGAGTTCCTGCCGCATCGCCGCGAGGCGCGTGCCGTAGGAGCCCCGGATTTTCCGCTCCCATTCGGCCTTGCCCTCCGGCGTCGGCTCGTCGCCCTTGATGAGACAGACGCGCTCGTAAAGTCCGTTCTCGACGGCAAGACCGAAGGGAATGTGGTGCAGCGAATAGTCCGCCTTGCCTGCCTTCGTCTCGCGGATCAGCGTGTTGAAGGGATTGGTTGTGCCGTTATGCGTCGAAATGATGCGGACCTTGCCGCCCCAGATGAGCAGCGCATTCACCGCGTCGAGCACCTCGCGCACATCGTCGTGGAAGGCGGCCTCGTCCACCACGACGATGCCCTGCAACCCGCGGATGTTCGCAGGGCGGGAAGACAGCGCCTCGATACGGAAACCACTGGCGAAGCGGATGCGGTAGGCGGCGATATACTTCGTCTCGCCATTCGCGAGCTTGTCCTCGAACAGGAACTCTTCGACCTGTCCAAGCTCCTTCTGCACGACGCGCGTGAAATGGGCGCAATAGCCGATGAACTCGCGGCCCTTGTCCTTCGTGTCGCCGATGTAGAACACGTTGTCGCCGCCGTCCTTGCGGGTCGTCGCGGCCGTGATCGCGTCGTCCAGGGCTTCCGCGAAGGTGATGCCCGTGCGGCGCCCTTTCTCGGCGAGCTTCAAAGGCGAGGTATCGGCAATCCAGTCCTTCTGATGCTGCATCAGGATGCCGTCCGCCAGCGGGTCGAGATCGGCGGGGATTTCCGATCCGCGCGGCAACTCCTCGGGAAGCTCCTTCTCGCCTTCAAGCAGATGGTCGAAGGGCGATGCCATGTCAGATCCTCACGCCCAGGACTTCGCGCCTGATCTGCGATGCGCGGTCGCCGGACAGTCCGGCGTCCTTCGCGGCCTGCTCGGCCGCGTCCGCTGCCTTTTCGATGAAGTGATCGCGCTTGAACTTCGCGACCTTCATGTTGGTGCTGCGGGCAAGTTCGAGCCGCTGCACGGCTTCCGCCGCCGCGAGCAGCATCTTCATGGAGGGGCCGTCATCGCTGAGCGCCTGCCCCATGATGACGTCATAGGTGAGAGTTTTGATCGTTTCGGCGAGAAGGAGGCCCACATCGCCATCCGGTTCCTCGTCCATGCGCTCGGCAAGCACGGCGGCGACATTCCGGACCTGCGCCATGGCGCGGCCGTGCCGTGCAAGGAAGATCGAATAGCGGTTGAAGGCCGACTTCGAAACGGGTCCGCAGCCGATCGCCAGCAGCCGGTTGTTCAACTCCTCGCGGATATCTTCCGCCGTCCGCTTGCGCTCGTTGAGTTGCCCGATCGCCCAGCGGACATCCTCGTCCGCCTCTTCGGGCAGCATGTCGATCGAGCTGGGGCGGCCGCGTTTTGCCGATGACATCAGTCGCTCCGCTTCGGAACAAGAACGCCCTCGATGATGTTCTCGTGCGTAAGGTGCTGGCGGCCGAGCTCCTTCATCACGCCGACGAATTCATCGCCCGCCGCGACCAGCCGGATGGCGCCGACCTTGGCGAGATAGCGCATCTCCTGCCGCACCACTTCAATAGGGTCCTTCCATGCCCAGGCGTCGAGCACGTACTTGATCCGGGCCTGACCCATCGTCTGATCCTCGTCCTGGGCAATGGCTTGCAGGATGCGCAGCCGGCGTTCCTCGATTTTCGTTTCGGCCCAGTCGTTCATCCCTTCCTCTCTCTCAACAAGAAATCGTTCGCGGTCTCAAGCTGCCCCTGGACGCCCTTCAGCGCCTGTTGAAGGGCCTTCATGTCGCCATGCATCTCCTCGATACGGAGCGACAATTCGTGCATGGATTTCTGGTCCGGCAGATGCGGCAATTTTTCCTCCACGCGCGTGATGCGATCCCGCAGCTCGCCGACATTCGTCGCGCGCCTGCCATCCACGCTCGCAATGCGTTCCTTCAGCGCCTCGATCTCGGCGCGTTGGGCGCGGTTCCGGGTCGAGTGCCAGGCATAGGCGAAGCTCGCAAGCGAAATCGCGACGGCAATGCCGCTGAGAAGAAGCTTCAATGTTTCGATCATCGGCCCTGACCTTCCCCGATCACGCGGTCGAGCATCTTCTGCTTCTGCGCGGAACCGTTCGAAGAGCCGAAATAGTAGTTGGCGATCTGCACCACCAGCGTGCCGAGCGCGCCGAGCATGATGTTGAGCGGGTCCTTCGCGGCCTCGGGCACCGCGACGAACATCAGCGAGCAGAGAATGCCGAAGAAGCCCGTGAACACCATCGCGGCCAGAATGCCGGGCATCCGGTCCTTCATCTCGATCTGGCGCTTGCGGGCGCTGTCGCGGTCGCCTGCCGCGATGCGCTCCATATCCACATCGAGTTCCTTCAGCCTTGTCTGGAACTCGTGATCGGCCTTCTTCAGCGCGAGCAACTGATCCGGCGAGGCGTTGGCGACAGCCGCGGCAATCGCGCTCTCGCTTGCCGCTTCGTCGCCGAGCAGCACGCCCGCAAGCGTGCGCGCCGCGAGGCCGCCAAGCGGACCGCCCAGCGCCGTACCGATCGTCGGCGCGACGACGCCAAGGATATCTTTCGCCTTCCCCCAGAAGTCGGACATCTGCCCCCCTATGCGTAGGCCCGGTTGAGCCAGCCATTGAGATATTTCACGGAGGTGGGACGTGCAGCGGCGAGGCCGCGATAGAAGCCCGCCGCTTCCGAACGCATCGCCACCCGCAACTGCTTCGCGTCCGTCTCGATGAGCGCGGCGCGGCTGAGCGGACCGAGAAGCCCGTCATCGGCAAGCGCGGAGCCGCAGGCGCGGGCGGCGCGTTGCGCGCATTTGTGCGCCTGCCGCGCGCCCATATTGACGGCGAGGTCGAGGAGTTTGGTCGAGACCAGCAGGGGAAAATCGCCATAGCGGTGGTAGTCCCACCAATGTGCCTTGTAGAACCAGGCGGCGTTCTCCTGGGTCAGCCCGGCAATGTCGTTGAGATCGATATGGCCGTCGAGATCGATGTCGCCATCGGGGAGACCGTCGCCGTCGAGGTCGAGTTCACCGGCTTCCCGGAGCCAGCGCAGCGAGATGCCGAACTTCGTCGCGCCGCCCGGATCGTCCGGATCGTCGACAAACCCGCCCTCGTGGCGCAGCACGACGGCCAGCGCGGCGGAAAAAAGACGATCGTCCGAGGGATTGAATTCCGGGGGCATGCGGCGCTCTCTTCGGGGCTCTTGGCAACGCGGCTCGCATGCCGCACTCTCTGCCCTCACCCTGTAGCCAATCCCGAAAATCAGGCACCCCGGCAATCGCCGGGGTCACTAGAACAGCGAGCCTTGCCGGCGGTTCTTCTTTTGCAGCCTGGCCGCGATCTTCTCGACGGTCCTGATGTGCAAATTCAGCTCCAGCGCGATCGAGGCTTTCGGCCGGCGCTGCTCCAGCATTTCGCTGACGCGGCGGCGTGCTTCCGCCACCGAGGAAAACGGCCCGCGCGGGAATGTGACTTCACCCCGGCCGATCTCGCTGCAGATGGCGCGCGCGCGTTCCACGCCGACAACTTCGGCCAGCCTGTGCTCGGGCGTGATCTCGTCGGCGCCGGGCAGGTAGAAGGGCCGGCCGCCGAATGCCTTCGCGACAAGCAGCGCGGCGTCTTCGCCGGCCGCCGCCGCAATGCGCGAAAGGAGATCGGGCAGCGGCTCGGTCATCCGTTCTCTGCCCTCAAACATTCGACGAGAAAGTCGCGGACCGCTTCCATGCGGCTCATGTGATAATCGAGTTCGGATTTGCGGCGCGGCTGCGTCTTGGCGATGCGCTCATAGACGGAACGGCGCTGGCCGATCTCATACTCGACTTCCTCGACCAGCATCCGGAGAGAGAATTTCTGCCTCATGCTCCCTTGTCCTCCAGTGCGTCTAGATACTTCCGAAGCGCGCGGAGTTCCTCTGGCCTTACACCATCGAGCTCCCGCCGCATCCGGGCGATCATGCGCTCGTAGTCGTTGAAGGCTTGTGCCATCTCGTCTCGCAGGTCTTCCGAGCGCGAAAGCTCGACGATGGTGTCCGCCGCGGCGAGAACCGCGTGGGCTTCCTCGCATCGCAGCGCCACCGCCAGCGCGCCAGCCCCGCGAAGCATCATCTCGAGATAGGAGCGGATGATGTAACGCGCGTTCGGCTCCAGAGTGTCCGGCCCTGTCGGAAACAGCGTCCTCACCTCCGCCCGAGTATCGGCAAGGTCTCGAACGGTCGTGATGAAGGCTTGCCGGGTGACACGCGTCGAGGAAACAAATTCCCTCGTTTCCTTGACGGGCAGCTCGGCATCGTTGATGAGGCTGGAGACGGCCTTCTTCATGGCCGGACCTCCCGATAGACGCGCGGTCGAGCGAAAAAAGGCACTGTGTCCAGGCAAGTGACGAGGCAATGGAGTTCCGTGTCGTAGACAACGCGCAGGAAGCGGCCGCGCGCGATAATGGTGAGCCTGTACCGGTTGACGCCCTTGCGCTCGAAAGCAGGCCGCATCCTCTCGATGCGCCGTTCGAGGCGGGCGATGTCGCCAGCACTGAGGGGGACGGCGCGTTCGGCGACACGTCGCGCGAAGTGGGCGCGGCAATTCAGGCGATGATCGATGTCGCGTGCCTCGGTTGTCACGATGCCTCCCCGCCCGCGCCGGCGCGCAGCTTGAAGCCCCATTTGTCGGCCAGCGCCTGCGCGCGTTCAGCCGTCATCCGCGAGGAGGAGACGAGCGCGAGCCGGTCGCTCGCATCGAGCAGGCCGAGCCGGTCGAGCTTGGCGCCGATGGCGCGGCAGAGCGCGCGCTTGGCGGCGAGCCCGCCGTCGCTCTCGACCTCCGGGACCTGGAAGCCCTCACGCGCGCACCAGTCCTTCAGCGCCTCGATGACGCGGTGGCCCTGTTGCGGCCCGAGCCATTGCAGATGCTCGACGCCCGTCTGCCGCTTCACGAAACCGTCGATCGCGCTGTCCCGGTTGTCGCGAACCGCGCCGAGCTGCCAGAGCGAAATCCAGAGCGCGGTGATGAGCGCCTTCTGTCCCTCGCGCACGGGCGCGGGGCCCTTCCGGCCGATGACGCGCTCGACGGGCTTGCGGACGCGCCTCACCTTGAAGCCTTCGCGCTTCAGCGCGCCGAGCACCTTGTCGAGTTCGGTGCCGTTCATCTTGGAGCAGCTATTCTTGCCAGTCTCGCGCTCCAGCAAGCCGCGATAAGTCTCGTCGTCCAGGCCGCGTTCATTCTTCGCGACATGGATGAGCTGGATGACGCGCTTGCGGTAGTCAGTTGCCGGTTGTGCCATCGCCACCTCCCGCAAGCCGCCCGATCGTCTCGGCGGCCTCCTTCAACGTGTCCGCCTCGTCCTCCCTGTCGTCGAGCCTCGCGGCAAACGACATCAGCAGGAGCTTGCGGATGAGCTCGTCGGGAAATTCCCTACTTTCCTCGGCGATTGGCAGCGGCGAATGCTTTGGCTTCGCTGCCTGTTTCGCCCGTATCTGCTCGACCTTCGTCCAGACGCGCGCCAGCTCCTTCTCGCCGCACTCCTCCATGACGAGCCCTTGCGCGATGCAGAGCGCGGCGAGCGTTACCATGACCCCGCCGCATTCCTGTTCCGGATCGCCAACGGGCCGGGCGAAGACATAGCCAACGAGCTGGTGTGCTTCGCTCGCCGTGCAACCGCACGCCTGAACCAGTTCGAGCGCCTCTTCGAGAAAGCGATGGTTGCGTTCGGTGCAGTTCATCATGATCTCGTGGCCGAAGGTTTCCAGCAGCCAAGGCGCAACCTTGCCTTCGAAGCGATCGTTGATCTTTTTCATTCCCCGTCCTCCTCGTCGATGTGAGTGGAGCAGAGATCCTCTTCGAGCCAGAAACAGGGCCCGTCCTCCGTCATGCAGGCTTGCGTGTCGGTGCAGCCGCACACGCGGCATTTCCGGGAAACGAAATCCGGGCCGCCGAGAAGCCGCGCGACCTCGGGATCAGTTTGCCACCCCGGAAGCGTGAGACATGTCGCGCAGATCGCGGGTTCGCCGCGGTCGCGGGGGATGATCCGCTCGATTGTTTGTCTGCACTCAACACAAACAAATACGTCGGTCGCCATGTCGCTCATGCCGCATCTTCCTTCTTCGCTTCGAGTGTGAGACGCGCCGTGCGCGCGGCCGAGCGGCCGAGCAGCGTCAGCGCGTCGAGCGGCTGCTTCGGCGTCGTGAAGCCGCCATCCGCGCGGTCGTTGAACATCGGCACGAGGTCATGCGGCTTGACGCCGAGAGCGGCGCAGGCGTCGAGCGTGTGCCGGAACAGTTCCTCGGCCGCCTTGCGGGGGCTTTTCAGCTCCTCTTCACCGGCGGTGAAGACGCCCCTGCAAAGCGCCTTCGATCCTTGCGCCCAGGCGTCGATGAAGGCGGCGCGGGCTTCGCCCTTCAGCACCCCGCGCAGCGGCGCGGTTGCCCAAAGCAAGTTGTTCAGCGCTTCGTCAAGCGGCGGCATCGGCTTCTCCCTCGGGCTTTGCTTTGGGTGGCGAGACCAGGACGCGCATGGCGCGCGCGCGGCCGGGCATCTGCTCGATCCAGCCGCGCTCCTGCAAACCCTGGAGGAGCCGGTGCGCGCCCGACTTGCTCTTGAGGCCGAGGGCCTCGCAGATTTCGGCGAAGGTCGGCGCGATGGCCCGCGTGCGGATATAGCCGTCGATGAATGTGAGTGCGGCGAGCTGGCGCTCGGTCAGCCCGCCCGGCAATTCGGTCTCGCGCGCCTCCCGCACCGCGCGCCGGATCGCCCGCGCCGTCATCCTCTGGAAATCGGCGTCCGCCTCTCCCCGTTCGAGGACAAACGCGGCGAGTTCCAGCTTGCGGAGGGAGGGCAGCGAGACGGTCATCACTTCCTTCCCTTCGCAATCGCGGCGAGAAAAGGCACCGGCTCACCAAGGGGCGGATAATCGATCTGCGCGGTACGCATCGTCCGGCGGTCGAGATTGACCCAGATGAAGGGCCGTTCGCGCGACTGACGCTTGATCCATTGATAGGGGGCGTCGGTCCAGGCGACGATCTCCCAGTTCTTGTTGTCGAGCACGAATTCACCGCGGTCGGTCGTGACCAGCAGGACAGCGTGGCCGTCGCCATTCCATTCGCGCACCACGGAGATGAGGAGGTTCTCTGCTGCCCAGCCGCGCTCGATCAGGAGCTTGCGCTTCATCATGGCGAGGTCTTCGCAGTCGCCGCCCCGCGTGTCGGGATAGGCCCACCACTCGTACCGGTCATAGAGCGCCACGTCGCTCACCTGGGGGACGGCGCTGTTGACGTAGTCGTTGACGCGTGCGAGCTCGGCCCACTTCTCCGGCGTCATGACGGCGGCCTGAGGCGCATCCGTGCCGCCTTCGCATTCATCCGGGTTGCGGACACAGAAGCCGACATAGCCGAAAGGCGCGGTGACCTGCTGATAGGTCTCCATGAAGACCTGCGGTTCCGAACGCGCGGCTGTGCAGGCCGGCAGCAGCAAGGCGAGGAGAAGGACCCTAAGCATCCTCGTCCTCCTCTCGTGCACGCGCACGCGTAGCACTTTTCGTGCCAGCCTTCTTTCCCGTGCCCTTAAGCACGCTCTCGTAGAGGTCGATGAGCGTGTCGCGCTCCATGACTTCAGCGCTGTCCATCTTGCGGCGCTGGAGCACGATCCGCATGACCTTCACGTCGAAGCCGGTCGCCTTCGCTTCGGCATAGACTTCCGACTTGTCGTTGTTCAGCGCGTCGATCTCCTCGTTGAGCCGCTCGATGCGCTCGAAGAAGGAGCGAAGCTGCGCGCCCGCGATATTGTCCTGGCGATGCGCCATCAAGCGGCTCCCTTTTTCGGCTTGTAGTTGATGGCGAGCGGCGTCTTGTCCGGTCCGGCTTCATAGGCGACCGCGCCTCTCGGCAGTCCGCTCGGCATCAAGCCCTTCGCGGTCGTCAGCGCGCCTTTGCCAGACCGCGCGATGACATACGCGGCTGCCCTCTGCATCTCGTCCCTGATGACGAAAACCTTGTCCGCTTTCTTTCTGCTCATTGCTGCGCTCCGAGATTGAGATAGAGGGTGAGCAAGAACAGCGCTCCGGTTTCGGCGACGACGACGAGGATCAGCCCCTTTGTCATGCGAAGGAGGTCTGCAACAACGCCTTGGGCTTCATGCAGCCGGTGCGCCAGGTCTTCTGCCATCGCATCCGCCTCCAGCAGCCTCTGCTCGATGCTCCTAGGTCCGTTTGCCATCCGTCAGCCCTCCGCCTTCTCGGGCGCATCGACCGCCGCGATATTGATCGGAAGGTGTGTCCACTTGTCGCGCGGCGTCGCGCGCACATGGATGTTGATGTACTCCTTCGAGCCGATGACGCGGATCGCATCGCTGATCGCCGCCATCGCGCGCACCCAGCGCTCGTCGTCGATCTTCAGCGAGCGCAGGCTGAACAGCGCGCCCTGGTTGATCTTGCCTTCCTTGTCGGGCTCGAAGGCGCGGTAGATGAGATCGCGGATTTCGGAGCGAACACCGGCCGCCCATTCGACGATGCACTCGTCGATCAATTCCTTCGCGATCTGCAGCTCGGGTCCGAAGGTGATGCGGTCTGCGACCGACACCTTCACGCGAATGCAGCCGTCGAAGCTCGTAAAGGTCATGTTGCCCTTCGAATCCTTCTTCATCCGCTGGACGCCGTATTCCTGCCTCAGGAGTTCGACAAAGGCCCCGATATCGTCGATGCAATGCCCCTTGAACCGCCCGATCTGCTCGTGAAGCGCGACGCCGTGCATGACGATCTTCCGCACGAGGTGATCTTCGAGCTGCTTCACCGGCCCGACAGCGCCGAGCGAGACCAGGCGGCCTTGGGTGTCGCGCATATGCGGTTCCCCATTCACGAGGGTGACGCCGCTCTGCTCGGCTGCGAGCTCCGCGACCAGTTTCTCCGTGTTCATCAGTTCTTCCTTCCTGCCTTGCTGGTTGAGATGCCGACCGACGAGCTGATGAGCACGCCATGGAACTGGCGGCGCCTTTGCGCCTCTTGCCGCCGCAGGCGGCGGTTCCGTCGAGCGAGGGCATTGGCATGACGCGTGGCGCGCCAGCACGTCACCGCTTGTCCGGTTGCGAGGGCAAAGCCGCGTATCGCGGCAGAAATGCGGAATGCGAGATCAGGGATGCGGGTCACCGTAAATCTCCATGTAGTTGAAAGCCGTGAGCTGCTGTTCGACCTTGGCTGCCTGCACTTCGGCGCAGGCGGCGAGAGCGCGCCTCTCCTCGGGTCCCGCGTCGCCAAGCCGGTTGATGAGGTAGATGAGGCCGGCCGTGTCGACGCCGAGCTGGTTGAAGCCCATGATCGCTTCGGCCATCGCGCGGATTTCGCGCGTGGAAACCATCGTCGCCGCGCGCATGCCCGACAGCGGCATGACCAGCTTGGTGGCCAGCTCGATGACATCGATCTTGGGCTTGCCGTCATCGGCGAGTTCGGTGGGCTTTACCTGGGCGGTGCTCATGCCTCATCGCCTCCGCTGTTGTTGCTGCAGACGAGGCGCGGCTTCGTCCGCGTATGGGCGCGGATGAACACCACCTCCTCGTCTTCGCGTTGATCGGTGAGCCGGAAAGACTTCGGCACGGGCATGCGCTCGAACCGCTCGACCTCCCGGACGATCTCGTCCAGGCGGCCGAGGAAAATCCGCATCGTCGCGGGCGTGATCGGCTTGTCGCCGAATGCGCGCATCGAAGCGGTGAGGTTTCGAAGGTCCGTTGAAATCATTTGCCGTCTCCCAGTCTCGAGTGCGGGCAGCCGCCACGGCAGGCGTGGTAGATGCGCTGACGAAGCGGGTTTTCGAAGGTGAGCTTCTTGCCTTGCTCGCCGATGCAGCGATTGCACCGGATCTCGCCGAGCACCGGACATTCGACGGTCTGCGCCATGAATGTGCCGCGCACGCGCTCGGCGAGCTTGCCCGTGTCGCCCCCATAGCTGTTGCCGATGACACGGCTCACAACCGTCGACGACACCTGCAGCTTGCGGGAGACGGCGTTCTGGCTCGTCTTGGCGCATTCCTCGACCAGAACCTGCAGCCAGTCTTCCAGCGGCTCGCCCCATGCCTCGACAGCGCGTTCGCGATGCGGGTTGCTCATGCCGCACCCCCGAACGCGAATTCCTCGCCCGTGTTCGGATCGAATACCGCGTCGCGGCGCTCGACCGGCGCAAGCATCCCTGTCTTCTTCAGCAGCAGGAACTGCTTGTAACCATTGCTCTCGACGGCGGTGCCAGGCGCGCGGGTGCTGAGCTCGCGGACATAGCCCGCCCGGCCGAGCGCCCACACATAGTGGTTGATGTTGCTGCCCGGAGATTTCTCCGTGCCGTTGCAGGCGTTCTCCATG
>Ga0100403_1000825_pt1 | contig 30381 bp, 27 predicted proteins | sample CryGeymet201501t_FD_83663 | JGI IMG/M metagenome (GOLD analysis project Ga0100403, IMG submission 83663) | Groundwater microbial communities from Crystal Geyser aquifers in Utah, USA - Crystal Geyser metaG 2015-01t | ecosystem: Environmental > Aquatic > Deep subsurface > Groundwater | place... | reverse complement strand
TGGTCTTGGTGTTGAATTGACCGTGCAAGATGGCGTCCTCACGGTCATCTCACCGATTGAGGACACTCCAGCATGGAAAGCTGGAATTCAGGCGGGAGATAAGATTGTTGAGATCGATGGAGAGTCGACAAAAGGTTACAGTCTTGTTGAGGCCGCTCAAAAGATGAAGGGAAAGATGGGACAAAAAATCTTTCTGAGTATCTTTCGAAAAGGTTTAGATGAGCCCAAAGTTTTCGAGATTGTTCGTGGTGTTGTTAAAATCAAGTCAGCAAAATACACAGACCTGGGAGATGGCTTTGCTTATATTCGACTCACAAGCTTTATTGAGAACTCTTATGATCTCATTAAGAAAGAAATGGACAGTCACATACGCAAGTACAGCAAAGCGAGAGGATTAATCTTAGACTTAAGAAGAAATCCCGGTGGGCTCTTAGATCAAGCTGTGAAGATCAGCGATCTCTTTCTTTCGGAAGGAACCATCGTCAGTACAAAAGGGCGTGACGAAAAACAAAAAGAGGTTCTGTTTGCGAAGAAAGCTGGAACCTATCCCAACTTTCCAATCATTGTCCTGATTGATGAGTACTCTGCAAGTGCCAGTGAAATTGTCTCTGGCGCCCTACAAGACAACAAGAGAGCCTTGGTGATGGGACGAAAGAGCTTTGGCAAGGGATCTGTTCAATCCGTTGTTAAATTGGGGGATGGATCGGGATTAAAACTCACTGTGGGTCGCTATTACACGCCGTCCGGGCGCTCGATTCAGTCTGTTGGAATCACTCCAGATGTTGAGCTTCAAGAGGTCGACCCAGAAACTTTTAAAAAGGCGATCATTAAAAAAGAAATTCGTAAAGAAGAGCATTTAAAAGGTCATTTGCTCGGAGAGACGGAAAAGAAGGCCAAAAACAAGCCCATGGAATTCTGGTGGGCAAAATCGGAGAGCAAAGAAACGAAAGCCATGTCGCCAAAAGAAAAGCTTTTGGATCAAGACTTTGACCTACAGCAAGCCTATAGCTACTTGAAAGCGATTAAGGCCTTGTCTCGAACAAATGCGCTTTAATTTAAAAGGACGTTAGAAAAGAAAGGCCTAATTGCAATAGGCCTTTTTTAAGACCTTAAGCTTTTTCTTTCTTCGGCTCGACCTCTTTGACATCGGCCTTTGAAATCAAATGCTCGATCACTTTCTCTTCTGTGATTTGAAACATCAATTGAGATTTTCTTTGAGCGTCGCCGTAGAATTCTTTCACCTTATTCACATCAAGGCCGGTTTGCTTGGAATACTCTTCCATTTTCTTTTCAAAATCCTCTTGGCCCGCATTCAAATTAAGGTCATTAGACAATTTGTCTAAAAGAAAAGTGCTCTGGACCATAAACTCAGCGGTCTTTTGAAAGTCTTCTTCCCACTTGGACTTGTACTCAGCAAATTCTTTTTCTCCAAAGCCTTGCTGGCCTAATCGCTTTTTAAAGTCATCGATTAAAGCTTTCTTTTGATCTTCAACAAGGCTCTTCGGAACATCAATTGGATTGGCTTCAGCCAAAGCTTTGAGAAGAGAGTTGCGCTCTTCTTCCTTGATTCGCTTCATCTCACCTTCTTTGATGTCTTCACGAATGGCTTCTTTGAGAAGCTCAAGGCTTTCATGATCGCCAATTTTTTTTGCAAGAGCATCATCGATTGGGGGAAGGGACTTCTTCTTGATTCCATGAAGCTTCACTTCGAAGTCGACCGGCTTTCCGGCCAGGGATTTTTCATGGTACTCGTCTGGGAACTTCAAATTGACCGTCTTCGTTTCGCCCACCTTCATGCCTTCAATGGACTCTTCGAAGCCCGGGATGAATTGATTGCTACCGATTTCTAAAAGGTGACCTTCCGCAGCTCCATTGGGAAGAAGCTCTCCATTCATCGAGCCCTTGAAATCAATTTCTGCAATGTCTCCCTTTTTAAGAGGTCGATCTTCAAGAACGGCTACAGTTTCAGCTTGGTTCTGCTGGATGTTCTTCAAGATTTGCTCCACTTGATCATCAGAAATCACAAGCTTCTCTCGCTCCACTTTTAGGCCTTCAAACTTCTTCACAACCACATCGGGGCGCACTTCGAACTCAGCCGAAAAGGTGAAGGGTTGGTTTTCCGAAAGTTTTTGAATGGAAACTTGTGGATAGCCAATTGGGTTGAGCTCATGCTCTTGAAGAGCTGCAGCATAACCTTCTTGAACCAATTCCTGAGCCACATCGCTTTGCACGCGGTCTTCATAGAGCGACTTGATGGTCGCAATGGGAGCTTTTCCCTTCCGAAACCCCTTAATGTTGGCATTTTTCTGAAGGACCTTATAGACTTTCCCGAATGCATCGTTCACTTTTTCAGTGGGTACTTCAACGTTGAGTTTTCGAGACAAACCGTCCAATTTATCTAATGTGGCCTTCATAACTGCTCCTTTTTATTGTGACCCGGCTGGTCATAGTCCAGCTCCTCTGCAAATGCAAGGGTTGAGGGAGGGTATTTGATTCACTTTGTCTCTGGAAAAGGGGGAGTGGGCAAGTCATTGACGGCCGCTTCTTACGCACATGCTCTCTCTCAGCAAGGCCGAAAGACCTTGCTTGTGGAATTGGGAGGCAGTCGCTTTTTTGAATACATCTACGGAAAGTCTCTTGGATTTGAGCCCACTCTTGTGGAGCAAAACCTCTCCCTTTGCTTGTGGGACGGTGAAACCTGCTTGCGAGAGTATTTGGAATATCTGCTGAAGTTTTCACGGATCGTGGATCTCTTTTTTGACAACACCATTATGCAGGCTTTGGTTCATGGAGCTCCTGGTCTCAAGGAATTGGCTTTGACGGGGAAGATCACGAGCCGAGAGCGAAAGGTGGGGCCATCCCTTCCCTTTGAGGAGTTGGTTGTCGACGCCTATTCAACAGGCCACTTCTTGGCCCTTCTCTCCGCGCCATTAGCCATGTCTAAAGCCATTTCCATTGGTCCGATGGGATCTCAGTCTCGGGCCATCCATGAGGTTTTGTCAGGCCCCCTTGTTGAGTACCTCGTTGTGGTCAACCCAGAAGAACTTCCTTTGACGGAAGGGCTGGAGCTCGCAAGAGGGATTGAAAAACAGACATCGAGAAAGCCAAAATGGATTAAAAATCGATGGTGGCCTCCCATGGAGGAGTCCGAGAAGGGCTCTCTTCCTCAGGCCTTTGCTGAGAAGTGGCAATCTCGAAGAGAGCTTCAAACTCAATTTGATCCTGGTTCGGAGTATGAGACAGCGATTGTTCTTCCTCAAATATGGTCTCACAACAACAAAGACAAAATTTACAGTCTTGCGAGCCTGTGGATGAAGGAGTTGAGAGAATGAGCCTCCTTTCTCGTCTTGAGAACGCAAAAGTGATTGTCTCCGCTGGCACCGGAGGCGTAGGGAAGACCACGGTTTCGGCAGCCCTGGGTGTTCTTATGGCCAGGCAAGGCAAAAAGGTTTTGGTTTTGACCATTGATCCGGCAAAGAGATTGGCTCAAGCCTTGGGTTTAGATGGTCCCACTTTTGAGCCTAAGCAAGTCGAAGGGATTGATGGAGCTAAAGTTGGAACTCTCTACGCCTCTATGATTGATGCGGAAACCATTTTTGATAAATTTGTAGATAAGTTTGCGCCCAATGCCAATGTTGTGAATCAATTGAAAAAAAATCGTTTGTACCAGCAGTTGGTGACAGCGCTGACAGGATCTCAAGAGTTCACCTCAATGGATCGTCTTTTGACGGAGTATGAAGAGGGCAACTATGATCTGATCATATTGGATACGCCTCCAACTCAAAACGCTGTGGATTTTTTAAGAGCTCCTCAACGAATCGTTCAGCTCTTTGATGAGCGAATTACTAAGTGGTTCATTCGAGGAGGAGAGAAATCCAGCTTCATCTCAAAGATCGTGTCTCGAGGAACTCACACCGCTTTGGCGGCCTTGGAAAAAATCACTGGTGCTGAATTTATTAGTGAGCTGTCAGACTTTTTTGAACAGATGTCTTTTTTGCAAGCCTCAGTCAAGGAGCGAAGTCGACGGGTTGAAGGTTTGCTTCAAAAGAAGGAGACCCTTTTTCTCGTTGTGGCCTCTGCAGATCAGGAAAAACTTCGTGAGGCAAAGAGGTTTGGAGAGTCTCTTAAAGACTACCAGTTCCACCTGGAGGGGATGATTTTAAATCGGGTTTATCCCGAATGGTTTCATCAAGGGAAGGAAATGACTTCCCCGTCCAAGTTTTTTGGAGAGGTAAAGGATTTTTATAGGTCCCAAATGAAGGCCGTTGAAAAATTCAAATCAGAGAATCCCAAACTCGCCATTTTTTCTCTTATGGAGTCAGACCAGCCTATGAATGGCCTAAAAGATATCGTAAAGTTATCCAGAGAGCTGGAGGAAATATGAAATCTGTTCTGATGTCACTGATTCTTGCCTTTTCAGTCTTAGGCTGCTCAAGCAAATCGAAAAATGCATCCGGGCTGGATGAGCGAGACGCCCAACGCTTGGAAGATTTTGAAGAGGCGATGAAAGATTTGTCCTATGAGAACTACAGCTCCGCCTCCTCCCGGCTGGAGACTTTGCTCAATGAGGAGCCCATCTCTGAACTGGATTTGGTTATTATGTACAACTCCGGTGTGGCCTTAGAGGGGATGGAGAGCTGCCAGAAGGCGGCAGAAAGATATCGATCTGTGGCCAGGTTAGCGAACAAGAAGTTTGATAAAATTTCAGCGCTGGCTCTTTACCGGCTAGGATTTGTTTACTCCTGTCTTGGGGAGCCCCAAAAGTCCGTGGTGTCCTTCTTAGATGCTAGAAAGAAAATCAAATACCTGCCTCCAGAAGTTGGCACAGCCGAATTGCCAGCTCGGTTAGCTGCGGCCTATGCCAGTCTTGGTCGCCAGAAGGAGGCCCTTCACTATTTTAACGAGGCCTCTGGAGGGTTAAAGAGAATTTTAGCCGGAGCGAAGAGGCAAGACTCTGACATAGACCTGGCGGCCAAGACCCTTTTAGCAATGGGAAAAATTTCTTCGACCCCTCATCTTCATCCGGTCCTTTTTGTTCGAATGCTCTCCATGCAGCAACCCTTTTTGCTTCAGGCCGCTGAGTTGAAGTCCAGCAAAGTGTCTCGCAAGGCCATGGAAGACCTCATTCGGGCCTATAAAGAAATCCTATCCTTTCGGGTTCCATCCGATCTTCAAAAAGAGTTTTATGTGGAGTCTCTCAAAACAACGAGACAACTTCAAAAGCTTCGTCTGCCTTCAACAAAAGAATACACCAAAGACCTATTCAAAGTTGTCGATCGTACAGAGGGTCTTTTGGAGAATCGCCTGACTCAGCTCTCAAAGGGTTTAAGTAAAACTCCTGAGCAGAAGAAACGCGAGTCGCTAAAGAGAGAAGGGAAAATTGTTGGGGAGTAAGGGAAAACAGCTCTTTTTTTGGGTTCATGGCTGGATTTGGCTGTTTGATCATCCAAAGCACCTCACTCTTGTGATCGCTCCTCTGCTTCTCGGTGCTCTTATCGTTGGTCTTTCCGTCTATTTTTTTGGCCCCTTTGTTCCCGCACTTTCTCAGAGCTTGGTGGCCTTTCTACCTGAATTTATGAGCTCATTGTCCGCGGGATTGTTTTGGTTCTTCGTATTGATCTTAGTCATTCTTTTTTTCGGATTGGGGCTGATTCTTCTCTACGTCATCTATATGATTTTAAGTGCGCCCTTCAATTCGCTTCTGGTGGAGTCGGTCCTCAAAAAGACAGGGGGCGCTGAAGTTGGTCCGCTCAGTTTTAGTGGCTGGCTTTGGCTGACAATAAAAATGCTTCGCACCTCACTCATTAAGTCTTTTCTCTTTGTATTTATCAGTGTGGTGGCTTTTTTGATGAGCTTTCTTCCAGGTCTCCAATGGTTGAGTTTTGTAGTGACGGCCGCCATCTTAGCTTTTGACTGCATGGATTACAGTTTCGAGGCCCAGGGTTTTGGATTAAGGAAGCGGTTAGGTTATTTCTGGAAAAAAAAGGAGCGTTTTTTACTCCTATCTGGGGGGATGGCCTTGACCTTGCTGGTGCCCGGTCTCACATTCTTAGCTCTTCCTGGAGCCGTGGTGGGCGCGGCTCTTTTGGTGAATCAGAATTAAGGCCGATGGGTCGACAGCAAAGTAGACAGGACGACATATGACTTTAGCGAAAGAAGTTCTCCACAGCAAAATCTCTTCAAAGCTTGAGGAGGTCGAAGCTTGGTTTGACCAGAAGAAGAAGACCTTGGAGCTGCCCTTTTACTCCAGCTTCGACATTCGAGACTCCGGTCATAAAGTGGCTCCAGTTGATGCCAATCTATTTCCTGCAGGCTTTAATAACATTTGCCAAGTGGATAAAGACAACGCCGTAGATTTGGCGGCTGACTATCTCAAAGAGCACTACGATTTTAAAGATAAGAAGATTCTTTTGGTGACCGAGGAACACACGCAAAATGCCTATTACTGGGACAACGTTTTCACTCTTAAATCTTTTCTTCAAGAAGCCGGTTTTGATGTGAGAGTGTCCTTCCCCAGTTGTCTTGAAGAGCCCATCGAGGTCAAAAGTGCATCGGGGCATATGGTGTTGGTGGAGCCCACCCGAAAAGAAAATGGTCAGCTTTTCATCGGTGAATGGAGCCCGGAACTTGTTTTAAGTAACAATGACTTCAGTCAGTTGGACAAGTGCTGGTCCGACGGTCTCAATCTTCCTCTAAACCCACCAAGTGAGATGGGATGGCACAGAAGGCGAAAGAGCTTATTTTTTGACACTTACAATGAGCTTGCTAAAGAGTTTGCACAACTGATTGATGTGGACCCTTGGATCATTCAAGTTCACTCAGAAAGTTTCAAAGACTTTTCTGTGGACGATGCGGATAGCCGCAAGAAGTTGGCCGATCAATGCGCCCTGGTCTCAGAAAAATTAAAGACTCAATATTTAGAAAGAGGAATTGATCAGACGCCATTCCTTTACATCAAGAATGACTCTGGAACTTATGGGCTTGGTGTGGTTCAAATTTCAGGCCCCGAAGACGTTGAGTCTTGGAATTACAAGGCGAGAAAGAAAATGAAAGCCGCTAAAGGCGGAGGCGGAATTTCCCAGGTTCTCATTCAAGAAGGAATTTCAACTCTTGTGAAAGGGGAAGAGGGACAAGTGGCCGAACCTGCCATTTATATGATTGGCTGCCAACTGGCCGGCGGATTTTTAAGAACACACGCAAAGAAGTCAGAGACCGAAAGTCTCAATTCTCCAGGGGCTGTCTTTCAGCGTCTTTGCGTTTCGGATCTTAAAATAAAACCTGAGGGCAGTCCCCAGGAGAACGCCTACGGTTGGATTGCAAAGCTCGCGTTCTTAGCTGTCGCTGCCGAAGCCAAAAAATCCGGTGTAGCACTGAGAGGCTATCACTGAGGTTCCCTCTCCTGCTTTTTCTGAACTTCTCCTGGACCTTGATCGAGCCGTCCATTCAAAATTCAATGAGTCCTAAAATCATCCGATAAGTCGATTGATGAAAAACTTTGCTGCCCCTCTTTTTATAGTCACTTTGGTTTTAGGAGCCCATCTGGTGTCCCATTCTTGGGATGGAGTCAGATACGTTTCGGTCAGTGATTGGAGATCCCCCTCGGCGATTCGAGGCCTTCGTGATTTTTCGTCACTTCGTGGAGCCTCCTTAGCTTCAGCGGCAGAAGATTACTTTCTCTCTCAAAGTGAAGTGAAGAGCACGGAAGGTGGTCTTGAAATTTACCTCAATCAATTTGTCATTACAGACCAAAATCAAATGAGAAACTTTGTTTGCCGCGTGGAAGGCCGGGCGGGAGTTTACGATCGAGTGGAGTTGAGGCTTCGCGGTCTTGGAATTTCAGAGGCGGGCAAAGAGCCCATGCTTGTTGTGGAATCGGACTGTTTATCTGAGCCAGACCCAAAAGCCATTGGTGCCATTCGCGTTCCCATCCCCATGGCGCAGATTTACGAGTTGAGACCGACGGATCAGTACGTTCGATTTTATGACGACTTAGACAGTCGTGTTCAAGTGGTCGAGATGGTTTCTGAGTGGCCTAAGGAGTGGCGCTTGGAAGAAGTTCGGTATTTTCTATCCACTGACAGCACCCAGTCGTTGAGCTTTAAGGCGGGTAAGAAAAAGGGCTCCCCATTGAGAGCCCTACAATTGTCTTGGCCTATGGAAGAGACCTCAAAATCCCTTTAGCCAGCCCCAAAGATTTCTATGGAATTAAGATAGCACTGCTTTTGCACCGTCTGACTGTTATTTCGACCCTCACTGTAGTCGCTGAATTTCATGTTGATTTGTAAAGACATCGAGTTTGAATCTCCCGGAATGGCGGCTCGATACGTGAAAGATCTGTCATATTCTGAGTCTTGTGCGGATCTTTCATAGGTCACACTGTACTTGCTATAGGAATCACCGACTTGGCTCATGGTCACTGACTCAGCAAGCATTTTAGCCTGGGACGCACAGCTCAAGTCATTGAAGGCAAGGGCTGTGGAAGAAGCTCCTATTACGAACAAAAAGACAAATATTGATTTCATTTTTTAACCCCCTAATGTTTGCTGGAACCTAGCGCGCAAGACCCGAATCGATCGAACTCTTTTTAAGTACATTGAGGTACATCAGAAAATTTTCCAAAAAAAAAGGCTCTCGTCGGAGAGCCCTTTTTTGCAGAGGGAGCGAATAAAGAAGCTAAAAAATTTTTTAGATTTTTTGAGCCAATTCAATAAAGGTTCGAACCATGATTCCAGTGGCACACTTTTTTGGGTGATATGGGAAGCGGTTGTTTGTGTTCCACCCGGTTCCAGCAATGTCAAAGTGAGCCCAAGGAATGTCCTCGTCGACAAATTGTTCTAAAAAGGCCGCCGCCGTCGAACTTCCTGCCAACCGGTTTCCAGAAATGTTGCATAGATCGGCATGGGTGCCTTTCATGTCTTCCACATGAAAATCATCTAGTGGCATGCCCCAGACCAATTCACAAGCGGCATCCGCAGCTCCTTGAATGTCCTTCATCAATTTTTGATCTCTCGTGAACACTCCCGTGTAGTGATTTCCCAAGGCCATCAAGATGGCTCCAGTCAATGTGGCAATATCAAAAATGGCAGCCGGTTTTTTCTCGCTGGCATAAACAAGAGCGTCCGATAAAATCAAACGTCCTTCTGCATCGGTGTTGAAAACCTCAACAGATTTTCCATTTCTGGCGATGTAGACATCACCAGGTTTTGCAGCAGCAGGTCCAGTCATGTTTTCTGTTGAAGGCACATAACCGGTCACATTGATTTTCAAACCGAGTTTTGCGATGGCCACCATTGTGGCGATCACGTTAGCTCCCCCACACATATCGTATTTCATTTCTTCCATGCTGGAAGACGGCTTAATGCTGATTCCTCCGCAATCGAAGGTGAGTCCTTTACCCACAAAAGCCACGTGCTTTTTCGAAGAAGGAGCGCCCTTGTACTCCATGATGATAAAGCGAGGGTCTTGAGCGCTTCCTTGAGCCACCATTGAAAGCCCACCAAAGCGCTCTTTTTTAATTCGAGCCTTATCCCATACGGTCACTTTAAGTTTTGTTCCTTTGGCCGCTTTAATAGCCTCATTGGCAAGAATCGTTGGAGTCATATAATTTCCAGGAGAATCACCGAGGCGACGAGCAAAATTTTGGCACTCACTGATGATCTCGGCGCGCTCTAAGGCCTTTTTGATAGCTGCACTTGGCGCCTGGTCGAAACCGATGGTGGCGTGAAGCTCTTTGTTCTTCTTTTTGTCGTCCTTTGGCTTTGACTTGAGCTCACTGTATTCATAGACGGAGAGATAGAGGCCTTCGGCAAAAGCCTGAACCGCTTCGGCGCTGTCTTTTTGACCGAGGGTGAGTGAGGAGCCTAAAACTTCGAAATGAGTGATCTTTTCAGCGCGAAGCTTCGTGAGTGCCGTGGCCGCACCGGTTTTTAACGCATCTCCGTTAACGGACTTGGATTCACCCAGTCCAACAAAGAGAACATGATCAAATCCATCCGTAGGATGAGCTCTAAAGAACAAGGATTCCTTTTTTGATCCGGAGAAAATTTCATCACTTTCTGCCTGGCTGAGGAGTGCCGCCAAATCTTTTGAGAGTTTTGGCGTTGCTACAGACTTTTTGCCGGAGGCCTTGCTCGCAAATACAACCAAAGTGGAGCCTTGAGTGGCTCGTTTTGAGACAGAAACCGTGATGGTGTGTGACATAAAAATTCCCTTCTATAGGATAAAAAGTGATCGCGTCATTCGAAGGTCTAGGTCTATCACAAGGAATTGAGTTTGGACAACTTTTACCCGAGAAGACCTTGTCAGGTTCAATAGAATCTACATACTTAAAGATCACATCTAACAGGAGCATGCACCTTGAATTTAATCCCAGTTGTTGTTGAACAGACCGCCCGTGGGGAAAGATCCTACGACATTTACTCTCGACTTCTCAAAGAAAGAATCATCATGCTGGGGTCCCCAGTGACTGATGACGTCGCGAGTAGCTTAATTGCTCAGATGTTTTTCCTGGAAATGGAAAACCCAGAACTTGATATTCACCTCTACATCAACTCTCCGGGGGGCAGTGTCACGGCGGGTCTAGCTATTTATGATATTATGCAATTCGTAAAGTGTGATGTGAGCACTTACTGCATCGGAATGGCTGCAAGTATGGGGTCTTTTTTGCTCGCCGCAGGAACGAAGGGGAAGAGATACATCCTTCCTAACTCCAGAACCTTGATTCACCAGCCCCATAACATGGGGGGAGGAATCTCCGGTCAAGTGAGTGACATTGAAATTCATGCAAGAGAGATGATCAATACCAAGAAAAGGTTGACTGATATTCTTGCCCATCACACAGGTATGCCTGTGGATCAGCTGACTCAAGCGATGGACCGTGATCGTTATCTCTCGGCCGCAGAGTCAAAAGAGTATGGTTTGGTGGATGCCATTGTGGAACACAGAAAAGCAGTAAAGGGTGGCTAAGATGAGTGAAAAGAAGAATGGTTCAAATTATGGCTCATTAACCTGCAGTTTTTGTGGAAAAAGCCAAAAAGAAGTGAAGAAGCTTATTGCCGGACCAGGAGTCTATATCTGTGACGAGTGCATTGAGCTCTGCGAAGACATCATCGAAGAGGAGCGCGAGCGCGAGGAAAGCTCAAAAGCTCAGTTGACGGTTCCTAAGCCCATGGACATCAAAGGATTTCTAGATGACTACGTGATTGGGCAAGACTCTGCGAAGAAGGCTCTCTCTGTAGCGGTTCATAATCATTACAAGAGAATCAATTTTTCAAAGGGCAAGAAGAAAGACGATGTTGAGATTTCAAAAAGTAATATTTTACTGATTGGACCAACGGGATCCGGAAAAACTTTGCTCGCTCAAACGATTGCGAGAGTCTTAAATGTGCCTTTTGCGATTGCTGATGCGACGGCTTTGACCGAGGCGGGTTATGTCGGTGAGGACGTTGAAAACGTGGTTCTCAACCTTCTTCAGGCCGCTGATTACGACGTGGAAAAAGCTCAAAGGGGAGTGATCTATATCGATGAAATCGATAAGATCTCAAGGAAGTCTGAAAACCCATCGATCACTCGAGACGTGAGTGGAGAAGGGGTTCAACAAGCCCTTTTAAAAATTCTTGAAGGAACTGTCGCGAACCTTCCTCCGAAAGGGGGCCGAAAGCACCCTCAGCAAGAGTTTATTCAGGTCGACACCACAAACATTTTGTTTATCGTCGGTGGAGCTTTTGTTGGTTTGGATAAAGTCATTGAAAACCGTGTTTCGAACAAATCCTTAGGAATTGCAGCAAACATCAGGACCAAAGCCGAGCGCATGAAGGAAGAAACCAACATGCTGCAAAGGGTAGAGCCGGATGATTTGGTGAAATTTGGACTCATTCCTGAATTTATCGGGCGTCTTCCAACACTGGCTGTTCTCGACCCATTGGATGAGGCCGCATTAATCGATATCTTGATTCGCCCGAAGAACGCTCTCACCAAGCAGTATCAGAAGCTTTTTGGCTTTGAGAATGTGGATTTAAAGTTTGATGACGGGGCGCTTCGAGCGGTTGCTCAGATGGCCATTGCTCGAAACACAGGGGCTCGAGGCCTTCGTGGAGTCATTGAGAATTCCATGCTCGATATTATGTATGAGATCCCTTCTCAGCCCAACGTGCGCGAGTGCATCATCACCGAAGACGTGATTATGAAGAAGGACAAGCCTCAACTCGTTCTAGGTAAGGAGCCTGAAAAGAAGAAAGTCAAATCTGAGGGTGATGGAGATGGCTCTGCCGAAAGTGCCTAAATCTTAATTTCTCTAGGCGATAGGGAAAGAGAGTAAAAAACTAGACTTTATGAACTGACGTTGGAAAGACCAACGTCAGTTTTTTATGAAAATCCTTATAGAGAGTATTAATTTCACGGATTTTGCACTCCTCTCAGTCCAATTTTGGTTAATAAATAAAAAAAATAAATTCTTCACTTTGACGAAGTGGCAAATCGTTACCAAAATAGAGATAGGTGGATTTTCTCCACTGCACCTCCATTGAAAGGAGTCCTCATGGCTACCACTAAACTTCCACTGCTTCCTCTCAGGGACTTGATCATATTCCCTCACATGATGATGCCTTTATTCGTCGGTCGGGAAAAAAGCATCAATGCCCTTGAAGAAGCCATGAGCAAACAGACGGATATCATCCTCACCGCTCAAAAGGATGCAAAAACCAACAATCCCGAACCAAAGGACCTTTACAACATTGGGACCATTGGGACCATCATTCAGCTTTTGAGGCTTCCTGATGGAACTGTCAAAGTCCTCGTTGAGGGAAAGAAGCGCGTAAAGATCAAAAACTTTATTCAAACTGAAAATTTCTTTCAGGTTGAGGCGGAAGAAATCATTGAAGTGATTGCCGAAGAGACTGAGGCGAAGGCCTTGATCCGCTCGGTGAAGACGACCTTTGAAACTTATGTGAAGTTGAACAAGCGCATTCCCCCAGAAATTTTGATGAGAGTTTCCTCCATTGAAGACATTGCGGAGCTTTCAGATATTATTGTGGCTCAACTAAATTTAAAGCTTGAAGACAAGCAAAAGCTTCTTGAGATCATCGACCCAGGAAAGCGTCTTGAAGAGCTTCTCAATATGATGACCTCTGAGATCGAAATTCTTGAAGTGGAAAAGAAGATTCGAAATCGTGTGAAGAAGCAGATGGAAAAGTCCCAAAAGGAATACTATTTGAATGAGCAAATGCAGGCCATTCAAAAAGAGCTTGGCGACAAAGACGACTACCAAGCTGAAATCCAAGAGCTTGAAGATCGCGCCGCCAAAATGAAGTGGACCAAAGAAGCCGGCGATCGTGTTCGAAAAGAAATTAAAAAGTTAAAAATGATGTCTCCGATGAGTGCAGAGGCCACCGTCGTGAGAAACTACATCGAGTGGATGTTGGATCTTCCTTGGCAGGATTACTCCGAGGAGAAGCATGACATCGTCGCTGCCGAAGAGATTTTAGATGAAGACCATTTTGGACTGGGTAAAGTGAAAGACCGAATCTTGGAGCACCTTGCAGTTCAGTCTTTAAACAACTCCCTGAAGGGACCAATTCTTTGTCTAGTAGGGCCTCCAGGGGTTGGTAAGACCTCTTTGGCCAGATCCATCGCTCGAAGTTTGAACAGACCATTTACAAGAATTTCTCTCGGTGGAGTTCGAGATGAGGCTGAGATTCGTGGTCATAGAAAGACCTATGTGGGAGCGATGCCAGGAAAGATCATTCAGTCTTTGAGAAAGGTTGATAAAGGAAATCCACTTATTCTGTTGGATGAAATCGACAAAATGAGCATGGATTTTAGGGGAGACCCCGCATCGGCTCTCTTAGAGGTTCTTGATCCTGAGCAAAACCACAATTTCCAAGACCATTATTTGGAAGTGGAGTATGACTTAGCTCCCGTGATGTTTATCACCACGGCCAACTCCCTTCACCCGATTCCAAGACCTCTTTTGGATCGAATGGAAGTGATTCAACTTGAAGGGTACACCGAGTCTGAGAAGTTCAATATTGCAAAGAAGTATTTGATTCCAAAGCAGTTGGAAGCTCATGGCTTGGGAGACTATAAGATCAACATCAACGATGCGGCCATTCGCGAAATCATTCGTTCTTACACGCGAGAAGCCGGTGTGAGAAATCTCGAAAGAAAGGTTGCAACTCTTTGTCGAAAGCAAGCCAAGGAGATCGTGACCGAGGAAATGAAATCCGCCGACTACAAAAGGGGACAAAAGGGCAAGAAGACAAAATCCTCTTACCTTGTAAACCCTAAGAAAGTGATCGAGTATCTCGGACCAAACCGAATGAAATTTGGCCGCATTGAAGGTCAAAATGAAATTGGACTGACAAATGGTTTGGCTTGGACTGAGGCGGGTGGAGATCTTCTCGTGGTGGAGGTTTCTGTTGTTCCTGGTAAAGGCAAGTTCACTGTGACAGGACAACTTGGAGATGTGATGAAGGAGTCTTGTGCGGCGGCTATGAGTTATGTTCGCTCGCGCGGTCCACTTTTTGGCATCGATAAGGAGTTCTACGCCAACCATGATGTTCATATCCATGTTCCTGAAGGAGCCATTCCAAAAGATGGTCCATCGGCAGGGATTGCGATCACGACCAGTATTGTGTCTGCGATTCTTAAGACCCCTGTTAAGAGAACCGTGGCAATGACTGGCGAAGTGACCTTGAGAGGGCGAGTGCTTGGCATTGGTGGTCTCAAAGAGAAGACTCTTGCCGCTCATCGCGGAGGGATTAAGACGGTGATTTGTCCGAAGGACAATGAAAAGGATCTGATCGATATTCCTAAGGAGATTCGGCAGGACTTAAAAATCATCCTTGTTGATCACGTGGACCAAGTTCTCGTGAACGCCCTTGATGTGAAGTCGGCAAAAGAGGTCTTTAAGGTGAGATCTGAGCGAGCGATGGGAATTCGAGCTCAGTACACCGGGCACACTTTGCAAACCCATTGAGGTGATATTTTGAATGGGACATGGCTCTTTTAAAAAGAGCCAGTTTGAAAGAGTTTCACAAACGGCACCTTTAAGGGTGCCGTTTTTTTATTCAAGGGAATGTCAACGGGACAAAATGTCTTAAACTTTCTGACATTAAAAATTATAAAAAAGATTAACTTTTTAATGGGTTTCTCTATGAAATTCGTCCGATTTGGCCTGCCGGTGCATTGGGCAATGCGCTGTTACAGATTATTTAAGATTTCATCTTGAGGAATCTGAAAGGATTGGGTAAACCTTTCTAACAATTTTACAAGATGGGTTGAAATTGATGAAGTCCAGTGCCGTGAGCTCCGTATTGCTAAAAGCCAAAAGTCTATATGAGGCTGGGCGACTTCATTGGAGTTTGGGTGAGTTTGGCAAATCCATCGGTAAGCTCAATGATGCCTCAGAGCTTTATTTAGAAGTGAAGGAGTTCGACTCCTACTTTCGTTCCGAAGCCTTGATTCTTCGCATGCATTTCGAAATGGGGAACAAGCGCGCCGTCTCTGAGGTCTGTGACAAAATTGAGAAGATCTTAAAGAAGGAAGATCTCCCTCACCCCTCTCGAATTTTATCCACCTATGCTTTCCTTGCTCAGGAGAGTGGTGATTTCCCTAAAGCTTTGGATCATCTTCAAAAGGCTCTCGCGGGAGCCTTGGCCGCCGAAAACAAGGAAGACACCTGCTACGCCATTTTTGGTTTGGTGATGGTTTATGCTCAATTGGGACGCCTCGAAGATGCGTTGAATGAGATCTACAATCTTAAGGTGTTCTTTCAGATTTTGGATCTGCCCGAAGTGGAGCTCTCAACCGTCATTGCAAATGGCTACATTCTTCTTATGAGTGAGAAGTATGAGGAGGCATTGAGTGTCTTTTGGTCAGCTATGGAAAAATTGAGAACTCGTCAAAATGTTTACTCCTATGTGAACTTGCTTTTTGCATTGGGGACCACCTATCGAAGAATGGGTGACGCCAACCTAGCGAGAACTTACCTCAATTTGGCTCAACAAATCATCGATCCGGAAAGCTTTGTCGTGATGTCTAAAAAGATACAGGCCGAGCACTCTCTCTTGATGGTTAAAGAGGCCGAGTTCGATCTGATTTTTGATAAGACCAACAATGCCGTTGTCGAGAAGCGTAAGGGTCGAATCGACTTTAAGAACCAATTTATTCTTATGGACCTTCTGAAACTCTTTTTGAAGAATCCAGGCGAAGTCTTTTCCAAAGAGTCCTTGGCGAAGAAGGTTTGGAAGCAAGAGTACGATCCACGATTTCATGACAATAAAATTTATGTGACAATTAAACGGTTGAGAAAATTGATCGAACCCGATTACGATAAACCGAAGTACATACATAGAGCCAAGAACGGCTACTATTTAAATAAGACCACAAGGATCTCTGTTCAATGAGGTGTGACCCGATGAAAGCCCTACTTCTAGCAATTTTGACGACCAGTGCCTTATTCATCGGCGGTGCTCACGCGGAGACGGGCATGCCCTGGCCGTGGCCTTGGGCAAGAGAGTGCCCCATTGATTTTTCTGGGCTTGAGGGCACTTTCAGGGCTAGAGGCTCTGATATGGTTGAGTTCATTCAGATTGATATTCAACAGCCTCGCTCGGTGAAAGAGCCTTTGACCATTGAGATTCGACTCTTCGATAAAAAGTTTGATGTTCTTGCGATGGGGCGGGCCCAAGCCTTCGCTTCAACAAGATCCATCTATATCCCCCTCGAAAACTACATCAATTTGGATATGGAAGCCTTAAAGCTCAGAATTTTTAGAAAGTCTCAACGAGTCTCCTGCGATCCAAAGAATCTGATTCCGATTCTTATGGTGTCCAAAGGGGGAGCTCAGGATAAACAAGAGCTTGGGCAAATGGTTCTTGAGCCTCTAGGCGACTTCGGCAACCAGGACGCTCCGTAAAACTAGAGCAGTGGGCTTTTTGACTATGTCCGAGAGCCATGCCTTCCATTGGGAGTCCGGCTAGAGATCGGCCTTCAGGTTTAAAGGGTCACCGGGGGCTTGGGACTGACCTCAGATCTGACACACAAAAGCGGTGCAATGACAGTTTGGTCGATCGGGTGAAGGTTCGCTTCACCTCCTATATTCTGCTTGGAATCGACTCAGGTGGGCTTAAAGGGGTGGGCGGGCTCCTAGGGCTTGAAAAGATCAATTTCCATTGGACATCTAGGGCCTTTTATTATAACTCCTTAAAGTTCTTAAATTGCAGGGAATTAGCTCAGTTGGTAGAGCGCCACCCTTACAAGGTGGATGTCGTCGGTTCGAGCCCGGCATTCCCTACCAAATAAAAGCGACCGATCAGGTGGTTTTTTTATTTGGTGGGTTCGCGAGCGCAAACCCAGAGGGGTTCCTTCTATCTCCCTCGCATGCCCGGTCGTTGGGCTCTTTCACAAGCCGCTTCGAAAGGCCTGTCCAGCATTTTGCCTCGTTCTTGAAAGGTTCGAGCAGGCACTCATTACCAATTTTCCAAAAGAAGGCTCCCAAACCTGTCAAGCTATCGGATTTCACTGTGTTTTATCATCGCGGGTCGAGAGATCGTTGGGAAACTCGGATTCAAGTCACGTCTATTTTTTTATTGATCTGATCCTCGAGTTCCTTTTGAATGGCGGTTCTTCAATTGTCATCGGCACTAAATTTCAATAGGTCATAGTCAAAGTGGAGTCGCAAATGCAGTCTCAGAAAAGCAAAGTCACAGCAGGCGATGTCGACATCCGTCCCTTCCTCATTGAAGATTTAAAACCTTTTGTAAAATATTGGACAGACAGTCCGGAGGAATTTTGGCGAGAGCGGGGAGTGGACACGGCAAAGATTAAACCGCCAGAGGAGCTTTACAATATATATTCGGATCTCTTTCAGCAAAACGGTGGGCTTCCTAAATTAGCGACGATTTTACTAAAGGGAGAGGCTGTCGGTGCACATTCGCTCACAGATTTTGTCGAAGAAACTTCCGCCGTCTTCCATGCCCATATCTGGAGTGCGGAGCATAGAGGTCTAGGAATAGGGACCTACTCCTACCTCAAGGGAGCAGATTTTTTCTTCAAAACCTTAAAATTAAAAAAAATTTTATTTAAAACACCGAAGATCAATCGAGGGGCCAATCGCCTAAAAGAGAAACTCGGTATTCAAGCGTTAGGCGAAACCATTTTTGACTTTCCACTAATGATCTCCCCCCTGGAAGCCATCCTCTATGAGCTGGATCAGGAGAGTCTTAAGGAATTGATGGTCAAGCATGGCATCAAAAGGGTTTGATCTGTAGCACTCAATACTCTGCCTTTAGATGAGAGAGATCTGGTCAGGAGATATTCCTGTGGAGATTGTGGCTTAGAGTTTGCAAAACTATGTAGCTTCTAGACCAATGCCATGTGAGGTGAATGGGATGAAAAAAATTATAATGTTGTCGTCCTTTTTGATAGCTACTGTGTCGTTTGAGCGCTCTTCGGCCACTCCTTGTGAGTTGAATTTAGAGTCTTCATTTAGTCACCTAACCGGAACTCGAACAGATCAGTTCGTTCATCTCTCTATTGACGATTTGGTCTGGGCAAAAACCATCTTGCCGCCGAGTGCCTTTGAAAAGCAAAAACCTGGAGAGTTTAAACACCTGACAATTTCTCGTGGAAATTCCCCCTTCCCAGATATGAGGTATGGGGACGATTATGTGAAATACTTCGACAACATGGACGAGGATATCGAAAGCGTTGAAGGATCTAGAGAAAGTGATCGAATTTTAGTCAATTTAGCGTCCGGAGTGTCCTTCGAATTTCGATTTAAGACGGAAAGTAGGCGCTCTGTTGAGCTATGGGTTCATGGTTTAACTGGACCAGTCAGCTCCAAGAAGATTTTCACAGCGCGATCAGGGTTGGAGCTCTTTCTGTAGTGGATAACTGTAGTCCGAATTTTCATAGTAGAAGTGCATGGCTGTTTTTGAACTTTATAAGGCTCCAATAGAAAGTCTGTACCTCCGCATTCCTGATCTCGATGAGCCAACCGAAAAATTCTTTTAGGTGGGCATATTTAGATGGAGGCGACCTATCCGATGGAATTCGCAAAGGCGGAATCTCACGCACCAAGTAGAGGAAACCGCAATTCAACCTTAGTACCCCCTCCGACAGTAGAATTAATCGACAAATGGCCGCCGGCTGCTGAAACTTTATTTTTTGCTGAGGATAAACCAATTCCATTTCCGTGGTCTTTCGAGGTTGCTCCCAAGAGAGCCTTCTCAATGTCATCCTCAGCCATTCCGCATCCATTGTCTCTAATGGCAATAGAGTACTCCTCACTCAATTTAACAGCTTCGACGGTAACAAAGCCTGCGTCGCCAATGGCATCGACTCCATTTTTGAGCAAATTTAGCACAATTCGAGACAGGCTTTGTCCATCTATGGGGTGAATATTAATGGGTTCATTGGATGGGTAAATTTTAAAGTGAATTTGGCCGGATTTCTCTTCGGCAAGTAACTTTGCCTCTTCAACAAGATTTGCCAATAGGGCATTCAAGTTAAACTCAAAAATCTTTGAGTTCCTTGTTGTTGGTTGGGCGGTGATATTTTCCGACGTCTTCGTGTTGAGCTTTCGTCTCTTCAGTAAGTCTTCTGCGATGGCGCTCACTCTTGAAGAAATAGATTGAGCTAGGCTTCTTGTTGTTTCGTCTGCAGTCGCTAGGTTCGAAACGAGAATATTCAATGCACTGAGAGGGGCTCTGAGATCGTGTGCTAACTGAAATGCGACATTGTTTATCTCTTCGGCCCAACGAAGTTCTTGTTCTCTGATTGTGGTTTCAAAGAGGTCCTGCTTCCGCAAAACTAAGGCTGTTCCCACCAGTAGTAAAAGCCCTAATCCATATATGCCGTAGAGTAAAATTTTGTACACAAAGGGTAGCTGAACCATTCCCGAGAGCTCCAGCTCATCGCCATTCGAACCGATAAACGTCACCGACATTCGCCTTTCATCAATTGTCCGACAATGTGAGGACATAGAGAGGTCAGCGTATAAAAATTGATTTTTTAAAGAAATTAACTTTGGGCAGCGCAAGAATCCCAATGTCTCAAGACTCAGAAGGCTCTTATGAATAGGCTCGTAGCTTGGATAATTAATATTTTGCTGAATTTGAGCAATCGTCGACTCGAAAACGGAGTCTTTATAAAAATGGGAAGTGGTCCTGTAAGAGAAGATAAGAATCAGGGTCCAAATCATTCCGGAGACGAAGTAAATCCACCGGTGCCTCGGCCCCCTCCAAATTCCAGATATCAGGGCATAAACTTTTTTCATCAAAAATAAACAATATTGATTATTCAGCAATGGAGTCATATTATGCCCTGCGCAATACCTCTGCAAGTAAAGGAGCCTAAGTTGAAAAATCAATATGATCTCGTCAGACTCATCAGCCTCCTTGGCCTCATTTTTTCCCCAGTCACATTTGCCCATCAATCTAAAAAGCTGGCGTTTTCCAACAAGGCTTTCTTGGGATTTGGTGAAGACCTTCCCGATGGATCGCAACCGAGGCTAGAGAGTTTTCCGGAGGATTTTGATGTCTATGAAAGTGAAGGTGGCGATTTGGCTTTGTATTGCGCTCTTTGTAAGTTCAGGGAGCTGGATTCTCCTTCAGCAAATCGGCCGTTCAACCTCGATGTCCCCAAGTGATCGAATGAATTCAATTGAGGTGGCATTTTCAGCAACCGGGGGAAGCTATTCCTTAGGTTTTTGGGACTCTGACCTCTATGAAAACCAAGTTCTTCTTCATTGTCTGGTGGCTACGCTCGTAAAAATTGACAACTCTGGATTGTTCACACCATCCCTATCAAGGCAATGGCAAATCTCTAATAATGGAAAGAAATGGGAATTTGAATTCGCCTTATATAAAGATGAAAGTGGTCGGATTATATCACCTGAGATTTATGGTCAAAGTCTCATTGAAACACTTAAGCGATTAAAGGAAAAAGGGGAAAACGGATGGTATCAGAAGCTTAAGGGCTGGAAAAATCTTGATCAATCCTCAATGACCATTGACGGAATAGCAACCACAGAAACAAGCCTTGTATTTGATTTTGAAGAGAGCCCTGGAAACCTTCTTAACTACTTACAAATGGCCTACTTTGGCTATTGGCCAGAAGAGAATAGAAATTGGCAGCCCGGAGGAAAATTTATTTCTTCTGGTCCCTATTCAATCGAAGAATTCACCCCCAAAAGAGTGACTTTGTCCTTACGGCCCAATGACCGAAATGGGCTCGAACCAAGCGGTGCGCAGAAGGTGATCCTTTCACTTCGGAATGTATCTATCGAAGAATTCCATAGAGACAAAATCATTTACTTCTCCTCAACTTCGATTCCAGAAGAAATCCTCTCATCGAGTTCTCATTCAGTCGCATTGCCACCTGACTTTCTCTCCACGATGATCCTTTCCCCTTTAGCGGGAAATTTTTTTGACGATGCAAATTATAGAAGAAGTTTTGGGCAAGCCTTGATTTCAGAAATTCAAAAGGGGAGTCTGCCTCCAAACCACATTAGAGTTTCTAAATTTTATGGGATTCCGAATTCTCCGCTAGATGATCAAGAAATTCAATTTGCCCAAACGAAACATTATGATCGAAAGCTACGAATCTCAGCTCCCAGGAATTGGGCCCCAGGAATGAAAAATTTTGTCGTTGACGCGACGAAAAGTTTTCTTGATCGCTATGATATTCCTTATGAGTTCATGACGCCAGACTTGAAAAGTCCCGCGGGTAGGCAGCGATATTTAGAGAATCAATTTTATGACATCAGGTTTACTGGAGTGAGCTCTGGCTCCGAATACATGAATGATGTTGTCGAAATGATGTTTTGCTCAACTCTTGGAGTTAGCTTTCCCGATCCAGATAACAAAGTGTGTGAGCTCATTGAGCATTATTCGGAGAATTCAAAAGATACAAACTATTCAGATAGACTCAACCATGCCGTCGAAGAGTCAGGGTTTGTCTTCCCATACTCAAGATTTTATCAAATGATTCTTTTCTCCGAAGGTTTTAAGCTTAAAAAATATCCGACAGGAGCTCATTTTATTGAGTTTGAAAACTTGGAGTTTCAGGATTGATTTCTGAAGTTGAGTTTCTTGAAATCCCAATCAAGAATGAAAACGAGATCTTAGGGTGGGAAGTCCATATTGAAGATCCTATAACAAAAGTTCTCTCCGGTGGCTCCTCCTCCTCGATAGATATCGCTCGAAAAATTGCGCTCTGTGAATACAAGGAACGCACCGAAGTGGCTAAGCTGTCAAAAAGCGATGGAGGGACTCTCAAGTCATTTGCCTTGGATCGATTCAACTCAACCTGTGGCTTTGCATGTGGATTTGATTCAAGAAAAACGCGACTTCGCTCGCTTTGTGAGGGTCTAGAGAGGTGGGCTATAGCAAATTGGATTGATCGCGAGCTATTTATTCCCCAGATTAAAGAGGATTCCGAAGGGTTTGGTCAGATATCACCCATTGCTCAACACTACCTTCGTTCGTTCATCAAGTCTCATTTTTTCAGGAAGACGTTCTCGCTTTCCTTTTCAAATGGTTTAGCTCAAAGTGCTTTTCCGTGTGTCGTAGATATCCACGTCTCTATTTTTCTAGGAGAGACGGAGAAGGGAGTTTTTGTTGGGTCCAGAGCAAACCTACTTAAGGAAAATATTTGGGAGCACGAAATCGTTGAGGCGTTTCGCAATTTGGAGAATTTTTCCCGATCCGAGAAAGGTCTTCTTGAAGTAGATTCTAGTAACATCTATGCGAATCGAGTCTTGTTTTTTGGGCGGAACAAGAAGGTGGCCTTTTCCCAAATAGCGAGTTGTAAGAAGAAGGATTGGCCCTCTCCACAGATCCTTGTGCACAAAGAAGTTCCCCTCCCTGAGTCCGGCTTCTTTGTGTGGCGCACTCTTTTTGCGGATTACATCCATTGGTGTGAAGGTCCATCGGATCGATTTGTATTATAGGCGAGCCACTAATTTCGCCTCGTTGTAAATGTGGATGGTTCTTCTAGTCCGTCCAATGTAGGATTCCTCAAATGAATCCATATTCTTGAGATCTTTTGTCCTTGTGAAGAAAGGCCAGGGAACCGAGAATCTGGCTATATAAACAAAAGATCTGATCAAAAATCTATCTTTTATTCTTTAGGGCGCTGGAGCTTTCGATCTTTGGACTAATGTCTTTGAGTGAGAACTTCAGGGTCTTTCGAGACGTGAGCTTCTGATCGTCATCGCTTTCGCTTCCATCGCAGAGTCGCGGAGTGATTTCAAACGGAGGGATTTCAATATTCTGAAACCCTGTCGATTTAGAAAACAGAATTTTTAACGAACCTCCTTCGCAAGCGCTAAAGCAGGTCCAATCCCTGTCATTATTAGGATTCGGGCAGTCCAAGACGTACTCTTGATTTTCGAAGCTTTCAAAAGTAAGAAAGGGATTGCTAACCGTGAGGTGCAACTTTAAATTCCGAAAGCTGTTCGCGTCCTTTTCATAAGACAGAACAACTTCGTGAACTCCTTCGTCACTAATTTGTGCGACTTTTCTGTTTTTTCCTTTTGAAAAACCAGTTTGGCTTGATCCAAAAAAGAGGATCAGAATTAATAGAAGAAAGTAATTCCTGTGCGAGACTGAGGTTTGATATCTTCCTAACATTTGGGCTCCTTTTCTTTATCTTCCTTGATTGTGTGAGAGTAGAAAAGCGCACCTTTCATAAGCTTATCTTTCATTTCTTCAAATATTTTTGGGTTGGTTGAGGGGCACCCGGCGCTGCTGGAGCACTCATTCACGGTGCCTTCTTGAACATAACTCGCTCGATGGAAGACGATCTTTCTATAGGAAGCATTTTTATTTTCAGAAAGCACTCCCTCAAGGTTGATCGCATTGATTTCTCCATTTTTGTACTTGGGAGTGCCATTTCTAAATGTCCCTTGTCCGCTAGCATAGCCTTTGTCAGAAAGATAGTAACCGCTAGAGGACTGTCCGCTTTCTGGGACATCTCCGATTTTGGCTGGAATTTTGCACTTCTCTACGATCTTGCCCTTCCTTTTACACTTAAATAAGTGCTCTTCTGGGCAGTTTTTATTTGACCCATAGCCATGGGCTGCTGCTGCTGACTTCACCTCTCCAGTGACTAGATTGAGGTAAAATTGACGATGTTCATCAAGGGGCTTTGTGTAATCTGTTATTACCATCCATTCCCTGTTTGTAATCTTCTCGCCAGGCTTTGCTCCGCCACATTCCTTTGGAATTCCATCCTTGTTCTTTACGAAAAAGGCCAGACCAAGCTCCAAGGCCTTCTGTGATTTTGCAAGTTTTGGGTTTGAGGCAAACTTTCGAATAAGGTCTTGATGCTCCTTAAACAAGTCTGCTGAGACTAAACCTTTGCTATCTTTAAAGTAGGAGCTTGGGACAATGGAGCCAGAGGTCGCCACCGGCTGTTCGGTCTCAGGCTTTTCTGCTCCAGGTGAGCCCGTGGCGGTTCTTTCTCCTCCATCCGGGCGCGCCACTGGAATTGGCACTTTAGAAATCTTAGGAACAAGGTTTGTGCGCCGTTTTTCTTCTTAGAGCCAGCTTCGGCCATTGTAGGAAGGAGGGCTAGAACCAGCAATCCTGACAATAAGCTTTGAAAGGACTGTGATCTCATATTGAACTTTAACTTTCTGAGCACTTATAAAAGTGGATTTCAACGAACAATTCCAAACGTTTGGTAAGTGCATGTGACATTTGAGTGAAAATTTTTGCGAGACCGGACAGTTTCAGAAACCTTCGTTTTATCTCTGAGCCGTTCACGTTCATTCGTGCTCTAGAGAGGATGATCATACGGATGAAGGCTAAACGAGAACGCAAAGAGCTCATCAGAACATTTTCTCCTTGCTCTGGGATGGGGTCAATAAATTGCACAAGTCAGAGGCTAAAGTCGGTCATTGAAATCACTATCGGCTTTGAAAAAGAATAGGAGACTGGACGAGGGCCTAGTGAGGCGATTCTTCTTGATTAAAGGCGAGCATAGACGCTCTAAGAGGGTTCATTAAAACAAGAGTCAATTCAAGATGAGTGAGGCCACCTAGTATGGAGAGAGGCTTTCGGGGTGTTTCAAAATTTTCGTCTAGAAATCACTAATTTGCTGTAAGACTTCGGGCAGATCTTGCATAATTATTTTTCAACCCCTATATCCAAGGCCAGCGGCTCAATGACCGACAAGTTTCAGATTCAAGCCTTCAAAGTAGAGCTTTTAGAGATTTCTAATGCGACCACGGGACTTCCGTTGGCGGGTGTCCAGAAAAAGCTTGGAACAAAGATCGAGTCTTCAAGCCTTTTTTCTAACGGCTTTCAAGTCTTGCTGCCTAAAGGGTCTTGCGTGAAGGGCCATTTGGTGTCCTTGGCGATGGAGATCGATTTCGGGCAGGGGTCTACAGAAATGCTAGCGACTGGGGTGATTGGGGCAGTGGACTCTCACGGAGAAAAGATCTTAGTGACAATCGAGTTCAAAGAAAGAAACAGCAAGCTTTGGCAAAATCTTCTCGATTCCATCGAAAGTCAGCAAGATCGAGTCACACATATTCTAGAGTCGATCAAAGGATCTCGAGATGTCTGAAAATGCTCAGGCCCTGGCCTTGATATCTGAGTACTTAAAAACGAGGAAGGTTTTAATCGCAGAGCCGTCGCCCACCTTTTCTACGACAATCTTTCAAATCATGACAAAGCTTGGGGCCCTTCATGAAAATGTCTTTAAAGAGGCGACGTTTGAAAAAGCTGTGGTCGCGCTCAGAGAAAAGCCAGAGATTATTATCTCTGAATATCACATTGGAAAAAATTTTGGACTCGAATTGGCCGCTCTTCAAGCGGAGTACCAGTCAGATGAAAAGGAGAGAGCCTTCATTTTAGCGACGGCGAACAACAATGATTCAGCCATCGCTGAGGCAGCGGAAGAAGAGGTCGATGGATACGTCTTAAAGCCATTCACTTTCAATCAGTTGCAGTCGCTTTTAATATCAATCATACAAAGAAAGGCCAATCCGTCAGAGTACTCTCAAAAGATTCAGGCCGGTAAAGCTCACCTTAAGTCTGAAGAGTACAATGAAGCAGCGACAGTGTTTGGCCAAGCCAAGAAACTCGCTGAGAAGCCGGCCTTGGCCTGCTACTATTACGGACACTCGAACTTCAAATTGAAGGAAAAGGATGTGGCGCTAAAAAGCTTTAGAGAGGGAAGAAGGTACAATCCTCTCCATTACAAGTGCATGCATGGTGAATTTGATATTCTCTTTGAGCGCAACGAACAAAAGGCCGCCTATGACATTCTTAAAGTGATCAGTGATCATTTTCCGGTTTCTCCGGCGACTTTGGAGAAGATGTTTACCTTGGCGATTTTCACAAAGAACTATGAGGACCTGGACACCTATTTTGATTTCTTTCTCAACATCGAGAGGAGGTCGGAGCGTCTTATTAAGGTGGTTACCGAAGCCCTGTTTTTCAGTGGTCGCTTCTTTATTAAGAATAAAAATCTTCCTCGAGCTCTCGATCGTTTTCGAAAGGCCTCAACGGTCTCTAGAAGAAGTCCAGAATTTTTAAAACGAGTCATTGAGGTTCTGCTTAAAGACAAAAGGCACACGGAAGCCGAAGAGTTCTTGAACATGTTTTCTATGGATGAAAGAGAATCGAAGACTTTCCTAGAGCTCGATTTTGAGGTTTCTAAAAATTCATTACAACCCCATGAGCTGATCGCTAAAGGAAAAAAGCTCATTGACGACGGCATTGCAACTCCTGATATATGTAAGGTTGTGATTCAGGCTCTTGTTTCACAGAATAAAGAAACTTTAGCTGAGCAATTGTCTTTTAAGGCCACCCAGCTTTTTCCCGATCAAAGGGAGGAATTCTATTCTCTACTTAAAGTCGCTTAGCCGTCATTTTGTCTTAGGTTTTTCGTTTTATATCCTTCTTATTTTGTTTGTTTTCCCAGCAAAGAGCGCTCTCGTATACACCCCGGCTAATTTAGATCGAGAGAAGGCGTCTCTCGTGGTCGTCTTGCACGGATGTCTTCAATCTGCCGAGTCAATGGCTTTTGGAACGGGGTGGAACCAGGTGGCGGACAAGAACAACTTGGTTCTTCTTTACCCTCAAGTGCCAATTAAAACCAATTGGCTGGGATGCTGGAATTGGTTTTTGCCTGAGAACCAAAAGAGAGACAGTGGTGAGTTGAAATTGGTGATGTCTGAAATTGATCAAGTTTTATCTGAAAAGTCTCTTCATCATGCGAGCATCTATTTGGTTGGGATCTCATCGGGTGGCGCCACGGTGGCCTCATTGCTTGCTTGCTATCCAGAAAGGTTTAAAGCTGGCGCAATTCATTCTGGGATTTCTTATGGATTGGCTCAAACTCTTTTTCAGGGTGATCAGGTTTTAAAGCATGGTCCGCCGAAGATTCTTCCAAAGAGAGATTGTGACCCAAAAGCATTTAAGGGCTCTCTTTTGGTGATTCAGGGGGACGAAGACACAAAAGTAAGTCCTTCCAATGCGCCTTTTATTTTTAAAGATTTTTTTGAGAAGGACTCGCCCATCTCTTCAAAGGAAACTCCATTTGAAGACATGAGTGTTGTGACTTCGGAGTACCTCTCAAAAGAAGAGGGAAGAGCCCGTCTGGTGGTTGTAAGGTCTCTCGGTCATGCCTGGTCTGGGTTTTTAGAAAACCTTCGATTTAGAGAGATCCTTGACCCAAAGGGAAAGGTCTCAACCCAAGTGCCTTACTTTGCACGTAAAGGTCCCAGCGCAACCAATCTGATTTGGGATTTCTTCCAGGAGAAGGATTAAAATCATTTGAGGATCCCCTAATAGGCTGCAGGCGAGGGCTTACCCACGGAAATCTGTAGATGAGACTGGTCTCTTGCCTACTTTTTAAGTAGGGTGCGGCTAGGTTTACTTTAAATAGGGAGGGTTAGTGAAGGTCATTGTTTTTCTATCTTTAGTTCTTACAGGTTTTGGAGCAGGGGCTTCTCTAGCTCTGCCCACCGTTTCAAAGGTCAATCTTTCGAGCTACCTCGGATCTTGGTATGAAGTTTTTCGACTTCCTAACAGCTTTCAAGACAACACTCTTCTTGGTGGTTATGGGCCATGTTTCAATACGACGGCAAAGTACAGTCTTTTAGAAAACGGGAAAATTCGTGTGGTGAACACTTGTTATCGATCCAACGGCTCCAAGGTGATGGTTGAGGCCGCCAAGGCCAACGCAAAAGTGGTTGCAAACTCGGGCAATGCAAAGCTCAAAGTGAATTTCACTGGGATTCCGCTTTTAGAGCATCTAGGTATTGGAGATGGCGACTACTGGATTATTGATTTGGGACCTAAAAATTCAAAAGGACAGTATTCTTACGCTCTTGTTGGTGCACCCTCTTATAAGTTCTTTTGGCTGCTCTCTCGAAATGCGGTTGTGAGTCAGTCGATTGTGAACGAAGCGATCAATAAAGGTCGTGCCTTAGGCTTCGACACCTCTAGAATTAAATTTTCTCATTAATTTTCGTCTGTATGGGGCTGCGGTCAATCTTATTCGACAGAGCAACTCACGTGAACGGCATCGAAACTCAAACCCTCAGAGGATTGAGAGGTCTCTGAGGGGAGGTTGTAGAGGCCCTTCACTTGAGTGATATAAAGAAAGTCTTTGAGCTTTGAGGTGAGGTAATTTTCTTGGAGGCCAGAAGTCTTATTGTTGATGGTCACTTCAAACTTTTTTTCAGGAAGAGACGCTTCGTCTGATTTTTCTTCTTTGTATTTCACCAAAACTTCAATTTTAGGATCTGAATTTTCAATGGTGAGCACGATCTTATCCCCCACTTTTCCAAAGGGTTTTTCATCGTTTCGATTGGAGTCTTGAATGAACTCCCAGTCTTTTGAGAGGTCCAGAGAGCAGACCACTTTTTGCGAGAGCTTGGATTCGGCAAGATTTTCAGAGGTTTTTTCCGCGAGCTGCACAGTGTTTGAGGGCATCACTTGGGCCCTCGCAGCCAAAGTGATTCCGCTGGCGACGAGCATAAAAACAAGAGCTTTCAATTCCATCTGAGATCTCCTCATTTAAGTGAACCATAGTGGTTTCTTTACCCCTTTATAACGCGCCGCATTTTGTCACACAAGGGAAAAGATTTCAGGGTCTCTTCGTGGCATTCTTTGGATCTATGAAGATGAAGACTACTTTTACCGAAATGATGGGCATCGAGCACCCTATTATCGCAGCCCCCATGTTTTTAGTGAGCAACGAGGACATGGTCGTTGAAAGCAGCGAGGCCGGAGCCATTGGGACCTTTCCCGCCCTCAATTATAGGCCCATTGAGGCTTATAGAGAGGCCCTGAAGAACATAAAGTCTCGGACCAAAAAGCCCATCGGCGTGAACATTATCGTCAATAAGAGCAACACCCGCCAATACGAGGACCTGAAAATAGCCCTCGAAGCCGGGGTGGAACTGTTCATCACCTCATTAGGCAGCCCTAAAGAAGTCATCGAGCAGGCTCATAAGAATGGGGCGAAGGTCATTTGCGATGTGACGGGACTCGATCACGCCTTAAAGGTTCAGGACTTGGGCGCTGATGGTGTGATCGCGGTTGGAACAGGAGCGGGCGGCCACGCGGGACCAATTTCACCTTTCGTTCTTCTGCCGTGGCTTAAAGACAAGTTAGACATCCCCATTATTGCGGCCGGAGGAATTGCGCACGGATCGGCCATTGCGGCCTCTATCAGCTTAGGAGCTTCAGCGGTTTCAATAGGGACTCGATTTATCGCAAGCAAGGAAGCCGGAGTGGACCAGGCGTATAAGGATGCTGTGGTCAGTGCGAGTCCAGAAGATATTGTGATGACCACTCGAATTTCAGGAACGCCTGCGGCGGTCATTCGAACTCCCTACGTAGAAAAAATGGGACTCGATCTCCCTTGGTATCTGCAAGCCTTAAAGAAAAACCCTAAGACTAAAAAATATGTGACTCCGCTGATTCACCTTATGGGAATGAAGTCCCTCGAAGAGGCCGCCACCAAGCCCACATGGAAAACCGTCTGGAGCGCCGGCCAATCTGCAGGCCTCGTCCGCGACATCAAACCCTGCCGCCAAATCATTGAAGACCTCCTCAAGGAATGCGAGGCCAGCCTCACCTGGTCCCGCTAAAAGGTACGCCGATACTTTCTGCGACTCAATCAGTCGCAGAAAGTATCGGCGTACCTTTTGTACCTTTTGGTATTAGGAGGACTTAAAAGAGCGATTCTTTACAGAAAGGGTGAGGGCGTAAGTCATCACTGGCTCTTCGCTCTTTTTAGGAACGTAAGCGTAGCCTTCAAACTTTTGTTCCAATCGATCTCCAGTCATGCAGGCTCTTTCAATCAGATCCTTGACTGCGGCGGCGTCTGGGCAGACGAAGTGAACATCGC
>Ga0100403_1000815_pt1 | contig 30472 bp, 30 predicted proteins | sample CryGeymet201501t_FD_83663 | JGI IMG/M metagenome (GOLD analysis project Ga0100403, IMG submission 83663) | Groundwater microbial communities from Crystal Geyser aquifers in Utah, USA - Crystal Geyser metaG 2015-01t | ecosystem: Environmental > Aquatic > Deep subsurface > Groundwater | place... | reverse complement strand
TTTGAATTTTTAAAAATTACGGGTAAGTACTCAGCAGAACTCTTGCGCCCCACTCCAAAAGATCTCTTATGGGGCTCTAAAGATCTAAATCAGACTTGGCCCTCTGCAGAGCAATTTGCAAAAGCTATTTCTACGAACATAAACAAGACTCAACCCTTTGAAATATTTTACGGCCTTGGACCAAAGGTTTTTGGAGAATATCTAAAGGAAGATCGCTAAAATCTTGAACTCCACATTATCCACCGTTGGATTGATCGAAGTTGTAGCAGTCGTCTTTATCGCCAGCTCCATGCAAACAATCTTAGGATTTGGATTTGGCATGATAGCAATACCTCTGCTCCTTACGATCGGCATTCCCCTACCTGAAGCGATTTTATTGGTTACCGGCTGCTCTTTTTTACAAACCACCAACGCAGCTTCTCATTTTCGCCACGACATAGACATGAAGCTGGCTTTTAAAGCTTCGTTTGTTCGAATTTTATTCATGCCTGTTGGGGTTTTTTGCTTGTTTTTCTTAGAAAGCTCAGACCCAAGCCTCTCAAAAAGGTGGGCTGGTATGGCCATTTTGTTTATGCTCGGCTTGGGGTCAATTCCTTCAAAGCGCCTAGCCTTCCTAAGGAGCAACTCTTTTGCCTACTTCAGCTGGGCTGCCAGCGGCTTTATGGGCACCAGCATGGGAGTAGGAGGTCCGCCCTTGATTGTATGGGCGAAAATTCAGAAGTGGGCCCCTGAAAAAACAAGAGCCTTCACTTTGAATGTCTTGTTATTAAGTATGCTTCCAGCCCTTGCCACTCTATTTTATCGATTTCCAGAGGCCGCGCCCCCTACACTTAAAAGAATACTTCTTTGCCTTCCCGCGGTTTGGATAGGACTGAAAGTTGGAAAAATACTCTCTAAAAAGCTTCCTACAAAAATATTAGAAAATTTGATTTTAGGATTATTGTTGATCGCCTCTATCAAGCTAATCATCGGAATATAAAAACCTAGGCAAACACTAGGGCGCCGAGCAAGGCAAAAACAACAAAGATGATTCCAAAGCCTAGAAACAGAGCTGAAGAAAGTACAAAGGAAAAAACATAAGTTGAAAAAAAAGTTTTTCCCCAGCTAAGACCCGACAACTCTTTAGCTCCGAACAAAAAGTAATAAACTCCTAAAATCCAGGCCAGAAAAGTACCCCCTATAGGAAGCAAGCCTAAGACAGCAAAATAACGAGAAACCATTGTTACAAAGAACAACTGCAAGAAACTGAGCTTAACTTTTTCATTTCCAAATAAGCTCAATCCGAACTGAGCAATCTTGGCCATAACTGCCGCCAGAAAGAGCTCGCGAAAAGGAATCAAAAAAACCAGAGCTTGTTTAAAAAGAAGCGGCAAAACCCTAAGCCTATCTTGAAACTCCGACATTTCTGGAGAACGCAAAGCATCCGCCAAGAATGGAATCACGTCCAAGCGACTTGCCTCTCCATTAACACTGAACTGAAAAGAAAAATTTCCAGCGTTAGACAAATCAGAAAGAATTCCAAGCCACTGAAAAAAGAAAAAGCTAAGAAAAACTTTAGCCCAAAAAAAACCTACAGCTCTCTCTTCTGCAATTATTTTTCCAGCACTAAGAAAGTATACTCGAGGGCACAAGAACAAGAGCTTTAAATCGTGAACAGGGTTCGATGAATTTAAATCAATTTCAACTAAGGATTTTTTTTCAGAGGTTATTTCCGTAACAAGTTCTTCACGGGCACCTTCACTCTTGTTCCCACTCGGCCCGTGAATTAACTCGTCATCCATAACCTAAGCTCTAAGCCGCCCTTTTTCGACGGAAGGCCCAAACTCCCATAACAATAAACACAGAAGCTGCCAGCAAAATAAATCCCTGCACCTGCAGTAGATTCTCAATCGTAAGCTGCAACTTAGCCGTGCTTTTAGTTCTAGGACGTATGCCAACAATGTCAGCATCTCCTGAAAGATAATTGATGGCCGAAAGTAGAAAATCCTTGTTTGAGTATCCGACAATCAACCCATTGGCAGCAAAGAGATAGCTACCAACAACCGCAATTTTAACTGGCTTTGCCTCATCAGCTTTAACTTCTGCATTTTCGCCGTCTTCTTCATTTGACTCTTTCTTTTCGACCTTTTCTCCCTCGATCAAAACACCTATGGCATGAGGCCCCTGCTTATCACCAGCACGAGGGCTTAGTGAATTACCAAGAGCCTTTAAGCCCCCCGCTCTGGTAAAAGAAACTGACTCAGAAGAAACAAACGGGTGAACATCAAAGCCCTCTAGCTTTTCTGGAGAGCTTACAGAGCTTACAAATCGTAAAAACACAGGCTGACTAAAACTAGCAAAGACTTTTACATCAGGATTGTAGTTTGCCGTGAGAACGCCCAAAACAGGCTTCTGCACTCTTTGATCCACAATCACATCGTTATTAATTTTAACGTTATAATCTTTAAAAATATTTTGCCACATGTTTGGAACCTCGGGACCAAACAAGGCCAAAGTTGGGCCACCGCTAGAGATGTATTCCTTAATAATTGTTATTTCTTTTTCAATGGGCTCACTTTGTGGCCCAGCAATAACAAGAACTTCACAATACTCTGGCATTTTATCGTGGGTCAGCAAAAGCACTTCACGCGCCTCGTAGGCTGAAAACTCAAGACCATCCCTCAAAGAGGACAAACCTTGAGGACCCTTCTCGTTCAAATCAAGCTCTTTGTGTCCGCCAAGAAAACAGACGGTTTTCTTTTGGCCTTTAAGAGTTTGAATAATGGCGTTGGTTACGCTTTCTTCGGCCTTGTTCTCGTTAAAAGTCTCAACACGATTTTCTCGCCCCTCGGAAGAGCGAATAATAATGGTTGGGTCTCGGGCAATTCGCAATTCCTTGGCTTCTACCGGAAACGAATTAGGATCTTTTACAACAAGTTTAAGCTTTCCATTAGCCGCATTTTCATAATTTTTAAAAAAACGCTCTGCATCCATTCCTTGAGACATTCGAGGTAAAGATCGTGTCCAGACCTCCATCGTCATCTCGGACTCCAAACCTTCAAGAATGTTTAGCGACTGCTCGCTCAGGCTATTGCTTTGATTCTTAGTCAAATCCCAAACTTTATTTTGAGAGGCCACATACCAATTACCCACACCCAACACAATCAACAGAGCTGCAACGAAAAAGGATAGGCCAACAAAAAAGCGTACATTCTTCTGTGCAGCAAACTCCTTAAATCGAGCAACCCCCGTGAAGACCCATAATATTGATGAACAACACAACAGCCCCCAAATGACATACTTAGGCCACTCCATAAGCCAAACATTATGAAAGAAGTGGTAAACAATAATCAGAAGGTACAAACTTCCAATAAAAAATAATCCCATTGCTTTTCCGGTCATAGCTACGATCTCCAGGAACGGCTCTCAATAGAGCGGTTAGATAAAAACAAGAAAAACCCACAAAAACTTAAAAAATAGACAATCGCCTTAAGCTCAATGGTTCCTTTTAAAAAATTAGAAACATGCATTTGAAACCCCGTGTATCCAAAGAAGGAATCCATCAATCCTCCATCTTCAGAGCGGAACATGTTCACCATGAAAGCAAAAAACAAATTGCCAATAAAAGACAAGATCAATGCAACCAATACGCTTTCTGTGATGGATGAGAAGAACAGGCCCATAGCCATATACGCACACCCAACCAAAAAAAGCCCAAGATAGGTGGACAAAATAATCCCCATATCAGGTCCGCCACCCGGCTCACTATACAAATACAAATAAAGAGGAAAAATTGAAGTCACAAGAAGCATCACCAACAAAACAGTGAGTGAGGCCTTAAACTTAGCGAGCACTAGCTCCCAGCTTCGTATTGGAGAAGTCATTAGCAAGACTAAGGTGTTCTGCCTAGACTCCTCGGTGAACAGCCTAAACGTAAAAAACGGAAGCAAAAACACCATGAAGAAGTGCATATTATTATACACACCTTCGGCCAGTTGATCGATCGTGATGTTAGAGGCAACACCTATTGAGCGAGCTTGTGTATAGGACTGATACTTTTGCAAAAAGATATAGAAAAATCCGTATAAAAGTGAAGTATAAATTCCGATGAAAAAGGCTGCTACAGGCGTATACAAATAGCTTCTTAATTCTTTTTTCCACAAGGTCATAACATTATGAAAAAACATCAGGAGTCTCCTTTGTTTGCAGTTTCTACAACATGAGCATCTTGGGTAATGATTCGAAGATAGGCTTCTTCAAGACTTTCACCCTTCCCTTGGGTCAACGACTCAACACTTCCGTCCGCCAAAACTTTTCCACGATTGATCATAACGACGTGATTACAAGTCATAGTCACCTCTGGAAGAATGTGTGTGGAAAGAATAACTGTGTGGTTACTTCCTAAGTTTTTGATCAAATTTCTAATTTCTACAATCTGCACTGGATCCAGACCAACAGTCGGTTCATCCAAAATGACCACTTCAGGATCATGGATAATCGCCTGCGCAATGCCAACACGTTGTTTGAACCCCTTAGAAAGATTGTTAATTACAGACTGTTGCCTGTCCCTAAGCCCACAATGCTCGATCACAAACTCGTAGCGCTCTTTTAGGCGTGAACCAGCCAAGTGCTTAATCCCAGCAACAAACTCCAAATACTCTTTTACTCGAAAATCCGTATACAAAGGAGGAGTCTCCGGCAGGTAACCTACTCGTTTTTTGACTTCCATTGGGTCATCAAAAACGTCAAATCCTGCGACCTTTGTCGTGCCAGAGGTTGAGGGCATGAATGCACTCAAAATCTTCATAGTTGTCGTTTTGCCAGCACCGTTTGGCCCCAATAAGCCTATGATTTCGCCTTTCTTCGCAGAAAAGCTGATCCCGTGCAAAGCTGTAAAATCTCCATATTTTTTTACTAATTGAGAGACCTCAATCATGATTTTCCTCCAATGATTTGGTCGACTTAAACAAAATAGAAGTCTCGACCTGGGCACTGTGAAAGTCAAGAGCTCGGGGTTAAAATGATTAAATGGCCATAGATCTATTCGACTTTTACAAGCGCTGTTTAATCCCCCTTACCCCTCACCCAGCGGTAACAAAGATTCTCAACTACATCATGGCCGGCGGTGAAACCACCGAGGACTATGCTGAGGTTCTCCAACTTGATCACGAACTACAACGCTGGGCTCGACTCACCGTGCAAAGGCGAGGGAGAAAAACTAAGAACCTAGAACAAATTGTTCTCATTCTTGGGCAAGACCGCGTGCGCAACATGCTTATAGGAAGAGCCATTGAAAGAGCCTTTGTCCCCGCTGGAGAATCCCTACCAGAACTTGCCCTCGCCAATCCGCCCCCCTTACCCGAACTTGATAAAGATGATGACGATAAAGGCGAGGGGCCATCTGAAGAAAGTGAAAAAGAAACAAGCGAAGATAAGAAAAAAAACGAAAAAAAAGCAAAAGCCGAAGAACAAGAAGACAACGATGAAATCATCCCCGACGTCACCGAATACAAAAAATATTTAGAATTTGCTAATCGAAGTGAAAAAATTGCTGTTGCCATTAGGAACTCTTACCCTGGACAAGCTTTCGCCGGCGGAGTGATCTTTGACTACATTCGATATTTCCTAAAAGCGCAAGACCTGTCTTCGCTTCACGACCCGAAACTTACCAATATAGATGCTTTCGTAAATAATATTTTCGAAGACGGCGCTCGCTGTGGAATAGCAGCCAATGCGATTATGAAAGTCATTACCATTAAACATCAAAAAACTATTTTTACCTCGGCACTCCTTCACAACATAGGGAAAGCTCTCTTACTAGCCTACGACCCCAAAAATTTTGAAGCGGCCTTCCTTGTCTCTACCGGCTCTAAGGATTCTGGCTCTCGAATAGATTCAGTTGATGCAGAAATGGCGCAATTTGATTTTGATCACGCTCAAGCTGGCGCCCTCTTTTTTAGGAGAATAAGCTTCTTTGAAGACATAGAGCCTGCTATCGATTTCCATCACCACCCAGGGATTTTAAGATTCTCTAGTCCGGCCCACTATGCACTCTCTTGCGCCTTAAGAGTTAGTGGCGCCCTCGTAAAACTCTATCAACGAAGAAGAAATGATGATCCTAATCCGCTCAACATTCTTGACGACAAGCTTAAGAAATCCGAAGTATTCCAATCTCTAAAGTTACGAGACAAAGAGTGGGACAAAATAAGAATGGAATACGCAAACAACCTGAACGCTGCTCAACTTTAAGCTAGGCTGCATTTTGAACCTGAGTCATAAGTCGTTTGATACGCTCTTTGAGCTCTTCAATCTCAGTATCTTTGCCCTGAATTGTTTTTTGATATTTTTGAATTTCACCACTAAGACGCTTCACATTGGCCTCTAGCTTTGCCTTCTCGGCTCGCAGTTCTTTATCTGTTGAAGGTTCTCGACGTGACTTCATCAAGGAATGCACATCTTTTGACAGCGCTGTGCACACTTGATTGAGCTCATAAATAGCAAGGTTCCAAGTGCGAGCATCACCTTGAGTGTCCATAGAAAAATTCGAATTTTGTGTTGACTCTTGAGGCTCTTGTTCTTGGCTGACAGCAATGCTGGGCATTTCAGGGGCCTTGGGCCTTTGAGGCTTCAAGCTTGATGGTGGGGGAAGAGGATCTCCTGACACCACTGGCTCGTCTAAAATAGATTGTAAAGCTTGAACATCTTCATCGTCAGTCGACATTAGAGCGGGTTCAGGTTCTAATTCAATTTCAGCCGGAGCCTCAACACTGGGCTCTTTGATTTCTTGCTGAGAGTTAATTTCCATTTTAGCCCAATGCTCATCATGCTCATCGGTCTTAACTACTTGATGCTGACAATAAGCATAACCCTGGCTAGATTCTTGAGTCTCTTTTTTGGGGAAATGAATACGAGTCACAAGAAAGCAGGGGTCAGACAAAGCCTCTTCTGATTTTGTAGAGCCAGCAAAAAATAAAAGTGACTCGCCACTTTGAACAGAGTGGAACAACTCTGGGCACATCGAGGCCGAGGGAACCTTCGATTCACTTAAAGAAGAAAGAGCTCGAGTGAACTCAGCCCTCAGCTCCTTGCTTTCATAACCACGTGACATAGTTGGAACAGCCACGACAAGCTTCTTCGGGTCAATTCCGAAGTAAATGGGGTATTTCTCAGATATTGCCACTTTTCCATCTGCGTTTTTTGTATGCTGAAGAGTCATAGCCATAACAAGTTTTCTTAACTTTGCCCCATCAATGCCAAATTTAGTAGCAAAAACACGTAGCAATTTTTCAAAATGCAGGAAGTCACTCAAGCTAGCAATCTCTTCCACGGAGCTCTTACCCGAGCTAGAAAGAAAATTCTTAATCTCAATCTTTCCATTGAGAAACAAACTGTGATGAACAACCCCAGCTAGAAAATCAAAGTCGATTCTATCTAGGGGGGGGAAATAGCCTGAGAAAAACTCATGTGCAAAAGGCTCTACCGATTGCTCTTTGGCTGGCTCGCCTAAAAGAAAGCAGCGAGCCTTACACGAAACTTTGGCCAACTCTTCAATTCCCGCAAAGCCCATGTAGTTTGGACTAAAGGCATCAAGCAAGAGGATGACCCCTTTTTCATTGAGATGGTCTTCTGGGATTTGAGAAATTTTATCGGCTTGTCTAACAACATAGGATTGCAAAGTTCTTTCCTTACTCAAACAACTTTGTAATTGTTGAATATGGGAATTTTTCCCACCCAACAGCCAGACAACCCTCATAGGATCTATATCGACTAATTTGAATAAAATATTAACACTTCAACCTAAAGATAATGATTTATCCAAAACGGCATTTTTACAGTAGCTTTCCCGACAAATCCTCATGCGCGCATTGAGTCAAAAGCGTTGCTTCTCTAGACAGTGTTAGCGCAATTGCGCCCTCTTTTGGCAATCCGAAAATTTCGCAAAAATGAGGTCAAAAAGTTGACACTAAAACGGCGCATCTGCCTGTATTTATAGGACTATTAAGCTTTTGTTAAGACCCAATTCCTGGCACCATTACTGCAGCTATACTCGTTGAGAAATCGTGGTGGTGAGGGAGCTAATGCGAAAGCTAAATAAAGCTAAGGCTTTTAATAAAACTTCACGATGAGCATATATACATAAGTATATTTAAAAGAGGGAGACTGTGAAAATGAATAACAAAAAAGGTTTTACACTAATTGAGCTTATGGTGGTTGTAGCCATCATCGGTATTTTGGCTTCTGTAGCCGTGCCCCAATTTAGACGCTTTCAAGGAAAAGCAAAACAGGCAAACGCAAAAGCTGAGCTAACTGGAATTTACATGACCGAGCAGACATTCTTCACAGAATACAACACTTATCACTCGAACCTAGCTGATATGGGCTATGTTCCAGATGGCTTTCTTCTCAACCAATGCCCAACTGCCGCGACAGTAGCCGTTGGTGTCGTTAGAATTTATATGACTGGATTTCCAGCAGCTGGTGGAGTTTGGCCAGGCGGTGTTGGCGCTAATTGCCCTGCGGCCATTAACTTCCCTGCAACCATTGTTGACGCTACTGGAACAGCCATACCTTCCCCAGGTGGAGCAGCACCCACTGCTAACACCTTCACAGCAGGAGCCACTGGATTTCTTGGCGGCGCTGGAAACGATGTGTGGAGCATTGACGAGAACAAGTCACTACAGAACACAACTTCTGGCTTGTAATTAGCAAAAAGGACGGCCTCACTTTTGCGAAGCGGTGCTTCGCAAAAGTGAGGCCGTCCTTTTTTTTATTGTTTAAAATATTCGGGACGAGAGCGCTTAATCTTTTCTACTATCTCAGAGGGGAGCTCCTGGATCACAGAATCTAAATGAGTAGACATATCTTGGTTGGCATACAAACCGGCACTCAAACGAATTCCGAGTGAAGCCACATAGTAAGGCGAGCCTGCTCTCTTAGAAGACTCAAGATATAAATCACCCGCAAGCTTACGATGATGTAAATTCTCGAGCGAATGAAAACCCGCCCAATACCAAGAAGCCCAATTCTCTGGCTGACGTTTGATCGTTTCAAATGCCAACAAGGTTGAACCCACTAGATCTTGGCCGATGACATATAGAAAAGGAGATAGCTTAAACACTCGATACAACTCTTTTGGATGTGAACTTACTGCAAGAGTGTAAAGCTTTGAGAAAAGCCAACTAAAGTCTTTGTTGTAGCTGGCCTCATTAGAAATTCCACTCAATGTCTGAAGCCAAATAAAAGATAAATGAGCGGCCTTTAAACCTGGCCAAAAATATTGATTAAAACGCTTATCCTTCAAGCGTTTTTGAAAAGCCGCCGACTCTTCTTCTTCTTGAATATCAGCAACTCTCTGTTTGCCCCGAGGATCAAACTCCAGACCAAGCTTTGATCTCTGAACAAAACTGCATGAAAAAACACCAAGAATTAAACTCGCAGACACAAGCGATTTATATTCTAATTTCATCACTCATCATCAGACTTTGAATCAAGCCCATATTTTTCAAGACGATAGCGCATACTTCTTAGAGTGATGCCCAAAAGTCTAGCTGCATCTTTTTTTGTCCCTTCGGATTGTTCAAGAGCCTTTAAAAGGAATTCTCTCTCGACTTTACCCATAACATCGTCAAGCAACACTCCAGAGGCCTTCCATACAAGCTCTTTCCCTAGTGCATCGAAACGAGGTTTCAGCGGCTCACGAACACCATCCGGCAAACCTTCAGGCATCAGCGCCTTACCACTCTCAAGAGCCATCATACGCTCAATCACATTTTCCAATTCTCGCACGTTACCCGGCCAACGATAGTTCTTTAAATACTCCATCGTTTCACTGGCAACTGTTTCAATCTCTTTACCGAAACGTTCTGAAAATTTCTCTACAAAAAAGTCCACCAACATCGGGATATCATCTCGACGCTTTCTTAAAGGAGGCACTTCCACTTGAATCACATTCAATCTAAAATATAAGTCTTCTCTAAAGTTCTTAGCAGCCACTTCTTCTTCTAAGTTTCTATTGGTAGCGGCAAGCAATCTTACATTGGCTCTTTTAACATCTGTTGAGCCAACCGGAGTAAAGGATCCATCCTGCAAGATTCTCAAAAGAGTGGCCTGCATGGTCATGGGGAGCTCTCCAATTTCGTCCAAGAAAATGGTTCCGCCATCAGCCGCCTCGAAGTAACCTTTTTTGTCAGCAATCGCACCTGTGAAAGCCCCCTTAGTGTGACCAAAAAGTTCGCTTTCAATCAGCTCCTCTGGAATGGCTCCGCAGTTAACACTAATAAAAGGACCACCCTCTAAATCACTGTTAAAGTGAATCGCCTTTGCGACAAGCTCTTTACCAGTTCCCGATTCGCCCGTAATCAAACAGCTCGACTTTGTAGGAGCCACACGCTTAATAAGGTCAAATATTTTGAGCATCTCATCAGAACCACCGATGATACTCGAAAAGCTATACCGCTCTCCAAGCTCCTTACGCATTCGAATGTTTTCTTGAACAAGTATGCGGCTCTCAAGAGCTTTGTGAATGCGAACTTTAACATCATCAATTTTAAACGGCTTCGTGAGATAATCAAAAGCGCCCAACTTCATCGCCTCTACAGCCGTTTCGGTTGAACCAAAGGCGGTGATCATCATAACAAGCGCATGAGGATCACGACTTTTTAATGAAGCCAACAATTCAATGCCTGACATTTGAGGCATTTGAATGTCACTGATCACCAAATCATAAGCTTTCGCCTTGAACATGTTCTCAGCCTCTTTGCCGTTTTCTGCAACATCGACAATCATTTTTTCGCGCTTGAGCATAATCTGCAAAAACTCCCGAATGCTCGGCTCATCATCAGCAACTAGAATGGTTGGTTTATACTGCTGCGCTTTCATCTTGGATGTTTGCTCCTCTTAGTTCTATTGTAAACATACTGCCACCAGTATCAACCTGCTCTGGTATCGGGGATCTGACCTTGACACTCCCACCCATTGCTTCAATGAGCTTGTAGGAAAGTGCTAAACCTAAACCAGTGCCCTTGTCCTTTGTCGTGAAGAAGGGCTCGAAAACCCGATTGATGTTCTCTTCTTTTATTCCAGAGCCATTGTCCCAAACCTGCAAACGACCGGGCTGTTGGACCTCTAAACTAACCTGAGTAGCATTGGCCTGAGCTGCGTTTATGATCAAGTTGATTAGGACTTGAACCAACTTATTACGATCGCCCTCAACCCAAAGCTCTTCAACTGGGGCTTTTTTAAGTTGGAGCTTACACCCTTTATCCTTAAAAATTGGATTCACCTGCAAGGACTCAACAACATCGTGAGCAAGCTGATTAAGCTCCACACCCTCGAGTTTTGCATCGGTTGGGCGCACATAATTCAAAAACTCGGTAATCAAACCGTCTAAACGCTGCGATTCCCTTTGAATGATGTTTAGCAACTGCTTATCTTCTTGCTCTAAATAACTAGAACCTTCTAACAATTGAGCAGAGCCTGAGATTCCTGCAAGTGGGTTTCTAATTTCGTGAGCAATACCCGCAGCAAGCTTTCCAACTGCTGCTAGCTTTTCACTCATTCGTAAATCTTCCTCAATCTTCATCACATGAGTTAAGTCTTGAAACACCACTAAAGTTCCAATGGGACTTCTGTCTTCTGGATCATTTAGACGCGCAAGTGAATAACCTAAATTCAAAAATTCACCGGTTACACTTTTATAACAAACAACTTTTCTAGAACTCTTTTCGCTAAAATCTCCAACAACAGGATACATGGTGTGAAGAGAGTCTCGAAGCTCATCCAGTTCAGGCATTAAGTCTCGCAGATACATCCCCATCAAGGAATTCTCAGACTGCCCGAGAATCGCGGCGCCGACGCTATTCACTTGTATGATCTTTCCAAAAGTGTCCACACTCATCAGACCACTGGGAATGTTTGTTAATATAGCTCTTTGAATATTTTCAAGACGCCTACGTGCTTCTTCAGAGAGTTCTAAAGCCTCATCACTTCGCTTCAGCTTTGCCGTGAGATACTGCCCCAAAAGAGTGGTTCCCAGAATAGCCAAGGCATTTCCAATAATGGCAGGTCTCATTCCTACTGCAAAACTCATCAAAACTATCGCAATTACGATCAATGCCCACGATTGACTTCGTTTCTCGAGCAACACAGCTCCACTCAAACTCAAAACCGGGAAAAGCAAAGTAAAAGGAGACGCACTGCCGCCGGTTTCACGCACCAAAAGCATCGCCGCTGCTGAGTCGGCCAAGAACAATGCTAACAACTGCTCCTGAGAGCTCATCTTAAAAGAAAATAAAAACTGCATCCCTGTGACTAAAGTCAACACAAAGTAAACGTTTGAGATACTGCGACTACCCTCGACGCCAAAAAGCAGCGAGTGGAAAACACCTATAAAGGCAACTAACGCAATGTAAATCAACCCTCTGTAAAAGAGAATCGGGCTATAATTTCGTTGATTATCCACCGACAATGTCTCCCAGTTTGAAGACCGGAAGATAAAGCGGAATCAATATTCCGGCCACCACTAAGCCCACAACGATGATCATCAAAGGCTCTAATATTGAAGTAAGCGAGCCAACCGTGTTGTCGACTTCGTCCTCATAGAACTCAGCAATCTTGTTGAGCATCTTTTCTAAAGCGCCTGTTTGCTCTCCCACAGCCACCATACCAATCACCATTTTGGGAAAGATTTTTGCCTTTTCTAAGGGCGCTGTAATTGTATTTCCCTCTGTAACGGAATCCTTAGTCCTTAAAATGGCATCTTCTATTACGCTATTTCCCGACACCTTTGAAGTAATAACCAAAGCATCCAAAAACGGAACCCCTGATTGAATCATTGTTGAAAGCGTGCGGGCAAATCGAGCCACGGCCGCCTTTAACAGTATTGGCCCAAACAAAGGAAGCTTAAGAAGAAGCGGATCGAGCGCCCTCTTCACTTCTCTGCTCTTAGCCGCGTAAACTAGAGCAACTATTGCCGCACCTAGCATAGCCCCTACTAAGAGAAAATTATCATGAATAAAATGCGAGGCATTAATAATATATTGGGTGTATACAGGCAGTTCTGCATTGTTCTGGGCAAACATTTTTTCAAACTCAGGAACAACAAAAACCAACATGACAGCAACTACGCCAAACACAGCCACTAAAGTCACAGCAGGATAAGTGAGTGCTGAAACAATTTTTCTTCTAAGTGCCGCTGACTTTTCATAATAGATGGAAAGACGATTCAAAATCGCCTCTAGTGAACCCGAAACCTCGCCCGCAGCAACCAAGTTAATAAAGATGTCATCAAAGACATGAGGATAGCGCTTTAAAGATTCGGCAAAGCCCATCCCTTCTTCAATATTCTGTTGAATCGTTGCCAAAATACCGCCAAAGGCTTTGTTTTCACTCTGTTGAGACAAGATACTAAGAGCCTGCACTAAAGGAATACCTGCCCCTTGCATCGTAGCAAGCTGTCGAATAAAAATAGCGAACTGATCCACTGGAGGCTTGGGATTGGCAAACAATTCATTTATTTCAAAAGCTTTCTTAGGAGCCTTCCCGGAAGAAGCACTGGAAGTGCTCTCAGCGTTCGAGGACTTTCCTCCAGAAATAACCCTTAACTTGGTGGGACGCAGGTTCATCTCACGCAATTGATCCATTGCATGTGATTTGCTTTCTGCCTCCAAAGTTCCGCCTTTCAATTTTGCCGTGCGGTCATAGCCTTCGTATTTAAACTTCATGCCACTCTCCTCTTATTCTTAGAAGAGGACGATGCCCCAGATAAAATTCGCTCTAACTCTTCTGGGTCAGGACTATTGGCCAAGGCTTCTTGGCGACTAATATTAGAAGCGTTCACATGTCTTGCTAACTGCTGGTTTAGGGTCACCATTCCAGTGCTTTCTTGACCAATTTGCATTTGTGAATACACTTGGTGAAGCTTGTCTTCACGAATGAGATTGCGAATGGCAGGCGTTAAAGCTAAATATTCGTAAACCATAATTCTGCCATTGCGATCTTTCTTTTCACACAAAGCTTGAGACAACACGGCTTCAAGAGTGAAAGAAAGCAAGGTCCGAATATAATCCTGTCGATCTAAAGGGAACATTTGAACCAAACGATTAATCGTATTGATAGCACCGTTTGTATGTAACGTAGAAAGAACCAAGTGCCCAGTCTCAGCAGCTCGAAGAGCGGCCTCTGCCGTTTCTTGATCTCGCATCTCTCCCACCAAAATGACGTCCGGATCTTCTCGAAGAGATTGGCGAATCGCCGTATGAAAGGAATCACAATCGGTGCCAATTTCTCTTTGATTAACCAAGCTCATTTTATGTTTATGAGTGAACTCAATAGGATCCTCAATTGTAATAATATGGCAACGCTTTGAAACATTAATCGCCTCAACCATCGCAGCAAGGCTGGTTGACTTCCCGGAGCCAGTCGCCCCCGTCACCAAGATAAGCCCATTGGGTTTGTCCACTAAAGAATGAATATTTTCAGAGAAGCCCAGATTCCTTAACTCCGGAATCTTAGAAGGAATTCTTCTAAAAACTCCAGCAACAGCCCCCCTCTGAATAAAGAGATTAGCCCTTAAGCGAGCCACGTTCTTTACACCAAAAGCAAAATCAAGTTCACGCTTTTCTTCAAAGCGACGCTTTTGATCGTCAGTGAGTAACGAATAGCAAAGACTCTGTGTTTCTTCTGCCGATAAAACCGGACTCTTTGAACGAAAAATATTTCCATTCACCCGAAACGCAGGAGGTGCACCTACTGTTAAATGTAAGTCAGAGGCTCCTTGCTCGATCATCGTTCTTAAAAGAGTGTTGAGGTTATAGTGCATTGTCGACTAATCCCCCATCAACTTCAAATCTTCCAGGGTGGTTTCACCTCGAATGACTTTTCTCATACAGTTCATTTGCAATGTGCGCATACCTTCTTTTACGGCTATGGCTCGAATCTCGTCTGTGTTACCGCCGGCCCCAATCACTTCGCGAATTTTATCCGTCATGCTCATGACTTCATGAACCGCCATACGCCCTTTGAAACCAGTCTTTCTGCAGTGAGTGCAACCGGCTCCTTTTTTAGGCGTAAACTTGCCAATAACTTTTTCCGGAAAGCCCAAACGAACTAAAGTCTTCTCATCGACTCGAGTGTCATCGGTCTTACATTTTTCACATATTTTTCTTACTAATCGCTGAGCCACCACCACTCGAACGGCGCTGTTTATGAGAAAGGGCTCAATGTTCATATCTTTCAGTCGCATAATCGTGCTGGGCGCATTGTTCGTGTGTAAGGTAGAAAGCACCATGTGGCCGGTTAGTGCTGCACGCAAAGCCGTTTCAGCCGTTTCGGTGTCTCGAATTTCACCCAATAGAATGATGTCTGGATCTTGACGAAGTAAAGCTCTCAAAGCTTCTGCAAAGGTTAAGCCAATGTGTTCTTTTGTTTGACATTGATTGATTCCAGAAAAGTTATACTCCACAGGATCTTCAATTGTAGAAATATTAACATCGACTGTATTCAGCATATTCAAAGCTGCATAAAGCGTTGTCGTCTTACCAGAACCGGTGGCTCCAGTAACTAAGCCCATACCCCAAGGCTGAGAAATTGCATCGACAAAACGTTCTCTATCATCAGGTTCAAAGCCTAGTTGATCTAAAGTAAACAAGGCGTTGCTCTTGTCTAAGATACGCATAACAACCTTTTCACCATAGATAGTGGGTAAAGTGTTCACACGAAAATCGACCGCTCGACTCTCCGAGATCTTCATACGAACGCGGCCATCTTGAGGTAGTCTTTTTTCATCTAACCGTAACTTAGCCAAAACCTTAATACGAGCAATGAGGGCGTTCTTAATGTTTTTTGGTGGGCGAGAGGCTTCAAAAAGATCTCCATCCAAACGATAACGAACGCGCAATTCTTTCTCATAGGGTTCAATATGAATATCAGAAACGCCTGTTTTGATCGCTTCTACCAAAAGACCTGTGACAAACTTAATAATCGGCGCATCGTTCTCATCAATATTGCCGCTTTCTTCAATTTCGGCAGATTCGTCTACTTGATACTCTTCGCCTTCAAAAGCGGTATTTAAATCCGCCATTTCCATCCCATGAAAGCGTTCATTAATTTGCTTTATAGTAGAAGGGCGCCCCAAAACGAGCTTAACCTTAAGCCTCGTTTCAAAACGAATGTCATCAATGGCCTGAACGTTAGTGGGGTCACTCACGGCGACAACCAATGTCTCGCCCCTTTGACCAATTGGAATCAAGGAGTGCTTTACACACAAAGAACCAGGTAAGATTTTCTGAAGTTGCTCATCAAAATTGACATTGCTTAAATCCATCACGGGTAAAGCATAATGTTTTGCGAAAGATTCAATGAGCGAGTCCTCATCTACTAATTGCTTTTCAAGAAGGATCTCGACCACACGTTTTCCAGAACTTTTATGCTCTTCTTGCACTTCAGAAAACTGGGCCTCCGTCAGTAGACGGTCTTCTAAAAGCTGGGATTTAAGTCGAGCAGGTAACAACCTTAGGCCTCCCCCATAGACTGATATCGGCGGAAATTCCTGAATGCTAAAACCTCAAAACAGGATTCGCGGCGCGTTATTCGAAAAATCCGAGGCCTTTGAAGGCAATGTTGCGGCGCATACACAAGGATCGACAAAAAATTGGACTCTCACGCTGTCAAACTAAGACTTGTCAGAAAGGCTCAAGTATAAACAAACGGCTATGAAAATTGCAGTCGTCGTAAAACAAACACCAGATACTGAAACAAAGGCAAATCTTGGAGCCGCGGGACTCGAAACAAACGGGGTAAAATTTATTCTCAACCCATATGATGAGTTTGCCGTAGAAGAAGCCATTAACGTTCGAGATAAAGTCAAAGGCGAAGCCACCGTGATTAGCCTAGGACCAGACCGAGTGATCGACGCAATGAGAACAGCCCTGGCTATGGGCTGCGACAACGCGATCCACGTAAAAGTGAGCGAAGAAGATTTAGCGAAATGTGATTCTTACGTTGTTGCCAAAGGTCTGGCCGAAGCGATCAAGCAAAAGGGGCCTTTCGATCTAGTTTTTGCAGGCAAACAAGCCATTGATGACGACGCACTTGCCGTTCCTCAAATGCTTGCTGCCTTTTTAGACTGGCCACGCGCCACGGTTGTTACAAAACTTGAAGTCAATGCAGAGGCCAAAACAGCAAAAGCAAATCGTGCGATTGAAGCGGGCGCAGAAGAAGTGATTGAACTTCAACTTCCAGCCATCATCGCAGCTAATAAAGGATTAAACACACCTCGCTACGCTTCTTTACCAGGCATTATGAAAGCAAAAAAGAAGCCCGTCGACGTTCTTGAACTCTCTGCTTTAGGCACTGGACCACAAGATTCAAAAGTAGAAATGGGTGGCTTTGAACTTCCTCCTGAAAAACAGGCGGGTAAGATCTTCAAAGGAAGCGCAGAAGAATTAGCTAAACAAATTGCGAGCGCACTTCGCAACGAAGCAAAAGTTTTATAGGAGAGATGACAACATGGCAAAAGCATTAGTTTTAATTGAACACAAAGATTCCAAAGCAAAAAAAGCAAGCCTCGAAGTTGTGCATGCTCTTCACTCACAAGGTGTGGAAGTAGAAGCCATTGTTTTTGGAGCAACACTCGACAAAGACACACTTGCCACCGATTGTGGCGCTCAAGGAGCTAAAAAACTCCATGTTGTGAGCGATGCAAGCCTTGGATTTTACCAAGCTGAGAATTATAGCGCCACAGTTGAAAACACATTCAAGGCAGGCAGTTTCGGCATTCTTGCAGCAGCCGCAACGGCGCTTGGAAAAGATTTGCTTCCCTCGCTTTCCGTAAAACTCGAAGGTGGCTTGGGAGTAGACTGCACTGGCCTTACCATTAATGGCGATAAAGTCAGCGCTAAACGCCCGATGTTGGCAGGCAAATATTTTGCTACCGTAAACTTTAAAAGCGGCCCTGCAGTGATTAGCTTCCGCCCCAACGTAATGGGTCTAGGAGATGGCTCCGCAGGGAAAGCCGAAATTGCCAATGTAGCTATGACTCCAGGAGCTGGCAAAGCTAAAACAACTGGAATCGAGGGTGGCGCACAAGGTAACTCTCGCCCCGATTTAGCGGAAGCAGAACGCATTGTAAGCGGTGGTCGCTCACTAAAGAGCGCTGAGAACTTTAAGATTTTAGAAGAACTGGCGGACACTCTTGGAGCAGCTGTTGGTGCTTCGCGAGCAGCTGTAGACGCAGGATACGCGCCACACTCTATGCAAGTTGGCCAAACAGGAAAAACTGTAAACCCGATCTTGTATGTGGCTTGCGGAATTTCTGGAGCGATTCAACACATGGCAGGAATGAAGACTTCAAAATTCATTGTAGCAATCAACACAGATGAAGAAGCCCCAATCTTCCAAAAGGCTGATTACGGCGCAATTGGTGATTTGTTTGAAGTGGTTCCCGCCTTGAACAAAGAAATCAAAGCTCTACTCGAATAAATAATGGGTTTTCTCTATATAATGGTCCGCAACTATCCGTGGTGGGCTATTCCTCTTGGGCTAAGTCTAATTCTGGAGTCTTTTCGAAAGGACAATACAGGGAAGCCTAAAACTGGGCTCAAGAAGTCGCTCCTGATTCTGATTGGAATAGTGCTAATCGTAAGCAGCGTTTTGTTTTTGTATTATGGAGGGCAATACTATGCAGTGCCCTTCACTCACGAAATTTTTAAAGAAATTCTTCGTTAAAAATTAGTTCTGCTCAACAAATTCTCTAAAACGCCGAATGCCTTCTACAATTTGCTCAGGTGGCAAAGAGAAGGTGAAACGAACTTGATTCTCTACACCAAAAGAACTTGCAGGATTAAGCGCAACCTTTTTCTCTTCTAAAAGCGCGGCAACAAACTCTTTATCTGTATTGAAGCCCTTTTTCTTCATAGCCTCCGAAACATCGACCATGACATAAAAGGCAGCTTGCGGCTCATGAGCTTTCACTCCAGAAACTTTAGCCATCTCTCCCATAAACAGATCGCGCCTTTTTTTAAATGACTTTAAAATAGGCTCTAGATATTCGTCCGCTCTTTCAAGTGCGGCAACCCCCGCCTCCTGAACAAAACCAGGTAAACAAGTGAGCACCTGACTCTGCAAACCGCTCAAAGCTTTAATGTTCTCTGGATGAGAGGTAAAATATCCCAATCGCCATCCGGTCATTGAAAAAGCTTTTGAAAAAGCGTTTAAACTAACAACCCACTCACTTTGCTCCCTGCTAACCATAGACAAAGCCGTGAAATGCTTTTTATCCGAGAAAACAAGCTTTTCGTAAAGCTCGTCATAAATGAGTAAAATTTTATTTTCGACACACCAATCAACAATCTCTTTCAACAATTTCTCAGAAATCATGTCTCCCGTTGGATTGTTAGGGCTGGCAAAAATCAAAGCCTTAGTTCGTCCGGTTTTCTTTGCCTTTAGCTCTTCGACAGTCGGGAAATAACCATTCTCCGCCTTCGTTTCAAAACGAATGGCTTGTGCACCTACGGCACGAACAATTCCAGGGTAAGAAACCCAATAAGGAGCAGGAATCAACACTTCATCATCTTGGGAAAGCGCCGCACTCAAGACAAGATGAATTCCTTGTTTGGCCCCAGCACAAACACCAATGCAAGTTTCATCAACCCAAGTTGCAGTGCTTCGTTTTTGAATGTCTTTCGCTAAAGCTTTGCGTAACTCGGGCAAACCTTGAGTGTTCACGTAACGAGTGTTTCCAGATTTCATAGAGGCATAAGCTTTTTCGATAACCCACTCAGGGGTATCGAAATCCGACTCACCGGCCGCAAATGATACTATATCCTCGCCCGCTGCCTTGAGGTCTTTTACCTTTTGAACGAGAGCAAGAGTTTGGCTTGGGGGAATCTTTTGAGGAATCATAAATCATTTCTCCTTAAATTTTTTAATCAATTGATTTTCAATTTCTGGGGGGACAATACCACTGATGTTTCCACCATGCTTGGCTATCTCTTTTACTAGGGAACTAGACACATAAAAATATCGCTCGTCTGTCATTATGTGCAGGGTTTCGACTTCAGGACAAAGATGTTTATTCATGGCAGACATTTGTAATTCTTTTTCAAAATCACTCATAGCCCGTAGCCCTCGAACTAGAACCTTTGCCTCTTTTTCTTTACAGAAATTTACAGTCAAATCAGAGCTAGCCGAAACTTCAACATTACTGTTGGGCAATGCAGATGCTACGACCTGCTCTACCAAGGACACTCTTTCTTGGGCACTGAAAAGGCACGTTTTTTCAGAGTTTTCCGCAATCATAACGTAGACTTTCTCAAACAAGGGGCAAACCCGTTTAAGAATATCCAGATGGCCAGAGGTTAAGGGATCAAAGCTCCCTGCATAAACGGCTGAGGTCTTCATAGGGCGGCAAACTAGCAGCTTTTGAGGTCTCTATCTAGAAAACAAGCAAAGCTTTCCTTGTCCGTGTTTTCTTTCCTTTAAAAAGTTCCACCCGTCTAAAGTCGGAAGATCTTCATCAAAAGCCAACTCTAAAACCAAAACCGCATCTTCCGTAAAAATTTCAGGCACTTTGCCTATAACGTCCATCGCTCGCTTGCTCAAACCCTTTTGATAGGGAGGATCACATAGAATTAAATCAAAGGGGTAAAAATCTTTCATCTTTGCAAGTTTTTCTCCCCATTCTTTAATTCTATTGCTGGCAATGACGCTTGCTTCCTGAGGAGAAAGAGCTAAGCGCTCAAAATTCTGTCGAAGACAGAGCAGTGCTTCCGGAGCCGCTTCCACAAAAACACAACTGTGGGCCCCTTGTGAGAGCGCCTCAATCCCCAAAGCTCCAGTGCCAGCAAACAAATCCAACACCCTTTCAGGCACAAAGCCCATTCCATTTAGAAGCATATTGAAAAGGGCCTCTCTACGCGCAGCACTAGTAGGCCGAGTCCCCTTTCCTTCTGGGGCCTTGAGAGTTTGCCCCTTAAAGCGCCCTCCAGAAATTCTAATCACGAATAGCCTTTACTGTGGCCCGAACCGCTTGAGTCTCCATAATAACAACTGGGCGTTGTCTGCGTCTTAACGGGTCCATATCAAGAGGCGCCAATAAGGCAGGAAAAGCCTTTAAGGTTTCAATGCTTTCTTTAAGAGCTATCGCGGCTCCTTTTAGTTTGGAATGATTATCTCCCTCAATCAAAACATTAAACAAATCAAAACCAGCGGCCGCATAAACGCCTGGTAGAGACTTATGAGCCTCTGTGAATACTTTAACAAAATCTTGATTCCCCACAACCGCGACTCCGTGATGATAGGGCAAAGGAAAATAATGCCCGACAATAGCTTTGCCATTCTCGACAAATAGTTTTTTATCTTCCCATTGATCTGACCCCAAAAACACCCACCGTTGTCCAACATCATAGGCAAATTTTGTCAGCTTTGACACATCAGCGGCCGCCCCCGGAACAAACACCGTATTCACTTTATGAGTGACAAAGTTCTGCACAACTGGGCTAAAATCTGCAAGGCCTGTTACAAACTGCTGCTCAAGCAACACCTTAGCTCCTAATTTAGTGGCGGCTTCTTTAAAATACTTAGCCTGCATAATGCTCTGTTGAGAACTTTGATCCACCAACAATCCAAAACTAGGCCGCTTTAACTGTGTCACCGCATAGTGAACAAGCGAATCAATCATTCTCTTTTGAGAGGCCGACACCACAAAAACATATTCTCCCAAATTTTGCTGAGATAGATCGACTAAACTAGGAGACAGCATCGGAGTTCTAAACTCTTCAGCTATGGCCGCAGCCGCTAAAAGGTTCGCTTCTTGAATGGGCCCCAAAATCACAGAAACTCGATCCTTTAAAATGAGCTCCTTTGTCAGTTGAGCACTCAAGAGGGGGTCACTTTGATTGTCCTTCACCTTAAGAATAACCTTAGGCCCAACCTTGTTCTTTAACTCGGCGAGCGCGTGCTCCACTCCACGATAGAAATCCTTACCGCTAGCCTCTAAACTTCCACTTAAAGGTAATACCAAGCCGACTTTAAGAGTTGTTTTGGAAGCCAAAGCCCCTGAAGCGGGCTTATCCTTGGTTTTTTTGTCGATCTTGTTTTCACCCAGCGCACCAAAACTCGTAAAAAAAACCAAAATCAGGGCAAATGCACTCAAGTGAAGCTTAGGTTTCAAGATTTCCATACCGATAAAAATACCACAAGCCTGGGAGGAATGTGAAAGTGTCTCAACAAGATGATGTAAATGGAAAAAATTCCGTCGTTGGCGAATTTATGCTTTCTTTTGCCAGAGCTCCCGAAGCTCTCCAAGAAGCCATTCTCGTCGATGCCGTTAAAAAAATGCTTCCTTATTATAATGGCCAAATAGCTCCTTACCCAATGCTTTCGCATTTGGTAGAGATTTTGCGCCAACAAGGAATCATAGTGGACAACTCAAGCGAAAAAGAAAGCGCCTAAATGCTTTGAAACATTGCTGTGTTGTGCCGACCGGAGTAGATTTAAGGAATGCTTTTTCCAAAATCGTGGCAGGATCTCTTTAAAAAAGAGTCCAACGACGTCCCTCGTCTGATTCCACAAGCCAGAGAGTCTGGCTTTATAGAGGGCTTTGATGGTTGCCGAATTTATTGGGAACTCCACGGTCCAACCCCCTCCGAAACTAAAAACTCTCCCCAGCTCTTTTGCTATGGCCTCGCCTGTAGCATGAATCAATGGCGAGCCCAGTTAAATCACTTCAAGAATACCCATCCTTGTATTCTCTTCGACTATCGAGGACACCATAAAAGCGACTTCCCTAGCGATCCCCGAGGCATGAACCTCTCGGCACTTGCAAAAGATGCTGCCAGAGTTTTAAAGCATTTGGTTCCCGACCAACGCCGGGCTCACATTTGGGGTCATAGTATGGGAGCAAACGTAGCCATAGAGCTAGCCTTTGCAGACCCTGGTCTTTGCCGCTCACTAGTGCTTTGTTGCGGAAGTGCAGACAACCCTTTCAAACGAATGTTTCACAGCAACGCGTTTGAAAAATACGTTCAACCTATTTTTAATTTTTTTCCGAATAATAAGGAATACTTCTACGCAGCATGGAAAGCTCTCCTCTCCAGACCTGAGATTGGTCGTCATATTGTAATGTTTGCAGGCTTTAATCGAGCCGCCATTAAAAGTGAAGATGTAGACACTTATGTTCGAGCTGTTGCGGCCGTCCATCCCAAAACATTCTTCCCTTTAATCATAGAAATGACCAAGGGAAACACACAGAATATCTTGAGTCGCATTTTAACCCCTACCTTGGTCGTCGCAGGAGGAGCCGATCTTGTCACTCCTCCCGATAATCAACGCAATCTTGCGCGAGATCTTCCCAACGCAGAATATTTTGAAATTCCCACCGGCTCTCACAATGTGCAATTAGATTTCGGCGACTACGTCTGCCTAAAGGCTGAAGAATTCTGGATCAAACAAGAGCTTGATAATGCCTAAGACTCTCCGCTAGGGTGATCTGTAATGAAACGTAGTCTTTCAGGAATTAAACCAACTGGGCGCCCACACTTAGGAAACTATTTAGGCATGATTAAGCCTGCCATCGAGCTTCAAGATCAGTATGAAGGCTTTTATTTCGTGGCCAACTACCATGCTCTCAACGGCAATCCAAAAGCCGATCAACTTCGCGAAGAGACCTACGATGTCACAGCAAGCTTTCTTGCCTTTGGCTTAGACCCCAAGAAAAGCACCTTCTTTAGACAAAGCGATGTCTCTGAAGTGACAGAGTTATGTTGGATACTTTCAAACGTAGTTTCATTGGGCGATTTAAGCCGTGCCCACGCCTACAAAGCAGCAAAAGACAAAGGCGTTGAGGGCCGCCTTAACTTAGGCATTTTTTCTTACCCAGTTTTGATGGCTGCCGACATCCTTCTATATGACTCCGACATTGTCCCTGTTGGAAAAGATCAAATTCAACACCTGGAAATGGCTCGCGCCATCGCTAAACGCTTCAACCATATTTATGGAGACACCCTCAAAGAACCAACCGAGTTAATTAAAGAAGATGTTGCCGTTGTTCCAGGGACCGATGGACAGAAGATGAGCAAATCTTACGGAAATGGAATCGACCCGCTTCTTCCCTCAAAGCAACTCAAGAAGCAAGTCATGTCTATTGTTAGCGATAGCAAAGAGTTAGAAGACATCAAAGACCCCGACACCTGTCACATAGTGGCCCTTTATAAGTTTTTTGCTTCTGCTGAAGAACTAGCCACAATAAAAGAGAACTACAGAAAAGGTGGTTATGGCTACGGACATGCAAAACTAGCCCTACTTGAAAGATTAGAGAGTTATTTTTCAGACGCTCGTAACGAATACAACCGTATTCGTCCCGATCTTGGCTATTTGGAACAAACTCTAAATGAGGGGGCGGCGAAGGCCAAAGAAAGTGCTAGAGTCGTTTTAGAACGAACCAGAAAGGCCTGTGGAATTCAGTGAAGATCGATTTTAAAGCAACCCCCATAACAAACCCCATGCAAAAGTTTTTCACACTAGGCATCTCAACGGGCTTTGGCTTGGGCTACGTTCCCGTGGCTCCTGGCACGGCCGGGTCTTTGCTCGGCATCCCCCTTGGTCTAGCTTTACTTTACGTTCCCGGCTGGCAGGCATTGCTTATTTGCGCAGCCATTTTTGCCATCGTTCAACCTTTTGTTAAACGAAGTTGTGAACACTGGGGGGAAATGGATGCCTCTAAAGTCGTTATCGACGAAGTTCTTGGACAAGCCATCGGTATGCTCACTCTAAGACATTTTGTTCGCATGGGAGAATTCCCACCCGCTGGCCTTATCATCATGTCTTTTATATTTTTTCGAATCTTAGACATCGTAAAGCCTTTCCCTGCAAAAACATTTGATAGGCAGCCTACAGCCTTTGGAGTCTTAGCCGACGATGTGGTTTCTGGCTTATACACGGCTCTTGTTACCTACGGTCTCATCAAACTTTGGCCCAACCTTTAAAGCTGCCACCAACTTTTTCGCAACCCAGTGAGTTAATTTAACGCAACTGGTCTCCATACTCGTTTTTGAAAGTTATTTGTAAGTCCTTAATGCCAAAAGAGTTTTAGATTTCGCGAGTATTTATGCATTTCAGGCACGGAAAATGCTCCGGCTTATTTATTAGAAAGCTCTTGTCAGCCTCAGTAAAAGCCTTTTTATTGAATCTAGACACAAGCTTAGAGACACATTTTTAAGGAGATTAATTCATGAGCCAAAACACAGAAAAACAAAAAGCACTCGACCTAGCTTTATCAACGATTCAAAAGCAATTCGGTAAAGGTGCTGTAATGAAATTAGGTGCCGATGATGGCATCAAGCAGATTCCCTCCATCTCAACAGGTTCGCTTGGTCTAGATGTAGCACTAGGAATTGGCGGCCTTCCTAAAGGTCGTATTGTTGAAATCTTTGGACCAGAAGCTTCTGGCAAAACAACCATCTCTCTTCAGACTGTAGCTGAGTGTCAAAAAGCTGGCGGCACCGTGGCCTTTATTGATGCCGAGCACGCTCTTGATATTGGCTACGCTCGAAAGCTTGGTGTTGATATAGAGAACGTCATCGTGGCTCAACCAGACACAGGAGAACAAGCTCTTGAGATTACAGATATGCTGGTTCGCTCAGGAAGTGTTGATCTAATTGTGATCGATTCCGTGGCTGCACTTGTTCCAAGAGCTGAAATTGAAGGTGACATGGGTGATTCGCACATGGGCCTTCAAGCGCGTTTAATGAGCCAAGCGCTTAGAAAACTTACAGCTTCTATCAACCGCAGCAATACGCTTGTTGTCTTCATCAACCAACTTCGCATGAAAATTGGAGTGATGTTTGGAAACCCCGAAACCACTACCGGCGGAAATGCTCTTAAGTTCTATGCCAGTGTTCGCTTAGACATCCGAAGAATTGCCGCCATCAAGAATGGCGACCAAGTTGTAGGTTCGCGCGTGCGAGTGAAGGTCGTCAAAAACAAAATTGCCGCCCCCTTCAAACAAGTTGAATTCGACATGATGCACGGAGAAGGCACCAACCGCCTCGGCGAGGTCATCGACATGGCTGTTGCCAACAACATTGTTGAGAAAAGCGGCGCTTGGTATAGCTTTAACGGAGAAAGAATTGGTCAAGGACGAGACAACTCCATTCAATTTCTAAAAGAAAATCCCGACCTTCAAGTAACCGTCCACCAAAAGGTTCTTGATGTTCTAGGAATTCAAAGAAAAGTAATTGCAGAAACTATCCCTACAGAAGCAGTAAAAGCAGAAGGAAAAGAAGAGCTTTTAGCTGAAAGCCCTTTAGCAGAAACAGTGGAAAAGAAGAAAAAGAGCAACGGAAAGGCTAAAACGCCTGCACCCAACTCCCCCGCTGCTAACGCCTAAAATCGAAAACAAGTTGCCTTTCTCCCCAACCTGAAAGGCCCTCCAACAGCCCGCTTCTCCCCAAGAAGCGGGCTTTTTTTATCTTAAGTGTCTGTTTTTATGTTGCAAGCGCCGCATTTTGTCCTTGGCTTTAACGCGTCGAGTCGCGTATCTTACAGCGTCCTCAATCAAAACGAAACCAAGCGGAGACGGAAAAAAGAAGATGATCAAGCAAAGCCCTTTAAGCGCCCTACTCGTGACAACAAGCTTACTCCTCCTTTCAAACTGTGGAGGAAGCAACAATGGCCTCACAATGTTTGAAAGCGGCGACCCTCTTACCATTTCCGAACTCATGAGCAAAGCAAAGCTTGATTGTAGTTCGTGGGACTCAGATGAGTGCCCAGACAACGTCGCTCAAATGCTAAGAGTGGCGACCTCCGAAGAAAAATTAGGGCTATTCACCAAAATGCGCGAATGGGGTTTCGCACAGTGCACGGCCTTTGTCATAGACTCTCAACACGTCATGACGAATGCCCACTGTGTTCACAACAAAAGCCCAGGCTCTTACACAGATCAAGAATGCAAAGACAACATCGGATTTATTTGGGCCGACGGTTCAAGCCGTGCTTGTTCTGAGATCAAATACGTAGCCGCCTCTTTTCACAAAGGCGACATTATTAGCTCAGAAGACATCGCCATCATAAAGCTAGACAGACCCGTAACTATGGACCCGGTTAAGTTAAATATGGAGGGGCTCCCAGACAAATCCAGCGTTCACACCTGGTCAGTGAACCCCAGCAGTTATTTAAGCCACCCTTCTCGCTTAACAAAGAAGACTTGTGAGGTGATGCAAAACCCTTCTATCAACGCAAGCTTTAACAACGATAAAGCCCCCTTCTTCTTTTTAAGTGACTGCGACGTAATTCCTGGAAACTCGGGCTCCCCCTTGTTTAACAAAGACTCTGAAGTTGTTGGCATTGTAAACTCTTTAATCAAAGACAAACAATATAAGAGTTATGCCGGTGGAATGAACATGGCCTGCATAAACCCGTTAAACCATAGCAATCCATGGAGAAGCGATTTGAAAGAGTGTGTGCCTTCTTTCGATGCAAATGCACTTAGCCAAGAACAAGCAAAGCTACCTGAGACCATGATTAGAAACTCAAGTGAGTTGAGTAGCAAAGTGCTCGAACTACTCCAAAACGTTAGCACTCAAGAAACGCAGTTAAAGCTTTCCTTTTCCATTGCCCTTCAAGGGCGTGGAACCGGCGCTCGCCAAATTAAAGCTTTTCCTAGTTGCTACCAAGCCGAAGCCACGGTTGAAGAAATATTTTTCGCGCCTCAAACAATTAACTTACATAGTCTAAGCATCCAGGTAAGCGAAGGAAGCAACTATCAAATGGACTTGAACATTTCCGAGAAGAAAAGTCAGTGCCAAGTTGCCTATGACGCCGACAACAACGCTCTTTTTGCCATCGACTGCTTTCCCAGCAAAGCAAAGTTCGAGCTCAAAGCTTGTAGTGAACAAGATCTAGAACAACGCCTTAAAACCGAAGAGACTCTTAGAAAAAGTAACTAAAGCATAAATTTATCTGCTATAAATTCTCTGGAATGGGGAATTTATAGCAGCCTATGAAAGATTCATGTTGCCACAAAGAAGAGCCAGCACCTAGTTCATGTTGCCCCACTAAAAAACGCATTGATTGGCTTTTATGGGGATCTCTGCTGGTCTCTGCCTTGGCTATTCTAGAGTATTTCTTAAAGATATCTCCCATTTCCTCTGCCATTTACACACTCTCAACAAACATTGCCATGCTCTTAGGCCAAATGTGGTGGGGCCTTCTATTTGGCATTGTTGCAGTTGGCCTACTCTCGCAAGTTCCTCGCGAATTCATCATGAAAATTTTAGGAGAAAAACAAGGCCTTGGTGGGATCCTGAGAGCAACACTGGCAGGACTCTTATTGGATCTTTGTAATCATGGAATTCTTTTAGTGGGAATGAAGCTTTACGATAGAGGCGCAAGCTCCGCCCAGACAATGGCTTTTCTTATTGCTAGCCCATGGAACTCTTTTTCATTAACTCTAATTTTGTGGGCGCTTATTGGCCTCAAATGGACCCTAGCCTTCATTCTCCTTTCAGCAGTAATTGCCGTGATTACGGGACTCATTTTTGAAGCCCTCGAAAACAGAAAAATTCTACCCTCCAACCCTAATCGAGTGTCTATCCCAGAGAATTTTTATTTCTTTAAAGAGGCTAAAAAATCCCTCTCTTCCACAACCTGGAACACCCAACTACTTAAGAAAATTTCAATCGATGGAATTAAGGATTCGCGCATGATCGTAAGATGGATTTTATTCGGATCAATTTTAGCGGCCATCATCCAAACCTTTGTCTCGACTCACTATTTGCAGCATTATTTCGGAGCAACCCTATTCGGCTTAAGCATGACTCTAATTGCAGCCACCCTTATTGAAGTCTGCTCAGAAGGATCCACCCCCATCGCCGCCGATCTACTCACTCGTGCCAGCGCGCCGGGTAATGCTTTTGCGTTTTTAATGACGGGAGTTGCGACCGATTATACCGAGATCATTGCCATAAGACAACAAACCAAATCTTGGAAGCTAGCCCTGTTTCTCCCGCTCATTACAGTCCCCCAAATCATCGCCATTGCGATGGTCTTAAATCACTATCGGTAGCCACATGAAAACTTGTGATCATAGTCCTGTAAAAATAACACTCACCACACCTAACCCTTCTTTCAAAGCAAGTTTTCTTGCTGGATTAGAAGAAATGCAAAACGATAGCGACCAATCTGCCTGGGTTTATCTTGGCGACTCCTCACCAAGAGATATTCCATACAAGGACTTTGAAAGTTATGTGCAGACTCTACTCAAACGAGAAAATGAAGCTCCAATAGGCTTTGTGAAAGATACAACTTACTGGGCAATACTTGGCGATGAAATGGTTGGAAGAATCTCCATTCGACACCACCTAAACGACTTCCTAAAAAAAATAGGAGGCCACATCGGCTACATTGTTCGCCCATCGTTTAGGCAAAAAGGCATTGCTACAGAAATACTTCGCCAAGCACTTCAATCCTCTAAAGCACAAAGTATTGGAAAACTTCTTCTCACCTGCGATGAAGAAAATATCGCTTCAGAAAAATCAATTGTTAAAAATGGTGGAATCTTTGAATCAACCGTTTATGTCGGCGAGAATCGTCCGAGAAAAAAACACTTTTGGATTTCCCTAAATTCCTAGAAATAAATTTAACATCGACATATATTTATCACAACACACCTTGAGAAGTGGAAACGTTACACCCATTCAAGCACCGGCATGATTGTTATTAATTCTATAGTGCTGTAACCTCTACTTCATGCGCAAACTAATCCTTACAACAATAATCAGCCTTTGCTCACACTCACTTCTCGCCAACTCACCGCGCGTAGACGATTCTGTAAGTTACAATCATGAAAACACACAGGTTAACTTTAACTTTAAACAAATATTAGAACGCATCGATTCGGCTAGAGACGTTTACACAATTGCAAGATACACCATTCGCGATGATGGCTCTGAACGTTTTTTAAGAAGAGATAGGTATACCGGTTCAGCTGTTCGCAAGAGCTACTTGAGCAACCTTTCGGTCGACTGTGTCGCATTGAAAGGAAGCATCGAAGTGATTGAAGTGCCAGCAGGCACATTCGAAACTTGTCGAGTAGACGATGTTCTTGCCGAACAATACGCACGAACTAGTTGGATGGCGGCAAACATTCCCTTTGGCTTAGTCAGAGAACGAGTAGTTAAACTTAATGACCCAAGCGACATAAGGCAAACTGAACTCATTTCGATTGAGCAATAGTTATAAAGCTGTGACTTACTGAAACTTAAAACAAAGATTAAAAAAAGAGGAATCGATTCTAATGAAATCGATTCCTCATTACGTTTTTAGCTATGCAACTTAGCGACGGCCGCGTCTATGGTCGTCATGGTCACCACGTCCACGTCCGCGATCATCGTGTCCACCGCGCCGATGGTCATCACGACCGTGGGCCCCTGGAGGACAACCATCACCTGGGTAATGTCTTCCGTAACCCGGGTATCTAGGTGGTTGTTGATAAGAAATG
>Ga0100403_1000809_pt1 | contig 30552 bp, 32 predicted proteins | sample CryGeymet201501t_FD_83663 | JGI IMG/M metagenome (GOLD analysis project Ga0100403, IMG submission 83663) | Groundwater microbial communities from Crystal Geyser aquifers in Utah, USA - Crystal Geyser metaG 2015-01t | ecosystem: Environmental > Aquatic > Deep subsurface > Groundwater | place... | reverse complement strand
TAGGCCATGTACGGTTCATGCGATGCACACCCAGCACGCACAGCCCCCGCTCGAACTTCCAGTAGTTCGTGTACCGGGGCTTGATGTGCTTGTGGATGCCCCGCCCCTGCAACCCGACCAGCTCCCCCTTGGGATCCCGGACTGGGATGGTGACCCGGACCCGCTCCTTATCGTAGCCCAATTCCCAGGACTTAGCAGCCTCGATCGTTATCCCCCGCCGCCCGAGGTACGGGTGGTACTTGCCTGCGAACGGACGGAGGGACTCCTCGATAGCGCTGGGGGGAGTGGCGTGGACGCGACTCCCCCAAGTGCCATATGCCGGCAATTTCTCCGCGACAGTGACCAGCGAAAGCTCATCGAGCTCGGCTGCAATGCCCTCGAACCGCATGAACTTGTCGTCGAGGGCCGACAGGGCGCGGACCAACTCCGGGAGCGTTCCTCCCTTCGTGCCACACGTGAAGCAGTGTGACAGGCAGGTATCACCCTCCCGAATCCTCACCCCCATCGACGGGGTCTTGTCCTCCTTGTGCTTGTGCTCCGGGACGAAGGGCGCTGCCGGGCAGCTCACCACCACCTCGTACTCCCCCGGGTTTTCCCAGTCCTCGCGGGGCCAGCTGATCTTTCGACAGCCAAGCTGCCCCAGCAAGTCTACGACGGATTCCAGCTTCGAGGGCACTGCGTCTCTCCATGACATCGGCTATGGGCTGTGACTCGAGCCCGAGCGCATCTTCAAAGAGGTCGAGGACCAGAGACATCGCGTCCTGAGCCCCACGGACATACGCCCCCGCCACCCCCGGAGGTGCCCCCACAAGCTCATCCACCTCCGCGAGGTTGGACCAGTCGTAAGCGTCCTCCGGGCTCGGGTTCTCCGTGAGGATGCCCCATAGGTGCTCCGAGACCGCAGCATAGAACGGGTAGAGGCTCCCAACGAAGACCGCCTCCCAGAACAGCAGCTCCTCCTTGTCCCCCTCGAGTGAGGAGCGCGTGCGCCGTAGCGCCTGGAGGTACGCCACACCATCAGCGCCCAGCTCGGGGCGCGGGATGCTCACGGGTCCTCCTCGTAAGGGTAGGTGGGCAGGACGAAGGGCACGTACTGCGGGGGCAGCGGCCTTGTGAGGTACTCCAAGTCCGGCATCTGGTCGTGCCTCCTTCCCTGTGCGATTGCGATGCGGGTGCGGCACCTCTCACACACCCGGTTGCCCGTGGCGTAAAGCTGAAAGCCCCCGATGAGCTTTCCTCCATGCGGGCCGGGAGCCCGGCACTCCTTCCTGTAGTCCTCCGCCCGGTGGTACGGGCTGTAGCCGAAGGGCTCTCTGTAGAGGATGTGCATTAGAACGCCAGCTCCTCCGTGTCCTGGACCGAGCTATCCGCCCCACCCAACTCCGCGAACTCCATCGTGTCCAGATTCCAGACCACCTCCATGTCGAGGTTCGGACCCTCCCGCTGCTTGAGCAGCTCGAGCCTCATCAGGTTCGCCAACTCCTGATCCCTCGACTGGAACATGCCGATGATGACGTCCGTCTCCTTGGCGATGTCACCGTAGGCGATGTTACGGGCCTCGCCCTGCGTGTTGGTCGCCTCCTTCGAGAACTGCGTGGAGGCCACGACGGGAACCATGAGGTTGAGGCAGATGCCCTCCTTGAAGTCCCGGGCGACGTTCTTGAGCTGCTCCCACGAAGAATGCGCCCCCTGGTCGTCCCGGACCAAGTACAGACCGTCCACGAGAACGACGTCTGGGCGGTAGCGCTCCGTCTTCGCCAGAATCTCCGTGACCCCGCCGGTACCCTGGATGACCGTGAGGGAGTGCTTGTCCTCGAGCTCGTCCAGCTTCTTGAAGAACTCGATCTCCACGAGCGAATCGAGCCTCCCGGCACGAAGCTCCTGGTAGCCCACCTTCGCGTAGACCGCGTCGAGCCGCTTCATGATGCGGTCGACACTCATCTCCCTCGTGAACAGCAACGGCTTGAACCCCTGCGTCCACAGGTAGTGCGCGAGCACCACCTCAAACCACGTCTTCCCGATGCCCTGGCGTGCCGCGACGACCACGAAGTCATCCGGCTGAATCCCCATCGTTGTTGCGTTGAGCGACGGAAACGGGAACGGCAACCCGGTGAGGCCCTTGGCCGCCTTGGCTTCCAGGTAGGCCTCCTTCCTCCGACGGGCAGACTTGGTCCAGTCCACGTCGCGAGACCGGGTGGCCATGCTCTCCGACCTACGGACCGCCCGCTTGAACAGCTCCAGAGCCCCACGAGGGTCCTTCCCCTCCTGCAAGAGCTTGGCGGCTTCCCTCACCGAGGCCGCCGACTCGTTGTAAACGAAGCGGGTCCGGATCTCCTGCAAAAGCCACGAGAACGACTCCTCGCAGGGCATGACGTACTCGGGGAACGCCGACTCCACGGCGACGCGACCGGGTGCGGACCCGAACTCCCTGTAGTGCCTCTCGCAGAACTCCCAGACCTGCCTCCCCTTGCCCTCGAAGAGGGCCGCCTCAAGGTGCTCGTCCTGCGCCTTGTGCATCAGCCCGCCGTCGATCATCCGCGATAGCAGCAGCCTATCTATGTCCAACCTGTCCCCCGTACCGTGTCCAGTCACCAGTCCACAGAATGGACGCCGGGGGAACGACTCCCCCGGGGTCCGAGACGAGAAGCTCGATCACGACAGGATCCCTTCGGACCTCCGTGAGCGCGGCGATACGGCTGGGGAATGAGCGGTGCTCCGAGGCGAGACCGATGCTACTCGCGTGCTCCGGTACGAAACGCCCGTACCAAATAGCTACGATTCGCACCGACCCCGTAACCCCGCGGAGCCACCTGTGCCCGATAGCGGTCAGCTTCGGGTAGGGGCGGTGTCGCAACCAGGGCGCCCACCACCGCCTCCGACCCTGCATCCACGTCACGAGCGCTTCCGCCTCCACCCACACCTCGGGAGGAGGGGCATTGCTCAAGTTACCACGCAGCATCTCTCCTCCGTCAGTCCTTGTCCTCTTCGTCCCGCACCCAGGACACGAGGCCCCGGGCGATCTCCTTCCGCCAGTCCTTGCCCTGGACCTCCACTGCGAGCATGGACTCGAGCATGAGGGCCATGGCCGACTGCTTGTACCTGTCCAGAAGCTGGGCAGGGGAGAGGTTGCTCGTCATCCAGGTGATGAGCAGGTTCCGAGAACGGTGCCGCAGCAGGTTCTCGAAGTTCAGCTCAGCCCACCCGGAGCCCTTGCCGCTGTACTCCTTGCCCACGTCCTCGATGAGCAGGACAGGGATCGACTCCACCCGCTGGACGACCGTCTGGTTGCCGTCGAAGCGCTTGCCGTCGATGTAGATCGACTTCAAGACGTCCGCCGTGATGACGTAGCTCAGCTTGTTACGCTTCAGCAGCTCCTTCAGAACCGCGGAGGCCAGGTACGTCTTGCCGACGCTATTGGCGCCCCACAGGTACACGCCGATGCCCTGCTTCTCCATCTGCGGGAACTCATCGAGGTACTTCTCGACCACCCTACGGTGCGTCGAATCGGGGACTGACTCCAGGGTCGCCTCGTAGTACCTGCGACCCAGGTTCATCCGCTCCATCTGCTCCCGAGCCTTCCATTCCGCTGCGGTACTACTCGGCCGCATCCGCCCCTCCCAGAAGCATGACGTTGGCGCGAGGGACCTTGTGGCGCTGGGCCACCTGCTTCGCGACACGGAGCAAGTCCACCTGCTTGATCTCCGCGTCGTACAGGCGGCGCCGGTGCTCCCCCTCCTGGACGAACACGAAGACCCGAGCACTCGCCCGCTCATCGTTGAGGGTGATCTCGAGCTTGGCCATCCGAGCGAGGGTGGCCTGGGGGAGGTTCAGGTTGCTGTTGCCGACACGCGCGAGGTCGGCGAGGGTCATTGACATAGGGTCACTCCGGGGTTTGTAAGGAACTCTATCGAACGGTCAGGCCGAGCCTACGCCCTGCGAGGACCGAGGGGGAGACTCCGGACTTCTCGGCCTCCTCCACCAGTGCATAGAACGTCTCCTCGGGGAGCCACAAGGGCCGAAGACGCGCCGTGGGGCTCGTAGCGTCGAGCTCGACGATGGCCTGGGTGGCGTCGAAGGGGGCCTCGTCACAGAAGTAGTCGCTCTGCCTGTTGAGGGTGAAAGTCACGGTGGGGCCCAAGGCCTCCGGGGGGTCCATGAGCGCCTCGGGGTAGAGCACCCTCCCCTTGAGGTCGAAGTCGACGTACCGGACCTTCTTGACGAAGGGTAGCCGCATCGTCCAGGGGTGCCGGGCCTTGTAGCCCTGCCACGGCGTAGCCGGGATGGACACCCGGATGGTGCCGGCGTGCCCGAGCACTGCCACCCTGTACGGGAGGGCCACGTCCGCGAAGATGGCCCGGGTCACGGTGAGGGTCTTCACTCCGTGACCTCCTTGACCTCACGACCGAGGGCGTTGCAGGCACGGACGTACAGGTCGCCCAGGTCCGTCCACTCCGGATCAGCCACGGGAGCGGGGGTGCCATCGGGATACCGCGTGACCCCTCCCGTGGACTCGATAGCCTGGAGGAACTCCAGCAGCATCTCCCGAGGCTCCTCGTGGAGCCCCTCCGCCTTCGCGTCGAGCCAGGACCCCGTGTCGAGGAACTCGTCCTCCCCGGCGAACCGCAGAACCGCCGCGCCTCCACCGTGCGAGCCGGTACGCAGCTTGGAGCAGGTGGTGGCCCACTCCAGGTACAGGGCGGGAACCCCCGCCTTCTTCGCCAGCCACTTGAGCACGTCGAAGTCGATGTCGTGCAGGTGGTCCTCGAAGCTGAAGCTGTACTCCCCGGGCGTGTCGGTCGTGCTGGGCTGGAGGGACAGCGACCCCAGTTCGCGGGCCTCCTCCACGTCGTCCTTGTCCAGCCCGAGCTCCTCGAGCTCCTTCCAGAACTCCTCCACCTCCGTCGGGCTCACCTCCCGGTCCGAATCCCACTCCGGGGGAGCCGCGATCTGGAACACCGTCTCCAGCACCGCGATGGTGCCATCAGACATCGGGATGTGGGGGTAGACCGTCCCCGCCATGTAGTAGTCAGCCATTTGCTACCTCCACGCGCAATTGGGTGATGTCCCGGGCGTACACCACGTACATCACGAGGGGCTCACCCGAGTACAGACCCGCGATGACGGAGACGAGCGCACGCCCCAACTCCGCCACATGCTCTATTGTAAGGATGCCGGCCTTGTGGGGGGTGGCTGCTGCCACCCGCAAGTTCTCGAGCCGGGCTATCCGAATGTGCCGCTGGTTTGCCATCAGAAACCCCACCCGACCTCATCGCCCTTCTCGCGGCTGTCGTCCGCGTTGAACTGCGAACCTGCGCCGGGCTTCGCTTTGGACTGAGGCCCGTTCAGCACGTAAGGGAACAGGCTGTTACGGAACCCGTAGACGAAGGCCATGCTGGGGAACCCGTTGGCCCCAAAATGGGCCGACACCTCCTCCCATCGCGTGATGGTCTGCTGGACCACGTCCGCCACAACGTCTGGGGAGTAGGCCTCAATCAGCTGCTTGGCTTGGGAGCGGTCCTTCCCCGTGAAGGTGGGGGCACCCTTCCACCCACGCTTGGCGAAGCCGACCCGGATGACCAGCTCCATGTCGTTGCAGTTGTACTGGGAGGGCGACTTCTCCTCGAAGGCAGCCCTTCGGGATGCTACCTGGGAGGGTGGTGGGAGCGCCTTCCGCGCCTTGGAGGAGGCTTCCGCCATCTTCCTCGCGATGATCTCCCCCAGCGGACCTCCCGGGTTGTTCTGGACCCGGGACCCGAGCTTCAACCGCGGTTCCCCAGCCCTGCTGGGGGAAGCAGCCGCCGGCTCCGGAAGCGTGGGCGAAGCCAAATCCTTCGTCTTCTTCTGATGTTCGTCTTCTTCGGGTGAAGGTTCTGAGGGGAGGGGGGGTGAAGGTTCTGAGGGGACCCTCTTCTGGAGGGTGTGCGAGGCCTCGTCAACTGGCAGAGCGCGACGCGGAGCCGGGGTCTTGGCCGCAGTCTCGAGCATCCCGAACAGCGGGCCGAAGTCGTAGACATTGGACGTAGGACCCCCAGCCGACGTGACGCGAGCGACGACCTTGACCATCCGCTTGAGGCGGAGCTCACGCAGGCGGAGCTGCACGGTGCGGTTGGTGACACCCATCATGGCCGCCAGCGTGGTGATGCTCGGGTATGGCCATCGGATCTCCTCCGTCTTGTCCTTCGGGATGAAGCGGTACCGGAGGATGCACATGATGAGCATGAACTGCCCCGGTGTCACATCCAGAGTGCCCAGCCTATCGAGGAAGGCGTTGGGCACAGAGACGAAGCCTTCCTTGAGCGTTCCGCCCCAGTCGTCATCAGCCTTCATCGAGCGCCTCCCGGGCCTGCTGGATGAGGTAGGCGCGCAGCGGGTACATGCCCTCCCGCTTGAGGGTGGCCAGGTCGTAGGGCCACAGCTGCATGAGCTCCTCCTCCGAGGCCTGCTCGTAGATGCACAGCCGGATCTCGGCGATGGCCCGGGTCGTCTCCGGGGTGGGGCTGTTTCCCCACGCGAAGAACATGCCCAGGAAGTGCGTCATCGCCCGTCTGATAGGCTCCGAGGTCAAATCGAAACTGACCTTAGTGCCTTCAAGTGACACGGACATCGTAAGTACCTCCGGTACCTCTAAGGGAGTGAATGACCCCTTGAGTATAGAGGATGTACGGGGGTTTGTAAAGGACATGCCCCCCCGATACAAGCAAAAGAGCCCCACCTAGAACGTGTCCAGGTGGGGCTCGTAGCGCAACCAAGGGCCGTCATTCACCCGGTCACTTACATTGTGACCACGGTGTGCCCTCACGTCAAGGTTCGGACTACAGGATGGACCGCACAGCGGCGTCCTTCGCCTCCAGGAGCTTGCGCAGAGCGACCACCCGCTCAGTGACGTCCGTGTAGGAGGCCGGCGAGGTGAGCAGCCAGCTCACCGAAGGGCCAGGACACTTCCTGGAGTTTGGCGGGTAGGTGCTCGTATGCGAAGTAGCGCATGATCGGGAGTACGCGAGGAGTAGCGGGGGCTTCGGGTTCCAGGGCCATAGGACATCTCCTGCTGTTAGAGGCTCCCCGACGCAGCGAGGATGACTAACACTACCCCGACCGTAACCACTACACCAGTACCCGCACCCACGAAGAACCAGAGACCCCCTCCGTCTGGGGGCGGCTCGACGTTGGCCAGGTCCTCCTCGCAGGCCTTCCAGTGGACGACCGCCTGATCCGCAGAGTCACGGTAGGTGTCCACATCAGCCTCGAGCTGCTCTATCTGCGCTCCCATCTCGGAACTGAGCAGCTCCTTCTCGTTGTCGCAGGCATCCTGGCACCTGGCTAAGCTCACATGGTCCTTCGTGAGCTGCTCCGCCAGGATCGAGGGGAACACGACCCCTTCATCACACGGAGGCTTGACGAGGAACGACGTGAGGTCCTCGTAGACCACGAGGCAGGGCTCCGCCCGCCCAGGGCAAGGTCTGATAGCCACGCCCGAGAAGAACACGACGATGAGCAGGAACAGCCTATACGCAAGGGCCTTCATGGGTGCCCCACGATGCCCCCCTCGGGGGTGAGGCGGGTGGCCCAGAACGCGGCGAGGCCCTTGGACGCCAAGTCGAACTCGCTGGCCTCGGCCTTGGCGTCGATCTCGGCCTTACGCGCAGCAAAGTTGGCTCGGGCCTTGTTCAACGCCTGCATGTAGCGCAGCCCGCTAGCAGCCAGCTTCTCCGCCTTGGCCTTCTCCTGCTCGAAGGCTTCGAGGGCACGTGCCGCCTGCTTGAGGAGCGACTCCGCTCGAGCCTCGGCCCAGATGCGCTTCGCGTGTTCCCGTCGGAGGAGGGCGAGGGCGGAAATCAACGCCAGGGCCAGGAGGGTGTACCCCCAGGCCCCTTTCAGGAATCCGCCGACCCAAGAGACGACCTTGCTCATTGCTGCGCTCCTTGCCGCATGGCAGGGCGGTGTCATGCGAGGGCACACTTGGCCTTCGCAGGGTTTGTCAGGAACTACTCGCGGAGCTCGGCAAGATGCCCGTCCACCACCCGGAGATGATTGCGGGCAAGACCGTCCTCGAAGGCAGCGGCCTCGGAGTTCCCCGCCGCCTCGGCCACCTTGGCGCGGACCCGGTGCCGGCAGGCCGTGGTTGCCGCGGTCACCACTCTCCCCAGCTGCTCGAGCTTGAGGGACTCCCCATCGTGGACGAGCTGGGAGAGCAGTGTCGTGATGGCGTGCGCGAGTTCTCCGCTCAAGCTGCACCTCTGTCGGGTGGATCAGCAGGACGAACCGGACCCACCACCTCTCGCACGGCCTGCACGCGCTGTCGCTCGACCCACTGCTTGAACTGCTTCACGCCCCAGGTGCAGAGGCCTCCCGAACCGACGCCGACGAGGAGACCGACGGGCCACCCACCTACAGTGGGGTCTGCGGCTCCGAGGAGGAACCCCGCGAGAGCGCCGACCGCGACGGCGAAGGCCTTCAGCAGGAAGTCACCGAGCTTGGGACTCTTCGGCCAGCTCAGGACCCCGAAGAGCCTTTTGAGAAGGTCGGTGAGGACGAAGGCGGCCACCATCGTGATGACGATGACCGAGAGGTACGGGTAGGCTGCACTCATTGGGGCTCCTTCCGGTTGTTGGCTGCCTTGCTTTGGCTGTCCAGCAGCATCTGGATAGTACGCTCATTCTGCTTCACGAGTACATCCAATTGCCCCGCGATGTACTGGGCTTGGCTATTCACGAGGTCGTACCTGGCTTCATTGGCCCTCGTGGTGGAGTCGATCTTGTTCTCGAGACGTAGGACCACCGCGGTCATGGCCTCACCGTACTGGGCAGCCACCTTCTCCTGGGCGCTAAGTTTCGCCTCGGTCTCCGCGTGGGCTGACACCGCCGCCTTACGAAAGGATGTGTTGTCGTTGATAGCCCCCGCCAGGATCATGATTGCGATAGCGCTCGCACCCACCGCTGCCAGCATGGGTATCACGGTGTAGACTACCCTTCGAGTCTTCGGGTGATCCCCGAGCCAGCGGTAGACCTTGTCCCCAGCAGGCTCCCCCTCCGGGATTGCCTTGATCTCGATCTTGCCTGAAGAGGCACGCTTACTCCTACGAGACATGGTCCCTCCTGGGGAGACGGGGGGCCATCAGGTTGCAGAGCTGCTCCTCCGACGTACCACAGAAGACGTTCATGTCACAGTTGCCTTTGACCCCCGCGACCTTTCCCTTGCCGGTGAACTGCCATAGCGTCCACTTCCCTGGCCAGGGCATGTCCCTTGCTGGGGGCTTGTAGTCGGCGAGCCAGAGTGGGTAATGGGTCAACTCCATCGCCCGCGGAGCCGGGTCGAACTGCTTGCCATCTCTCCGCGTGTAGCCGTTCAGCAGCTCGTGGAAGAATCCACCCCCGATGTAGAGCAGCGGAACGTGCCCGCTGCGCCTCTCGACCTCGGCCAGGGTCTCCAACGCACCATCGACCCAGACGTGTGTCTCGAGGTCGTTGGTGTTCCGGGGGTCGTCGGGGTCGGTAGCGAACCGTTCGAGGTCGACGACGTGGGGCAGCTCGGGTGGGATGTCCGTCGTCTCGACCACGTTGCAAAAGTGCGTGGCCTGCCGCAACCCATCGTAGCGGGGGTCGAAGAAGTGGTACGGGCTACGAAGCAGCCAGGGCTCTGCGGGACCGAAGCCCTTCCAGTGCTGCTTGAAGCGGGGGTCAGTCCACGAGATGTTCTGCGTCGCCTTGATGATGGCGAAGGACAGGCCATTCTCGGTCGCAGCACGCTTGTAGTCGACGTACTTCTGCCAGTACGAGACGTCGATTCCGCGGAGACCTGGGGGCCAGTTAGTCACTGGGTCCTCCGGAGTCGATTCTGAAGAAGTGATACTGCCGGACCAGCGTACCTGTGAACACCGCCCCAGCACGAGACCAGTGCCCTTTGAGCGATTCGACACAGGCTGCTGTCAAGGGCAGCCCAGGCCACTGCTCCTGAGCCTCCGCGCGTAGGCGTAGGAGCATGTCCAGACCGAGCTTCCGTCCCCTATAGGGCAGTCCGACCTGGATCATCGGAATGTAAGACGCGCGGTCTAGGCCCTCACTCTTTAGGGCCTGTTGGATTTCTGGCTCCAGGCCCTCCCCACGGGTAGGCACCGTCACGTCGATCAACATGACGGTGCCAACCACTGCCAGGAGATTGCCGTCCCATCCCCGGAGCACCGTCCGTGGGTGCCTGCTCTGCAATTCGGAACGATCAACCTCGTAGTCCATGCTACACCTAGACGATCTTGATCTGGATCGCCGTGGCGAACCGCGTGAAGGTCGCACCGTTGGCGACGACGGCCGGGGTGTCGAGCGTCGCGATGATGTAGGCGCCCATGCCGGCGCTGGGGTCCAACAGGATGTGCGTGATGGTGACCTCACTGCCGGTGCTGTTGGTCCAGCGAAGCTCGTTGGCGTTCCACACGACGCCAGGAGTTCCCTGCGCGAATGAGTACGTGTTGTACCCCTTCGTCGGGGTCAGCCCTGCCTCCCCGGCGAAGGGCTGCTTGGCCCCGTAGCCAAAACTGACGTCCAGCGACGGGTCGGCCGTATACGGCACGCATGTGCTGAAGGTCATGGGCAGCTTGCCGTTGTCCACCAGCGTGTTGACGGCGGCATTGAGAACGTCAGAAAGAAACGCGGACATTGAAGTCTCCTATTTCGTGAATCACGCGATCGCGGATGCGGTCGCCAGAGCAAGGGCCCTCCCTGGGGGAGCCGGCGGAGTAGCGTACGCGATTGCGGTGGCAACCGCCCCCGCAAGAGCCCGCCCCGAGGGGGCAGGTGGCACAGCGTATGCGATGGCGCTGGCCGCAGCTTGAGCCATCGCAGCCCCCGGAGGGGCAGGGGGCGTATCGTACGAAATCGCCGAAGCACTAGCACCTGCAAGGGCGCGGCCAGCTGGAGCCGGGGGCGTATCGTAGGCGGCGGCGGTGGCGACTGCGCCTGCAAGGGCGCGGCCCTCCGGGGCAGGAGGGACTGCGTAAGCCGAGGCAGAAGCTGCTGCACCCGCCAGTGCCCTCCCCTCGGGAGAGGGCGGCTCCACGTACGCAACTGCGGAGGCAACTGCGGTAGCGTAGGCCATCTCCGGGGGCAGCTCGGGGGCAGCTGGGATGGCCAGCAAGGTCCCCAACACCCCGTCTATATCCATGAAGGGGAGCATGTCAGCCTCCGAACTTTTGCCAGGCAGCGCCGTCGTACTCGAAGATCCACCCTGTGAAGGAGGCATCCAGAACGTGTCCGCAGATCGTGGCGTTGTTGACAGCGGGGTCGCCTGCCCTCAAGCGGACCTTGATGGTGTCGTTGAAAACGGGGATCGCCGGCCCCGTCTTGGTGATGGCACCCCCGGTGAGATCGAGCCAGTAGGTGACCCCCGGCTCGAGAGCTCCCGTGATGTCCGGGCCCGTGAGGTTGACCCCCTTGGTCTGCACGGGGCCTGTGAACACTGCTGCTGCTGCATCGACCTTCGCCGCGAGGACTGTGGTGAGGCCTGTGATGTCACTCTGGGCGTGTGCGTGGGACGCCGCTGCCTTACCCGCGAGCGCGGCCGTGAGACCTGTGACATCACTCTCAGCGTGGGCGTGTGAGGCGGTAGCGAAGTCCCCTGAATCAGCAGCAGCTGCCGTACCCAGCCCCGCGGCGAGGGCGTACTGGGGGTGGTCGTTATCGGAGAGCCCTGAGAGCGCCCCGTGGTCCGTGACCCCGGTAACGTCCGTCCCCCAGATGAGCTCACCACCAACGATCTTGGGGACCTGCCCCTCAGTACCGAGGGGAGCAATCTTGGACAGGGGGATGGTGGGGACCATGGACTCGGGGAGCTGTGCGGTGGCCGCCGGCAGCACACGTATGTCGCCACCCTCCTCGACAACTACCCTACCTGTAATGACGATGATATCTCCCATCACATACCCCGCAGGTTGGCCTTCACGCCCGTGAAGTACATCCTCGTCGCTGCCCCTCCGACTATGACGGCAGGGACTCCGTCATACGGAGTCCCCACGAACCGCGAGTAGAACCGGGATGTCTCCTGAACCTGCGTTCTCTCAGTCATCCCGGTCTCTCGCGTTCCCAGAGCCCCCGAAGGGCCCTCGACCTCGAGCGTCACCGTGGTGGCGGTACCGAGGCCGAACTGGATGATCCAGTTGAACTCGTAGAACTTGACGCCCTCGAGCTGGTTCACGAGCAGCTCGGTGACACCGTCCGCCTCGTCGACATACCCTTGCACGAACACGCCAGGCTTTTGCGCGGTAACCGTGATTGCCATCTTAACCTCCTGACGTGGCTTTACGGGGTTTGTAAGGAACTCGTCGAGCTACTCGACGTCGCCCCAGGCCTCGACCGTGACGATGTCGGTGGCCCCGATGTCACCAGTTGTCAGGGTGACCACTGAGCCCGAGATGGTCAGCGTGCCGGTGCCCGAGACCTTCGTGACGCCCGCCGCCGTCCGCACGCGGAAGGCCACGAAGTCGGGGGTGTACGCGAGGACCATGGGGACCGTGGTGCGGGTGCCCGGAGCGAACTGGTACACGCTGTACTTGCGGACGCCGGGGGCCTGCCCGGGGGTGGTGTTCAGCCGGGTGTTGCTCCACACCGCGGCCGACACGTTGAAGTTCGCGGAGAGGGTGAAGACCCCATCGACGGCCCGCGCCACGGGGTCCCCACCGACGGTGTCAGCCGTGCAGAGCACGAGCGACGTGCCCACCAGCTTCGCGTGGACCCGCTCGGTGCCGATGCCCGGAGCCGGTGCGTCCCCGTCCTTGTTCAGGAGCGTGGCGTGCAGCGCATCGGCCGTGCCCATGATCGCGGCGTAGAGGTTCGCCCGGGAGGCCCCCGCGGTCGCCGACAGGACGAACGCGATGTTGCTGTTCGCGGTGGTCTGCGTACCCGTAGCCGGGTCGAGGCCCTGGTAGACGTCCCCCCCGATCGTGATGAGGCACTGGTGCTCCGCCAGCACGAGGTCCGAGAGCGGGATCTCCTGCGTGTACGGGATGCCCGCGTCGGGGATGTTCGTGATGTGCGCGAGCACCTTGTCCGCGGCGGCCTTGCCCCCGGCGGCGAGCTGATGGATGTCGAGTGCGGTGAGCGTCATCGGAGTCTCCTGGGCCTAGCTGTGCCCGAGTACGTGGAACGTGCGGATGCTGTGCCCGTAGTGTCGGCCGGATCCCCCGGCGTCGGACGAGACCTTCTCGTTCGGGCGATTCACTTCGATCGAGGCCACAACACGACACCCCGCAAACGGCGGGTTGTGGTACTCGGCCTCCGCGGGGATGAGGGCGGGGTTGCCCATGCGCTGTCCATAGCTGCCAGTGTAGAGCACGAACATGATCTCGTGGTCACCCGGGGCAGTCATTTCTTCGACGGTGGGCATGGTGTCGAGCAGCTTGAAGCCCGCAGCGCCGGTGGCCGAGAGGCCGTGGGCCGCCGCGTTCTCCCGCACGTAGCGGAGCTCGGAGACGAGGTCGATCTCGATTCCGCTGTTCTGCTGGAGGCGGTCCGTCCGGGCCTGGCGGTTGTTCACCGCGTCAGCGTAGTTCCCCAGCTCGTAGTCGAAGGGGTCCGCACCGAAGGTGTCGCCGGTGACGCCGGTGGCGTAGCGCTCGTCGAGGAACTCCGCCACGCCGATGTTGGTATCGTCCGTGGCCGTGGACCCGTAGAGGTCGCCCGAAGACACGCCCTCCCCCTGAGCCCCGAGGTTGTCGGAGATCATGGGGTACAGGTGGCCGACGAGCGCGTTGTTCGGGTGGGCCGTGAAGCCTCCGCCACCGGCCGCCGCGGGGTGCATGGACTCGAAGTGCAGGTAGGGCTTGCTGTAGGCCGCATCCGGGGCCCAGGGCATCGGAACCGCGGCGCCCGTCTGACGGTTGCGCACGATGAACAGCTCGGTGAGGGACCGAGCACGATCCGCCTTGGGGACCGGGCCGCCCAGACCATCGTGGTAGCCGCCACCGGGCCGCGAGTGCAGGACGCGGAAGGAGCTGTTGAACAGGAGCTTCTGCGCCAGGCCCGCGTCCTTGAGGGCGCTCCACGTGTTGTTCATCGCCGTCGGGATGTACGTCGGGATGGCAACCTCCCGCTCGGCCTGCGCCTGCTGGAAGGCATCGGCCCACACGGTGTCGTAGTCGCCGGGGAGGGCAGGCTGTCCCGCTCGAGCATGCCCCGTCGCGTAGAAGAGGCCCCCGAAGAGGTTGGCCGACGGGTAGAAGACCGGGGTGAGCGCCGCAGCGCCATCCTTGGCGACGGAGGTGCCAAGGGAGCCCAGGAACATCGTGTCCTGGTTGACGTCGGGACCCGCCGCCGGCTGCTGGAGGCCCTGGTCTGGGGGCGTGTAGCCCGAGTCGACCCAGGTGACCGTGCCGTCGAACAGCCCGAGGATGGCCGAGACCGTGTCGGTGCGGAGGGCGACGCGGAGCACGGGGAGCTTGAAGCCCATCGCGGCGACGTTCATCCCCCAGTTGTAGGCGCCGGCCGGGACCGCTGCCGCGTTGGCCGCATCGCTGTTGTAGTCGACGGTCGGGTAGTACGTGGCCTCATCGATGTTGGTCACACCCACCGGGGCGCTGTTGATGACCGGGTGCATCCCGATGGCCTCGGAGTCGCCCCCGAGGATGCTCATCGCCTTGAACTTGCGGAAGGCTGGAAAGAAGACCGGGCCCGGGTAGCCGTGGTCCTCATACACCCCTCCGTCCCCGTAGGAGGGCACGAAGGGGAAGTACCGCGCTGCCGAGCGCACCGTGAAGTCCGTCGCCTCGATGGTGACGGTGTGGTACTCCGCCGCGATGGTGTTCTTGTCGTTGAAGTGGTTGCCGATAGCCGCGGCGAGGGAGTCGTGGCGAGCTGCGAACCCACCCGTGCCCGCCACCGTGATGTCGACGTCGATCTCGAGCTCCAACGGACCCCGCACGCGCGTGACGACGTGGACGCCGTTGATGTCCGGGGTCGAGCCCGTGTGGCCGTAAATGTAGACCGTGTCACCCTCGCGGAAACTTCCGCGGAAGGTGTCCAGGGTGATGCTGTTGTTCGCCACCGAGGACGTGAGGACGCTGGCGGGGAAGCTCTGAGACCCGATGTCGACGTTGGTGTCCCCAGACTTCCAGTTCCCCGGGACATTGGCCGTGCCGTTGGCCAGAGCATCCTCGCTGGCCGGGGGCTCCATCGACGTGATGGCCGGGATGATCAGGGACCGCTCGCCCCACTTGCGGTAAGGGACCGGCTGGTCCTGCGTGTTCGCCCCGTAGTCGTCCGTCCCCGGGTGCGGGCCTTTGATGTACTCCATGTGGGGGTGGTACCAGTGGACGTACGGCTGGTGCTTGTGGGCGAACGGGTAGTTGTTCGGGTCGGCGTCGCCCTCGACCCCCTCCGGGGAGTACGCCGTGACCAGCGGAACCGCGCCAGACATGAGGTGACCCAGCGAAGGCGTGATGCCCGTGTTGAGCAGGAAGTTCTTGAGCCCGCTGAGCATCGACATCGAGTCGGTGAGCACCTCGTGCTGGTGCTTGGGCATGGTCGCCCAGTGCGTCAGCGGGAGTGGCTCGAACCGCACGAAGAGGTTGAGCGTGTCGACCAGAGCGTTCGGCGGGTACGTGTAGTCCGCGTCGTGCTGCGTCTCCTCCGTGTAATCGGCCGGATAGAAATCACCGATGTGGTAGCGGAGCCGGAACACGGTGCAGCGGTTCTCCCACTGGTCCCACATGACCCAGCTGTCCGAGAGGGCACCGTCGTACCGTCCCCAGGGACCCGAGGACGCATCGAGCCGCGCACCACCGGCGGTCAGGTAGGTGGCCGAGTCAACGGCCTCGATGGACTCCCCACCCTTGGAGGTCGAGTGGGTCTCCCCCGTGGACTCGCCAGCGAAGCGGTACTGGGAGATGGCGTTGTACGAGGTGACGTTCTCGGCGCCCACGCGAGCCGGGTCATCCGTACGGTGGACCGCGGTCTGGAGGAGTCCGATGGCCGACTGGGCGAACCCGGCCTTGAACGCGCCGAGGGTGTGGATGCGCTGCGGGTTGTGGATCCGGTAGGTGAACATGTCCATCGAGTCATGTGCGGACGTCTTGATGGCCAGCTTCCGGAACATGAGCGCGTCGCGAGCGGTGATGGCCTGGGCGATGCCCTCCTGCCAGTACCTCGGACGCGTGATGGTGCGGTTCTCCGTGCCGAAGCCCGTGGGCTCCGCGTAATGCGACCACCCGTCGGTGTCGTTCGGCAGCACGGTGCCGCCTCCGCGGAGCTTGTACTCCCCGGGGCCTCCCGCGAACTTGCCGGCGCTACCCTGCATGACCGCATTGAGGCCCGCCCCGTCCTGCTGACCCACGAGGGGGTCGATGGGCGTGATGGCACCACGGGACTCGTCGAGCGGGTTGAGCTGCTTGGTCTTGTCCCAGAGCCAGACGAGGTTCGACTGGCCGGACTGGAACAGGGAATCCACCTCGCCGGTGGGGACGAAGTTCCGCGAGGAGGCCAGGCGGAGGCGCCCCGCTTCCGTGTTGGCCAGCCCGGGGAGGCCGCCAGCGACCTCCCCTCCCATGGCGGGGCTGACGTAGCCCTGCTGGTGGCCGATGCCCGTGATGCCACGGACCATCGTGTCAAGGGCCGCGAGGTGCTCGCCAACGGAGGCGTAGGTCAGCGGGACCTTCGAGTAGTAGTCGCCATCGGGGTAGACGGGGCTGACCAGCAGGCCCCCGCGCTCCGAGCCACCCAGCTTGGTCGAGTTGTACCCGATGCCGCGGGCCTGGACGAGCTCGAGGGCGCTGTCCTGGGGGCGCTGGAGCGGCTGCGGACGCTGGAGGGCCAGTGCCAGGTGGGGGACGTAGCCCGCGCCCGCGTCGAAGTAGCCCTGGAGCAGCTCGGGCGTGATGTCGAGACGGCTGTGGGTGACCGGCGGGTCGTAGGCGACGGGGATCTGCGCCCAGTACACCGAGAGAACCTCGCTGGTCGTGTTCAGATCCGTCTTGGCCGCGGGGAAGTGGACCATGAGCGGCGTGTAGCCGACGTCCACCGAGCCCGTCGCGACGAGGGACCCCTCCATGGCAGCCTGGAGGAACTCGAAGAGGAGCGGACCGTTCGGGAACTCGCGGTGGTTCCGGTACAGCTCGCTGGTGTGGCCGGTGACGTGGTGCCAGTAGGTGAGCCCGCCCTCGTTGCCCATCGGGCCTGTGCCCGTCCAGGGGCGGGTGCCCGAGATGCCGACGCCGCCCCCGACAGGCCAGGTGCCCGACATGAGGCTACCGTCGGTGGGGTCCTCATCGTGAGGGGGGGTCGAACCTGCGGCTCCGCGATCCAGGAGGTCACGGTTGCGCTTCATGGCCCGGTCACGGGCCAGGGCCTGGAACACGTGGGCTTCGTGGAGCTGGGCGTAGCCCCCGTCCGTCGCCGTGGACATCGCGACCTGGGTGACGCGGATGCACCACCGGAGCTCGGTGCGGTGCGAGGTCTCCCCAGCCGCGGGCAGCGCCATGTCGCTGTCCTCGTCGGGGCTGACGTCGTCGAGGAAGGTCTGGACGTAGAAGACGAGCCACTTGCCGGCGTTGAGGCCCTCCGTGATGGCGGTCTGGGAGGGGATGGTCTTCGCGTTCCAGGCGAGGCGGTGCGTCTCGAGGGTGTTCGGCGGGAGGATGACGTACAGGTCCCCCGCAGAGGGAGCGACGGAGAACCCGGAGCTGAGCGTCAGCGTGTCGGCGGTGTGCGACGCGATCGAGCGCTCCTCCCCGGCGGCTGCCCCGGAGAGCATGACGACCCGGCAAGCCTCTTCGGTGAACGTGAGCTTGTGGGGGTTGATCGTGGACGACGCTGCGTAGCCCTCGGGGTTCGCACCCGGGGAGCCCAGCGTCGTGACGCTCTGCGTAGTCGCGACGAGGCGATGGTTGGCGACGAACAGCTTGTTGGTGTCGACCAGCTCGGAGGTACTGACGCTCGTGTCGGTGACCGCGCCCTTGAACAGGTAGTTGGCGTAGGGCCGGTCCTGAGCGATGTCCGTGGCGTTGTCGGCGATGTTCTGCCAGTCGAAGATGACGTAGTCCGTGAGGGACGGGTCGTCGAGGGTCTTCAGGTCCACGATCCCATGCTTGGTGGACAGACGCCCCAGCATGACCGCGAAGTTGTCGATGTTGCGGTCGTCGGACCCGCCGTAGTTCTTCAGCGAGACCGGGCGAACGAGCCACTCGTAGGTGGCGTGCGTGTCGTGGTCCCAGCCCAAGAGGGACCGGATCTGCTGGAGGGCCTGATGGCGGGTGTAGTCATCACCGTCGTTGACGTCCGTATCCAGAATGGGCGAACCCTGCTGGATACGCGCAGCGACGTACCCGAGCTCCGGCTTGAAGGTGTCGGTGCGGGTCAGGTTGGGAGCGCTACTGGGGTCGATGGGCATGGGTCTCTCCTACGGCTCCAAGAACTCGATCTCGACGGTACGGGTGATGGTCACGGTCGCATCTTTGTCGATGCGGGGGTGGACCACCCAGTTGATGATCTGACCGGAATCGAGTGTGGCGGTAGCGTCGCCACCGTAAAGGCCGAACTCCCGCAAGGAGCCGTTGGCCTCTGCCGTGGTGAGGGTGATGGTGATCAGGATGAAGCGAGTCGGGACCGTTACGGCGTTACCTGCGCCATCGGAGAAGGACATATCCGCAGCAGCGATGGCCTTGCGGAAGTACTCCGTGGTGAGCGAGACGTCCGCGGGGTCCTGCGTGGGCGCGGTGGTGTCCCATGCGGTCAACCCGGACCCGATGCCCATGTAGAGGATACCTCCCCACCCCGAGCCGGCTGGGAGCTCGGAGAATCGGCAGAACAGTGACGCAGCGACGATGGCCGCGGCGTTCTGGATCTGGTTCGGGGACCAGTCACCCTGCTCGATGGTTCCGTCCGCGTGGTGGAAGGTGTCTCGCCAGCGCCCACGAATCCAGTGGCGCATGGACTCGAGCGAAACCCGCCGACGGGCAGGTGGGTTCGCGGGGTTTGTAAGGAACTTCTTCAAGAGGTCCTCCAAGTCAAGCGTAGAAGACAGGGACCGAGGTCCTTAGTCAAGGGCGGCCTACATGACCATGCCCAGCCACCCATGGAAGGTGCGGTGGTCCAGGGAGCCTGTGACGTGCAACTCCGGGCTGCTGGGTGCGGGGTACGTGAACAGCACGGTGAGGTCTGGCGTGGAGTCGGTGATAGCCGACTCTGCGACGTAGGCCCACTCCTCGAGCGCGTAGGCCCCGAGGATGTCCGCGTAGGAGTCACTGCCGAACAAGGACAACGACTCGCTGTCCGTGAGGGCCACCTGGAGCTCGACGGCGGCGTAGTACGGGAGCAGGTACGGAATCAACTCCCCGATGCGCCGGATAGCCGCGAACAGCAGAGCGCCGCTGACGCCTGCGACAGGCTCCGCCTTGATGAGCACACCGTTGAGATTCTGCCACCGCTGGCCCGTACCGAAGGGAGACTCCTCCTCAACGGTGGGCGTGTAGCAGAGTCCGTCTCGGGAGGTGCGGGGGCGGTTCACCGAGAGGTGCGCAGGGTCGTTGGGATCGAACGTCTTCTGCACAGGGACTGCCTGCACGATCTCCGCCCACACCCCGTCGTCCTCTTCGACCCAGCCGCTGGGAGGGACCTCGGGGTCGAGGGCCTCCGTGAAGGTGGTGATCACCCAGGGGCGACCCTGAACCAGGGAGACGTCCCAGCCCGTGGCCGTCTGGAGGGCGAGCTCGATGGAGGCTGCCGTCCCCTTCGACTTCCAGATCGTGACCGCCTGCGCTGTCTCGACCCTCCGCAGGTCCTCACTGCGCTCGTAGCCCGTGGGCCACCCGAGCAGATCGTCCAGGTAGGGGATGTTCCCGGCGTCGGTACGCTCGAGGTCCCAGCGATGCAGGTGCTGGTCCAGCTCGTCCTTGGCCAAGTCGAACATCCGCCCGAAGGCCTGGATGATGCGGTAGAGCGCCAGGTCCCCTTGGGAACGGTCCACGCTGCGGATGGCAGGAGGGATGCGTCCGTACAGGAACTCGCCGTGCTGCGAGGTGCCATCCACGTTGTTCGTGTAGGCGTAGGCCCTGCCCAGACAGTATGCCTGCGAGAGTGCCCACCGCGAGTTGACCCCGTTCCCGAAGAAGATGGTGTAGTACCAGGGGCGACCCGCCTCCACGATGTCGTGGTCGATGTACGCGAGCGAGTTGTCCGAACCTCCCAGGACCTCCCGGATACCCGCGTCCCAGGAGTACCCGTAGTCCCCAACCCCGAAGTCGACGAGGGTGACAGCTGCGGTCGATTCGGCATCGCGGATGAAGCCCTGCCCACCTCGCAGGATGCGGATGCGGCCGTCCCACTCGAACTCCCCGGTGATGTCCAGGGGGAGGCTCCAACGGATGCGGATGTACGGGCCGTACACCACCTGATCCTGCAAGGGCAGGTACGGGACCGCCTTTGACGCAGGGTTCGCGAGCTCGGGAGCAGTCCACACGAACTCTCCAACGGGGATGTACCCACCAGTGACCTCCAGAGGGGCGGCTTCACAAATGGGGCGAACCTCATCCGTGGTGGTCCCTAGCTCGGCCACGTACCGGAAGGCCCAGGATGACGGTTGTTCAGCCAATTCCGCCTCTGTATGCCAGTGAGAACTGCGCCGAGTCCAGCTCGCCAACGGTGGTGAGCGAGATGGCCAGGACCTCGAACGAGTTCAGGTTCAGGTTCCCCCGGTAGTCGTCCACGGAGAAGGTCCAGCGGTCACCCGCGCTGGGGTCGTGGGTCCCGCCACGGACAACGAGGAGCGAGAACTGGGGCACCCGCAGGTTCGCGATCGTGCAGGACACCTCGATGGTGTCCCCCGTGGCCGACGAGAAGACGACGGGGGCGCCCGCGTCGTCGGTGATGACCCCCGCAGAGGATCCGACAAGGCGGAACTGCTGAGCGTTGAGCCACTGCATCGTGTAGGTGTCGGCCTGGCAACCCTCATAGATGCTGGGGATGGCGAAGCTGACATCGGCGAACGACGTGTCGGACCCGCGCACGAGATGCGGGGCGGGGACCCTGTGGAGGGCCTCGATGTCCACGTAGTCCACGCCGAAGGTGCTCTCGATGACCTGCGCCACCCGAGACTCGGGCAGGCCTACGCCGAAGTTGGTGCGGAGAACCGCGAACATCGCGATGAGCTGGCGCTCCACCTCGAACTGTGCGTCCGCCTGCTTGACGTTGCGGAGCACGTGGATGGTGGCCTTGAGGTAGGGCGTGACCGCGACGGCGGGCTCGAGGTGGAGGCTGCGAGGGTCCAGGCTCCGGTTCGAGAGGTACCTGCCAATGGCCCCGAGCTGCCCGTACCCTGCGTTGATGCGCGGGTACCACTTCCCAGTCGGAACGGGGTTGGCGCCGGAAGCCAGGATGGCCACGGTGACGTCGAGGGGTCCGGGGCTCCAGCGGGCCTTCGCCGCCTCGACACCGCCTGCGGATACCGCGTGGGTCTCGTAGTCCTCCAGCGTGACCGCCCGGTCCAGAGCTCGAAGGGACCGGGGGCCGAACTGCTTGGCGTGGCTCAAGGTCTCGCGGTCCGAACCCGAGGAGGGCTGGGCCAAGTTCGTAACGGCGACGATACCCGTGACCGGGTCGAAGTCCACGATGGTCCCCACACCGACAGAGTTGGCGGCGGAGCCCCCTCCGACACGGTAGCTGGCCTCGAGAGGGGCTCCCAAGGTGGGGATGGCGCCGTTGATGCCGTCCGAGAAGATGACCCAGATGCTCTCGTTCTCCTGGATCTCGACGCGGAACACCTGATCGGTCGGCGACATACCCAGGAAGGAATCCGTGTAGGTCCACTCCGTGGCGGCAACGAAGACGGAGACGGGAGCAGAGCCATCCGCCAGCCTCGCGAGGGGCGAACCTGCCAGCTGGAGCTTCTGCCGTGCCGTGCCGTCCGAGGCACCCAGGGATTCCAGCCCGACCGTCGACCCGTGGTAGGCGGTGACCGTGCTGTACCCTGAGTCGACGAGGGTCGTGGCCTCCAGCAGCTCGAAGGTAGCTGCGGGAGCCACGCTCGAGGCCCGCGACCGCACTGTCCAGCCGGCGGGGAGTACCACGCCGGGGGCCGAAGTGTTGACCCGGATGTCGACCGAGGCCGCCGTCCGTGGGGTCAGCTCGTAGTTGATGCCCCGGAGCAGGTTGACCACGGAGTCGCGACGCTGCGCCGGTCGAAGGAAGCCCTCATTTCGCACGCGGTCGTTGTGATACGAGAGCAGGTCGAACAGGAACGCCGTCCCCTCCGCCAGAGCGACGCCTGGGTCACCGGGGTAGAAGTCCGTCCACTCCGGGGTGAGCCTCGCCAGGAGGTCGAACAGGACCGCCCGTGCTTGATCGTAGTCACGGACCGAGAGGTCGAGCTGAACAGGGAGACCACCAAGTGACGCCCCGAGGATTGCCTTAGACAAGTGGCACCTCCAGATCCACGGTGCTGAACTCCCCCGAACTACGCAGCCTGTATCCTACCCGGATGAGCAGGAATCTGCCAGCAGGACGGTCTTCTGGCCACACATCCACCTGGACCACCTGAACCCGGGGCTCGTACATGGTGAGGGACTCGACGACGGTCGACTGGAGGAGGGCCGCCGTGACCTCATCCGTCTTCCTGAAAACCGCCTTGGTCCCCCGGGTGCCGAAGCGGGGGCGCATGAGGCGCTCCCCTACGGCTGTCAGGATGATCTGGCTCATGTTGCCCTTGAGCTTGGTCGCACCCGAAGCCCTGTTCAGATGGCCCAGGGGGGAGAACGAGATCGGGAACGCGAGCCCCTTGGTTTCTACGAGTGCCACGCTACCCTCCCTTCACGGTTTTCACGGGGACGAGACGCTGGATACGGGACAGCGGGATGGCCCCGAATGGGGAGTCCTCCCCTGCCGAAGGTGGTCCCGCGAAGGAGGTGCCCAGGAGAACCTCTATCAGGGTGAGGGCCGCAGAGTCCAGCGACTGGACGTGGACGACGAGGCACCCTGCTGACTCTACGGAGCGGGTTCCCCCATAGGGGTAGCCATCAACGCTATTAGCGCCCGCGAGGGTCGCAGCAATACCCTCCATCGTCCCCGTACCCGAAGTCATGAAGGCTGCGAGTGCAGGCCATTCCTCCGATACCGCTTGGAGGGCCTGCACAGCCTTGTTCATGTTCGCCAGGATGGCTTGGAGCCACTCCACCCGAGCAGCGGCTATCCCCGCAAGCTCGGTGAGCACCGGGTTGACAGGGCGCATCGCATCAGCGAGCTGCTCGATGGGGCGGATGACCTCCCCCAGGATGGCGATGTCCTCGAGCTTGACCGAGAGCCAGTCCTTCCCCTCCACGGTGGCGTCCGAGAGCACTGGCTGGGGGTCCTTCTCACCACCCCGGCCAGCGAGGATGCGCTGGAGGTTCTGGTTGCCCGCGAAGATGGTCGCGAACCGGGAGCTGCCCGGGGCGGGACCGCTGGTTTCCGGGGTCGGCACGCCGAAGAGGTCAAGAATCCGCGAGAGGGCTTCGATGACGTCGGCGACGTTCGGGTGAGTGGCCAGCAGGACGAAGGTCAGGTAGCTGACCTCCCCGACGGCTTGGGGGCGGTTCGGGTCGGACTCGTCCAGGAAGCTGCGCCCCACCTGCGCCAGCAGCTTGTCCGGGGTGAGCGCCCCACGGAAGGACGTGGGGACTGCCCACAGGAGGTTGACCGACGTTTCCTTGAAGAGGCGGAGAGCGTCATCGACCACGGCGACGGCTGCCGCCGTGGCGAGGCGCACGACGTCGAGCTCCAACTCCTGGAGCTTCGCTGCTACATCCACGGCGGAGGCCGCTGCGCTCAGGGCATCGAGGACCGTGCCCAGGGTGTCGCTGACAGAACCCGCGGCAGACGTGAGCTCGTCGGGGACGACGCCCTCCATTCGGAACTCACTCCAGCGCGCGGTCATGCGGACCCCCTATCAGAATAGGCGCCGTGGCCGCCTGCATGGCGCTCAGAGCACGTACCTCCCGTTGGAGGCGTACGGCTAGGAGGAAGCGGACCGCGTCCAGCACGCACCCCACAGCGCCCCCTTCTGGAGCGGGGCCCTCGCCCCCTCGCCAACGCTGGTACGAAACCATGCGCTGGGTGAAGCGATCCTGGGTCTGGGGGGCTGTCGACACGCTACTCCTTGGACAAGAAAACTACGTCGGAGAGGATCTGAGGCTGGAGCTTGACCCCCGCTGGCGTCAAGAACTGGGCGACCAGCGTGGCCAGCTGCGCCTGCAAGGTGACGTTGGCAGAAGCCAGCACCGGGTTGGGGCCTCCGAAGCCTGGAGTCGTGCCACCCGTGGACAGCGTGGCCGTGTAGGTGGCCAGGGCCTGAAAGAACTGCGTAAGCAGAAGCTGGAGCTGAAGCCCCAGAACCCCGGGCTCCTGTACCAGCGGCACCGCGGTGGGGGAAGCGGGGATGGACAGGTTCCCGAGGCGGACCAGGGGGCCAGCGGACACCGCCGTAAGCTGGGGGAGGCCCGAGAGCAGATTCTGCCCGATGGCCTCGACGCCGAAGCGACCAGCCTTGGTCCGATCCTGAGCCTCCACACGAGCGTACCCGTTCACACCCGTGAGAGACAGCGCATCGGTTCCGGGGACTCCTTGTGCGTTGAGCCCGAAGAGGGTCATGCGGCCAACGGCGGAGAGGCCCATGTCGTTCATGGCCCCGAGCGACACATCCGCACCCGAGGTGTAGGTGAGGCTGCCGTGGACCTTGGAGGACTTGGCTCCGAAGACGGTCTTCTTGTCCCTGCCCTGGACGGTCTCGTCCCGAGAGGGGAGCACGTCCGCCCGTGCCCCGCCGTGCTCCACGGTGAACTTGCCCCCGACGCTGAACGTGAGGTCGCCGTCCACCCGGTAGGAGGCTGCACCACGAACCGTGCTGCGCAGGTTCCCGGCAACATGCTCCGTGCGAGCTCGGCTGTAGGTCAGCAGCTTGCCGACCGCGGCGAGGTGCGTGTCCCCAGTCTTGAGGAACTCCAGGTGCGACCCGATGCGGTGCATGAGCTGCACCCGCTCCTCCCCGGAGGTGTCGTCGAACTCGAGCATGTGCTTGCCCGGGGTTCGCAGCACCCGCACGTTCGGGTAGGTGCCCCGGAACTGCGACGCGGGCAGGCCCTCCACGCCCTTGATCCCACCGTCGAGGTCGGAGCCGTCGGGGATCCCCTGTGCGTGCATGGGGACGGGGTTGCGGTTGCTCTGCCAGGCCTGGAAGCGTTCGAGCCACGACCCGTCATCGGGGCGCCCGACATCCACCTCCGTCCAGAAGCCGCCATCGTACACCGGGGATGTCGCATCGCCCTGCTCGAACGTGAGCCAGACGAGAGCGTCCACCGGGGGAACGGAGAAGCACCCGGTGTCCACGCCTGACCACCCACTGGAACTGGGGAAGGCCCAGGGTGAGAGGTCGAAGTCCCCGAAGACATCGGGGACCAGGACACGAACGCGCCCAAGTTGACGCGGGTCCTGGTTGTCCTTGACGAGACCCCGGTACTTGCCGAAGTACCTACCGGCGAACCGCTGAAAGAACTCGCGGGGCCCGAGGAGGTAGTCGGCTGCTTGGTCGGGGGTGCCCAATCTAGTCGTCCGCGTGGAGGGAGTGATCGGAGGGCGGGTTCAGCGCGGAAGCATCCACGGGGAGCGAGCCTGCCCGGATGGTACGCCCATCGTCCGTTGTCGTGAAGGCATCGAGCTTGAGGGCACCCCCGCTATCGTCGCGGACACGCCGGGCCTTTATGCCTGCGTCAATAGCCGCGTCCTGCTCGGGGGAGAAGTCCACACCCTGCCCATGGGGCAGAGACAGGAACTTCCCGAACTCGTACCAGGACCCGGAGAAGCTGTACCCCGTCGTGTCATGCTTGGCGGACTGCATGAACACGACGTTGGGATCGTTCTCGGGAGTCTGGATGAGCTGGACCTGGTCTCCGCTCAGGAACCGGACACCTTCCTTGGAGGCAGCAGGAGTCTTCGCGCCGAGCCCGGTCTTCCCCAGGTCGCTGACCACCCGAATCTCCGTAGCGTAGCCCCCGCCGAATTTGTGGATGACCTCTACGACCTTGTAGATGCCCGCGATGCGCTTGGAGGGGTGAACCAGCTCCAGCTGGTGCTGTGGACGGAACACGGGGGACCCGAACTTCATCACCAGGGACAGCGAGGCCATCTTGGAGCGACGGTACAGCTTCTTCCTCAGCCCTGCCTTCTTCTTGGGGAGGTGGTCCCTGGGACTGGGCGTCGAGTAATCCCCAGACTTCTCGTAATCCGCGTCGCTCATCAGGTCTGTGGAGCCCTGCCCCTCCGCCTCCTCGTAGAAGTCCGCGTCGAGGACGAGCCCATTAGCGATGCGCTTCCCCGGGCGACGCAAGAGGCGCTTGCGCCCCTGCATCTTCCCGTAGACCTCACTCTCGGGGCTGGTCGAGCGTACACGCTTCGCGGGGGCGATGCCCGTGATGTTCCCCGAGTCGTCGTAGATCAGGGTCGTCATGAAGTCAGGGTGCGCGGCCTTGTCCTCACCCATGTCGAAGATGCGCCCGTCATTCGTGATGGCCCTGCCCTTCTCGAGGTAGGCCAGCTGGGGAGGGATCAGCCCCTGCGAGACATTACCGGAAGTGGGCGTCCAGATGGCCGTGTCGATCTTCGGACCTTGGGGGACCTTGTCAGAACCCGTCGCCTCCGCGAAGAGGCGGCTCACCGGGCTGCGCATCCCTTGGGCATAGACCTCCTCCGCGCTGCCCTCGAAGGACCACACCGGGAACCCGGCCGCCACGGCGTTCGCGCGGTAGAGGGCGGCTCGGAAATCGTCGGGGGTCGCGTCCGGGTCCTCGGGGATGATGGCCCCCGTTCGTGCGTCAGTCATGAGCCCGGGGATGCGCACCTTGGTGCCGTCAGGGGAGGTCTGGTAGTAGGCCCCCGCCTGCATGGCAGCCTCAACCTGCTGGAGGACTTTGGCGTAGGCCGCCTTGGGCACGTAGGAGACGCTGGGGGACTTGTAGCGGACCTTGATCATGGTCACCGAGGAGTCGGGGCGCCCCTGGTGGACCCGGATCAACCCGAGGGTCTTGCGGACGAGGGCCGGCGTGATGTGTACGCGGCCACTGGTCGTCGTGAACTGCCACCCGTACTTGTTCGCGATGGTGGTGAGGAAGGCGCCGTCGGTCTGCCCGGTCTGCACGATCGGGTTCTCTCCATCCAAGGGGATGTCGAGTTCCTCATCGGAGACCCCCTCGAAGGCCACCCCCATCCCGTTGTCGAGAGCTACCCGGGTGAACAGATCCCGCAAGGTCCCCTGGTCCACGACCCTGCGGCTGACACGGGTACCCAGGGTCCCTCCCTCGGTGGCGCTAACCTTCAGCTGCACCCCCGCGTCGCTGAAGGTGGGCTCGAGGTTCGTGATCGTGAAGGGGCCACGCTTCTCGAACTCGGTGCGGTACCCGATGTAGACCACCCAGCGCTGGTTCACATCGAAGATGCCCGAGTCGTAGAACTCGCCCCCCAGGTCCTCGATCTGGAGCTCCAAGGAAGCCCTCCGGTTCTCCGACTCGGAGATGACCAGGGACTTGATCTGCTTGAGCCACTTCTCGGGGATGGGGTTGGCGGTGCTGTTCTTCCCTACGAGCAGCTCCAGCCGAAGGTAGGGTTCGAGCTCACGCAGATAGTCGGTGCTGTAGATGTGCTCGAACATGGGCGCTCAGAGTAGCGACGACACCTCGGAGATGACGTCAGGAGGGGGGAGCACCAGGGTGGTCTGCTCCACCAGGTCCAGAGGGTAGAACACCTCGGGGTTGAAGTCCGCGATGACGCTCCACTTCCGCGGGTCGCCGTAGGTGGACGTAGCGAGGTCCAGGAAGTTGTCGTCCTGCTTTGTGATGTAGGGCGTGGAGCCCACGATAGCTGCCCACGAGGTGGGCCGTTCCGGCTGCACGACGTCGAGGCGCAGGGCCGTGCCACTATCGGTCTGGGGGCGGTCACCGTACATGATGCGCCTCTCCAGCGGGAAGGGCGCGTACCGCGAGGAGCGGAGCTTGGATGCCATCAGGTACTCCTTCCTCGAACTTCGTCGAGGTAGGCCAGTTCGGACCCGATGCCCTCGGAGATGACCGTGAGCTGGATCTGGACCTTCGCTATCGTCGTTCTGAGCTTCCGGCTGAAGGCCATGTGGGTGACGCGAACCTCGGTGACGACGACGGGGATGGCTCGACGACCCCACACGAAGCGGGCCCTACCCGGGGAGACCCCACGCATGTTCCCCGGACCGAACTTCGAGCCGGGCAACGCGAACAGCTTGAGCCGGGCTACCCGGCGTTCGGCAGAGTCGGACCCGTCTTCTCGACCGGAGATGAAAAGCTCGAGCTGCATCGGGGTGGGCTCGAATTTGACGAACTGCACCGCGGGCAGGAACTGGCCGTCCCCGGCGCTGAACTTCCACTTCGTCGAAAAGACCTCCTCGAACTCGGTCGGGTTGAACTGAAAGTCCACGCGCTGCTCGATGTCCCCGCCACTGAGGCGGAGCAGCGCTCCCTTCACGACTGGGGTCTCTCCGTATGCCATCGTAGTAAGCTCTTGGGGGTTTGTAAGGAACTCAGAACGCGAACCGCTTGCGCATCTCCGTTTCGATGAGCTCACCGAGGCCCTCGGCCATCCACTGCTTGAACTCTTCGGCAGCGGCCCCGTCAAGGCGCGCGGGGGACAGGTTCAAGTCCCCGACCCGCATGTTCGCCGTGATGTTGAACGAGTACCCCCCCTTCTTGCCCTCCTGCTGGGTGCTCGACTCGAAGCTGGGAGGTTCCGTGCTCTGGGCGGGACCGAATAGCGCCTCCTTGACGACGGCCACGGCCATATCGGCGTTCGCGAACTGCTGGGGGACCGAGGAAGCGGTGGGGGCGAAGGCGCCCTGCTCTACCAGCTGCTCCGCGCTGAACGCGATACTCTTCAACCAGTAGGACGTGAGCTCCGACCCGCTCTGGGAGACTGTGGGCGCCGGGTCCCCCGCATTCGGGGTCACGCCCTGCACTGCCCCGGCGACTCCCTCGATGGTCGCACGCAAGTGCGGAAGCTGCGACTCGAGCCCGCCCCGGAGCTGGTCCATGATGCTGACGCCCGCGTGGCCAGGGGGCCTATCGTGGAGGGGACCCTGCTTTGCCGGCGAGAACGGGAGGAAGTCCAGGAAGTCGTCGAGGGCTTTGTCCCACCAGTCGACGACGCTATCCCAGGCGTTGGACAGCCCGTCGAGGAATCCGTCGATGGCCTTCGACCCAGCCTCCTCCAGCGTTTTCGGCAGGTCCGTGACCGGGCTCCAGAAGTCATCCCAAGCCTTCGAGAACTGCTCGCCAACGTAGTCAAGGCCCCTGGTGAGGCTATCCCAGAGGCCGGAGAAGAAATCGCCCACGGAGTCCAGGGCCTCACTGATCGCGTCACCGAATTCGATGATGACGTAGGTGAGGGCGGCGATGGCCGCAACGATGAGCAAGATCGGGTTCGTGAGCAGCACCGCGTTGAACGCTGCCCAGGCCACCTTCAGCCTGTCCATCATAAGCAGGCCGAGGAACTGCGCCTCGTACCAGACCTTCTGTGCTACGGCCAGGAGGGTCATCCGCTCGGCATGGGCGTTCAGGACCCAGTTGTACGCGATCATCACGGTCTTCGCGATGCTCCTCGCCGCGGTGGATGCCACGGTCCAGGTCCGGAGCGCGATGTAGCCGCCCACGAGGAAGCCCACTACCTTACCCAGCCCGTTTGCGGCGCCCGAAGCGGTGGACGCCTCCCCGGTGAAGGACCCGAGACCGATGCCTACCTCCGCCAGGATGTTCGCGAGGAGGGTGAACGCCTTCAAGACCACGCTAGCGAACGCCTTCAAGACGGCGATGGCCGGCTGGAGGCCACTGACGAAGCCCTTCACGAAGTCCTCGACCGTCTCCTTGATGTTCACGATGAGCATGGCGAGCCGCTTCGCGCGGTCCGACATATCGTTCCACTTCTCGGAGCTGAACGCCTCCCCACTGAGGAGGGGCCCGATGATCGAGAACACGTCTGCGATGTCCTTCCCCCAGTCCTTCATGAAGGTCCGGATGCCCCCGAGGTCCTCGTCCCAGGCAGCCTTCACAACGGCTGCGATGACCGCGAACTTCGCCAGGACCAGGAGCGCGGGGAGCATGACGGCCTTGAGGGCCGAGAACGAGATCGTGAGCAGCTTGGTCGCGATGGCCTGGACGTTGAAGGCCCCGGAGGTCAGCGCGGTGGCCTTCCCCAGGACCCCCTGGGTGAGCGACAAGGTGGCGGCGATGGTGGCAGCTACGCCGAGGGCAGCCGCAAGGGCTCCCACGGCCGCGGCGACGACGCCGAGGGTCTTCGCCAGGACCGGGTTGGCCTGCACCCACTCCGCGATGGCGTTGACCACCTGCGTGAGCCACTCCACCACGCTCTTGCGGATGCCCGAGAACAGGGACCCGAACTTGATCTCGAGACGTTCCCAGGACCCCGAGAGAACCTTCTCTGCGCCCTCCGTAGTCTTCAGGTACGTCTCCGCTGCGTCCTGAGCATCTCCGTACGCCTGGGCGATACTGTCGGAGTACTCCCGCAGGGAGGACAGGCCCTTCATCTC
>Ga0100403_1000808_pt1 | contig 30560 bp, 34 predicted proteins | sample CryGeymet201501t_FD_83663 | JGI IMG/M metagenome (GOLD analysis project Ga0100403, IMG submission 83663) | Groundwater microbial communities from Crystal Geyser aquifers in Utah, USA - Crystal Geyser metaG 2015-01t | ecosystem: Environmental > Aquatic > Deep subsurface > Groundwater | place... | reverse complement strand
TAGCTTGTGCACTCTGCGGGTGTGGCGAAACTGGCAGCCGTGGGAGGCCTAAACCCTCCTGTCTCTGAGACGTGTGGGTTCGAGTCCCTCCGCCCGCACCATAGGTTGAAGTGCGACCTTCAAATCGAAGTCGCGACTAAACTTGGAGTCTTTCCGATGAAGATCACCATCAATGGCAGGGAGTACTACCGCGAGAAGCGGGAGATCACCTACGACGAGATCGTCGAGCACGCCTACGGGGAGGGTACCAAGGCCCTCATCACGATCACCTACGACTGGAAGGGTCCGGGAGACATTCGACGCCAGGGCACCATCGCCCCTGGTCAGTCGGTCGAGATCGCAGATGACATGCGCTTCTCGGCTTGCCATACAGGCAACGCATAGCTTTCATGCGAGTGTAGCTCAGTCGGCCAGAGCGCCTGCTTGCCAAGCAGGAGGCCGCGGGTTCAATTCCCGCCACTCGCACCATCTTTCATGGCACGGTGCCAGAGCCCGGTCTAATGGAGCGGTCTGCAAAACCGTTGGCGCAAGCCGTCGTGGGTTCAAATCCCACCCGTGCCTCCATGCTACTATAAGGAACCATCAAGGATCTCCTCATGAAGACAACCCTGGACCCCTACGAACTGCAAGTAGCCGCCTTCATCGGTTGCAGAAGACGAGTCGAGACCCTGAAGTCCTCGCTGAAGGATGCACACGGATTTGACGGGGGTGGGGCCTGGGACATTGACGTGATGGGTGCCGCAGCAGAGATGGCGCTCGCCAAGATGCTGAACATCTACTGGTGCGGCGACGTCAATACGTTCAAGCTCCCCGACGTAGGTGCTCTCCAGGTCAGGTCCACAAGTCTGGGCCATGGGAGCTTGATCGTGCGCGAGAACGACGCTGACGATGATGTCTTCGTCCTCATGCTCTTTGAGAGGCCGAGCACCTTTCGCTTCGGAGGATGGATGACCGGAGAGGAAGCGGCGCAACGCAAGTACAGGAGGGCCCCAAACGGGCGACCACCGGCGTACTTTGTTCCCCAAGCTGATCTCCACCAGTCCTTCAAGAAGCTGGAAGCGATCGTATTCCCCTGATGGCATTATTCATGGTGTCGGAGATATCCAAGAATATCCAACCGAATTCGCAACTATCTGCAACCAGATCAGACGGTATCCGCAACAGGCTCCTTGGCGAGGCGGTACCTCCAGCCGGGCTTGTGTTCGTACCACTTGCCTGGGGTCGCCTTCTTCGCCTTGTGGAGGAGCTGGAGGATCTTCGGGATGACGAGCTTCTCCTGGCCGTTGTCTTCCAGGTAGATCGCGGCATTCTCGCCGGTCACCTCCATCACGTAGCCCTTGATCAGGCCCCTCTGGAACCAGGAGCTGTCGCTGAGCATTTTCGTGACCTCGACCTCTTCTGGCTCGTCGTCTTCGTCATCCTCGGGTACGAAGTAGTTGAAGCTGGCTGCGGGTGCTTCCATGTCGGCCTGCATCTCGCGCAGTTGCTCTTCCTGGACTTCGTCATCGAAGGTGCGGATGCTGATGAAGTAGCCACAGTCCTCACCTGGACCCATGCACTCCTGCATGATGTCCTCGACCGTATCCATGAGGAAGCCGTCGACGCAGTCAAGAACGATCTCTTCCACAGACAGCCCATAGAAGTACTCCAACGTCTCGGGATCCTGCCACTCTCCCTCGGCTGACTGTTTGAGGATGTAGGCGATCTGGCCTGGGTCAAGATTCTCCCAGAGCTGGGAGACCTCGGCGGCGATCTGGTCATGAAGATCCAGCGGGTCGTCTGCGGCCATCGTCACGATGGGCATCGACCTGGACAGGACCTCCTTCACAATGGTCTCCAGGACCTCAAGCTCCAGGACTTTGACCAGGGCGCAGCCGGAAGGCAGGTGTTCTCTCATCGGGGTTCTCCCTTCAGAAGTGTCTGCTGTATCTACTCCTGCGTGTGACCAGCCAGGATCTTACCGATGAGCGCCTGGCGATCCTGCCGCGCAGAGCCCAGACCATGGGCAAAGAGGGCCTCGGCAACCATCACGTCTCCATGAGATGAGGTTATGATGAGATAGAAAAGGGCACTCTGCCAATCACCTCGCATGGAACGCGAAAGTTTCTGATCAAGACCAAAGGTTATCTTTGTGAGATTTGAGGGATCGAAGAATGGCGCGACGAACCGGTTCCTCTTGTTTTGGACCATATTGATGGCGATAGCGATAACCATGTTCCGAGCAATGTTCGCATGGTCTGTAGAAACTGCGACGGCTTGCTTCCGACTTACAACGGTCGCAACATGGGTAAGGGCAGAAGCAAGAGTCGTATGGACTACAAGTGGAACACCATGGGCCAACACAAAAGTGAAGAAGATGGTGCTCCGACTGGGGCTCGAACCCAGGACACACAGTCTTTTAGAGAGACCGGCTCTACCAACTGAGCTACCGGAGCACTGAGTGGGGCTTCCCGCAGGAAGCCCCTTGTTTTCACAGCAGGGGCAGCTTCCTGAAAAGGAACCTACCACAGAGCTTGGACGTGCAGACCGCGGTGGCGGTCGATTCATCGCCGAGATCAGGTTCGACGAAAGTCTGGGGGCGCAAGCCCGATCCACTGATTTTCTTTTCCCAGGCCAGGAGGTCTTCCAGATCCTTCACGCGGAGGTAGATGAGAGTGCCATTATCCCACTTCTCACTACCGTCGCGTTCGTGACTCATGCACCACTGGGCGACAGCGTGACCTGCCTGGACTGTCTGGTAAGAGGGCTTCAGATCCCCGCGGACGAGGACGTAGAGGCGGTTCTCCTACGCAGCGGCGTCTTCCTTGTGTCCCAGGCGTTTCTGGAACTTCTTTACGTGGGCGTCCACGACCTTCATGTTGAGTTCATCGCCCGAGTCGACTGCTTCGAGCTGGCGACCCTTCACGATAGACCACGCGACATGGCGGTGCCTGAAGGTGGACTGGAGATTGCCCAGTGCGTACTGGTGGTGTTTGCGGGTCCATCCTCCCTTGCGGGCGGCCTTCATGTGGCGAATGGCCTTGGTGAGCGAGTTCTGCTCGTTCTTGATCTGCTTGATCGCCTGGCGGCGTTCGTTGGTGTTCATGGTGATCCTCCTGAGGATTCGGTCGAGGGTGGTAGATGACACACATCGGGGCCGAGGGAGGATCTTGGGGGAGGGCGAGCCTACAACATGATATACATTCCTTGCGGAAGAGATAGTTTCAACAGTGGGCCAGCAATTCGTGGTCCAAGTCAAGGGTCAAATACTTCAGAGCCTTTGCCCTACCCTTGAAGAAACGAAGGAGTAGGCTATAAAGAAGTTCCTGGTCTTACACTACAACGCGGTCGGCGAAGCATGCCTCAACCTTCTGGCAGAACAGCCGCGAGCTGTGGTGGTGACCTATCTGGCTGACCCACGTTCCATGGCGGACTTCAGGTCGGCGGCGAGGAAGTTCAAGCGCCTGATGGTCACCTACTTCATGGGCAAGGAGCCCGAGGACGAAGTCGACTTCCAGTACCACTACGTGGTCATGTGTGGACCCGAGACCGAGTTCAGCAAGAAGGTGGAGGGCAAGTGCATCACCCCCGACCAGTTGGCCGAGATGTTTCCAGGGGACTGGGCCGACGCCCTCCTCCGCATCAAGGACAAGGTCACCGAGGAAGCAGCCGCTGGGTAATTATTCATCTGATTACTCTTGACTTCCTCGCCTGGCTGGTTGCATCTTCACCCAACTTCGCAAGGAAGACCTCCGTGATCGTCGTCCCCAAACACCTGGACCCAGCCTCTCTGGACCGCATGTTGAAGTCGCATAGACCGATTCATCGGGAAGAGTGCCTGTGGTACAAGGATGTTGGGGAAATGGTCGCCATGCAGTCTGATGGATTCGGCTCCCTGTACCTGGAATTTGGTACGGCGTCTGGTGTGTCAGCTCGCTGGCTTGCCGGAATGTCAGGTATCCGAGGCCTTTGCTGCTTCGATACGTTCGAGGGATTGCCGGAGACCTGGGGTTCTATCCCCGCTGGCGCTTTCACATGTCACGGGCAGCTACCCATGCTTCCGCTCGACTGCCGGGTTATCAAAGGTCTCTTCCAGGACACTCTCCCAGGTTTCCTGGCCGAACATCCAGCAAACCCTGTGGCATTTATTCACATCGACTGCGACCTGTATAGCTCGACCGCTTTTGTCCTGGAACACGTTGCTCCTCACCTGACGGTTGGTTCGGTCCTGGTGTTCGACGACCTGTTCGACTACCAGGGTCTGACGATCGACCATGAAGCCAAGGCGTTCGTGGAGTGGTACAGGGAATGTCCGTTCGATCTGGAGCTGGTGATGACCTGCAACGACGCTGAGATCTCGGGCAAGGCCTTCCTGCGCGTAGTAGATACAAAGACCATACGAGGTGAGAAGCCATGAAGTCCTCCATCAGAGAAGCCATTGAAACTGTGACCGAAAGTGCCGGGAAGAAGCTCGACCGCGGATTCCTCAAGTACGCGAGCGACCGAGAGAAGGAGCACATGGAGCGACTTCTGCCCACGTTGGAGGCCGCCATGGATGGAGGGGAGATCTGGAACGTCCAGTGGACGGAGCTGAAGGACGACCTTGGCCGCGTTTTCAGCGATGCTCTCAGCTCCTGGAGAAACCAGCTCATGGAGAGGCTCAAGGCATGGCGTGATAAGAACGATAACGCCTTTGGCAGCATGAAGTTCTACGACTACACGAGCACCTACCCCCACCTCATCCCCGGCAAGCTCAAGAAGCTCCGCAGCGACAAGGTCCGGAAGGACCTCCTCAAGGATACGCCCTACGCGACCGAGGAGATGTACGACGATCTGATCAAGATCTACGAGGAGTTCGAGGAGGTCGCTGACGCCCTCAAGACGACGAAAGCGAACATCAAGAAGGGTAGGCAGCCCAACCCCGATGCCAAGCCCGCCTACGTGCCGCCACCGGCCTCCATGGAATCGCTCAAGATGATCCAGGACAAGGTCGAGGAAGTCACGGAGACCATGTACAACAAGCTCGTTGAGGCTTACAAGAAGCACTTCGAGGGTATGGTTGACCGGTACTTCGCCCGCCGCAGCAGTGAGAACGAATCACCATACCGCATGCGTGAGTTCCGCGGCACCGCCGGAATCATCGACAAGTTCATCACCCAGCAGCCGAAGGGTAGCACCTACAGCTCCAGCATGAAGGATCCCTACCGCAAACGGAACGACTACGAAGAGCACATCGAGCGGGCCTCCAAGGAGCAGGCCGACATCGTTCGCGATCGCTACAAGATCAAGATGATGAAGAAGCTCGGATCGATCGTCGGCAAGAAGTCCGAGAAGGGTGTCGCCCTCAAGTCGGTCGCCATCGGACACCTGGTCGCGACCGCGGGTACGTTCGAGGGCTGGATGAACTTTGAGTTCCAGGATGGGTCCAAGTTCAGGGTCCAGAACAAGGTGGTCAGCAAGTGGTCCCAGACCGGAACCTCCTTCCATCAGTATCCCACCACCTTCCATGACGTCGAGTTCCCCAACGGCAAGACGTACAAAATGCGTAGCGAAGAGCAGATGAACAAAGAGTTCGTCGTCGCTCAACCCAACGACGAAGAGTAACCAAGACAGGGGTCGACAGGTCATGGCACTGCCGGACACCTGACGACATGTCAGGACAGCTACCGACAGATCGCCCTTGACATCGGCCCCTCAGTTAGTAATTAGTTGCATCATAAATCCCCAAGGAGTGCCCACGATGGCCACCCGAAACTCGATAAGACTCGTACCGACTACCCGAATCTCTTGGATGCCAAGAAGCGTCCGATGACCAAGGAGGAGAGCGAGGCCTTCATGGTAATGACCATGCAGGAGATGCAGGGCGGATTCGTCGCCGATGTCCTGGAAAGGTCGCCAGGCTACCAGATCATCAAGAGTCGGCTCGCCATCTACTCTCCCAAGACCAAGGTGAACGACTATGTTCTGGGTTTCCTCACCTTCGTGTGCGAGAGCCCCGGCAAGCTCGTCATGTACGCCTGGATGCTCCACAACTGGGCGCTCAAGCATGGCTTCGAGCGCGAGATCACCATGAACGCCATGGGTATGCAGATCATTCCCATGGGCCTTCCCACCGAGGAGGCTCTCCATGCCTGTTGAGAGGCCCAGAAGGTGGACCGCGGAGACATCATGGGCTCCGACAACGCCCTTGACTACCTGTGTGCCTGGGGATTGACCCCGGAAGACTCTGCTCCTTCCGAGGTCCCCGAAGGGGCGGCTGCTGGATAATTCCAGCAGTCATTAGATACCATAAGACAGGAGGAACAGATCATGTTCTTTGAAGTCCTCGCACTTCTCGCCGCTGGAGCTGGCAAGCTCGTGGAAGCCTCTGGTGACCGTGGCAGGATTACCCAATGGAAGCAGAAGGAGTACGACAACTGGATGGCTTGGGTCGAACGCAGGCCCGGCACCTGTCCTCCTCCTCCCTTGCACAGCACGTGGTGGGACGATGCTATTCGTCCCGACAAACACTGCTACACCCAGCATGATGGTCTCCATTTCATCCGCTGCAAGTCTGCCTACATGGACGCCCACAAGAACGAATCGACCAGTCTTCCTTCTCGTTCTCGCAATACCGGCGGTCGCACCCCTGGGGCTGGAGACTTGGCTGGCTGATCCTGCCCTACTATGGATCATTCCGGCGTAGGAGGGTGCCATGCCCCATCCCGTTCATCGCTTCGTCATCACAGGTGGCCCTTACTCTGGAAAGACCACGGACCTCGCTACCATTCAGCAGCGCCTTACGAACATGGGGTATCAGGTCCTTGTGTGCCCTGAGACCGCTACGATGGCGATCCAGGCAGGTGTGAGTCCCACAGAGATCGGGAACATCATCTTCCAGGGGTTGATCATCGAAGTGCAAATGCACCATGAGCAGACGCTCGTCAACGTCGCGAAGCTCATGGCCGAAAACGGGCCGGTGGTGATTCTCCATGACCGTGGCTTGATGGACGGGAAGGCTTACGTGGACGACCAGGTCTGGGAAGCCATCATCGAGCAGAACTACAACGAGAGTCAGCTTCGCGACCAGTACGATGCCGTGGTTCACCTCGTGACCGCGGCCAACGGTGCTGAAGAGTTCTATACCCTAACAACACCGCTCGCAAGGAGTCTCCAGAGGAGGCCAGGATCCTCGACGAGGAAACCCAGAAGGCATGGCTGGGCTACCATCACTTCCGGGTGGTCGACAACAGCACCTCATTCAAGGCCAAGATCGGCATGGCCATGGAGCACATCACCAGATTCCTTGGCATCCCTGATCCCGTGGAGGCCGAGCGAAAGTTCCTGCTCGGTTGCACGATCGACGTCTTTCGCCATAGGCTGGAAGCCCACCAGATCTCCTTCGTGGGCGTGGACATCGTCCAGCACTACCTTTCGACCGGCGACGCCGAGGAGCGTTTGCGCAAAAGGAAGGCTTCGACCGGCAGCACCTACTTTCACACGATCAAGAAGGCCATCTCCGGAGATCCACTGCGTCGCATCGAGATCGAGTCGAGCATCACCTTCCACGAGTACATGAAGCGCCTGGAGGGAGTGCCAAGGCCGCTCAAGAGCGTCAGGAAGACGCGCCTCTACCACGAGGTCGATTTCTTCGTAGAGCCTGAATCGGCCAAGGAGCTTGGGATCCTGGAAGTCGAGACCGAGGATCTCTCCTACGTCCCGCTGCAAACCCTCTTCGGCTACTACCGCGAGGTGACTGAGGATCCAAACTACAGGAACTCTGCCATTGCGAGCGCTTAGATAGGGAGATGAACTTCTCCCAGGTGCTCGTGCATGCTACTCAGTGAACTCCGAAAAGTACGAGGGATGCGTTTAGACCCCCTCGATGAAAGGCTGGTACCCGACGACATCGGGAGCCTTCATCGCTATCTGTTGCGCCGGGACGTCGACGCTCCTTTCTACGACGAGTTCATTCCAGCCTGGGCTCACCACGAACTGGGACTTGAAGCCAAAGCATACAAGGACAAGGACTACTTCGACCTGAATGAGTCGGAGAAGCGTAGCTTCAAGGCCTGGATGACCAGGCTCGAACCCCTCCTGGTCCAGTCCGAAGAGCCACATGAAATCGCGCCGCGGGCGGTCTTGGAAAGCAGGAGACTGGTCGATAGGAACACCTGGCTGGCTCACTTCACCGACTACCCTGACGTGATCGCCGGACAGGGGTTCCAGTACGGGGAGGACTTCTTCTCCTTGGTGGCTGGTCTTTGGCGTGAGTACCAGGACAACGACAAGGGCCCATTCGTCTTCGCTCACCTCGCCACCAGGGAAGAGGTGGAGGGAGAGGGGTCCTACACAATCCCCAACCACAGCGGCTGTGTTCTCCTCAGGGCCAACAGCGCCATGAAGGTACACAACGTCGTGGATGGGAAGGATGAGGCCATCTTCGACAGGATGCGGGGCGTCCGCGACAAGGTCCCCCTCATGCTTCTCTCTGATGGGAACTGGGCAATCCTCCCCAAGCGAAACGGCCTGGATCCCATCTTCTCTGGTCACATCGAGCAGGTGGTTCGGTTCGTCGATCAGAACATCGGCACCCGCCGCCAAGAGATCGTCTACGAGTAAATCAGTAACCGGTTGGGCAACAAGGAAACGCTTCTGGTATAACTCTGGGTAGAGCTACTCAAGTCTACTCAGGGGTTTGTCATACACTCATTCACACGTACCGCCTACATCTGCCTGCTTTCGCCGTGTTTTTCGTAACCGGTTGCCATCAGAACAAGCAGGAGCTGCCTGTCCATCTCAACACCATCGCCAAGGAAATCGCCTTCCACGAACGGATCTACCAGGTGGCTCAGGCGAGCGCCGCCAGGAACAGCTACCTCAACCCACCGTTCTTCTATGACGATGTGAGGGGGACGGTTGATGTTCCCGTCTATCCCTATCCGTACAAAGGCAGCGATGGCTTCCTTCGGTGGTCTGACGACAACTCCAGATGCGTCCTGGTGGAATTGAACAGTCCCGAGAACAGGATGGCTATCCTGCGGGATAACCCGGAGAAGTTCTTCGACGACCTGAATTTCTATGCCAAAAATGGTGTGAACACGATCTATTTCACGGTCTTCGGGGACGACGATACCTCGATCTTCCTCAGTGAAGGGGACATCATCGCCTGGAGAATGGCCCTGGCCTACTGGGCCTATGCGGTCAATCGCGAGCAGGGTAGGCCTGGAATCGGCCACGTTGTTCTCGGCGAAGCAGAGAATCACCACCTGCTGACGGATTCGGAACGCGCCGCTCTCTTCATGAGGGCGATGCGCCTGATGCGGGATCTGCCAGCAATCTTCCTCCTCGGGGAGGAGATCACGCAGTCGATGAACGGTGTCCAGGTTGGCCTTCCCTACATTCGTAGGTGGTGTACCTTCATCAGGAATGAGTCGCCAACCTACTACGGGCGCTCGGCTCTCATCTCTCTTCATAATGAGCTGCACTGGCGGCCATGGAACAGCATGGTGGGAGAAGGTCTCTTCGACATGGTGGCTTTCCAGGGACGGGTGGAATAGGCCAGGGATGAACTTCCAGTCACGTACTGGACCTATCGTAACGCCGGTGATGCTGTAGCTATCCAGAACAGCGAGTTCGCCAATGCCGCTTGCGGTATTCCTCCGAGTGACCCATTGGGTCAACCGGCTGGCAGTGGGAACTTGGAGATTGGCCTGGAGTGGGTGTGGTGCAACTACGAAATCACCTCGGGATTCGGCTTCTACGCAGAGTATGAGAGGGCACCGTGCCAGGATGGCTGTGGGGATCTCAACTGTCAGCATCCCGAGATCCACAAGACCCTCTACCAACATGCTGCTACCTCGGCCATGGTTATCGCAAATGGAGGCGGACCGCATGTGGCCCACCTCCTTGGTGTCCCTGTTCTTCGGACCAACGATGTCCCGGCGTTTCAGTTCCCCGACCTCAACGGGGACGAGATCCTGAACTAACGCTTCCCTCTTCCCTTGCGGGGCTGGAGTCCTCGGCCCATAGCCTTGAGACTCCACCCGCAGGTGTCGCATCGGATGTCCCAGTTGCCAGCCATGAGCTGGGCGAATATGGTCCGCCACTTCACCCTATGGGTCTTCTGGGAGGTCTTGTTGACCACGTCGAGTATGTGGTCGCCGCCCTTGGGCATTCTGCGGAGGCCGAGCGTGATAGGCACCATGACGGTGACCTCTACCTTGCCCTGGCACCCAGGATTCCCGCCCATCAGGGCTCGCTTGCGATTCTTGTTCGGGCAGATTGCCATGAGGTTCTCCTCAACCTGTGATGTGCATAGTATTACACATCTGATTACTCTTTGTCAAGCCCTATTTTCTCGCATTGCCCTGTGTTTGCTTGGTTTATGACGTCTTTTGGGCTCGTTTTCTCCATCTTCAAGTCTCAGCTTGACACCAAGTGCAATATATTATTCTTCTGATGGCGTCACTTTAGAAGGAGCACATCATGCCCATCACCGAATACACCACACCCATCGGCCACAAGTACGGAGAAACCCTTCCCTTCGCGGAAGAGCGCGATGACATCAAGATCGGCGTCTGGATCTGGGTGCAAAGTGGCAATAACCGCCACTACCCTCCCTACGCCGGTGGTAAGTGCATCATCGAGGGTCACTACGAGGCCGTTTGCGTGGTGAACGAAACCAACACGCACTGGCACCTTGCGTCGAGCCCCGACAGTACTTTGGTCACCAAGGTCAAGAAGGACACACTCCAGACCGCTACGGGTGATTTCGGAGCTTCGAGCTACTACACCCTCAACGAGATGCTCGACTCGGTCTGGATGTCCTACAACCGCCTGCTGGTTGAGCAGGCTCTTAAGAAGTGCCGCGATGACGAGGCTCTCGCGAAGGTGCTGGAGTCGCTCGATGGCTGCAACGTCTTCGACTACGAGCGCTACCTTCAGCAGGAGGGTCGACGTCGCCATGGTAAGAACAAGCCCCTGAGTGAAGCGATCGCTGAGGCTATCCACAACGACATGTGGCACCACACGCCCTCTCGTTCCAGGACGTTCATCTATCGCAACATCGCGAACGCCATCGGTTACGAAGATGTCGAGCGTTCTGACCTGAAGCTCTGGCAGGAGGATCGCGAAAAGAGGCGCTGGTGAGTAGATACCTCTGTCATCAGGAGGTTCCCCCTTGCGTCTTCGAGTCCTCAGAGAACAGGCGTTCGCCGAAACAGAGCCGAAAGAATCCCCAGTCGCCAAGGCCGTCAAGAAGCTGCCCAGCGACTGGGAGATTGGCTTTGAGGCAGGCGACAGCATGGTCAAGGAACCGCGCTGCTACTTCTACAAGAAGTTCAGCATTTCCTCTCCCGCATACGGGACCGCTTTCAAGTCCAGGATCAAGGCTGCCGAGCAGAAGCTCGATCACCGCTGTCATGAGATCCAGGCACTCCCAGGCAACAAGCTGAAGATCACCCTGACCACTCATGGCGCCGACACCGTTACCGAGAAAGACGGCGAGCTGGCCCGGTTGATCAATCTGGCCTATGATCCTCATGGGACCAACAAGGGTATGGACTACTCGAAGGACGCTCCAGCCAACGCCACGTGCCAAGAAATGCCAGCGGCGGCTCCTTCCTTCAATTGATTAGTCAAATAATAGCTTGACGCAGCCAGCCCGAGATGGTCACATCCACCATCTTCTGCGCGAGGTTACACCATGCCAGCTACTGCAATACCCCAGGACGTTCTCGACCGAGTTGTCGAGCTTCGTTCCAAGATCGCTCGCCACAACGAGCTGTACTACCGCAACGCTGATCCCGAGATCAGCGATCTGGATTACGACAAACTCATCCGCGAGCTTGACCAGCTCGAAGAGGAGTACCCGGACATCCGGGACGAACTCTCGCCCACCCAGTATGTCGGCAACGATCTGACCGGCGGTTTCCCCGAGGTCGACCACAAGGTCGGCATGCTCTCCATCGGCAACGTCTTCAACGATGACGAGCTGGAGAAGTTCCTCAAGCGCACCAGTAACGCGATCCATGGCAACCCGAACGGCCCCGTCGAGTACACAGTCGAGCCCAAGGTTGATGGTGCTGCCGTCACTCTCCTCTACGAGGGAGGCATCCTGCGTTACGCCGCCACCCGCGGCAACGGCAGGAAGGGCGAGGTCATCACTGAGAACATACTCACCTCCCCCGACGTCCCCAGGACGATTCCCTTCAAGGGAACCCTGGAGCTTCGCGGCGAGGCTTTCATCGCCCGCAAGGATTTCGAGGAAATCAACGAGGAGCGCCGTTTGGCTGGAGAAGACCAGTTCAAGAACCCCCGCAACGCCTGCGCCGGTGGGCTGAAGCAGAAGGATCCTCGCGAGGCCGCCAAGCGCCGCCTCCGCTTCGTGTGCCACGGCCATGGTATCACCGACATCGTGGATGACACGTGGTTCCTCATGATCGACAAGCTGCGCGAAGCCACGGGCGGCCAGATCAAGTTCAACCCCATCTTCGTCGCCAAGTCCGGGAAGGCCGGTCTGGTCGAGCTGATTGCGGCCATCGATCAGGGTCGCCTCCAGTACGACTTCGAGATCGATGGGGCGGTTATCAAGGTGAACGAGACCCGTCTGCGCGAGCAGGTCGGCCTCGGCAACAAGGCCCCGAAGTGGGCTGCGGCTTACAAGTACGCCACCGAGCAGGCTTGGGCCAAGGTCGTCAACATCATCTGGCAGGTGGGTCGTACCGGCGCGGTCACCCCGGTTTGCATCATCGAGCCGACCGATCTATGCGGCACCACCGTCCAGCGGGCCACTCTCCACAACGCGGAGTGGTTCGGGAAGTTCGACATCCACCACGGCGACTCGGTGCTCGTCCAGAAGGCGGGGGAGATCATCCCCCAGGTGCTGGAGTGCAAGCACACTGGCGGCATCGTGAAGTACATGACCCCGACCGTGTGTCCGTGCTGTAGTGATCCTCTGGAGTTCGAGCAGGACGGCAAGGGCCCCGGCCTCATCTGCATGAACCCCGATTGCCCCGACCAGCTCGTTGGTCGCATTCAGCACTTCTGCTCCCGCGACCGCATGGACATTGAAGGCTTCGGCGAGAAGGTCTGCCAGCAGCTCGTCGAGCATGGCCTCGTGAAGCGTTTGCCAGACCTCTACAGCCTTTCGGTGGACGCTCTGGCCTCCTTGCCTCGGATGGGGCAGAAGAGCGCTCAGAAGCTCTGGGATCGCCTCCATGACAAGATGACGCCCGACCTCGCCGTCTTCATCTCCTCCCTAGGTATCCCCGAGATTGGCCGGACGGTCTCCCGCGAGTTCGCCCTCCACTTCGAGACGCTCGACAGCATTCGCAACGCGAGCCGCGAGGAGATGGAGAAGATCGACGGCATCGGCCCCTCAATCAGCGGGGCGGCCTACACCTTCTTCCGCAGCGACAAGGGCAACGCCCTGGTGGATGACCTTCTGGCCTGCGGCATTACGCCCCAGGAGACCTCTATCGAAGTCTCCGAACGTGATGAGCGCTTCGATGGGAAGAAGTTCGTCATCACCGGCACCCTGCACATTGGCAGGAAGGAAGCCCAGGACTTTATCGAAGCCCGCGGCGGCAAGTGCGCTGGCAGCGTCTCAAAGAAGACGGACGTCGTCATCGTGGGCGCTGAGCCGGGCTCGAAGGCCGACAAGGCCCTGGCCCTTGGCATCGAGATCTGGGATGCCGAACACTTCGCCGCAATTCACGGAGGTTGATTCAGTGCTCAAGCGCGTACCCGACCACATCGAGAACGCCATGTTCTTCCGGCACGAGACCGAGGACGGTAAGTGGGAGGTTGCCTTCTACCCCGTCATGTTCGGTGTTCGGGTACGCGCTGGTCGCGTGGGTGAAATGTCTCTCAGAGCCGACATCTGTGTTGGGGACAACCAGGTGATGGCTGCGGCGATCTTCTCCATCGTCTGCACGATCATCGAAGAGAGGGGTTATTGCCCAGACGAGCATGAGTGGTCCACCTTCGAGCGCAAGCCGGTCTGGATGGATCCCACGTACATGGGGAAACTCTTGGACATGCTGGAGGACCACGAGAAGATCGAGAAGTACGAAATCCCCAGCATTGAAGAGATCAGGGTACGCAACCTCGTCATCCACGGCCTTTGAAGTCACAGTCCGCGATCTCAAACAGAAGAGCCCCAGGACCGCAGTCCTGGGGCTCTTTGCACGAAGGAAGTCAATGGCCGAAGGGTTACGCTTCGGAGGGTCCATTGCCCGCGACGATCTGGGCAAGGAGGGCCTGGAGGACGCTACCGATGGTCTTGTTGAGGGCCTGGATGACCTGGGCCTGGAGGGCGACGCCGAGGGCGAGGAGCTGGGCCTTGATCTGCTCGATGTTGGCCTTGGTCTCTTCGACGTTGATGCCCTGGAAGAGTTCCGAGACGACGAGCTTCACGTGCTCCTTGCCGTAGTTGATGGCGACGCGGACGACGAGGTCGCGCTGTTCCTCGGGGATGTTCTCCCAGGCTTCGCCGAGTTCATTCTTGAGGAAGTCCAGGATCTGTTCCTGGAGCTGTTCGGTGGGGATCTGAAGTGCCATGGCGGTAAGTGCTCCTTAGTAGCAGTGGCGTTGGATTCGGTGGTCGAGGTTGCTCGGCGACGAGTTACGGGTTGTAGGTCGTTTCCTTGGGGTCGAACACGACACCCGGAGCCGGTCCAGCCGTGTTCTCCAGGAAGATCTTCCAGGCCAAAACGGTGTCGGTGCGGATGTCCACACTGTCCCGCGTCATATCCAGGTCATTGTGGAGGTAGCTGACGTAGGGAGGAGCGATCGTGCTGTAGGTGGCCCACGTGGATCCCGTGGTCGACCAGGCGGTCACCGCGGCACTGTAGGAGGTCTCCGTTTCGGAGGGCAGCCCGGCATCGGCCTCGTAGTAGGTGACGAAGAGAACGGCGATCTGCTGGTAGAGAGCAGCATCGGCTTCAGAGGGTTCGACTACGGTGGGAGTGGTGTCACCGAGTCCGAGGATCCCGCAACCCGCCAGGGCGAGTACGAGAAGCAGGGTGGGGAGGATGAGTGCGAGGTTCTTTTTCATGGAAGGTGGTCTCCTTCAAGGGGTTTGTGGTAATATAGACTATCGAAGACGAATCCAGGCAAGGACAACCCGTATGGACACGACACATCACGCAAAACTCATCAGGACCAAGATTTCCGACATCATCCGGTCGAAGGGCGAAGAGTGCGGCATCAGGATGATCTCCGGCAAGGAGTTGACCTCGGCCCTCATCCAGAAAGTCGCCGAAGAGCTTCGAGAGCTGTTTGAGGCGAAGACCCAGGCCGAAACGGCAGCAGAACTTGCCGATGTCCAGGAGGTCGTGGACGCCATCGAACAGCACGTGATCTCAGAAGGCGGCGCGAACCAGGAGCTTACGGACAAGATCGCAGACGTCCACCGGTCGATGGCTGAAGTGGCAGCCACTATCGAAGGTATCGATGTGGTAGTCATCAAGGAGGCGAAGCGTCAGGAGCGCGGTGGCTTCCTTATGGAAGATGGCCGCGGCGTCTTTCTGGAGTGGACCAGGAAGAAGGAGTCGGTCAAGATCAAGGGAACCCTCCTGGAGGCTGGCGTTCCCAATCGCAATGGGTGCATCTATTCCGAGGAGTACCTGGATCAGGTGTGGAAGCAGTTGAACGAGAAGATCGCGAGTGGCACGGCCTTCATGCCGACCTCCCAGAAAATGGTGGAGTGAGGATCGATACGGTCTACGGGCAGCTTGACCATGCCTTCGTGGAAGAGCAGGCAGGTCACAAGGAGCTGAAGGTCGAGGGTAGTCTTCTGGATGTCCACAGGACTGTCGACATCACGAAGCTCCTGGAGAAGGAGCAGAAGCCGGGCGAGAGCCTGGAAGAAACCTTCCACCGACTCTTCGATGTGCGTCCTGCTGGTGTAGACAAGCTCAACCAGGGCAACGTGGTCGACGCTGCCACCTACCGCTTCCTCTGCGCGAATATCTTCCCGAAGGACCAGTGATGATAGTTTCAGTCGTTGGCGATACTCACGGAAAGGTCATGGAGGCCCGTCAGTTCTGTGACGGAGCTATTCAGGTGGGCGACTTCAACCTGACCGGCTACGATAAGTGGAAGCCTCTGGAGGGTCGCCGCGTGGCCTTCATCGACGGCAACCACGATCACTTCCCGTCCTTGAAGACCTCTGCGGATTCACCACAGAAGATCCAGCCTGGCCTCTTCTATCTTCCAAGGGCGTGGGTTTGCGGAAAAGTCATGTTCTTCGGTGGGGCCGAGTCGATCGATGCTCACACGAGGCACCTTGCCTGGGACTTCTTTGTCGAAGAGTCCATCAGCCAGGCCGACTTCCACAAGGCCCATGCCCACAACGGGAATATCGAGGTCTTCATCTGCCACACGTGTCCCGAGTTTGTGTCCCACCACGTCATGATGGGAACTGGAAGAGTCAAGTACAGGCAGTCTTCCGAGATTGCCCTCCAGGCCCTCTGGGAGCATTTCAGACCTTCCCTTTGGATCTTCGGTCACTTCCATCTTCCATTCGATCAGACGATGAGCGATACGCGCTTCGTATGCCTGCCGTCGATGCGCCATAGGAAGTTCGATCTTCCACTGGAGAACTGGCCGGACGCGCTTTCAGATGAGGGAGAAGAGGGAGAGGATCCGAGCCAACTCACGCTCGGGTGATTCTTGAAGAGGACCAGGTAGGAAACCCACACTGGTCAGTGGTCTTGTTTCGATATGGATGGCATGGAAACCATGGGGTTCTACCCACAGGTAGAACTCCTGGACCTTCCACCGGCCTCCCTCCGGAACAGCTACGGCGAAGGTGTTACCGGCCCTGATAGTGATTGATCCATCGGGGTGTTCTTCAATGATCGCTTCTTGCCTGAGAGTCTCGTTGATTCGTTCGGGGGTCTTGCTTCTGATGCTCTTGCACCTGACGGTGAAACTGAGGCTCTGTTCGCCGGGGCGGATCGTGTTCATGGCCTTGATGCAGGTATCGATCAAGGCAGTACAGATCCCGGCTTCGGTGAGCTTCAGTTCTTCTGGCATCCGAACAACCACCTGAAGAAGTTGATGATGGCTTGAATGAGCCGAACGTACCACGGCTCCAGCACAGGTGTAATAGCTACGCTCACGATCGGGCCTTTGTTGGACATGTCATTTCCTCCTGGAAATCTTGCTCCATAATAGACAAGAGCAGCCCCGGCGAACCGGGACTGCTCTCATACCACCACGAAGGAGTCTGGGATGCTTGGTTACTCGCTGCCCTCTTCGGGGGCGACGACGGCGTCGTCTTCGGCGTAGGCCGACACGTAGTGCAGCTTGCCGAAGGCGAGGACGGGGAAGGAGCCCACGATATTCGCACCGCCGGGTTCGACGTCGAATTCGAGGGTGGCGACGACGACGTCCGCGAAGGTGGCGACGTCGACGAAGGGGTTGCCGCCGAGTTCGTCGGCGGGGGCGATACCAACCGTGACCCTGGATAGGCCGGTCAGGTCACCGCCATCGGCGTCGATGTTCGGCAGGGTGTATTCAAAGGCGATTTCACGGCCATCCTGAGCCGCAGTGAGAAAGCCCGCTCCGGGAGCGAGTAGGTCGATGGGCGTAACGCCCGCAGTAACGAGGGGTCCCTTGTTGGACATGAGAAGTTCTCCTGAAACTGTCTGGTCGTGCAACAGCGCACACTCTGATATAGGACAGAGCGTCCTATTCTGTTCCAAAGCCCTCAAAGGATGCGAAACGACATGGAAAAGAACCCGCTCATCTCGGTGATCACCCCGACGCACAAGCCGACCTACATCCCGGACATCCACAAGTGCCTCGATGCTCAGACCTACAGCAACTGGGAGTGGATCATTCTCCCGAACAACAACTGCCAGATGCCCGTCCTGAACGATCCGAGGGTGAAGGTTCACCGCGATGTCCACGAGTTCTCAGGTCTCAATGTTGGGGCCTTGAAGAAGAAGGCGGCGGCCCTCGCCAACGGAGTCATCATTCTGGAACTCGACCACGATGACTTCTTGGATCCCAGGGCTCTGGAGATGGTCGCCAAGGCCTTCGTCGAGGAAGATGCCGACTTCGTCTACACCGACTTCGCTGAGTTCCATGAGGGTACTCATGCTCCCCACATCTACAACGTGGCCTACGGCTGGCGGTACCGACCGGTGCAGGGTCCCGATGGGAGGACGTACCAGGCGGCCTTCTCACCTCCGGCCAGGCCCCCTTGGATCTGCGACATCACCCATGCTCCCAATCACGTGCGGGCCTGGAAGAAGACCTCCTACGAACAGGTCGGAGGTCACGATCCAGCCCTTGAGGTCGGTGATGACTATGATCTCGTGCTGCGGTGTTACCTGGCTGGGATGAAGTTCGTCCACATCCCCGAGTGCCTCTACTACTACCGCTTCCTTCCGGCTGGTCAGAACACCCACCGGGTGAAGAACGACAGGATCCAGGAAGTCGTCCGGGAGCGCTACGACCAGCACCTCCTCAACATGTGCCTCACCTGGTGTGCCAAGGACGGCCTCCTTGCGCTCGATCTCGGCTCAGCCCACAACAAGCCTGGAGAACAGTGGCATGGCGTCGACATGGAAGAGGGGCCTGGGGTCGACACGGTCGCAGATCTGTCGGAGCGGTGGCCCTTCGAGGACAACAGCGTGGGGGTCATCCGGGCGGTCGATTTCGTCGAACACATGCCTGCCGGGAAGGAGATCCACTTCTTCAATGAGGCATGGCGCGTCCTCGCACACGGAGGCATGCTCCTCATCGAGGTGCCCTCTACCGATGGTCGCGGTGCTTTCCAGGACCCTACCCACACCTGTCACGGTGAAGATACTGAGGTTTTGACGATCGAAGGCTTCAAGCTCTTCTCAGACCTCGATGGTACCGAGAAAGTGTGGACGATGAACCCCGAGACCGAAGAGGCAGAAATCTCCGAGATCGACGAGGTGCATGAGCACGATTTTGACGGTCAGTTGATCTCTTTCAGCGGCAGGAATGTGGATTGCCTGGTGACCCCGAATCACAGGATGTTCGTGGGTTCTTCTGATGAAACAACCCCCATGAGGTTCGTTGAGGCCGAAGAAGTAGCTGAGCGCAAGTCGTGCTCCAGGATTCCTCACCAGGTGATCTTCCATGGAGCAACACCTGAGTATTTCGAGGTTCCCGACAGCAAGTTGAGGCTCCTTTCTAACCCCCAAAAGGGTTTTTCTCAGGATACGCTGAGGCTTCCTATGAGGGAGTTTGTTCGTTTTCTTGGGTGGTATATCTCGGAAGGTTACACGACGATCAAGACGAATGGAGACGATGGAGCTGGTAACTATTACCGGATTGGCATCTGTCAGTCTGAGAAGTCCAACGTCGTCAAATACGAAATGATCGGAGACACGATCCGCTCTTTGGGCTTTGAGCCTTTTCGTGATGAGTTCGGGTGGTACTTCTCCTGTAAGCCTTTGGCTCTTTGGTTGGCGAGGTTGGGCCACTCTCATCAGAAGTACATCCCAAGGATGATTCTCGATCTTGATCCTTCTTTGCTTCAGGAGTTGGTCGAAGGCCTTTCCTTGGGAGACGGAAGTCTTCAAGGCACTGGTTTCGCCTATGGCACAGTCTCCTCTCAACTTGCATCAGATGTCTTTGAGCTGGGCATCAAGCTGGGTTATCGCGTGACTTGGTCGAAGGAGACCCGCGTCGGCAAGCAGGTGCTGGTGAATCCTGACTACAGGGCCAAGTACGACATGCACCTAATCTACTTCTCGCGTAGTAAGGCCAGGTATATCAACAAGGCAAGTCGAATCCCTTACACCGGAAAGGTCTATTGCGTAACCGCGAGGAAGAACCACATCATCTGTACTCGCAGGAATGGCAAGATGGTCTGGTCGGGCAACTCTTTCTTGAACGAGAACAGCTTCTGGTACTACACCCAGGACAGCCACAAGCGCTTCCTCAATGGGAAGTTCAAGGGTTCGTTCGGTGCGAAGAAGATCCTCACCTACGCTCCTGGTGGTCCGGGTAGCTTCTGCGATCAGCACAAGATCATCTACGTCAGGGCCCATCTGGTCGCCCACAAGGACCCGAACGCCTTCCCGATCCCCATGCCCTTCCCGTCGCTATGAGGTACTCAGCCCGCCTGATCAGGAGCGTCACCCTCTGCCGGGTAGGCTATCCCTTCGGGGAAACCCCCGTGGTCCTCGACCAGACGTGCGCTGACAAGATGATTCATCAGATTACTCTCGGGACCCATATCGGGTTCTTCGAGCCTGAAAATGATGATGCTCTGCCCTCTTATGGAGGTGTGAGGCCGTATTCTCAGGCCGCTTTCAGCGTACTGAGAGCCTGGTCTATCGATGGCGTTGTCCGCATCGCCATCAAACCCATGAGGAATCAGAGCGGATGGTACTTCTGGAGAGCTTTCCAGACTGGTACCGTGCGGTTTTCTCCTCTCTTCCTGGGCAAGCGGGTCGACGGGAGCATGCGCATTGATTCTGGCACCTTCCAGTACCTTTGCACCGATGCCTTCCTGGCTGGTGGCGCTTAGATAGGAAAGACCTGACGCGAGGTATCGGATCTTGGCGAACGAAACAGTACAATTCACGTTCTCTGACCCCTTGGCCGCGAGTGCGGAAAACCAGGGGCAGCAGCAACTCCCGGCGATCGACTACACCGCCTGGGACTACCCTGCCATCAAACGGATGCTCTACCGCATTGCGCGGAACCTGTTTGGCGACAAGTACAACAACTTCGTGGAGTCCGACTTCGGCGTCGTCGCTCTTGAGTACCTCGCGGCTCATGGCGACTTCATCTCGTTCAAGACCGACTACATCGCCAACGAGGCGATCTTTCTCACCTCTGCGCTCCCGAAGAACATCAAGCGTCACGCCCGAGGCCGCGGATACCGCCCTCGTCCCAGGATGTCGGCCTACTACGACATGGCGATCACGGTGCCCCAGGCCTACCCGGTGGACATCATCATTCAGCCTGGCTTCCTGATTCAGAACAACGTCGGCATCGACGGCAATGTCCTCGCCTTCCAGGTCTACGTGGCTGACGAGAATAGCGAGCCGATCGAGGACGAAGAGATCATCCTCCCGGCAGGTTCCACCTCGAACACGAACATCGTGGGCGTCGAGGGAGAGACCAGGGCCGTGCAGGTTGAAGGCACCGGCCAGCCTTTCCAGACCATTTCCCTGCTAGAACAGGACGTTTTGCCCGACAGCATCCGGGTCTTCGTGGACAGCACGCGCTGGAACGAAGTTGAGACCCTCTACAACCAGGGTCCCGTTCAGGTCTATCGCGTGGACATCAATGATCGCGACGACCGTTATTTCGTGGTCGGTGGTGACGGCAACCGCGGCCTTTCCTTCCCCGAAGGGTCCCGCGTGGAGGTCGTCTACAGGGTTGGAGGAGGCGAGCGCGGCAACGTGCCGTCCGGCTTCATCAACATCACTGAGACGGTAGCTGTTCCTGCTCAGGGTATCTCGGCCCCCATCGCTTTCGTGAACCGTAGTCGGGGCAGGGGTGGCGACAACGGGGAGACCGTGGACGAGATTCGCGCCAACCTTCCCTTCTTCTGGAAGAGGCAGGACCGCCTGACCTCCCTGGAGGACTACACCTCTTTCGCAACCACCTACTTCGACGAAGGTATTGGTCGCGTCGCCAAGGCCAGGTCTTACCTGCGCCACGCCGGATGCTCGGCCAACATCATCGACATCTTCACCGTTGAGTACATCAACAAGACGACCATCACCAGGGCATCCGACAGGCTGGTTGAAAGTCTGGCCGAAGCGGTCGAAGCCAAGAAGATGGCGACTCACAGTGTTTGCATCAAGCCGGGACGCATCGTGGAAACGAACGTCCGGGTCTTCGCCAACTTCCCGAGGTCTTACTCGGTTCGCAAGGCGGAGATGGAGTCTCTCGTCAATGCGGCGATCGATTTCTTCTTCTCCCTGGAGACCTGGACCTTCGGTCGCCCGCTGCGCCCCTCCGAAGCCGCCAAGCTCATTCTCTCTGGAACACCGGCCACCGATGTCCGTGTGGACTTCGAGCTGGATCCAGGGTTCGAGATGAACCAGGACGGCAGTTACACGTCGGCTCACAATGAGCTGATCAGGTCGCGCTCGCCTGAGATCAACGTCTCGTTCACTGGAGACCAGTTCTGATGACGACAGGCAACTTCGTACAGATCAAGGATGGTACCGAAAGGGCTCTCCCGCTGCCTCGTTTGGTGTCTGTGCTGTTCGTGCTGAGGGACGAGAACCTGGTGCCCATCGAGCCCGACAGTATCGACTCGATCACGATCTACAGGATTGCGAAATCCCCCGAGTACCAGGCGGATCCGTCTGCCTACGTGTTCCTGAAGAAAACCAACGCCGAGGATGCCACCAAGCCCATCTGGTCCTCGGACGATCAGGGCTTTGTGAGTGGCACCGTGGCTTCGGGAGAGATCAAGATTGAGGTCGATAAGACCCAGATCGAAGATGGAGCCTCTCACGACTTCTCCAACGACATCCTCTTGCTTGATGGAGAGCGCGTTCCCGTTTCCAGCGACCGGGTGAATGTGTCAGGAACTGACACTTTGACCTTCACGATCAGTGTAGGCGACCTTGTTGCAGATGGAACGGCCTTCGAGATCACCTGGAACAAGCGCCCATTCGACCAGTCGATTCGCCGGTATGGTCCAGGCACCTTTGAGTACATGTTCGACTCGGGCGAACTGCGCTTCGGACCCGGCAGCTACTTCAGCCTCATCGAGTTCTCCAAGGGCGCTGACACGGGCACCGGAGCCGTCGAGTTCTTCTTCGATCGCGAGCTTTCCATGGCTCAGTCGAACCTCTCGTTCCGGCGTGAGCGCCTGAGGGACACGACCAAGAACAAGATCCCCTTCTTCTACTTCGACCTGGAGAACTTCGAGGGCAGCGACGGGAACTTCAAGACCCAGGACCTCATTGGATACTTCAATGAGATGATCGCCCGCGAGTACGACCTCGTGGAGGGTGTCTCCGATGTCTGGGATCCTCTGACCGCTCCTGTTCTGGTTCTTGACCACGTTGCAGCCGAGTATGGTTTCCGACTGATCGGCCTGGATCAGAAGAAGTGGCGCGACCAGGTCATTTACGCAACCGACCGCCTCAAGCAGAAGGGAAGCGTGGAGGGTCTGTGCAACCGTCTCGCCGACTGTGGTGCTGACCTGGAAGACTTCGCGAACTACTACCAGGTGCGCTCCCAGAAGTTCGGTTCCCAGGCCTGGGTCATCACACCAGAGACCGAGAGCGAGCTTCTTCTCGATGGAGCGAACGCCCGCACCTATCGCCTGCCTCTGAACAGGCCGCCATGGTACTTCCCATACGGTCGTGAGCGCCGGGATCCCCTGGTCCCCTTCGTCACCCTGGAGATCAGAGGCGAAGGCGAGGATCACTGGCACACTCTGCCCTCCAGGGAAGGCAACTTCCTCCTGGTTCGCTTCGAGGAGCGGGACGGCAAGTGGTATGCCCTTGTCACGCTTGACAAGATCATCGCGAACACCTTCCCGCCTCAGACGGCACAAATCGTTGATCCTTACCGCCTGACGCTCTGGGATGAAGTCCGGGTGACCTATCCCGTGGCTCCGTGGGGTCTCATTCCGTCTACCCTGGACTTCGAGGCCCAACAGACCTGGCCCTTCTCTGTGCGTTCTGGCCCATCGGTTCTGTACCATCTCAATGACGCCAAGTTCATCTCGATTGGTGAATCCGGCGGTCTTCCCTCAATCATCGTGAACGAGCTGACTGCTGATGGTCCGGTCGAGCTGGAGGCCAACACGCGCCCACCGGCACGCCGCGGTTACTCGGTGATCTGGTATGCCGAGTACAAGGCCCTGATCTTTGGTGGCATCAACATCGAAGGTCGCTTCCTCAACGACACCTGGCTGCTCGACTTCAGCGACCTTGGTGACCTGCGCTGGACTCTCCACGAAGGTACAGCGCCCCCTGCACGTGCAGGCGCGACCGTACTGGACACCCATGACGCTACCTCTCAGTCGAACGCTCGTTCGTTCCTGTTCGGCGGCGTCGGGCGCTCTGGTACCTTTGGCGACACATGGCGGTGGAATGAAGCCTCGCTCAAGTGGGAGCCAGTCACCCCGAATGCCATCATCACAGAATCCAACTTCGTCTTTGGCAATATCCTGGCGGGAGACTTCATTCTCGCCACTGCTGGCAATATCGACGACACGACGAACATCCGCAAGGGTCACGTCATCCTCTTCGAGAGCGGCGCTGATGTTCGGAAGCGTTTTGCCCTGAGGGTGACCTCGGTGCCAGGAGGTACCTCTGTCGCAGGCGTGATCCTCTGGGTCGATAACGATTACGAGGACTACTACGCCACCTCTACGACCTCTGAAACAATCGGTACTGGCAGCAAGACCATCACCATCAATACGGGTAAGAGTTTCGTAGCGGGCCAGGAAGTCATCATCTCTGAGCCTGGTACTCCGGCCAACTACATGCGGGGCGCAGTGACCTCGTACAATGCCAACACCGGTGAGCTGGTTGTTCTCGTGGCATCTGTTGGCGGCAGTGGTACAATCGCCAACTGGCAGGTCTGTCTGTTCTTCAATGTTGGTGTCATCAACCTGGAGCCATCTCCTCGCGCAGGCGCAGGAGCGTGTTCTCTGCCGGTAGATGCTGGCAGCAGCAACATTGCCCATGCCGTGATGTTCGGAGGGTACGATCAGAAGAGTGGACCCAAGAACGAGGTCTGGGCGCTTGAATACTCGGGTCGCTGGACTCAGGTTTGGCCGAGCGACCAGGGTCCCACGCGAGGCTACCAGCCCACCATGATCAGGGTTCAGTCGAATGAACCAGGTGCCCCTTGGCAGCTCTATGTCAGGGCTGGAACCTTCGATGGCGGGCAGTACAGCGAAGAGGCTCTTCGCAGCAGTAACTCCCTCGCGTACTATCGGCTCGACGGTCTCCTCGAAGCCACTGACCCCGAGGACATGAACGACTCCGCCCAGTGGGTGGCGGTGGATGACGACATCCCCAACTTCGTAGGAGCAAGAACTGCTGCAAGGGCTGCCGTCTTCGCAGAGCAGCATCTTGGCAGCCGTTTCACGTTCGAGTACTCGATCGAGGCCAAGATCACCTCGCGCAGGCCGAAGGGAACTTACGCATTCCTCTTCGATCAGGTTGGCGATAACCGGCTCGAAGTAGCGCCTACATCGCTGTTGGACGCTTTCCCCAACACTCTTTCTGACGTTACCAGGCCGGTGGCCGAGTTCGGGCTGTTCGAGACGGGAGTCGAGTTCGAGGACTACTACACGATCAACTCGGACGCTGAGCGCATGACGGTGTCCTCGCAGAAGACCGTGGTCGACTCCTGGCGCTTCGCACCCGAGGTTCCTCAGCAGCGCTTCGTGCAGAATCCCCTGGATCCTGACGAGCTGTACTGGAACATCTCGCCTGCCTCGATGAAGTTCAATGAGCGTCGCATTGCGGTGCCCATCGACAACAGCGTACCCACCGCTGGTACCAGGAAGCACCTGGTGCGCTTCAAGATGGAGAAAGTCCTCTCTTTCATGCCGAGCGTGGAAGACACCGAGTGGTGCCCGGTGGCCCAGTCCACCAAGCGCTACAAGCTCCTGATGAGGATCTACGAGCCCAGCGGTGATCTGGTGGCCTATGGAGCCATCGAGGACGTTGGCGCTTCAGCATACGCTACTTCCTCGCTGAGTTCTGTGTCGATTGGCACTGGATCCAAGGTATTCTCGGTCGCCTCTGGCCTGCCTTACGTGGGCGGCGAAACAGTGAAGATCGAGGTGAACGGTGACCCCTCTTCTTACATGGAAGGCATCGTCACCGCCTACGTTGGCTCCAACCTCACGGTCAACGTCGCCACGACCAGCGGCAGTGGTTTGAACGACGACTGGAACATCTCCATCGTGAGTACGCCGATCGAATTGATCGCTGTCAGCTCAGACATCGTCGCGCTGAACATCAAGGTCGAGGAAGACGGTTCCTCAGACGGCGTGGTTTTCTTCAGGCAGTATAACCCACTGACCAATTCGGAGGCGATGCTGATCGTCGACATGCGCTGGTCAGACGACTTTACCGAGCTGCCTCCTCTTGGAGGATCCTATGCTGCGGTGGATGATCGTTGGTTCCAGCTTGTTGCGGCGACGTCTGGTGAAACTCCCAGGCTGACACTGACCGACGAGGATGGTGAGAGCTTCATCATCGACCCCAACGATTTCGTATTCGTCCACGACCCCTTGAGCAACAAGTCCGAGGTCTGGATGAAGAGCATGGAGGCACCAGATCTCACGGGCATCGTGGAGGTGTATCTCAGGGGACGTTACCCAGCACGCTTCTATTCTCTGCCTCCAGGCATCTGGGAACACCGCGCCTTCTGGCGTGTTGATCCCTATTTCCCAGGAGGTCTGGGAACCCACGTTGCGGTGATTGCTTTCACCTTCGGATGGAAGGATGATCTCCTTCTGGAGCCCTCGGTTTACTGGGGCGATCTGGAAAAGGTGGGCGAGGGTTACCGCCAGGTGGAAACCCGCAAGAGGCTGGTGGACCGCTGGAAGCTCACCATGCGCAAGCCGGACGGTACCACTGTCGACATCTCCACCGACCAGTATACGGTCGAGAAGGTCTACCACCTCCCTGGCTACCACACCGAAGTCAGGATCTCGATTGATTCGAGCGTGGTCATTCCTTCTGGATCTACGTTCTCCCTCATCTACCCGATGGGTCGCGTGGTGATTCTCGACAGCTTTGGCATCACCCTCAACATCTTCCCAGACATCACGACCGAAGAAGCCAAGCGCTTCGGCTTCGGCGACTACTTCCGCAGGCTGACCGGAGACTCTGTCGTCGAGTTCACAGTCCTGGAAGATCGCACCGACGTCTCTCTTCGCCCTGCCAGCATTGTCTCGTTGGGCCGCCCCCAGGACATTGTCCCGACATACATCCTGGGATGTCAGCAACACATCGACATCTCCAGTTCGCAGCTCGATCGACAGTCCTTCTACGACACTGTGGCTTACGATCCCTTGGTGGACGAAGACTGGAAGGTCAATGATCGGATCCTGTGGACATCGAACGAGCTGGCCGCGGTCGTGGGTTCTGAAATCGATCCCCTCACTTCGGATACCAGGAAGATCTACAAGAAGGAGAACCTCGACGATGTTCCAGAGTTCTCGCCGATCTACGCAGTCACTCTGTTCGTGTTCAATGGTTCAGTCCCATACGGTGGTCGCAACCTGCCTGGAAGGTTGGAGTACCCAATCTCCACGATCAGCTATTCGGACAGCCTGAGGGATCTCCTTCACATCTCCCTGCTCCAGGGACGTGTGCCTCTTGACGCCAAGGCCGCTGCTGGTTTGGACGACTGGCTGGAGCTGTACGTTCTCTCCATGCCTCGCGCCGACGTGCGCCGTATCGATCAACTTCGCACCTACGCCCTCTGGAAGAAGCAGCTCCTCGCTGGCGAAGAACCCACCGTGGTGCCTTCCCCGAAGGTGGACCATGAAACCAGGCTCATCGACCTCAGGGACGAGAACCTGAAGGTCATCTGCGGCGACCACCAGCCCTTCCCGAGTAACGTGGTCTTCGGCCAGGCCAGGACCGAAGTGCCCTTTGGCCGCACCGTTTTCAACACGGATGAGTTCGATGGTTCGGTCAGGCCCAGCAGTGACCCTTGCGACATTGACGAATCCTTCATCGAACCTTGCTCCTGTTCGCCAGCGAGCCACATTGGTTTCGTGGTCACGGTGCCCATTGCTGGCAGCGTCACGATCAACGAGCTGAAGGAAGTCATCACCGAGATGCTCCCGGCGGACGCCGTGCAGCGCTTCATGGGCTTCCGGTCGACGAACCAGGACCTGGTGCCGCGCCCCAAGGAATCGGTCACCTACTGGGTCCGCAAGGCGTTCAGGGACACCGTCCTGACCTTTGATCCCCGCAGGATGCCCGATGGAACCAAGATTCCGAACCCGCTGTGGGACGCCATTCTGGATGGAACCTATGCGCCGTTCTACAAGGGCGACCACTGGATCCAGCCCGACACCTCAAAGGGCGTAGAATGGCTTCTGACGGCCCGCCAGTTCGCCAAGACGGCTCTCCCCTTCGCTGGCATCGACTACGCCGGTGTGGTGGCTGAGAAGGCCTTTGCGCTCGTCATGGGACGCACCAAGCGCCTGCGCGGCGTGAGTCGTTTTGATGAGACCGCCCTGGTCTTCCGCGAGGAGTTCAATGGATATCCCGACAGCCGTACTGACTTCGAGATCTTCAACGAGATCACCCCGACGCTCTCGATGACGGTCACCGAGGTCGGCAGGAACCTCCATGTCGCGATCACTGGTCTTGAGACCAACGTGATCGTGAAGGGTGACTTCCTGGTTTTCGCATTCGGGCCCGATCAGGCGAACGCCATCGACGGCAATGCTGTGTACGAGACCCACGAGGTCCTGGACGTTCTCTCAGGACTGGGCGGACCGTTCTTCGTCATCGATCAGGCTGGAGCTTCAACTCTCCAGGCCACCATCGCTTCTGGAACAGGTCCCAAGGCCATCGCTGTCTCGACGGACGGCCAGCTCAACCGCTCCTCGCTCAAGGTTCTGGCCGAGCGCCAGTACACCAATCCGAATGCCAGCCATGCAGGCAAGCTCTCCATCGAGCCTGTCACGCAGCAGGAAGGGTTCGGCGCAGCTCAACCTACGTCCAACTTCAACCTCCTGGGGCGGGTCCTGCGCAAGAACCTGCTCTTCACTGACTCGGATGCCGCGAAGTACCCAGAGCTTCAGGGCACGGTGGCTCACTCAAACCTCTACGACCCAGACGCTATCGGTGTGCTGACCTCCGACATGCGTATCGACGGCATTGGCTCCATCTACTACGGCCAGGTGAGGGCCGTGGACTTCGTCATCGTGGATGGCAAGGTTAGGGCTTACCGCCTAGACAACTTCCAGACGAACCTGGTGTTGGCCACGATCGTGGATGACCAGGAAATCGTCTTCGACTTCGTCTCTCCCCAGGACCTGATGACCCTGAGGAACTTCACTTACGTGGGGGCAGGAGATGCCGCGACTGATGCAGATGTGCAGCAGATCCGCTCCACTTCGGTCATCATTCAGCGCAGCACCGAACGCGAGCTGGATCTGCGCGATGGTTTCTTCCTCTTCTACGAGTGGCAGGACGCTCCTTCGACGTGGTCTGAAGGCGGCAGCCTGACGATCAGCGAGAAGCGTCGCTTCAAGGTCTCGAATACGCATTTCGACAAGTATGACCTGCACGTGGGCGATTTCCTCTTCAGGGATCCAGACAGCTACATGGAGCCCTACGAAGTCACCGAGGTGACAAAGAGAGGCACCGACGTCTACGTGATCACCTCCGGAGTCGACATCGTCGGAAGCTATAATGGTTTGATCACCCGAGAGGTCCTTTCCTCCACGGTGTCGGGCAAGGACGGTAGCTGGCAGCGCATTGTCCGCTACGCCACTCTCGGCCTGGATCTCACGAGCGTCATGCCTTCCGGATACGCCACCGTTGCGAACATTCCCTCGCTGGTGCGCGTGCGCGTGAAGGACGAGGACTACACGGTCAGCATCATCGGCTCTGACGCTCCCGCTGGCAACATCACCCAGGTGAAGCTGCTGGGAGGCCTCCTGCTGGATGCTGAGCCATTCTCGCCCTCTAATGATGTGGAGATCATCGTCTTCGACCCGGCTGTCTCTGCTGCCACTGCCAGTGCTACCAGGGGAGGATCGTACATAAAGGTGAAGACCTTCGACCTGTCCGGAAAGCTCATCGAAACCCAGGAGTTCAACTGATGCTCAACGACCCACGCAAAATCCAAGGACGCCTCGTCGTTCGCACATTCGATGCGAAGACCGGCGAATGTCTGAACACGGAGCGTTTCCCCAACACCGTGCTCAAATCCGGCAGGCGCTTCCTGGCCGCGGCCCTGGGCGGGAACCTCGCGACCAACAAGTTCGAGGCTTTCATCACCCACATGTCTTTCGGCACCGGTGGTGTCGACGGCTTCGGCAACCTCATTCCCGTTCCCGAGGACCAAACGGGCTTCCTGGGCGGTGCTTCCAACGTGAAGACCACGGTGCCCGTCCAGGCTTCCCTGGACCCTAAGCAGGAGGCCTCTGTGACTTTCTCGGCCTCCATCCCCTCTAACTCTGACGCCAACAGCCACAAGATCACGCAGGTGGGCCTTCTGTTCTCGGATGGCTCCTACTACGCTGTGACGACCTGGAAGGGCGTGGACAAGGATGCCTCCATCTACAACTCGGTGGAGTGGACGATCACCTTCCTGTAAGGATCTGAGACATGGCTAACCTGAACGAAATCCCCCTTCGCAAGTACGGCAGCGGCGACACCCACTGGAACTACGAGCGAGCCAACGAGCCCCTGGAAGATCTCTTCCGGATGATTCGTCTCGTGAATGGTGACCTGGAGGCGTATGCCCAGGACTTCGAGGCGGCCAAGGGTTCAGCCGAAACGCTCGCGGTCCGCCTAGCTGTAGCTCTGGAAGACAGCGGCGCGATCAAGCCTGGGGCCATCACCGCATTCTCCATCGCGAGCGTGGAGGAAGAAAACACCTCTCCCTACAGCGGAACG
>Ga0100403_1000806_pt1 | contig 30589 bp, 36 predicted proteins | sample CryGeymet201501t_FD_83663 | JGI IMG/M metagenome (GOLD analysis project Ga0100403, IMG submission 83663) | Groundwater microbial communities from Crystal Geyser aquifers in Utah, USA - Crystal Geyser metaG 2015-01t | ecosystem: Environmental > Aquatic > Deep subsurface > Groundwater | place... | reverse complement strand
TTCGCCCCGCCAGGGCGTCCTTTTGGATAGGTGCGGCTGGCGCCGTGGCTGTGTTCTTGAGCAGCGTAGCGGGTGCCGCGGCGTGGATGACAAGCGTCGACACAGCCCTCACGCGAACCGCTGAGGCAGCGTCCGCGAACACGAAAAAGATCGAGACAATGGCCGAAGCCCAGCAGAAAACCAACGAAATCCTAGCTCGAATGGACGAGCGGCTGAAGTCGATCCAGAGCCAGGGCAGGCCTTGACAGGTGCTTGATGAGTCTAATGGCTCGACAATTCGAGCAAGTCTACAGAGCCATCAGTCAAGACATCTACAAGTTCTGTGCTGCTGTTAATTTCCATCCTACGTGGCAGCAGAGGCAGCTACTTGATGCCGTCCAACGGGGTGACAGCAAGATAGCCTGTCGATCGGGGCAGGGGCCGGGGAAGTCTCGAACCTCGGCGGTGGTGGGCCTGTTCCGTTTGATCCGCAAGCCGTGGTCGAAGCTCGTTGTGACAGCCCCTACGATGAAGCAGTGTAAAGACGTGTGGCTCGGGGAGGTCTCGCTTGTCCTTCGAGACGCACATCCGATGGTTCAAAAGCTGTTCAAGGTCACAAACACGCAGATCGGTGTGTGCGGACAGAAGCCCCGTGATTGGGGTGCGTTGCTCGTCACGTCCACGAGAACGGAATCCGCTCAGGGCCAGCACCGCAAGGACATGGATATTATCTGTGAAGAAGCCTCGGGCGTGAAGAGAGAGATCATAGAACAGTACAAAGGCACTTTAACCAACCCCAACGCCATGTTCCTTCAAATCGGGAACCCCAACACACGCGACTGTGCGTTCTTCGACTGTTTCACTCGGGACCGGGCGAAGTGGACGTGCCTTCACTGGAACGCCGAAGAGACCCCCGCATCGGAATGGTTCGATCCTAAACGCAACAAAGACCTCGAAGAAGAGTTCGGCAGGGATTCCGACGTGTACCGCGTCCGCGTGCTCGGCGAGTTCCCGATCGCCGATCCGAACTGCATCATCTCGATCGAGGACTTGGAGAAGTGCTTGGACAAAGGCCAGATGCTTTGGGCGTCTCAGATCAGGCGGCCGAATGGCAAACTGGCGCGACAGATCGGCCTCGACATCGCCCGCTTCGGCGACGACGAATCGGTCATTGGTCGCCGGCACGGGAACGCTCTGGTGTCGACGAGGGTATTCCACCACGTTGAGCCCATGAACGTCGTTGACGAGGCGTTCAGGATGCAGCACGACGCCTTCTGGAAGGACGAGGACACCTGGTACGTTCCGGACGCAGACGGTATTGGCGGCGGTGCGATGGCGTTGTTCTATGAGGCTCAGAAGAACGTCATGGAGTTCCACTCCCTGAATCACTCGATCAACAACCAGTATGAGAACCGGATCACCGAGGCGTGGTTCAACCTCGCGTCGCTGTGCAAGAAGGGCAAGTGCTACCTGCCCAAAGACCCGTTGATGATCCAGCAGCTAACAACTCGCCAGTATTTTGTCAATAGAAAAGGCAAGATAGTGGTCGAGAAGAAAGATGACTATAAGAAGCGCAACGGGGGATCGCCCGATAGGGCTGACATGGCTGTGATGACATTCTATGATGAGGTCGAGGCCGATGGATGGGTCTCAGGAACCCGCAGGTCCGGCAAGCGAGTAGGATCATCCGCCTACAAGGGAACGATAGGACGACGATGAACTGCCCCATCTGCGACAGAGGCACGCTGGCCGTCACCCACACGTACAAAACGCCGGGGGGCATGGCTCAACGTCGCGAGTGTTTAGCGTCGGGTTGCGGCACGGTGGTAACGACTCAGGTGGCGATCGTGGCGATTAACCCCAAGAGGGGGCGAGGGGCAGCCGCCCTTGCACGCAGGATGATCCGGGCTCACGAAAAGGTATCTCAGTCGCCCGAATCGTCGGCGTCGACCACGAGCGGCTCAGAGGCGATCTGAGCCCGCCTGTCGAGGATCGCGTCGGGGGTCTCCACAGCACACATAACGGAGCCATCCACGAACGTGATCGTGCTGCCCGGGGACGCGAGCCTGCCCGCGAGATTCGTCCGCGGGGAGATGTCCCGCACGTCCTCGGGGTTGATGTCGAACGACTCGCCCGGACCCTTGCCTCGAATAAACTCTGTGACTCGCATGATCATCTCCTGTTACGCGGCGACAGCCGCTTTGTCGTGGAAGTTTCGCCAGATGCCATCAACGCTATGAGCGTACACGAGCACGCCCGTGCCCGCCCCGGCACCCTCGCCAGCCTTACGGCCATTGGACGCGAAGGCAATGAACAGACCCGACGTAGGCAGGGCCGGCAGAGCAGCCACCGTGTACACCCCGACCTGAGAGGCGATCATCTTGTCGAGGCGGTGCTTGTAGTGGGTATTGTCTGATTTCTGCACCAGGAGGTAAGCGTATCCTGTGCCCGTGCCTCCGGGGAAGTCTTTGATGGTTTTCAGGGCCATGTTATATACTCACCGCTACGCTGTCGTGGGAGTTGATCCATGCAGAACCGTCACTGTACGCGAGCACGCCTGTGCCCGTCCCTGCACCCTCGCTAGGCTTACGACCATTCGATACGAAGGCCAACAACCCCTCGGTTGCCGGGGACGGAAGGGACGCATACGCATACTTGATCGCGGCGCCCGCCATAAGATCGGGGATAGGGATAGAGACATCGGCATCCCCCAGCACGAGGTCGGTGGACGCCGGGGCTGTATCTTCATCGAGTTCGTTGATCTGGATGCTCATCAGACTCCCGTATGTGCGTTGATCCACGCCGAACCATCATCAAATCGAACCTCGGGCACCCCTACTACAACCGCGAATAAGAACCGCCCGGCAAAACCGGGGGTTGTAGGTTCGGGATGCGCCGTGTTGGGGATGACTCGAAGAGGGTCGCGCCCTGCATATAGATTCTTGATCTTGACCTTCTTGTTGACCCCTACGGAATCATCTTCCTGGACAAGTAGCATGTCCTCTCCGTCGAGAGACACGTCCTCGTCAAGATCATCTATTGCTTGAATACCCATTAGAATCTAATCCCGTCCCCGGTGTGCGTTATTACTATATCGACGCCGCCGAGCGAAGACAAGAATGTGGCGTTGATCACGTCGCTGTCGAGGAACTGGCAGACGGGCGTTACGAGGCCCACGTCCACTTCGGCGAGGTTTGTGAAGGGCTGCGTTTTCACACACAGGCTCACACCCGGCGTGATGATAGAGTCAGAGATCACCACGAGGTCGGCCTGATTGATGATGTACACGCGATCGTTGATGCTGTGGGACGCCTTAACGGTGTTGAAGCGTGCCCTGATCATGTTCTTCAAGGTGTACTGGTAGTGGTGAGCCCTCCATGTTACCCCGTTGTCCACCACTGTGTCCCCTACGGTCTCGGGCCAATCTGGTTCAGAGGCACCGGACGTACCGCCAGCGGTTCTTACGTAACGAAGACCCGTTTGTTTGCCGGATGATGTGGGTTGAACCACGGAGCCTGAAGAGTACACGGTCGCCGCGGCCCAATCGCTGACCGCCACCACGTCTATATGTTCTAGGAAGAATACTTCGGAGTCAATCACGCAAAGCTGCCGCCCATTCTTCCACTGCTGCTCACTGGAACTGAGGTCGAGCACGTCGAGGATGTCAAAGGATGACGCCTCGAACGTAGGCCCCGTAGCCACAATATCGTCAGTGGAAGCGGACAGGGCATCGGACATTATCCCGCCCGACGCGTGGGTGTTCTGCAGCCCCACGACCTGGTAGTCCGCGGCGTCGATGGACGCATGAATGAACGCCCCCTCGATCTGATCGTGTGCCCTATGGCGGAACACTAGGATGGCGATGGAGGGCAGGTCCATACCGCTCGGAACAGTGTCGCGGCTCAAGAACGATTCAGGGGCTTGAATCCATGTGAAATCAGTGTCTTCGGCGGGGTCTAGTGTGGAATCTTGAGCGGTGTTGTCGTCCTGACCGGCGCCAGACTCCGTAACCGCCAGTGAGTCTAGGATACATTCGAGATCAACGCGAGGCGTGAACGTGTCACGCTTTACGGAGAGGATGCGAACGGTGCCTACGTTCTCGACCTCTGCGGCCATGCCGGGAATCAACAGGTTCGGCGACCGAACGCCGGCAAACGAGAACTTGGCGAGGTTGGCGAACGCCTCTTGCGACCGGCGATCCGCTATCTTGATCGCCGTGCCGATATCGGTGGGCAGCACGAGTTCGTTCTGTTCCTCGGTGAATCGACCGTGCTCAAGTGCCGATGAATCGTTGTCAATCTTGACATCCTGCACCTTGTACTGTAGCTCGATGTCGTTGAACGTGTAGACGATGCGGTCGATCACCGTGACTCGCGTGTCGATGTCAATCTCGGTCTCGGGTTGCGTGATCATGTCCTCGGTGATGGTAGGCAGCGACTCACCTGTCGTGTCACGGATCAGTTTGAACACCAGACGCCCCTCGTGCATCGGCATCATCATTCCCGTATCCGCCATGATGCTCTTTACGAGGTTGTCTATGGTGTCCCCATCATTCACTACCACGTTCCCGGGGATCGACTCGGTGTCGAGGATCGCAGAGATGGCTTGTAGCGATGTCTCGTCCAGATCATCGGCGGATAGACCTACCCCGTGGGGGAAGTTGCCGGTCAACAGCATGAACAACATGAACGCCGGATTGGTTCCGATTTCCGCACCGTCTGGAATACGGGCCTCCGCGAGCGGGATCACAGACCCGTCGCCATCGAGGGATGTTTCGAGATCGTATTCAAGCTGAGGCCACGTAGGGGTTCCCCCGAGGTTCTTGCCCGTCCACTGAATGTAACACATCAGAGGCCATCGGCTCCGAACACCTACCGCCGAATCTAGGGCGAGGTCTTCATTAATGGGCTGGTTCAACTCCCCCCAATAGATCGTGAAGCTGCCCCGTCCGGTGGAGACTGTGGTGCCGCTGGGGGACGTGGTACTGTTAATAGGGCCTTCCCATATCAGCTTGTTATTTTCACAGATGCCGTAGAGTTTCGTCGCGGGACCAACACATAGCAGGTGCCAGCCGTCTTCTTTGTACTCTTTCGCACCACCCCCACCGCCCCCAAGAACCCCGCCCTTGCCCCCACCGCTACTCTTACTGGATTTTCTACGACCCGCCCACGCGAACACGGCGCCTACACGGCGACGACCGATCAGCAGAGGCACGTAAGACCCTCGTTCGGAGAGCGTCGTAGGCTCGAAGCGACGGGATTTGTTCTTGGGCTTTGGGATGAGGAAATAGCTTGCGGCGAGGGCAGCAACACCTACCGCGAGAAGGATCAGGGTCTCGGGTCCGAACGCCAGAGTTAGGGGAGCGTGGAACGTCACAAAGCCCATCCCGGTCTGTAGACCCTGATAATTTCCTCGACGCCGTGAACGCTTGATTTCGCTACACGGGGCTTGACGGCGTGAATCACGCTGTACGGGTCTGCCCCCACTATCATAGCATGACCCGGCCTTTTCAACGACCCCGGATTTCTGACGGCACGGGCAACCAGCACATCACCGGGGCGCAGGGTGAAATCACGCACGACGCGGGGCTTGTAGGCTCGCAGCAACGCTGTGATTGAGCGGTACGCTGTTCTGGTGCTGTGGATCGACGCGAGTTGGGGGAGCCTCGGCACGAACGTAGGCTCGACCTTAGAGGCCAAGGAATCCATCACCCCCGCGATCAGTTGCACGCAATCGACGCCAGCCCCTCGGCATCGCTGCCCGGCTTGATACGGCGTGCCGATCCATGCGTGAGCGGCTTCCCGAACACGTTCATCGTAACCCGTGCCCCAAGGCTCCCATGTGTATTGCTCGTTCGTCATACTTCGATCAGGGGATTTCTGGCGGGGATCGCTATCCCGAAGCCTCCGAAGTGTTCTTCGTTATCCCACACGTCACGACACGTGGAGATGTTCTTGTCGCACCCAGGCACCAGCGTCACGGTCTCCCCCTCCCAAGACGGGGGGATCGTGGTAGCGAGCTTGAAATCACCGCTCCCTGTGCTTTCGCGGATCATAATTCGGTTGCCGTCGAGCTCGACGTACCCTCGACGCCAGCGGGCGTCGGAGAAGTCAGGGCTGCCCGGTGAGTGTCCACTGGTTTGCAGGGTCATTGTGCCCCCGCTACCCGCGTCCACCGTCGCCGTGACCTGCTCACCCGCCACGTTGAACTGACACTGAGCGTCCCCGAACCGCCATGAGCAGGTTGTGTTCGCGGAGATGCCGAGGCTCACGCCCTTGACCTGGCTCTTTACGTTGATAGCCTCGACCCGCACAAGAGACGGGCGCCCCGAGGGGTTCTTCGTCACGCGGGATATCTTGCCTTTGAACAGGATCACCGCGGCGTCGTCTGTGACGTTGTACTGGTAGATCGTGACCGTAACGGGTGCATGGGGGTGCCCTGTTACGAGTTCGTCAAGGGGGCTGATCGTCGTGCGTGTCGTGATCTTTGCGGCTTCCTCATCAAACCCACCTTGTTGCTCGGGTATCTCGACATCGAGTTCGGGGTGTGACGTGAACGTGTCGCCGCCCGTCACGATGTCGTCTTCCCATCGAGCGTACCTCGCTACAGTTGGTGTGTTCCCCCACGAGAACTCTACGAGCACCGTGTAGTCAATAGCTGGTTTTGTATCTATGTCTGCCATTTTACAGGTCCGTCACGCTGTATTTCTTAGTCAACGCCGTCGTGCTCGCTGGGGTGAAGTTCGTGTCCGCCACTGTGACTTCGTTGATGATCTCCACGACCTTGAGCGTGGTGCTCATGTGGGTATTGGTATCCCATTCCTCTACCAATTCATCATCATCGAATCGACAAAGCCGTGCAAGGGAAACCCGAGAAATGCCCGAGGTCGAAGGGATTGGCGAAGTCAAAGCGATCTCATAGGTGCCGTCCATGTTGTCGAGGGCGTTGTCGGTCTGGCGGATGACTAACGTGCCGTCGTTGTATACAACAGCGATGTAGGGCCTGAACAGTTCCCAATCCCCCACCGGGCCATTCGCCGTGACCGTCATCTGTGACGTGGACGCGAAGCTCAGGAACGCGGCGTCGGTCAACGGGCTGATGTGCCAGAACGGGTACGTGCGACCTCGGCGAGAATCGAAGAACCGGATTACGTCGAACGCCAGTTCCCGCGTTTCGCAGAGCACGTTGACATCGAAGCTGTAGTAAGGGCGATCACCGTAGAGTGTCGCGGTCTGAGAGATGCCCGTCGCACTCAAAGACCCCGCACGGATCAGTTCATAGCTGATTGGCTTGCCGAAGTCATCCCACTCGGGAGGCATGATGGGATACCCGCTGTGGCTAGTGAAGCCTGTCGGCACGGTGTTCGCATCTTCGAGGGCGGGCATCGTCTGCTGCCCCGCCGTTTCAAGGGTCGACGCGGTAAGGATCGTGAGCAAGTCTGTGACGACATCCTGCTTGCTCTTGAGCAACGCCCGTACCTCGTGAAGCGGAAACACGAGTGAGCCAGCGGGGTACGCGGGTGTGAAACCCGCTGAGAGTGTGATGGTGGTGTCTGTGATGGAATCTATGACCCCTACGTCGAACGATGACCCGTCCGGGTCGAGTACCGCGACCCGCATCCCTGTGTGGAATCGGCGGTGGGTCGTGTCGAGGGACATGACCGTGCCGGCAGACGCAAGTTCGGCGTCGAGCGTGCCGAAGTCGCTGAACAGGGGGCAAAGCCAACTGGCCATCGCCGCGCGGTGCAGGAACATGAGGTAGTTTTGAATCTCGGCCTGAGTCGAGGCGATGAACCTGAGATCGAGACCGTGGCGAGGACGCCCCTGAAGGGACCGTCGCTGCTCAGCCATCGAGAGGGCGTTCTGGACCTCCGAGAGATAACTGCGACGGACCTTAACACCGCGGCCCCAATCCAAGTTGAACAGGTACGCCATCGCCCACACCTGGTTCGCCGTAGGAACCGATGTAACGGCCACGAGGGATGTGGGGGTGATGTCGGGCATTTATCGCTTCAGGATCGCGTTGATTTTACTGGACCGGCTTTCGAGGAACGAGAGCATGGCGTTTTCGCCACCCTTTAGCAAGGTCTCCATCGCCGTTTCGTCGCCGACCACGAAGGCAACAGACACAGAGCCACGTCCCTCGCCCGTGCTTGACGCAGGAGATGCACCAGACACCGAACCACCCTCGGCGAAGCCGAGGCGGTGGCGTCGTCGCATGGGGGCTCTGCGTGTCCCCGCGAGGGAGCGTAGCTCGAAGGGGTCAATCAGGCCGCGGTTGATAGCGTCCATGACCGTAGAACCATACTTGGCGACAGCGTTGGCGCGGATCACCCACTCGTTCGGGGAGGCCCATATCGGAACCGTGTCGGACGGGTGCAAACCTCGGGGGCGGGCGGACGACGGAACGGGGGTGTTGGGGATGCCGTTGGGGGCACCGCCCGCCGCGAACCCGCGAGCTTTCTTGAAAGCGTCGCCGACGTTGCCGCCCGTGTGAGCCCCAACGAACCCTCCGGCGCCAACCAGTAGTGAGGCGGCGACAAGCAGGGTGCTTGCGAATGTCTGGAGCCCCGGCGTGGCGGCAATAAGTGTGTTGGCTGCGATCTGCATGGGCACGGCGGCAGCAGCAAAGCCGGGTATTACACTCAGGATTTGAACGATCACATTTTGTATGACGGACTGCACGATGGATTCGCCAATGCCTCGCAGCAGGTCGGACAGGCGTTCTCTAATGCTTTTGTCGTTGGACGGGTCAAAGGCGGCAGAGATTGTGGACGAAATAAAACTAGCGATGCTGCCTATGGCATCCTGTGTTATCTGTGCGGTCTGCTCGAAAATAGTTGGCAGTTCTTCGTTGGCACGACGAATGCCCTCCAATACGCCATTCCCTAAGTTGGCGACAGACGGGAGTGCCCGTTCTGCGGTCCTCTGCAATTCCTCAAGGTTGAATCGTTCCTTGTCCCGTTCCTGGTTATTCTCTTTGAGGGTTTGTGTAAGCTGATTTTCGAGGGTCGAAACAGATTCGATCAGGGCGAGTTGTTCGGGCCTGTTTTGCGCCCTGTCTCGCTCAGCTTCCGCGTCCCCGATTTGGTCCAACAGGTCTAGTTCCTCGCGGAGTCTCCGTTGTTCCTCTATACCGAATGTAGATAGGGCCTCGTTGACCGTTTCGCCTGGGGATACCCCTTGCTGGAACTCTTTGAGGTTGTCTCGCGTCTTTGCCGAAAGTTGCTCCACGTCACCGAACTTTGTCTTGAACTCGTCAATGCGGGCAACCGCCGCGGCCAAGGCCACGTTACCAAACTCGTTTTGTTTAGTGACGGCACGGGTACGGGCCTCGGCCTCCAGCAGCCGTTCGTTGATGTCGCTCTGGAAGATATCTTCGCGAGACCTCGCTATATTTCGGAGAGCTGCTACCTCTGCGAGTTTGCTTTCGAGGTCGAGCCTCTGCTGGGCTATGAATACAAGTTGATCCTCCGTAGAGACCTGCTGACCTTCCAGGGTTATGATCTCTTTAGTAATACCTACGATGTCCTCAAGGCTCTTACGGGCGGATGCACGTGTAGCTTGTTCAATTTCCCGACCGGCGTTTTTCCCGGGTTCTTCCAGACCAACGGCTTTCAAACCTTCGATAACCGCGTCCGTCACATTGGCAGAGAGTTTAGTGCCTATATCTTGAGTGGCATCTTCGGCCAGTGTGCGAATCCTCTCCGCGATCTGGTCTATGTTACGGTTGAGGGTCGCTTCTTCCCGTTGCAGTGTCGACAACCTATCGAGTTCTGTATCGCTCAGTGATTCGCGACGCGACACCAGCGGGTTTAGTTGCTGTCTTACGGCGGCGAGTTTACTCTGCTGACGGATCAATTCCTGCCCGAGTTTTACAGATTCCTCAATAGCGTTTTTCTGAAGGATAAACTCGTTAACCACTTCCCTTTGTTTGGCCTGCAACTGGCTCTGTATTTGAGCCTGCCGTTCCAGCAAAGCGTCCCTCTGTTGATCTATCTTCAGAGCGTCCTTGCGGAGAGCTATGGATTTCTTGATTATCTCTTCTCGCTGACCGCCAACGGCGCCCTCCAGCCCGAGGGTTGCTGTGGTTTGCCGTAGGGAGTCTTGAGATTCTTCTAGGTCGTCCGCGATCTGTTTCAAGACCTCAGCCTGAACCCTAAGCTGTTGGTTGGACTGACGAACAATACCAGGTATTTTGCCGAGGTCTTCCGCGATGCGTCCCGATGCGGTAGCCGCGTTGGTCAATTCACCACTCAGTGGGTTGCCAGCGAACAGGCTGAACAGAACCCCCGCGACAGCGGCCAATGCGAAGAATCGACCCAGCCACAGGAATGTCTTGGCTTGGATTGATGTGATGGTAGCTTCTTGGACCTTCATCAACACCAGAACTCTTCCGAGTAGTGTGATAATGGGGCTGAGGACGCCTCGAAACAGCCCCCAAATCGTAAGTACCGAGAAGCTGAGGGCCACGATACGGACTAGCTGTGTGACAATGCCGCTGAATACATCGGACTGGTCGAATACAAAACTTAAAGTATCAAACACAAAGCTGAGATCAGAGACGGCTTTCGAGATACCCGCCACAACTGGACGAAGGGTGGCGGCAAGGCCTTTTATGATATTGCCTATTGCCTGAGCCCCGTTGACCGCATCCTCTAAGGTGAGTTGCTCAGAGAGGGCGCGGCCTTGAGCCACCGCGAACACAAGAGCGTCGCCTATTTCCTTAAAGATCGCCACCACAGCGGGATTGGGCGTGATCAACCCTGTGGCATCCTCTGTGATCAGCAACGAACGGATGTCGCGAAGTTGGGTCTTTATGGACTCAAAGAAATCGACCCCGCCCTCGCCCAGCAGCAACAGGAACGCGTCCTTTACGTTTGTAACCAGTGATTCAAAGGTATCGAATACGACCTCTCCAGCCAAACCGAACGCCTGGAAGCGATCTTGGAGGAACCCGAACAGGTTGCCTAGTTCTTTGGCATTTTTGATATCGTCGTTGGTGATACCGAGGGCTGTGGCGATGCGTGTCTGTCTCGCTGAGATTGTACCCCCGAATATGGAACGAACCTCTTCCGCCAATTGATCCTGCGACACGCCGATAGCGGCGGCGGCTTGGGAGATAGATACGGTGAAGGCTCTGATTTGATCTATGTCCAACCCGGCCTGTAACCCGGGGGCGATGGCTGTCTGGAAAGTCTCGGCAAGTTGATCAAACGTGGCCACTGTTTTGATGGCGTCCCGACGCAATAGGTCGGTCTGGCGTCGAGCCTCCTGCTGTGCGATGGCGAGGGATTCGGCGCCCTCTGCCGCCGTACCTGTTGCGTCGGACACGGCGCCTACAGCAATCAAAAGGGCGGCGACCCCGATGCGGACCTGCTCGATTCGCGAGTTGAAGGTCGCCATCGTTTTTACGAGATCAACGAACTGTTGTATCAGCACACGTGCGAGGGTGAACGCAGCAAGGATGCCGAACAGTCGTCGGAAGGTGAAGCTGACCCGGTTGGCTTGATTATTCACGCGACTGAGCACATCACCGAATCCGAGGAACTCTTTAACACGTTGGGCGAGTCCCTTGTCGGGGACAGATGGCGACGGTGCCTGGTCGGGGCCTAGCTGTTTGCCTAGATCGAACCCGAACTGTTCGAGGCGGGCCTGGTTGAACCCGAGTTGCTTCAATGCCGCGGCGTTCCCCGCGAGTCCCCGCGAACGAGCGAACGCGGCCAGCTTCTCGAACTTGACCTGATCGCTCTTGAACTTGGCGATAGCACGTTCGGCGGCTACCTGTGCCTCGGCCTGCCGCAACGTCCTGTTATTGAGTGCGGCCCGTTCCCGCTCGATGCGGGTCAGCCTCGCCGCGGCGTCCGCCACGATCTGCATCTTCTTGGCTTGCTGGTCCGTCGCTACGGCGAGCTTGTTGGCCGCGGCCACATGTGCCCGAAACACAGCGGTTCTACGGGAAGCCGCGGCGGTGTCCCGCTGCTGGGCTCGTTGCGAAGCGGCGGCGAGGGACGCCTTCTCTCGCTCAAGTTGAAGTTCCTGACGAAGAACGGCGAGGTCTTTATTCGATCGGATGGTACGCAGGCGTCTCGCCTGAGACGCAAGTTGGTTCCTAATAGTCAGGAGTTCTTTAGCAGCCCGAGCCGCTCTTGATGTCTCGGTGGCGTCGTCCTTTGAGGATTTCGCAGAACGGGCCTGGCTTGCGGCGATGGCTGCGGCGCCTGCTTGTACGTCTTTGCCAATGGATTTGAATGCCGCGGCTTGACGTTTCAAGGCGGCGATTTCTTGGCGTACACCCGCAACACCCCTCTTGAAATCTTCAAGGGGCTTGCGGAAGTCCTGACGGACCTTGATGGTGTAGTCTAATCCTCCGCGTTCGGTCATAGCCGTGATCTCCTACACACCGTCACCGAACTTTGCCAGGAACGCCTTCATACCGCCAGTGGTGTCTCGATCGAGGTCCAGAGCGGGCTTCCACTGGTTCACCCACTTTTTCAAATCCTTACCACTCGCTTGAGCAGCTACGAAGCTCGTGTACGCCTTCTCGATCTTCTCCTGCGCCCTGACTCTCACGAGGGACTTGTGCAAGGCCGAGAACGCGGGGATCGGCAACGAGATCACGTACCCCAGCGGGAAGCCCTGCATCGTGACCCACACGATAGAGTCTTGAAACTCTACCCACGGGTCTAGGCCGTTGTCTCGGGGTTGCTTGCCGCCTCCCCCTCGTTTTGTGACCCCATCGCGTTCGCGACCCGCCGCTCGGCTGTTTCCTTCAGCTTCGCCATCGAGTCGCCCACGAGTGAAGCTAAAGGGCCGAACGTATCCTTGTTCGCCATCGCTACACCCATGAGCAGCAGGCCATACAGGGACAGGGGCAGTTCCTTCACGAAGGTCTTGGCGGGCGGGCAGAGCTTGCGGTCGTTCTGCCATTCCTCGATGCCGCGGTAGATCGAGTCCAGAATCAGTGACCCGACCATCTCGCTGTTCTTCTCGCTGGTGAACGCCTCGATCAGTTCGTCAATAGCGGCCATCCGCTGGTTGAGACGTGTTTCAGCCATCGCGGGGGTCAGGGCCTCCACGATGATCTCCGTGAGCGTGCCGCCGTTCTCGTCGGGGAGGCTTCGCTGCACGCTGCCTGTGTCGGACCCGTTGCTCTGGAACAGGGTTGTGACAGCCTTGGCGAGCGGCTTGAAGGTGTCCTTGAGCTTGAACGCCGCCTCGACGCTCACGGGCCAGAATTGCATGATCTTGTCGCCGACCTTGTGGTCAATCGGGGACATGCTCAGGAACGGAATCACTTTGCTTTCATACATTGGATCATCTCCGTCAGGGATGAGGGTTATCGAAAAAGGCCTGCCCGCTCACTTAACGGGCAGGCCCTTTACAGATCAGGGTTATGTGACGTTCTCATTACGCCGAGGCGAGCGAGCGGATGCGGAACGTCGGGCTGGTCGAGTCGGCGAGGACGCTGGACTCGGCGGAACCCGTGAAGGGCATCTCGCCCCAATCGTCGCCGATGAGGGCCAGTTCGCCGTCGGCCTTGACCGTCACCTTGTGGAACTGGAACTCTCGCTTGAAGCCGTCCACCGCGTTCTCGCTGATGAACTTGATGGCGCCGGTGATCGCGGTCTGCGTCTGGACGCGAACCTCGTTGATGTCCACAGCACCGGCCTTTGCCGCCAGCGTGATGTCGAGACCCTCGACGTTGGTGATGGCAGTTTGGACAGCCGACGAGTTCAGCAGGAAGATGCGACCGAACTCCAGGTCTTCCTCGTAGTCCGTGCCCAAGGCCAGCGTGACCGGCGTGGCGTTGGTGGTCTTGACGGTCAGATCGCCCGTGTCGAGGTCGTAGGCACGTACACCGGACGAGTTCACGACGTCGTAATACCGCAGGGCGGTAATGTCGCCGTCAGCGACCATCTGGTACTCGGAGAAGCCGGCGACGGCGGCGTTGGTCGGGGTAGACTTGCCACCCGAGAACAGGTCGGCGAGGTTCTCGTCGTTCCACTCGTCCAGCGTCCAGTTCATCGTCACCTTGCGAGAGACGGTCACTTCCTTGTCGAGCGTCTTGAGACCCTCCTGCGAAGAGAAGTGCTCCAGCGTCTCGATGTCGGTGGTGATGGTGAACGCGGGCGCGTTGCCGAGGAACCGCCAACTGATGGGCTTCTCGGTCGTCGCGTCGATAGCGGCGAAGTAGAGCTTGCCGCGACCGAGGTTGTAATCTTCCGGGTTCGTTTTTCCTGTGGTGCTGGGTCCAGACATTGCGAGTCTCCTTATTGTCGCCCTTGCCAGGCGGTAAACTCGATTTTGGCTTCCGTTCCTCTGCCCGGCGTTTGCGTTACCGGGTGGTCTACTTCTACGTTTTCGATGTCCAGTCTGACAGGGGGCAGGTCGCCGTCCTTATCAAGACGGGGCGGGTTCTCTCTGAGGTAATCTTCAAAGTCTTCGAGGATGACTTCCACGTTGAATTTCAAGATCAGGATAAACCGCCAGTTCGTTTTTTTCCGCCTGACCCCAATCATGTACTTGGGGTCTTGTTCGTATACGCTCGCGATCTCGTTCGCGAACGCCGTCTCCGGGTTCACCGTGTCGGTATCGCTCGCCGAGGCCGCTCCCGCATCATCGTATGCCGCCGTCACAAAGTCAAAGGCTTTCGCCACCGACATCAATTCGTTCTGAATCCTGGTTCGTTGCTTCGTCATCAGAGCCGCACTCGCGTAGCGATGGACGCCCCGGGCCGATCAGGAACCTCGTCGGGACCGATAGTACTCACGTTCAGGATCGAACCCTCTGGCGACTCGCCGCGGAGACCGTCGATCAGGTCCGCGATCTCGCTTTCGAGTCGCGTCAGTTCGTCAGCGAGATCATCCCTATCCGCGTCCCGCGTCAAACCCTCTTCGTTCCACGTTCGCAGGTCTTTGGCGCCCTCGTCGTAGAACAACACAGGCATGTCGCGGAGCAGGATCGACTTGACGATCAGTAGCTCGGCTTTCGCCGCCTTGAGCCGCATGACATCGTTGGCGGACGTGGGGTTGTCCGTCAGGGCGAACGCGAGGGTGGCGTTAACTCGACTCACGCCAAGGGCATCGTACAGGCGGATGCGAGCCAGCTGGATCGCGTTGTCGATAAGGGCCTGCCCGTTGTTCGACGCAGTACCGCTCAGTCGCAGTTGCGACTTGATCGAGGCTACATCGGTGTTGAACAGGGCGGTAACGGCCATCTCGTTTAACTCCGGGGATCATCCTTGATCCGTTAGGCGATCCTTCAGTCCTGTGCCGGGGCGTAGTCTTTCGACAGCACCGCGACGGCCTCTTCTTTGGTCGTGAACGGTTCGAGGATGCCGAGTTCCTGCGACAGCAGGTTCAGGCTGTCAAGGTCGCGTTCGTGGAGTTCCTCGGGGTTGTACGTGTACGGGCTCGGCGGGGCGACACGCGGACCGCTGACGGGGGCCTGCATGACCCGCTCATCCTCACGGAGACCCGCTTTGGTGGTCAGAGCCTCACGGTGGTCGATGGCTTCTTCCTCGCCCCTGCCCTTGCCCTTCAGGGCTTGGGGAACCTCGACGCCGGGTACACGATCGGTGAGTTGTTCAGGCGTGATGATCTGAGCTTCGTCCGCACCCATGTACCGCTTGAGGAAGCCGCTTTGAACGTGGTTCTCGACCTGCTTCGCTGTCAACCCGTGCTGCCACACCACGCGACGCTCAACGGGGTGAAAGATCGGTTGATTGGCTTGCACGATAGAGCCGGCCACGATACGCGCGGAGCCGTCCGGTGCCATAATCATGCACCCGCGAGCAACGATAAACTTCTGAGCCTCAGCCATGATAGTCGTCCCTTTCCGTCAGGAGGGTTCTTGTGATTTCCGAAAAACGTGTCGCGGCGGTCAAGCCACGACACGAGAGGTTCTTGTGAGCGTAGCGGTTTAGCCGCTGACGACCTTCATCGAGACCGTCGCACCCGGACGACGGGGGACCGTCAGCGGGCGGGAGTGGACGAGGGCCATCATCGCGGACGGGTCTTCCCGTTCCCACGACTTGCTGAAACGCTGAGCCTGGAATCGACGGCCCTGCATCGCCTTGAAGTCGGCGATGGCGCCGAAGTATTCCACGAACTCCGCGGCGGGCGTCGCGGCGACGAACTCGGCATACTTGGAGCGGATCATGCTGGTGGCCGTACCGTTGAGGCTGGCCGAGCGACCGTACTCCCAGCAGCGGATGCCGTCGAACGAGCCAAGGAAGATCGCCCCGTCCTCGCGGAACTGCTCCACGAAGGTCACGAGGCCGCTCTGGACCGAACGCAGGTCGAGGGTCTTGACGTGACCGCCCGCGACCAGGTTGCGGAACGAGGTCGCGGCCTCGGTGCCCATCACGCAGTCCGTGACCTGCAAGCCGACCTCATCGGAGATCAGGGTCTTGGCCGTGTGGAAGTCGTTGCTGATCTTCACGTCGGCGGGGGTGGCGTCATCCCAAAACGTCGTGAGGGTGACGTTGTTGGTCGAGGGTTTGGGGAAGGTGATCTCGAAGACCTCTTCATCTTCCACGAGGTAGGTGATCGTACCACGGATCGACAGGGCGGCGAGCCACTCCTGAGCGTTCGTGATGAGGTCCGCCATCACCTGCATGTCGCGGGCGATGTGCTCCTGCACGGCGGACATCTGCTCGGCGGCGTTGGTGTAGATGATGGTGCCGGGCTGCCGACCGAACAGCAGTTCGCTCGGCGTGAACGGCTTCTTGATGCGGATGTTCGGGGCCTCGACCGTCCGGTTCGTGGACGTGTGGCCTTCGACCATCAGACCCTCGCCGTTCTTGCGAACGAACGGGGCGATCTCGCGGCCCTTGTGCAGCGTCGAGAACTCGATGTCCTCGGTCGCCAGCGTGCGGGGGTTTCGCCCGTACAGCAGGCGGTGAAGGAACTGGTTCGGCGACTTGATCTCGTTGACGGTGCCCGTGAGGGACTTCCACTTGAGTTCGGTGATGGCGGCCATCTGCGTATCTCCTGTTGAATGCCTTCCTTGACAGTGACATCAAGCGGCGGCGTTGGTGGTTTAGTGGACCTGGGACAGACCCTTGATGTTGAGACCCTTCTGACGCGGGCCGCTACGCAGAGCCGCCTTGAGGCTTTCCGTAGCCTCGCCGGAGGGCAGAACGATGTCGCCGTAGTGAACGTCCCCGGCCAGCATCACGTTGCCGAGAACCTCTTCGTCGCTGTCGAGGACGATCGAGTCTGGCCACACGAAGCCGTCGATGGCCTTGCTGCCGTAGTCGTCCGCACCCGCGACGAGCGTACTGGCGACGTGGGCGTTGCCGATCAGTGAACCGAACGCCATCGTGACGGTCGGGTTCGTGTAAGTCAGGTTGCCGGTGAACAGGATGATGAGCTTGCCGCTGTTCGTGCCCAGGCCGGCCGCGAGCGTGTCGAACACGATCACATCACCGGGGGAGATGCCACCGAGGGCTTCGAGGGCGGCGAGGGCCGCGGCGGGCGTTGTGTCGTGGTCGAGAGCCGCCGTGGTCTCGTTGTTGACCGTGATGGTGAACGTACCATCGGTCGCCGTGGTCGAAGCGGCTGTAGCCACGGCAATCTCACCGACAGCGGTGGAGATCGTGGACAGCGTGTGATCGTTGCCGGTCAGCGAGAGGGTCACGGACACGTCGGGTGTGCGGTTCACGAAGACGATCGTGGTATAGCCGTTGTTGCTCGCCAGTCCGCCATCGGTGTCGAAGCAATAGACCTCACCGGACGCAATGCTGGTGAGGGCTTCGAGGGCGGTCTGGATGGTCGCAGCGGCGTCATCGTGGTTCAACGCGCCGGTCGTTTCGTCATCGACGGTGATGGTGAACGTACCGTCCGTCGCCGTGGTCGAAGCCGCGGTGAGTCGGTACACGGATGTCGCCACGATGTCGCCCCACACCTGATACGTATTCGTGTTGGTGTTAAAGGACACCGGTGTTACAGGGGCCAACGTGCCCGAGCCAGCCGCGAACTTCACGGGCCGAATCGAGGACGGGAACACCCTCTTGGACGAGCCGATGCCGTCGGCGGACGCGAACAGTTCACGGGGGTTGAGGGCGAACAGCCCGGAGAGGGCGATCGCGGCGACGATGAAAGTGAGAGCGGTGAGCATGGCGGTATCTCCTGTTGGAGTGGTTGTCAGGTGGTTGCAAACGGATCAGGGCTGCTGCGGGGTTTAGTAGCCCCGGCTCTTGTTGATGAACGTGCCCATCTTCTTGCCGATGTCGAACGAGCCGTCCTCGTCGCCATCGCCGAGGTGGTTGTTGCCTTCGTTGCCGGGCTGGTTGGACTTCTTGAGCGTCGAGGCGAGCTTGGCTTCGACGCGGGCCTTTTCGATCTTCAGGGCCTTGACCTCATCGGAGTCACCGGACTCGATACCAGCGGCCTTCTCGATCTCGGAGGCGTCGGCGGGCTTGCCCTTCAGTTCCTTCTCGATCTCGGCGAGATCGGTTTCGGCCTTCAGAACGGACTCGTCGTTCGACCAGTCGATGTCCTTCAGGACGTTGAAGCGACGGACCGCGAGGCGGTGCTTGCGGAGGTTCTCGACGGTGGGCTCGCCCTTGAACACGGGGGCCTTGTCGTCCGTCGCGTCGCCACCCTTGTCGGCGGGCTTCGGGGCGGGATCGGCACCCTTGCCGGTCACGGTCTCGATCTTCTTGTCCATCTCGGAGAGCAGGGTCTTGTTGTTCTCTTCGAGCATTTTCTTGAGTTCTTCGTTCGTCATCTTCAGGTCTCCTGAGTCGGTGGTTTGCTTGAGATGGTCCGCGAGGGCTTTGATGAAACCGGCAGGATCGAGGTCGGATTTCTCGGCTTCCACAACCGCCGTTCCGCTCATCGACACGCCGTTCCATTCGCCCTTGCGGTACTTGTCTTTGAGTTCTTCTTTTGTGATCTTGATCACCACGCCCCAGCCGCCCGTCACGTCGATGGGCTTGCCGTTGTAATCCTTCATGTCGGCGAACCGTTCGTCGCCCTTCTGGATTTCAAACGACTCTGCAACGAAGGCTTCGGCCTTGGCGACCGCCTTGCCGTCATGGGTGATGTCGATGCCCTCGCCGCTCTTGGCGAAATCGTGCATCATGTCGCGGATCACGCTCGCGTCGGCGATGTCGCCCTGGCTGTCGCGAATCTCGGGGGCGTAGACCACGGCGAGAAGTTCGCCGCGTTCCGCGAAGGACAAGGGGGCCTTAGTGAGCATTTGGAGATCGAAGGAATCATCGGACTTGAAGATCACGGGAATCTGGTTCGCCCCGCGAGGGACGAGCGAGATGAACTTGATCTTCGCCTGTTTGATTCTTCGCCGCATGGACCATCCTTGGCAGATCGGTATTCCCTTTACACCGTCAGCACTATATACTGCCCATATACCGAACGCAAGCATAAAACAGAACATGCTAAATCTATCACGAGGGATTGACATGCCAGAACTTATATCGCCGCCTAAATCCGTCGTGGAGCAAGTGGATCGAGTGCTCGAAATCCATCGACTTTCCAGGCCTTTGTACGGGGATGGGTTGATGGTTAATGAGTCCCTCGTGACGATCATGAAGGCCGCGGATCGTGTCGCGAAACCGTCGGTCAAAGCCAGCAGTCAGGGCGTGTACATCGGCGAGGTTCCGCACCCGTTCGACCGGCAGACCGTCACGTCTTTCCAGACGATCAACGAGCACCACGCGGCGTGCATCAAGGCCAAGACCGCCTGCACGGTGGGGTTGGGATGGGCGGACAGCCGCAAGACAACTAAGAACCCCGATGGAACCGAAAAGGTCGAAGAACAAGAGAGCAAGGTAGACAAGGTTCTTAACCCACTCACCAGCATCACGGCACAGGACGTGATGAACGACGTGGGAGAAGATTACTTCCAAGTTGGGGAGGGGTACATCGAGGCGGTGCGTCGGGGGGACGGTGAGCAGATCACGGGCATCCACCACCTGCCCGCCGCGAACACCCACGTCTATATCGAAGACAAGTCCTACAACCGCCACTACGTCGTCCGAGGCTCGGACGATGACGGCGGCGAGCGGGCCTTCGCTGTGTTCGGCGACAAGGAAGGGTTCATAGAACGGTGGAAGGCGGGCGGGCACGGTTTCACGACCGTCAACGCCGACGACGTGAGCGAGGCGATCCAGATTCGCCAGTCGTCGTCGCTGTCGCGGTGGTATGGGTATCCCGAGTGGACCGCCGCCGTGGTCGCGATCGAACTGGTGGCGTGCTTCCGACAGCACCGCTACGACTTCTTCCTGAACCGAGGCGTGCCGGAGTTCATGCTGTTCATCACGGGCCAGAAGCTCACGAAAGAGGATTGGGAGAAGGTCGAGAACGCGATGAAAGCCAACATCGGCCTCGGCAACTCCCACAAGTCCCTCGCCCTGAACCTCGGTAACGAGAACATCACCGTGCAGCTTGAGAAGCTGGCGATGGATTCCAAGACCGAGGAACAAAGCAAGGAACTCGACGGGCTGGCTCTGTCCGTCGTCACAGCCCACGGTGTACCGCCGCTTCTCGCGGGTATTCAGATTCCCGGCAAGCTCGGCGCCACAAACGAACTGCCGAACGCTCTGATGGCGTTCCAGTTGCTCAAGGTCGGCCCGGCACAGCGGACGTTCCAGCAGACCCTCGGCGCGACGCTCGGTAACCCGACGATCAACGGCGGGCTCGGGCTGACTCAGAAGAACTTCAAGCAGCGGACCATCCTCGAAGAGATGAACCTGGACATGATGACCACGGTAGGTGGGATGCGGACGCCCGTGACTCAGGCTCAGGCTCAGGGCCGTGACGTGAGCGAGGGGCTCAAGGACTGATTGTAACGTGACAACGCATAACACTACAAGGAGACTACCTATGTTTCGATGCAAGTACAGAGTGGATTCGGTGACGGTTGAGAACGACGGCGAAGCTCGTGATGTCCGCATGTCGGCGTGCGTGGACAAGGACGGCGACAACGTGGATTGGTCAAGGTGGACGCCCTCGGGATCGTTTCAGATGTGGGTCACGAATACCGATGCGTTCCCGAAGATCGACGCCCTCAAGTACGGCGACCTGTTCTACATCGACCTCTCGCCCGTTGAGGACTGATGGCCGTATCTCACGACGCCTTCCTGAAGCGGCTGACCTCGGAGATGCTGAAGCTCGCCGAGGACACGGTACGCCCACACATCCCCGTCCGCCTCGGCCATCTCAGGCGTTCGATCAAGCGGCAGATACTCGGGCTCGGCGTCGGTCGCCTGCACACGGATGAGGAATGGGCGAGGCTGGTTCACGACGGACGTGGAGCGATCGACCAACGAGGCAAGAAACGTCCGTTGATCTGGTACAAGAACCCCCGGAAAGACCCCCGCCTGTTCCAGGGCAAGTCACCGACGAAGGGCCGACCGCGGCGTCTGACCAAAGACGAGTTCAAAAAGGCCCGTAAAAAGAATCTGCTCATCATCGCTCAGAAGGTCAAGAAACAAGACCCCCAACCGTTCTTCAGCAACGAGCCGGGGGGTGGTATGTTCGGATACCCTCAGAAGGCGGGGGCACTCGCGGCCAAGCGGTTTGGCGAGCACGTCGTGCGGTTCATGGGCAAGGACTTGAACGTCAAAGAGACCTTAGAGTTTTAATTTCTGTGCAATAGCTTCACGCTTTTTCATCTCGTCGGAAAGATTCAAGGCGTCTGCTATCATTGCCGCTTCCTCTAATGTCCCCACCTCACACACCATGTTCGGCTTGTTGTCGTAGAGTCGAACATCATCAGTATCCACGACAGAGTAGGCGTAACAACAGCCATGATTAACATCTTCGGATATCTCGTATCGCATGACCCTATCCTCACTTTCTATGGAGAGTATAGGAAGATTTCTAGGACATGTCAAGCCTTAGAGTTCTGAATTACAAGATGATCTCGTAGACCGGCTTGCCTCGGTCGATCATCTGTTGTTTCATGTTCCTTGATCCGGGCGAATGTCCGTTCCAGATCAGCAACAGGGCGTCGGCGTAGTCGGCCATCTTCGCGTTGCGTATCGGACCAGCGGCCTTGCCGTGCCGCTTCCAGTTCGCGGGGAACATCACAAGGTCAATGCCATAGTGCATCGCCCACTGCTCGCCAAAGGCATCCACCCCGGCAGCAGAGCCCGACACGATCTCGGAAGGCTCGGGAATGCTGTAGTGATCGAACGCTTCAGAGATTTGAATCGTTGTGGGGAAGATGTTCCTGGAACCTGCGATGATGAGTTTCATTTCTCAGATTCCTTCTTAGATTCCTTCTTAGATACATCGTACTTCCGCGACAGCACGACACCGCCGCTGACGACGACCCACATGCAGAAAGCTGCGAGTACGTAGGTCACTCGCTTTTGACCACGTACTCGAACGAGATCGAAGCGTCTTTCGGCAGTTGGATGACGGGCATACCGAGGCTCTCTGTGAGGTCTGACAACGCGGCCTGATACATCGGTTTGTCCGAATAGATCACAGCAACGGTACGGGGCGTCGGGGGTTGGTCTTTGACAGGATCGGGTGTCTTGACTGATTTGTTCAACAACCGGCAGACAAGGTTTGCGTTACTTTCGATCCCGCACCGGGCGATTATCTTACCCGATGAGCAGACAATGCCATACACAGTAGGCGAACAGTCTCTCTTTTCTATCGGCATCACGTAGTACGGCTCGGCCACTTCAGGCAGGTCTACAGTATTCTTGTCTTTCGGCATGGGGGTATCCTTGGAAGTGAACAGGTGGTTGTTGCAGCACTTGACGACCAGGTGACCGTCCTGCATTCCTCGAATGTAGCAATCGGTACTCAAGCAGGTGGGGCAGGGTATGTTGGTGGATATGAACATCGCTCAAAACCCCTTCCCGTGCTTGATCGGACGGCTCTCGTTGTACTTCATCTTGGCGAGGATCGCACCGCCGAGGTCCGCCTTACGGCTCCCCGCGAGGTCCATGGCGCGGATCACCACGTCGGCCAGTTCTTCCGTGAAGCCGCTGAACTCGGGGATGTGGTTGGATGGGGCGGGACCGTCGCCAGTATCCATGCGGAGCCATTCGCACGCCTCGGCGAGTTCGGTGACGATCAGCATCAGCTTCTCGGAAGTGTTCTGCGGACCATCCCAAAAACCGTGGGCCTTGGAGTTCGCGTGGGCACGCACCATGAGATCGTTCACCGTACTGGCGGGATGCCTGCGGTGCCTGTCCGTCGAGCCGCAGTGGGGGCATTCCCATTTCAGGGTGTGCGACTTGCCCACGACGCGGTGCCGCAGGACAAAGTTAGTCGTCCCCGCCCCGGAGGACTCGTTCCTTAGAAGCGTTGTACAGGTGAGTACGAAGTCGGCTTGCTCGTCACAGTCCGGGCACTTCGCTTGGAAGGATACGGTTCCCTCGTGGCGTTCGATGGGCTTGCCGTCCTCGGGTGACCCGAGGGAGCCCGTGGCAAGGTGGCGGTCGGGGAACTTGCAGGGGATTTCGTGGGGTGCCCGCCCGCAGTAGTCGCACACGCCGTTTGTCCTCAAGCGATGTCGGCGATCAAGTTCCTGTTGAAGCGTAGATTCGGGCAGTTCGTCAAGATTAATGGGGTACGACATAGTTCTATTCTCACTTTCTATGGAGAGTATAGCGAGTGTCTAGGCTTTGTTCAAGCCTTGCAGCAAGTATTCGTAGTGCGATCGCAGCTTGTAGAGGTACGACGCCATTTCCACAGGCTCTAATTCGGTCCACCCGACCGGCCAGCCCATCAACCACTCCACAAAGAGCGGGTTCAAGCGACGGGAAGGCTTCGAGGATTTCTGACCATCGGGGGTCATCGGGGCCGGCTGCGAAGAGCGGCGGATCACAGTAGCTGTCAATCCCTTGGACTGCTGGCTGCTGCCTTGAAGTCTGTACTTGTCCTCGTTGGAGTTCGGCGTCGGCCAATTCTCCGCATCCTTCGACAGATCGCGACCACCCTTCGTGTGGGCGGGTCCGCTGCCCTTCACATCCCGCGAGTTCGGCGTCGGCCAAGCCCGAGCCTGCCCGATCAGCGAGAGGCGTTCCTTGTCCGGGTTCCCTTGATCCCTCGTGTAGCCCCCGGCGACTGTCCGAGGGGTTTGCCAATGCTGCGTCTGTTCCTGAAGACAAGGACCGCCCGCTCTTCGGGCTGCTCTGTTCGAGTTCGCCCCTCCTGTCATGGCCTTGGGGGTTGTCCATGTTGTTGTTGTTGATGAAAGCGTCCGATCTCCCTCGCGGCGTGGGTGCGACATCTTTTCGCCGTCCGTTGCCTGTGACGTGGGCCACGTTCCGCTTTCGTGCAAGGACGAACACGCGGCGGCGTTGATGAGCGGCTCCAACATCGGACGCTCGAAGAGTAACCCATTCCGCATCCCACCCGATTTCGGAAAGCTCTTGAAGAACCCGTACAATGGCGGCGGGGAGCCCTTTCGATTTGGACGGCACGAGAAAGCCGTAGACGTTCTCGATGAGAGCCCAAGTAGCCTCACATTCAAGAAGCACTCTCTTGAAGTCATCCCATAGATCGCGTTCGTCGTCACTTCCCCGGCGAGAGCCCGCGAGTGAGTGGGGCTGACAAGGGATTCCGCCAATGATTCCATCCACAAGGCCACGCCACGGTCGGCCATCGAAGGTTCGGGCATTCGTCCAAAGAGGCGCGAGATCAAGGGATGCTTCCTGCATCCGCGTTGCAAGGATTTCGCAGCAGGCGATTTCCCTCTCCACGTAGCAGATCGTGCGAGCCCCTGGACTCGCCAGTCGGACTCCGAGATCGAGTCCGCCGACGCCTGAGCAGAATGAGATGATGTTCCCGGTATATAAACCCACACGTTATTTCCCTTGCTTCGCTTCGTACATCGCTTTGAGGGGGCTGTCGGGGCCGGACGGCGTTGACACCAACACTACCCGAGGGTCTTTGAGAAGCACGACTCGTTGCGCGGCGACCTCGGCGGGGATGGGATGAAAATCCCAAGGGTCGTCTACTTCTACAGCCCAAAACGCTTCGTTCCACTTAGTCATGGTTAACCCCTACCCTTTCGCCTCGCCGCGGACTGGTAAACCTTACGCCTCTTGACCGCCGCTTCAAGGTTGGCTATGTGCATCTCGAGATGATGGGCAACTTCGCGGAGCTTGTTGATCTGCGAAGTCATCACGGCACAACGAGCACATGCCACGAAGAACGCGAACAAGATGCACCAGAACTCAATCGTCATCTACGTCACCCTCGTAATCTTCCTGGCATTCTGCACAGATGCCGTACTCGTTAAACCTCGTTGACTCGTCCCACCAACCGCATTCTGTACAGTGTTCGATGCCCGTATCCAGCAAGACATCTTCCATATCCTCTATTTCGGGGACTCCGCACTTCTCGCAAGCCTCCGAGATCGACATACACGTACCTAGAAGGGCGTCCGCAACCTGTTCTTTTTGATCATCTGACCACGTTGTCATCGCGGACCCCTCACTTATGATTCAGCAGCGACCATAGGGCGATCCCCACCGCGTCGCTTACGTGTTTCCAGTCGCCGTCGTTCTTCACGTTGATCCACGGCTCCATACCATCGAGCAAAGGGAACTTAGTAGGCACGCAATAGGGGTCTTTCCCGCCCATCATCTTGTACTCGATCCCCAACTTGTTGAACGTGCGGGCCTGGTTGATCTTCTTCGGTTGCTGGCCCTTCCATTCACGGGGCTTGACCAGTTTGAACTCGGCTGTAGACCATCTCGCCATCATCGAACTCAGGTACGCCCCCGTCACCTGAATCAACGGGATCATGGACTGCGGGCTGATCCGCTGCTTAGCGGTGTACACTAGGTCTTGCGACTCGATCGCTACGTGAGCCGGGTACACGCCCAAATCGAGACGTCCGCTGAGGCAAGCCTGAGCATAGATACCAGCCATCAGCGCCCTCTCGCTCTTGACCACCCACGCTCCGTAGAGACGAGGCTTGCCGTTCATGTCGAACTGAACCGCCGCAATGCCCGTGCATTGCGTGTCAGGATCAACGCCGATATGGATTCCGCTTGACATAAATACTCTCGGCAGGACTCGAACCTGCATCCAACGCCGGCGTTACGGATGGGAGTTAGCCATCACAAGCTCTGCCATTTGAGCTACGAGAGTAAAATCAGAACAGGTTCAGGCTCGTGTCTTAGAAGGCTCGATCTTTGGTGCGGCTATGTAAGAACCTGTCGATCCCTAGTAACCGCTCCTGAAAGCTAACCTCGCTACTTCCCGTTCCGATGTAAAGGAACCGAGCCGTGGAGGGGATTCACACGGCCCGGCGTCCTGGGGTTTACTTGATCTTCTGACAGATCACCGCGACCTTGTTATCCTTCGTGCGACGCAAGGCGAACCGATGGTTCTTCGGCGCCTTGACGCGACCACGAGAGATCGCGTAGGTGATGCAGGCGCCGAGGCGATTGCACAGGGTCGCGGACGACACGCCGGCGTCAGGGGTGACAACCACGGCCTGGCCCGACCCCAATCCCGCGAGCTTGTCGAGCAGCCATCCGTACTTGTCGGCACCGTTGCCGCCCTTCGGGATCAGGTTCAGCGAGTCCGAGGCCACCGTCTCTGCGACCCCCCCGCTGACCCTGCTGACCTTCTTGCTGACCTTCTTGCTGACCTTCTTTGCCATTTCAATTCCTTCCGTCAATGTTTGTCAGGTTCCCAAACCTGAAGTTGTCCGTTCACGTAAACGGGTTCCGCTTTCTTGTTCCATCGCCGCATCAGGGCGGGTTCGCACTTCACTCTTACATTAGGTGTCACGCCCTGCATGGACTCGGCCATGATCCGACACACTTCCTCGACGCGGGCCTGCATCATCGAATCCTCGCGGACCTCGCCGAGAAGCTCGTCGTGTACAAACGCCATAGGTGCGAGGGTGTGTCCATGCTCGTCGGGTAGTAGTATACTCCCAAGGGACGGGTCATAGCAAGCCCTCGACACATTAAATACCGCCAGTTTCGCGCCCTCGCCCGTAGGGGTCTGTAGAGCCTTGCCGTTGGCCACCGCACAGAAATCGGCGTTGGATCGGTACATGCCCATCGGAGACGAGTAGGCGTACTTCTTGCGGGGCTTGCCGCCGTCCGAGGGGTACTCCGCGGCGTGGTGTGGATCAACGCAGTGGTCATTTACCCACTTGTGATACAGGGGCATCTCGGGAAACGTGGTCCGCCACAGATCGCGGAGGAACGAGGCGGTCTCGAAATCCACCTTCACGCCGAACGTGGTCTTGGCATAAGCGATGAACGTCTTCGGCCCCAGCCCGCCCGGATACCCGAGACCCGTGGGCTTGGCCAGCTTGCGGTAGTGTGCCCAAAACTCTTTGATAGGCCCTTCCTGAGACTTGCAGTGGTGGAACGCCGCGAAAACCTCGTCGGGGGTCTGACAACCGTTCTGAGCACATACCTGTTGAAAGCTCTTGTCGGTATGGTAGGCGATCTGAGCCCCGAGGAACTCGTGAGCATCCTGCCCGGCGTTGATGAGTTCTGCCAGCTTCGAGAACCCAAACAGATCGAGGCATGTCTGAGCCAACGTGCAGAGTTCCGCGCCGCCATAGTCAATTGAGAATAGCACGTACCCGGCTCTCGGCACGAAGCACCCACGCACGCGGGGGTCGATGTTCTGGATGTTCAGGGACGGCACGATCTTCGATGCGTAGCTGCTCGTGCGGCCCGTGCTGACCAGCGGGTTGAACGAGGGGTGAACCAGCACGGCGGGGGTGCCATCCTTGCGGTTCATCGCCGGCAGGTACGTCGTGACGAGCTTCTGCAACTTCTCGCGGTGGTCAAGCTGTTCGATCACCGGGTCGAGGGCGGCGTAATCCGTCCGCCACTCGGCATCCACCGAGACGTTGCCCTTGTCGGTCATCTTCAGTTCGACGTTCGGGTCACGCTTCGACCACTCGGTAACGTACTCTTCGAGCATCTTCTTGTTGATGCTTTCCTTCGAGCCCGATTTCATCTTCACAGGACAGTCGCAGTTCTTCTTGTCCGTGCAGCCCGCGACGTGATCCTTAGCGCCGTTCGCGTAGGGCTCAGGGGGCGTGCCGGGACGGAGGATTCCGTGTTTGAGAAGCAGGTCCATCTTCTCGGGCGTGAGTTCCTGATTCAGCATGTCCTCGATCCTGCGACGCTCGTTCTGATCCAGCAGGAACCCGTGAGCGGACTGCAACATCAACGCGAACGATACAGCCGCCTGGAAATCCTGCGTTTCGAGAGGGTCGATGCCGGTGCGTGCGTAGAAATCGTGACGGCGGGTTTCCTGAAGGTGCCACAACTGCTCGACAAAGATCGCGTCGTTCACCGCGTAGGCTCGGGCTTCCTCTGGCCACTGAGCGGACGGGTACGGGGCAAGCTGCTCGAAGTGCATCCGCCACGAATCCTCGTCCTCTTTCGACGCGGAGATGTCGTGGCCAAAGTAGTGTTTCACCAGCGAGCCGAGTTTGTATTCGATGGGTCGCTTCTGACCGCCCGGCATGTGGTAAAACTCAAGGTCGCCGGTATCGGCCAGTAGCAGGAGTTTTTCGCGGATGATCGTATCGTGCCATCGCCCGTTCTCGAAGCCGTCGAAGATGGCCGTGATCCACTTGGGGTTGTGCTTATAGAGAACCGCCAGATCGAAGCCGAGGTTGTGCATAACCAACGTCAAAGACAGGTCGTTGACGAGGTTATCCAGAAGCTCGTCAAGGCCGTGGTCAGCGATAGCGGTCAGGTCGTAAGACCCGCCGCTCGACATCGTGGCGCACACGATCGGGGGAATCAGCCGTGCCTCTTTGATCGGGTACGTTTCCGTGTCGAACCCTACAACCGTCTTGTCGTGTTTGTCGATCATAAACAGACGCCGTGGGGTTTCCCCCACGTGCCTGTGGAGCTACGGAGCATCCGTCACTGTCGCGGGGGCCACTGCATCGGGGGCTGCTGCGGGTTCGCCCACGGCTGTTGGGCGGGCTGGGACGAGGGGGCCTGCTGAGGGGGTTGCTGCATCGGGGGCTGAGCGGCGGGGGCGGGTTGGCCGTGCTGGGCCATGCGTGCCAGGGCGCCATCCGGCCAGAACCGCTGTACGAGGTCGTCGGGCAGGCAGTTCAGCAACTCGGCGGGGGGGACCTCCCGCTGGAACTTGGTCGTCGTGAGCTGCTTGCCTGTTTTAGTCACCTTCGTGCGACCGATGGATTCGACCACCGTGCCGCGGAGGGGTTGGCCGGGGCCGAAGACCTCCATGCAGTCGAGTTCGGTGAGCGAGGTCGGTTCGATCTCCATCGTGCCACCGACGAAGTTCTGAATCTCCCGGAGGAAGATTTCCGGCTGGTCCTTGCCGCAAAAGAACGAAACCTCGTCGCCGACGCGATGGCCGAGGCCGTTGTCGTTGTCGAGAACGGCGATGACCACGAAGTCGGCACAGGCGAAGGGGATCATGTTCCGCTTCTGCCCGACGCGACACGTGTCGATCTTGAGCCAGTAGCGGCCCGGTCGCAGGAAGTCGCGGTTCATCGAGGGACGAGCGTTCTGGATGCCGGTGAACATGCCCGCGAGCGGGTTCATACCACCGGGCTGCTGGACGGGGTTCGGGGCGTATCCGGGCGGCGGGCCTTGCTGCGGAATCTGCGGCGGGTGCCATTGCTGCGGGGGCTGTTGAGGCTGCTGGGGATACCCGCCGTATTGGGGCTGGGGATACCCGCCGTATTGGGGCTGGGTCGGTTGGGGTTGGTAGCCTTGAGGCATCTGGTTCGGGTACTGCGACATTTTCTGTTCCTTGTGTTGGAGCGGTTTCAGGTATTGGATGCTAGGAATGGTTCCAGTATAGCATCTATTATCAACGTGTCAAGTTACCTAAGCCGATTCTTACGGCCCGTCGGATCACGTCCGCGTCCACAAGGGCCGTGTGGAACTTCTCGACGTGTATTCCGGCCCGATGTGCAACCTCGCGGATGTCGGGCAGCTTGCCATTTCCGACTTCCCAAAACAGGATCGACGGGTCGATGACCCTGTGCGAGAACCAGATCAGGTCGGACTCAGGGAGCATCTTCAGAAATGGAAGATCGAACCCCGCCGCGTTCTTGCCCGCGACGTTCACGCTTCGCACGACATCGTTCTCGTCTGTAGGGAAGTGATCCGCGAGGAACGACGCGAGATGGTGCATCAGGTGACGAGGCCGCAGGTACGTGGTGTGGGGTTCGTAGAACAAGGCGGGCTCGGTGTTGATCTTGCCGTCGTAGTAGAACCCGGCCTGCCATTCCTGCTCATCGACCATCGCAACGTCGATGGCGTTGATCTCCTTCCAGAGTTCGGTGTGTATGCCTGCGCAGTACGGCTCACACACGTAATCCTGACCCGTGGCCCCGTCACCGTTAGGCGGCAACAACACGGCGCGGAACACGGGCCGGTTCGCCACGTCTTCGGCGGGGAGGTTTAAATCCTCCACGATCGCCACGACTTCGAGTACGTCGTGAACGAGGGGGTCGAGCCCGGTGGTTTCGATGTCGAGTGAGATGAACTTCATTTTAGTTTTTCCCTTCGGTAAATTGATCTTCGAGGACTCGTCTCAACGAATCCGATAACAGTTTGTTTTGCAGGCCCCGCTCGCGTAGCACCTGGCTCGGGAAGATTCGAGGCAGCGGATCGTACCGTGCAT
>Ga0100403_1000804_pt1 | contig 30619 bp, 39 predicted proteins | sample CryGeymet201501t_FD_83663 | JGI IMG/M metagenome (GOLD analysis project Ga0100403, IMG submission 83663) | Groundwater microbial communities from Crystal Geyser aquifers in Utah, USA - Crystal Geyser metaG 2015-01t | ecosystem: Environmental > Aquatic > Deep subsurface > Groundwater | place... | reverse complement strand
AGATAGAGAGATAGATAGAGAGGGATAGAGATAGAGAGATAGAAGCCCCTATAGAATACCCCCCCCAGGGGCCCTAAAATACCCCTAAAATACCCCCCTATAGACCCCCTATCAAAAGAGGGGGGGACCCCAGGGGGGGTCCCCCGTCCGAGATCAGTGGGGGGTTGCTTGTGCAGGAGAAGGGGCTTGATCCGCACACAAAATTTTTAAGAATTTTATGAAATCAAAATAACAAAATTTTTAAGAATTTTACGAAATCAAAATAACAAAATTTTTAAGAATTTTATGAAATCAAGAACAAAATTTTTAAGAATTTTACGAAATCAAGAACAAAATTATTTTGGAAAATTTCCGGCTTCTTTTTAATACCATTTTTACTCTTAGAAAATACCATATTTTTGTTCTTGTTGTTCTTGTTGTCGTGTGAAAAACGACGGCTTTTCCTAGTCGCTCCAGAAGAACAAGAAGAGGAAATAGAGAGATAGAGAGAGATAGAGAGGGAGAGGTGGGGAGAGAGATAGAGAGAGAGAAAAGATTCGTGAACTTTTTCAAGACATTGGTTCATTTACAAACAAGTCTAATATAGACCTTTTAATGAAATTCCTTAAAAAATGACTATTTTTGGAAAAAAGACAAAGAAAAAACAACAATGATAGAGTTTATGCTGTTATTTATATTTTTATTGTGTTGCGTTGCTTTTTATATGCAATAATCTATCTTATTAGACAAAAACAAAAAAAAGATGACTGTTTTTGGAGCCTGGAGCCTGAAACCTTCTGGAGTATGAGAGAGGAGACTTCTTCTTCTCTTCTTCTTTTTTTCCTCCACCTCTATCTCTATCTCTATCTCACTATCCTTCTCTACTTTTTTTTCTTCTACTTCTTCTTCTTTTTCTGTCTCTTTTTTTAAGATATGGAAAAAGAATGACTGGAAATAGTATTGTCATTGTTATTGCTGTCATAGATGAATTATATTAAAAAACTGAAGTATCTTTCTTATTTTTTTAAAAGCCCAAATTATCTAAATCAAAAAAAAACCACCAATTGTAAAACTTTTTAGAAAAACCTATGGTGTATACAAAACGAAGATTTTTTGTGTTGTTGTCGTTGTCGTTGTCGTTCTTGTTACCGTCGTTGTTATCCCAGGAAGCGGTAGTAGTAGTGGTGGTGGTGGTTTTCAGCAGGTTGCCCTTTTTACGGCCCGTGAGCCCATATACAACGGACACAAATATTATATGTGGACCATATGAGGTTGGAAACTATTGAAACCCTACAGGGCTTATAGTAAATGTTCTAACTCCTCTTCCTCTTCCTCTTCTTCTTCTTCTCTCTTTTTCCTACAGCGACTCCAAAAACACAGAGATTTTTTGCTATTGCTGGAGGAGTGCTTTTTTTCTATAGTAAATTTAGAAGAGATGCTAGGCAAAAAAAGACGTATCTTTTTAAGAAGCTATATTTAAGAAGATATAATTGTAACTAGAAAATCTATTTCTAATCAAAACCACAAAAAATTCATTTGCGTAATGTTCTAAAACTGAAGAAGAAGAAATTAATTCCTAGAAACATTGAAATTCTATATAGAATGTTTTATGAAAAAAGTATCTAATTTTTTCTAACAGTATAAGAGAGAAAATGAATTTCCCCCCGAAAGAAAGAAAAACAAACTTATCCAAAACTGGGAAAGAGTGGAAAAATCTATATATTTTTTATGTTATAATTCGGAATCTGATAATTCAATATTATAAAAGATTAGTTAAAACTAACGAAGTAACTGAATACCAAATTATAAGAAGTGAATTAAAGAATTTTTTCTTCTAAATAATTCATAAGACAATTCGAGTTTAAATTATTAATAAATTATTGTACAACAAAATTAATAAAATGAAAAACAATTATGAATTCAAATAACGACAAAAGTCAAATCCTGGGGAAGTCTAGCAAGATCTCTGAAGAGACTATTGAAGAGACAGTCAACAGAAATAAATTTATACCTACAAAAATTTTATGTGGTTCTTTATTAAAAACAAAACGAAAAATTGATTATCTTATGGATTTGTCTGATATATCTGCTTATAATTTAGAAGAAGGAACATTAGTTGTAACTTTATATGATCTAACTAACGTAGAAAATTCTAAAGAACGAAGTTTAATTTTGCTAATTGGAGAAAAACGATACATGTATATCACTGAAGATTATGAAGGAGATTTTACTGTCCTTAAAAAGGGAACTACAGAAATGGTGTTTCATGATAAAGTGGAATTTGAAAAAGAAAATTTAGTATTATAATGAAGCAAAATTAAATAGAAAAAAAAGAATCATTTTTGAAAGACTTTGTTGGATGAAGGAAAAAGTTGAATAACCCAAATATTTTATATGGACATGAAGGTAAGTTGTTACAAATAGTTAATAACAGCGAAATAATACAAAGAAATTCAACTCCCGCTATTTTTGTTAAGTGTGGAGATATTGTTATGTTTTTGGAAGCTAGCCCTTTAGAAACACAGTCCGAAAATCTATACATACGCATTATTCACAACGAACAAATTGTTGATTTAGCAATTCCTCCAAGCAACTGGATGTATTATTTTATTCCATGGCCGCATGGAGGATTTATTTCTTCTTCTTCTTCTTCTTCTTCTTCTTCTGGTGGTGATGATGATGATGTTGTTGATGAATAAAAGCAAACAAAAGCGAATATACAAATGAATTTAATTTTCTATAATATCTATAGAAGTTAGTTATGATTTTAACAACAAAAACAAATCCCAGACCACGACTCTTCTTTTTGGGCAATTTAATTCTTTTGCAATTTAAAAAAAATGGAAATCTTTCAAACGGAAACCATAATTTTCTATCATTCCCTCCAGCCCCCAAAGTAATGCCTTCGGTTATTACAAAACATGTGGATTCTTTTGCTACTTCAAATCTTTATTATAAGATAACTTCTGATAGTTCAACAAGCATACCACAAACATATTACAAAACTTCGACAGCTACATCAAATAGTGGTACTGCTTTGTACTTCAATACATATATATTAACTGATTTAGGAAGTATTATTGGATATAGAACTCCCGAAGACGGTATCTGCTCTATCCAGACTTCAATAAATGAATACGAATTTGAAGAAAATACCTTAGTAACAAAAGGAAAAAATAAATTTGTTAGTGGAATTATAGTGGACAAAAGAGAGATGTCTATATTATCAGATTACCAAATGAATTTTTTGGAAGCTGGTTGCCACAATCAAACAACCTTAGCTCACCCAGAAGTTAGTGTATTTTATAAAATTTTATTATCTAATAGCAAAATTTTATGGGTTTCGGAAAAAGAAATTTCCACGTACCAAAAAGAAAAAGAAGAAGAATGAAATTATGTTTGAACGAACAAAAAGAATGACTACGGGCATTGAAAGAGTTTTCCGACCAACCTTTGATGGTTTATATAGAGAAATTCTTTTACATTGGATACATTTTATTGATGAAGAAGACAAAATTGTTTCTTCAAAACTCGATAAGTCGGTGGAGGGAAGATTATATAAAATAGCTACTGGAAATGAGCGTTCTCAGTATGGAGAAGTAGAATATAAGTTTCCAAATGAAGAAAATCCAGTGAGACTAGTAGCTCTTGGCTTAGACAGAAATGATCAAAGATATGGAAGATTTTAAAGAGATTGACAGTTATCTTGACAAATTAGGTATTGAAGAGACAAAAAGTACTGGGATATCTGAATATTCAAATGATAATTTCCCCTCCTTGGAGGCACCAAAAAATAAAATAAGTAAAACTGTTAGGAAAAAAGCAATTTATGGGGTTGGAGCTTTGATAAAAGCAATAACAGACTTTCCTCTTTGTTTTGTAACACAAAAAAATGGATTACTTAATACCAAAAACGAAAAAGAATTTAATGAAAATATCTTGTCGTTTTTAGATAGTGGAACTTTATTAACTGTACTTGAAGAGGGTATAGTTACAGTACATGAAAAAGCTACTAAAGACAAAGTAAACTTTAGATTTATAAAAGCATTAACTACGTTTGACAGAGAAACATATATGCTTGAGTCAAGCAGAGTTATTTATAAAGAAGAACCAATTATATTATTTGTGTTGTTTGATTTGGTGGAAAAACAATTTTGTAAAGACAACTTTTTTGAAGAAATTATACCATCAAAATATATCAAGAGTTCAAAATTTGTTGAAGTTGATTATTCAGATATTTTAATACTTGATTAAGTCTCTTACCTAGATAATTTAGATGGAAAGAATATTTCTTTTAGGGAAATATTCTTTTTCTTTTTAACGCTTTCAGTAGTCAAGCCCAGGGCATCTAATAATTTTTTTGAGTCTATAGTATTGTTCTTCTTGTTTTTGTCAGAGAGTCGTTTAGTGAGTTCTTTTTCAATGACATTTAGATTTTCTCCCCACATGTTTGACAAACCCATTTTTTTGAATCTTTTTATCATATTTAAAGACATTTGTGCATCCATATTAGCGTTCTTTTTAGCAAAATTTGACAGTTTTTGTTGAATCATTTTTTCAACTCCATCTTTACCGCCAGTAGCTACTACAACAGCTAAATCAGTCCAAAAAGATTCATTTAAAATTTTCTTTAATGAATGTTTTTTTGTCATATACACCTCATACGTTTTGTTGGTATAATTAGATAGTGAAAACATTAAAGGCATTTAAATAACAATGGCAAGAAACGAAAGCTTTTTTAAGAGATTAACACGCCTGTTCCGCTCCGGACCTTCAATTCAAAGAAGAGTCAAAGGGCAGAACGTAGGTTCATACTATGATACCAAGCTTATTCAGGGAAATTATGGTTATAGAGCACCCGCACCATTTGGTTTTGGAAGAGAAAACTCTCCTTTCTCAGTGCTTGGTTCCTATGGAATTTTGGACAGAGTGGCAAGATATGCAGAGTTCTGTTTTGACGCTGATACCTTGGTATATACTACCAAAGGTGCATTTACGATAAAAGATTTATCGAAAAAATACGCAGACGGGGAACGTTTTCAGGTCTATTCTTATGACCACAAAAACAAAGAAATTACAATTGCTGATGCACATCACCCGAGAATTACAAAAGAGGGCAAACCACAAAACCTTGTTAAGGTTAATTTTGACGACGGCGGATTTGTCACTACAACTTTGGATCACAAGTTTTTGTTAAGAAACGGAACATACATTGAAGCAAAAAATTTAAAGACCAAAGATGCGCTAATGCCGTTTCACATAAAAGATATAACCGATAGTGGTTACAAGCACGTTTATACAATTAATAAAAAATATAAAAAGTACGGCTGGACACCAGAGCACGTACTTGTTGCGGAAAATATTATCGGTAGAAAGTTAGAACCTGGTGAAGTGGTTCACCATAAAGATTTTAACCCGTCAAACAATTTACCAGAAAACTTACAGGTGATGAACGAAGTTGAACACAGAAATTATCATTCATTAATAAATAATAGAAAAAAGTTCGGTAAACCAAATAACAAACACTCAAAATGGATGAGGAATAATAATCCAAGCAAAAGAAATGATATAACTTTTGATCTTGTATTTGACACAGCCAACAAATTAGATTTTTCAATGACAAAAACTATGAAAGTTTTGTCTTGTGATCAAAATATTCTTAAGCGCAGGTTACGTGAGGTTGGGTTTGAAAACTGGGTGGATTTTAGAGACAACAAAGGAATTTTAAATAAAATAAAAAACGCTTCAATGATTTTACAAGAGATGAAATCTCCTGAAATCCAAGAAATTCTTGATGTGTGTGCTGAGCATAAGTGTAAAACTATTCATGAAGTAACTTCTATTTTGGGGTGTACTGAAAATGCTGTTCGTCGAAGGTTGCAATCCAGCGGATATGGAACTTGGTCTGCTTTTAAAGAAGAAAAAATAAATACTGGTACTGCCTTTGATCCAGGAATGAATTCAAAAGAAAGTTCGTTTGACAATTCGATTTCATACCAAAATATATGTTCAATTTATGAAGATGGAATGACAGCAAAAACAATTGCTGGGCTTCTTAATACAACCATCAATAAAGTTAAAACAAGAATTGAACGGGAGGGATTTGAAAGTTTTGGTACTTGGCGACAATCTTATAAAAATCACAAAGTTGCCTCAATAGAATTTTTGGAAGAACAAAAAAAGGTATACAACCTTACCGTTGATGGACACCACAATGTTGCTGTTGGGTCTTTACTGGAAACGCCCATTTTATCAAAAGATGGAAAAAGCACCAGCAGAAAATACAGCATGGCCATTGTTCGCCAGAGCGAAATGGAATATTCTTTGCACCCAGATACGAAAATTGCTGTTCCAGGCGGATATAAAACTATCAAAGAATTGGCTGATGAGTGCGCCAACAACCCGGAACACACATTTGTAGTTTATTCATATGACCACAATGAAAAACGAATTGTTCCTGCTCTCGGTAGGATGGCAAGAAATACTTGTCATGATGAAGCGTATGAAATAACCTTTGATAACGGGACAAACATTATCGGGTCTTTTAACCATAGGCTTATGAAACGAGATGGAACTTATTGTGAAATCAAAGAGTTAAATCCCGGAGACGCAATGATGCCATTCTACCGACGTTCTGTTTCGACAGACGATACTGGGGTTCAGCATAATCACTACCAAACCAGCATATACACAATAGATAGAAAAGAAAACAAATATGGATGGGCTGCGGAACATAAAATGCTGGCTGAATATATTTTAGGTCGGAAGTTGGCAAGTGACGAGGTTGTTCGCCACAAGAATTTCTTGGTCCACGATAACAGAATTGAAAATCTTGAAGTGGTGACAAAAACGAAAGAACATCAAAGACTTCACGTTGAAAATCTAAATGGACACAAACGGGATAAAGAAAAAAATTCGGAAGAACGTAAGGATATTAGATTTTGGACCATCCTTGATGTTTGTGAAAAATACGGGTTTAATCTCAAAAAGGTTTGCCGTCATTTCGACACGGACCCAAATACAATAAAAAGAAAATTGCGTAGCCATGGGTTTGAAAATTTTACAACTTTCGCTAAAGCATATTGCCCAGGATACTCCCCAAATGGGTCAAAGAGAAGAGAAGAAAGAGAAATTATATCAATTCAAGATGTATATTCTAACTACACTATAAATGATAATTTATCAGCGTTGGCTAAAAAATTAAATAAATCATCATCTACCATATTGCGTTTTATACAAAAAAACGGTTACGTAAATTTTAGTGATTTTAAGTCGTCATATCAAAATCTAAAAGTTGTTTCAGTAAAATCTGTTGGTAAAATGGATCTATATGACCTTACAGTTGACGGGTATAAGAACTTTGCTACAGACAGTGTTATCTCACACAACACACCCGAGATAGCTACTGCGGTTGATATTTACGCTGACGAAACCGCTGGTGGAGATCAACATGGTCATTCTCTTCATATTTACAGTGACAACATCCAAATCAAAAGAGCTTTAGAAGAGCTTTTTTATGATGTCCTAAATGTTGAATTCAATTTACGTTCTTGGACCCGAAATCTTGTTAAATATGGGGACTTTTTCTTATACAATGAAGTACTTCCAGACGTTGGTGTAATAAATGCACAACCAATTCCAGTGAATGAATTGGAACGAGAAGAAGGTTATGATGAGGAAGACCCTTATGCTGTTAGATTCAAATGGCTTACTCGTGGAAATATTTATTTAGAAAACTGGCAAGTTACTCACATGAGAATTTTGGGTAATGATTTGTTCTTGCCATATGGAACCGCTATATTAGAGCCTGCTCGAAGAATATGGCGGCAGTTGTGTCATGAAAAAGGCACTAGAGTATGGACAAGTAATGGTTGGAAAAAAATAGAAGACATCAAAGAAGGAGACTTAGTTTTCTCTTATGACTTCGATAAAAACGAAACAATTCAAACCAAAGTTCAGGGTGTCTATCCAATGGGAACACAAGATATCTTGACAGTTAAAACCATGCATCGAAAAATCAACGTAACTCCAAACCACGGGTTGTTGGTTAGAGAAAAAAATGGGAACATTGGATATAAGATGGCCAAGAATCTCATTGTTGGAAGTGATGAATTGGTTTTGCCAACAATTAATGATATTCATTCTTTGAAAGAAAAATATCCAGGTGTTGGTTTTAATGATATCGCTGCTGATTGTTTTTCAATTAAACTTACTAATCCTTTTTCTTCGGAAAGCTTGACAAAAGAATTGAAGGCATACCGCAATAAAACAAACGACAGAGGATTTTATAGGTTTTTCAAAGCCAGAAAAAAGATTTCTTTTGCGAAATATAAAGAATTGTGTGAGCACGTTCCAGGGTTGGTCGAACAAGAAATACAAATTTTTAATCGTAAAACATGCAACCAATCAGGATTGTTCACAACAAAGAATTCTGTTTTTACGACATCACGAGATTTTTGTGAATTTTTTGGTTTTATGCTTGGCAATGGGTGGGTGAGGAATTCTTCCTTTGGGTTTACTCTTGGAATAGACGAACAACAAAACAACTACTATAGAAATCTTGCGAAATCTTTGTTTGGCCCGATTGGGTTAAGTGAAACTTATACGCCTCCCAAAATTGGGTGCAGATGCGGACGGGTAAAATATGGAAGCAAGCAAATTGCTTCCATTCTTAGAAGTCTTGGTTTTATAAGTGGACTTTCAAAAAAACGTATTCCATCTTGGGCATTTAATCTTCCGTTTGAAGGACGTTGCGCTGTAGTCAAAGGATTGATGGATGCTGACGGTTCTTTGACCGACAATCGGATTACTCTGACCAACGAAAATCTGATTAAAGACCTTAAAACTCTTGCTGAAATGTCAGGTGTTCAAACTTCTGCAAAAATTGAAAACATTTCAAGGCCCAACCGAAAGCCATCTTTTAGGATTACTTGCAATGTTAATAACATCAACAGAGAGCAAGTTTTCGAAAAGGTCCAAAAAATCACCAAAAAAAGCAATAAAACAGAAACGTTTGACCTGCAAGTTGCTCACGAAACTCATAATTTTGTTGCTGAAGGTATCGTATCACATAACACTATGATGGAAGACGCAATGCTTGTGTATCGAGTGGTGCGTTCTCCAGAACGTCGAGTTTTCTATATAGATATTGGAAATATCGCACCGAATGACGTTCCAGCATATATGGAAGCCGCAAAGGGTACCTTGCGTTCTCATAGTGTTATTGACAGAACTACAGGACGTCAGGACTTACGTTATAACCCTTTGGCCGTTGATGAGGATTATTATATTCCTGTTCGTGGTGGGCAATCTGGAACAAAAATTGACACTTTAGCAGGTGGAACACATGTCACAGCAACTGAAGATGTTGCATACATTCAAAGTAAATTGTTTGCTGCGCTCAAAGTTCCAAAGCCATATCTAAACTATGATGAAAATCTATCTTCAAAAGCCACACTTGCCCAAGAAGATATCCGTTTTTCACGAACGATTGGAAACATTCAAAAAATTATAATTTCAGAACTTACAAAACTTGCTATGATTCATTTGTTCGCAAAAGGATTTGATGGAGAAGATTTAATTGATTTTGAAATTAAACTCAGCAACCCTTCAACTGTAGCTATCCAACAAAAATTAGAATTATGGTCTACAAAAATGGATATTGCTGGAACTGCAAAAGAAACTGGTCTTGTAGATGCAAGGTGGATTCAAAAAAATATTCTTGATCTTACAGAAGATGATATTGCAGGTGTTACGACAGGACTTTATAAAGATAAAGTTACTGAGGTACAACTTGATAAAGTTGCGTTTGAAGAAGAGGAAGAGTCGCAAACAACAACTGACCCATTTAGTTCAACAAACTATAAGATGCCTGGAGAAGATATTCCAAAGGGACCGCCGGGAAGTGACCAAAGCAAAAAACAAACTGGCGGAACAGATATTGTTATTCCCCCAGGTGGAAAGAAGAAAGCTCCATTCAAGGTGGATTATAGTCAAGGTACATCACCAATAAAGGCATCTCCATTCCTAACAAGAAATAAGAAAAACAGAAGCAGAAGAGTTGGTTCGCTTAGCGGGAGAGCTAATACATCAACTCCAGATTTTGCTGCGATGTTACATCCCGGAAAAAATAGATCTTTGAGTGATATTTATGATAAAGATTTTCTACAAAAACCAACAAAACGTGAGGGTCTTGAATTTGATGCCGATGGTGAAATTATAACTCTTGGAGAAAAGAAAGTCTTTCAGCCAGAAGTACCCATGACCAAAGAAATGTTGTCAATATTTTCAAATCTAACAGAACATTTACAAAGAAGTGATTTTTCAAATAAAATTAAAAATGAAGAAATTTTGTCTGAGGAATTTTTAGTAGACGAGGATGAAGTATTGATTAATGAAGTTGTAGATTTTCCAAGTTTTGAAAATAAAAAAGAAGCAAAGACACTAAAAGAAACTTTACAAAATGATGATAAAAACAATAAAGAAGATTCTATTGAGCTTGAGTTAGAATAATATACTAAAAAGTACTACAAAGACTCTACTTATAAAAAGAAAAGTAACCCTAATGGTAAATGATAATATGTTAAAGCATCGGCATAATAAAAAAAGGAACATTGGATTATTAAATAATTTCTTTGCTAGATATATGGCGTCTGCTGCTGTTGAATTCAAATTTGAGGAATATGAGCAAGCAAATACTCTGTGGAAAAAATATTTTCACAAAGGAACCGAGCTTTCAAAAGAATTATCTTTATTTGAATCAGTTATAAATGCAAAATTGAAAGACAGAAATATTGCATTCCAGATGTTGAATGAAGTTAAAAAAATATCTGAAACACAAAATCAAGAAAAACTTGACCAAGAAAAAACTGCGCTACTTCATGAAATTAATAGCAAACTAGGTGGACAAGATTTCTTCTCAAAAGAGGTTCAAAATTATAGAACGAATGCAAGTATTCAAATTCTATTGAACGCCTGGAGAACGCACACCTCTACACAAAGCTTTTCTCAACTTTCGCATTTACAAGAAAAAGTAATTGATTATATGGTTGAGAGCAGAGAAGAGTTGCCTCCAATTGATGATTCTATTTTTAATAAAACGCAAGATGACGTAGATCAACTAACTATAAATGTTTTTTGTGAAAAAGTAGATGAACGCTATAGTAAAAAACTGAATGGCAAACAAAAAGAAATTTTAGGTTTGTATGTATTTTCAAATAAAAGCGAATTCTCGAACAAAAAACTAACAGAAGAACTTTCTTTGCTTAGAAGAAATGTTGAGAAAAACATTGTTAGAGAATTATCTGATGGGGGGAATAATTCTTCTGTCAAGACTAAATTACATGAAGTTAAATCACATTTGGATGATCCAAAGTATGATGTCGTAAATATTTCGAATGAAACTATTGGTTTTTATTTAGCAATAGCTGGCTTAGAGCACGAATTTACTTCGTGACAGAAATAAATTATATTTTTAACTTACTATTTAGTTTTAGGAAATAAAACAATGAAACTACTTCAAGAGTTAACAACATTCAATTATGACCGTGAACAGATTAAGGAATCCGTTGAAAAAAATGATGGAAAATTAATAGTTCGTGGAGTAATTCAAAGATCTGATTCTTTAAATGCGAACGGAAGACGATACCCCCGTAATATTCTAAAACGAGAAATCAATAATTATTTGAAGCTAGTTGAAGAACGTAGAGCAACTGGTGAATTGGACCATGCGGATGATCCGGTCGTCAACCTCAAAAATGTTAGTCATGTTATCACAAATCTTTGGATGGATGATGAAGGTGTCGTGTCGGCGGATGTGGAAGTTTTAGAAAAACTTCCTATGGGAAAGATTCTTTACGGTTTATTTGAAGCCGGAATCAAAGTAGGAATTTCAAGTAGAGCTTTGGGGTCAGTTGATCATACTAATGACGGTGATATCGTTCAAGATGATTTACATTTTATTTGTTGGGATTTCGTTTCTGAACCATCAACAAGTGAAGCATGGATGTCCAGACTAACCGAAGGAAAAGAATACGACTCTTCAATTCTTGATAAAGTTTTCACACGAGAAGACCGTATAAACAGGGCATTGAATGATGTTCTTGGATATGATAAAATCAGGAATAAATAGATTTTTATTATTAGAAAATTCAAATGTTATTAGATAACAAAAAGTTTAAAACATAAACAGGGTTTACAAATTTTAAAATCCATTATAGTATTCTTTTATAGTAACTTAAATTCGTACCAGCGGAAATCCAACCTGTTTTTCCGCTTGCGAAGAGCACTTTGAGAAATTGTTCAACACCATTTTTAGTAACCTTGAGATTTGTTTCTGTTTCTAAAATCATAAAAATCTCACCTTGCTTACTATAATAGATTGGACATTCTAAAATTTTGGTCCAAAAATCTCGCCAGAAGGTTACTTCGACTTCGCTGTTGTGATTATATACTATCGACAACTTCCACCCATTTCTAGATGCTGTTTTGGATAGTCTTTTTGTGGGGAAAATTAAAAAACAAAGTCTAGGTTCTTGATATAGTTTTCCTACCTCAAAATATTCCATCTTATGGAGATAACAAAAAAGTATTTGTTATAAACTGATTATGTAATTTGTGAATGTGGTATACAACAAAGATACTTTTCATACACTGGAGAAATGACTAAAAACGTAACCAGTGAAAATTTTATTAATGAAGTAGTTGATTCAAACTTACCAGTATTTGTAGATTTTAGTGCAGCATGGTGTGGTCCTTGCAGAGCTATTAGCCCAATAATTGATAGGTTATCTGATGAGTTTGCTGACCAAATAAAGGTAGTGAAACTTGACATAGATGAGGAGCCTATATTAGCTTATGAATATCAAATAAGGGCTGTACCAACATTTCTTTTCTTTGAAAATGGAAAAGAACTTTATAGACTCGTCGGAGGCGGCTTATCCGAATCTCAATTTAGAGATAAGTTACTTAGTGTATTTAAAATGGACAGCAAATAAAGACTATTTGTCTTTTCTCTTTGGAGAAAGAATGGACAAAATCTCTCGTGCGTAAGCCCTGAGAGCCCCTGGCAGACCTTTAGAAAAATTTCCGATGTCCTCATCCGCAATATTTTTTCGTAGCTCTGTAGCGGAGACAAGCAAAAGATTTTTAGGAGAATGGAAGTATATTTGACCATTTCCAATTAATTTTGGAAATCTTTTTTTAAGTTTTGTTATTGGAAAATATTTTTCGAGATCGTTTGGTCTTCCAAAAATTGCATATATATTTTTGTCATCTAGCTTGTCTTCCGCTTCGTCTAAGACAGTCCAAATAGCTACTAAAGGATTTGAGACATAGTGTACAGAAACTTCCGAAGGAAGAATTTTTTCTATGTATTTTTTCCATACAATTTCCATTTGATTTTCCCAAGCAATTGGGAGTTCTCCGCTTCTTGTTCTATCACTTGTTGAAACAAACAATTTCACTTCATTTGACATTGTTAGAGCTTCTTTTATAAGAGAATAATGTCCAATGGTAAATGGTTTAAATCCACCCCCAACAAGAGAAACGATATTTGTTGTATTTTTTTTGCTCATACTAAAATCCGTAAAGTATTTTTGTATTTTCTGTAAGCCCGTAATCCATAATTACAACTCTATTGTCTGTGGTTTTACCCCAATGTTCTAGTCTTTCTATGTCTCCTGAAATTAATCCCATTTCCATTGCAGAAAAAATTGCTTTGTAAAAGTCAGTTTGAATTACCTCATTTAAAAATTCGTATAATTCTTCTTCGGAACCAAATTTTCTTTTTGCAACATCTTCAATTGCATCTTTAAAAAAACTAAAAAAATCTTTAAAATATCTTTCCGAAAGTTCTTTTAAAGAATCTTTCAAATTCGGGCTAATACTTTTTGTATAAATAATATTTTCAAATACTTTAATCGGAACTTGCGCAACTTTTTCAAATTCTGTTAGTTTAACTTCTCTAACTGCTTCTGCGATTAACCAAGTAAAATCATTACTGTAATCAAAAATTTTTGTTGTTATTGGTTTTATTTTTGGATTGGTAAAGATATCAACTTCTTCTTGATTTTGGGCTATTCCTTTTTTATAGGAAGCTTCAAGTCTTGATTCGATTGCGCTTTTGTCTTCTGCGGTTATTAAATCGCCCTTTTTTTCTAAATAGTTAATTAACGTAAAGCTACCAGCAAGTTTGATTACTTTCCCTTTTCCGATTCCAAAAACAACCCGTGAGGACCCCTGGCCTATTTCGGGAAGAAGATTTTTTAAATATTTATATCTATCTACAGAGTTTGTTATAGAAGAAAACTTTTTTAAATTGAACCCCCTGAAACTTTCCATAATTGATTCAAGTTCTTGGTTTACTAATAGTTGAAAATATTTTTTTGTTATTGTCATTAAATTTGATATAAATAATTAGTACTATGTTAGAGAAAAAAGTAAAAGATATAATAGATTATGCCGCCGAATATATTGAAGACACAACAAGCGATTGGTTTCGAGTTAAAAAAGAAATTGTTAATTTACTCCCTCCAGTGAATAGGAGCTTATTTTCACGACGACACTATAGTACTAAAAAACAAATGATTAATGAATTTGAAAGAGAAGTAATGGAGTATTGGTATAAAAAAACCGGGGTCAGGCTCGTGATTGATAAAAATAAATTACATGACATAAATTGGATACAGAAACCTAAAGGGTGGGCACTTAAAAAAATAAACGAACAACGGAAAAAAAACAGTAAAAAAAATCTTGTTGGTCAATAACATAGATGAATACTTATCAACACAAGAATTTAGAAATGCACAAAAACAATATTCCATTACAACAACTAATTGAATCCATAGTAAAAGAAATTCTTCTTGAACAACAAGAAGATATTGTTTTGAATGACCCGTTAGTTAAAATTTTCATTCAGCCATTTACAGATGTTATCAAAACGGCGAATGCGGAAATCAAAAAAAATCTGATTAATATCAGGGGGAACACAAAAAGTTTTATAAAACAAGCTGCTATATTAGCAATTCCATTTTTATCTATTGAGATGATTAGCGATACACATAAAGCTGCGCAACAAGAAATAGAAAAACGATTAGGAAAAATTGACAAAGAATACGCTGAAATTTATCGAAGGAACTGGGAAACGCTCAGAAGTAGAGATATTTGGGGTATTGGATTTATGCTTAATCCAGCACAAGGTGTAGCTGCAAAGTTTGCTATGAAAGCCCCAAGAGCAACGCTGAATATGTTAAAAACTCTTACCGCAGGTTCTCTGAGTGAAAAAAATAGTGAGAGATTACAAAAGGCAATAGATTTTGCAGGGAAATTTGCCTATCATGCTTCGCCAAACTATGGAAGTAATGTTTCGCATGGAGGGGGTGGTTATGGAAGTGGTGGATTTGACATGGGATATTTCGACGGAGACCAATCTGATTTAGGAGGAGAGGGGGTTGTATATAAATCACCAAAACTTATTGAACAACAACAACAAACTAATCAACCTGCGCAAATAAACAAACAAGATGGAAACAAAAAAATTGTAGCGTTTATTGAGGCGTTTGCAAAACAACCTGATGTGCAAAATGCAATTCAAAATTCTACAATTGCCAAAGAACTTCGTGCAGGCGCAATGGAAGCAATATTAAATACCGCCAACCCAGTTTTAAAGTCAACCACATATGAACAATTGATGCAGTCGCTTGGCTCAAGTGCAAAAAAATATGAAAATGAGATTGAACAAATTTTACCGAAAGATCTCACCCCAGAAGAACAAACACAATTTAAACAACAGTTAATGCCAGAAATCAAAAAAGCATATAAACAAGTACTTGTTACTCAATTATCAAAACAAAAATCTGGTGACAAAATAGCTGATAATAATTTATTACAAATTATTAATCAAATTAATAAAGCTTAGGTTATACACAAGTCTCGCATTTTGGTATTCTCCTTGTAACGGAGAAATAAAATGAACGGACCAGACCAGCAACCAGATGAACTCGGAGCCCTAAAGGAAGTCGTTGATGAATTTGTACGACGTCTTAAGGTAATTGAATCTGAGCAAGAGCTTTTGAAAGAGAGTAAAAAAGATTTAGTAGATGAATTTAAAGAGAAGCTCGATATGAGTACTTTAAATCAAGCATTGCGTTCTGTTAAAATTAGGACCAAAGTTAAACATAAAGATACTTTTGATGCCTTTGTTGATATCCTAGAAAAAGATGCGTGAAATGAACACTAAACAAAAAAAATGTTATGTAGCTATTTGGTACATTAATATTGACAGTGTGCTGACCAAAGATACAATCAATTATACGAATGAAGCTAAGCAGACAATGACCGGGGATGGATATGCTGGGTCCTTTTGTAGAGCTTGAAGAAAAACTTAACTCAAATGTAGGTGAGTAGTTTGCACCCAGGAAAAATATCCTATAGGATTTGTAATAAAAGAATTATAACCAAAAATGGAAATTAATAAATGAAAAAGTATAAAATACCAGTAATCTTATATGAAAGCGAGGAGCAAGTAATTCCATATGTTGAGGTAGAAGTAGGAGAAGAAATGGCTCCTACGATATTCATTCAAGAATATAAACACACCGATACATTCGAACCAGATGAAAATGGCGACGAACAAGCAGTAATTGATATTACAATGCACATGTTTGTTGACATGGAAACGCTTTCCAAAAAATTAGGTGAAGACCTATACGACCAAGTTCGTGTTGCTTTTGGTTTACAACCAGTTAAAAAGGCACGAAGCGAGGGACAAAAAATACTTGATAAAGTATATAAAAATGCTAATTCTAATTTAGAACAAGCACTAACTAAAAAGAAAAACGTCAAAGAAGATTTAGCTAAAAAACTAAACGAAAAACTCACTGACAAATTCTATAAAAGCGAAGAAAAAAAATAGTTTTGCCCAATAAATTGTTGGGAAAAAGGGAAAAAAATGAAATTACATGCAAGCGTTGTTGAACAATTACTATACCTAATGCAAACATATGGTGGATTCGAGAATGAGAAAAAATTACGAGTCCACTTAGAGGGTATGGATTTAACTGTTTATGAAAGAAAAACAGGAAATCAAGATATGGTTTTGGTTTCTACAGAAGACTACGTTAAAAATCTCTCTAATAAAAGCTGAATAAATGACCGATAGTAATAAAAAAAATCAGGTCGAATTGCAGATAGGTCAAATCGTCTATATATTATCAGACAAAGCTGAAGCAATTGTTCCGGCAATTGTAGTAGAAGAACTTGTTCATAAGAAATTAGATGGTAACTCTGTATCTTGGAAGGTAGCTGTTGGTCCTCCAGAAAAAAAGAAAATTGTTTCTTCAGACGAAATTAGTGGCGAAGTGTATTCTTCGTTAGAAGAGATACAAGTTGTTATGTCGAAGCGTTTAGAAAAATTCGTTTTTGACTTATTGGAGAAGGCAACTAAGCGCACAGAAACATGGTATGGGAAACAAATTGTTAAAAACCCAAACTTGTCTAAAGGGGAACCAGGAAAAATAGATCCATCTGCTTTACTAGATATAATTGACGGAAGAGAAAAGGGAGAACAATATAAACAGTTTCCCGGAGAAGAAGTAAATGCTAGTAAACCAGCAAAATCTTTACGTGTTCGGGCTTCTGTGAACAACGGGCCACTTAAAATAAATAATAGTTCTGACCCTAGAAGTGAATTACGAAATAAAATACTTGAAATGGCACAAGTTTCTGAAGACCCATCCTATGATGACCCGTCCTACGATCCAAGCCAAGAATTTCTAGTTACAGAAGACGGTAGAAGAATTCCAGTAAAATACAACGTGAATGAGTAAAAATAAATGAGCAGCAATATTCCACAGAATGAAATTTTTCCTCCTAGCCAAACGGTTATTTTCAAAAATGTAGCACACCTAGAATTGCTAGCAGGAGCAAAAATACTTGCTGATGCTGTTTCGAGCACAATGGGTCCTAGCGGACACAGTGTAATAATAGACAATTTATTTGGTGCTCCAAATATTACAAAAGATGGTGTTACAGTTGCTAGAGCGATTAATTTAAAAAATCGGGTTCATTCCATGGGGGCTGAGCTTTTGAAAGAAGTTGCGGCCAAGACAAATGAGCTTGCTGGCGACGGCACAACAACTGCTACTGTTTTAGCTTATGCCCTTTTGCAAGAGGGAGTAAAACAAATTGCTACTGGCAGAAGTGCAATTTTTTTAAAAAAGGGTATGGAAGAAGCGACGAAAGTAGTAATAGAATTTTTACAAGCTAATGCTATTCCAGTAGGCAGCAAAGAAAACATTATTAATGTAGGAACAATTAGTGCTAATGGGGATAGAGAAATTGGAGAGCTAATTTCTTTAGCAATTGAAAAAGTTGGAAAAGATGGGATTATCACTATTGAGCCAGCTAAATCTGTTCAAACAACTCTAGAGGTTGTTGAAGGAATGCAACTCCCAAAAGGCTATATTTCTCCATTCTTTATTACCAATAATGAAAAATCAATTTGTGAACTTGACAATCCTTATATTTTGAGCACCAGTAACAAGATTTCATCTTTGAGCGAGATAATGTCTGTATTAGAGAAGGTTGCTAGAGAAGACCGACCGTTACTAATAATAGCAGACGAAGTTGAAGGCGATGCCTTGCATACTTTGATTGTTAATAAAATGAAAGGTGTACTCAATGTTTGCGCAGTAAAAGCTCCTAGCTATGGAGAACATCGTGCAAATGTTTTAAATGATTTATCAAAAGTCGTTGGTGGAGAAGTGTTTGGAGCTACCAGCCAGGTTGCTCTTAAAAAAGCGTCTCTTGAACACTTAGGAACTGCAAAAAAGATTGTCGTGTCCAGAACTTCTTGTATAATAGTTGGTGACCAAGAAAACCAAAAACAAAAAGAGGAAGTCAAAGAAAGAATAGAATCTTTAAGAACCGCCTTACAAGAAGATATTACTTTAGATGATTTACGAATCTCTAAGTTTAGAGAGCGGTTAGCAAAGCTTTCTGGCGGTATTGCCGTTATAAAAGTCGGCGGGTCCACTGAGGTCGAAATCAAAGAAAAGAAAGACCGAGTTGAAGATGCGGTAAATGCGACTTTAGCAGCTGCAAAAGAGGGAATCGTCCCAGGTGGGGGTACTGCTCTTTTTTACGCTTCTTTGGCACTCAAAACCATGTTGCGAGAAGGACTTTTTGAATCTCAACATGAAGATGTTTTAGCGGGAATTAAAATAATTGCGAATGTGTGTGAGTCTCCAATCGCAACAATTGTTAGAAACACTGGCAAGTCGCCAGAGGTTGTTATGAATTCTCTTTCGGAGAGTTATAAGGCCAATCCAGATTTTCGATTAGGATATAATGCCGCAGATTGTACCTACACTGATTTAATAGATAACGGAGTAATTGATCCTGTTATGGTTACTCGGTATTCGCTAGAACACGCAACCTCAGTAGTTGGTTTGATGTTAGCTTGTAACTGTATAGTTGTTAATGAAGAGTAGTGTGGAAAATAAAATTAAAAAAGAAAAGCTAAATCAAGAGCTGTTTATTGTTAGAGTTGTAGATTGTATAAAACGGAGCGGGAAAACCCACCCAACAATGGGTGGGATGTTAAAAAGCGAGTGGACTTGTGAACCTTGTGTATAACTTTTCAGACATAATGAAGCAAAAACGGAGTGAGGCGTTTTTACCATTTGTTTTAGGCGAGTCTGCGATGGCCGAAGAAAAAGAAGAAGAAGCTCAACCCATCAACTTTTTTTGCTGCCGTGGGCAGTTCACTAGAGAAAAAGCATACGAGATATTCTCTGTAAAAAAACTGCTGTAGTGGGGACAGAAAAGAAATAAATTCATGTATCATTATTCATTAGAAAAATATGAATTAAACTATAATGTGTTAGTTGGCTTGAACAACGTAGCTCCTTATATGACTGATTCACCAACATATGAAGATGCTGTTAGAACTTATTTAGAAGTTAGAGAAGAAAATTGGTTATTAGAAAATCCGAAGCCTAGTGAAGTAAAACTTATTCAAGGCTGGTTTATAAAAAAATTAAATGACCTATATCCAAGTTATCAATTCTTGGTAGATGGATATGAAATTAGTACGGAAGAAGCTTTTAAATTGAACATGTACATATGGAATATTAAACTTCAAATTACTTATGACGACGAATTAAGCAAAATGCTAGAAAAGGAAAAAATATGTTAGGAGATAGAATTAGAATTACGAATGGAACAATATATGAGGATAGACCTGAGTCACTAGTATTTGTCTATGAAGTTAAGTTAGACCCGGAAGGAAAACCAGTGCTTGCGCATGATGGAACAGTATCTATCAAAAGTCTTGGTGGGGTTTCAAACGGAACAACCGGAGTAATCAATGGTTACCCAGAAAAAGTTCATAGGTCACAACTTATGGATGCAGAACAATCAATAGGACTAGCACAAAACGATTTTGTGCAAATGATTCCAGTTTTTTTAGATGTTTACCAAAAAATGGGTTGGTTTCCAACAGAAAAAATTAGAATTGTAAGCGGCGGCGTCGCTCAATAAAGTTAAATATAATTTGTAGCTCTATTTACTAAAAAGAGAAAAGTTTAAGTCATGATTGTACCACCAAACCCAAATCAAGGACATGAGTCCTTTCAATATCCAGCACCAGGAGCTAGCAGTGTTCTAGAATACCAGGCTAGTGGACTTCCGTATGTGACACAATCTGTTGCTACAACAACACCCACAAAAGTGGAACTGCCTTTTGTAACAAAATTTTTTACTGTTAAAAATAATGGAGCCTCCGAACTAGTTGTGGGTTACACTTATGCTGGTGTACTTGGGTCAAATCGTTTTACAATACCTGCACTTTCTTCTTATACAGGAGAAATTCGAGTAGCTGATATTTTCTTTGTTACAGATACGGGTACTGCTACATATGAATTAATTGCTGGTCTTACTCAAATCCCTAGGAAGAACTGGTATATTTTAACTGGTTCATTAGTAGGATTTAGTGGATCGCAAGAAACTTATGGCATGAGAGGTTTTGGATACGATGGAATTGGGTAGCGAGACAAAACATGACCTCCGAATCATATTAACTCTATCAACCAAGGAGTTAGAAGAAATGGAGAAACAATTCAAGCGCAAATCCTATAGAGGGTGGAATAAATTAATCTTCTAAACTATTATGAAGAACTTTGCCAGTTCTTCTGTCAGTGATTTTAAATTCGGGTCCCCAATTTGTTGACCAGTCGTCAATGAATTTAGATGGTAAATTGCCATATACAACCTCAAAATTTTTATCGTTTCCAACGACGATAGCAATAATTTTGTTTCGTCCTGTAAAACCTATTGGTTGTGTCACCCTTAAATTTGTACGCAGTCTCCAAGCCTCCTCGTCTTGAGGTGGCAAAGCACTCTTGCGATATCTGCTAGAAAGCTTATCAAGAGCAGACAAAAAGTTTCGTTCCCCAGCCACTTTGTCAAATTTGGGAATATCGTTTTTTTCTGCTTTTTCTTTGGCTTTTTCTTTGGCTTTTTCCCAAGGCATTATATTTTCGAGTTGTCTCTCATAAGACTCAATATATGACCATTTCTCTCTGCCTTCACTTGCGTTAATGTGGCCTAACATTCGTTCAAGTGTTGCATCAAAAACTAGCTTCATTAAAGTTTTATCTAGCGGCATTTTATCGCTAGATTTCAAATCATCATGTAAAGTTTTACTGAAATCTTCTACGATCTGCTTATAGAAACTTGGGTCTGCTTCAATTGCACCCAAGAGCGGCCAAATGACTCCGGAAATGTCTCGGTGTCCCCAGTGAGGTAACAAAACAGTTCTAAATGCTCTTTCAACTGGGATACGTACATCGTCTTCATCAGCTTTAGCAGATTGTGGGATAATTTGTGCGATTACTATTGCTCGTTCACCACCTTTTGCCTTTGCCGTTGCTCTTCCAGCAGAAGCTGCGGTTATGACGTTATCTGTCCAATATGAACCTTCCAGGCTTCGGAGTGACGGCGCAGAAATTGTTGCGTTTTGTTCAAGCTCATCATTTTTCCATTTTCCTTCAGAGGGGTCAGGAATAAGCCCGGATTGAAATATTTTCGACAAAAAATTTGAACTTGTGCCATGATACATTATTTGTGGTTGTGGACGTCTTCTTTCTAATAGAATAGAATCTAATTCTAAAAGTACTAATTCTTTAATTAGCTTTTGTAACATAAGTCTAAATATGAATCAACGCCCATAAGCTTTATTGATTTTAGAATGTATTTTTTTATATACAAAAATATTTTTCACATGAGTTGAGTTTTGTAATATTTCTCTTGCAAGTTGGTGAAAAGAAATCATTGTTTGCAAATTTTTAAAAACGAAAATCAAAATCGACGATTTTTACCTGAAAAACTCATATAATTTATTTTTTATTCTCATTGTCTTCTTTTTCAAGAATTTCATGTATCTTATTGTTTATTTTAAAGGTGGCATGCGCACATAACAACATCAACAAAGTCATTACTATTCCCAAGGTCCAGTTTGTTTGGCCAAACAAAATCCCAGCTAATAACCCAGCTGTCCAAGTACAAACCATCATTCCAATAGCTAATACTAATAACATATTTTTATAATTTATCATTTTCATTTTTTTTTCTCTTATTTTGCATCTCCCATAATTGTGGTATTGAAATGCCGTTCAAATGCGAATGTTCATGTTGAAATATTCTTGCTTCCTGCCCTGTTAGAGTTTTACTTTTTCTAATTAAACCAAAACCTTCCGCAGGGAAAACATCATATGTTATTTTAATTGTTTTATAACGTTTTATAGGATATCCTTTATCCAATACCGATAAACAATATTCTATCTCAGTATCTTGTTCACTTGTTTTTGGCGACCAACTTGGATTTAAAAATAAAGTAAAAAAAGGAGTTGGGCATTCTGGAACAACATTCGTGTCAAATTGTTCCACCATAAATATCCTCTTAAAAAGACCAACTTGAGGCGCAGCAAGTCCTACTGCATTTTTTTTGAGACAAGTGAGCAGAAACTTCTCCCCGATTTTGTTATATTCACTCTTAGGGAATTTTAATAAATTTACGGGCGTGGATTTTATATTTTTAATTTTGTCCCAGGATAATATATTATAAGTTTGTACCGGGTAGTCGTAATGGTTATTTCCCAAATGGTAATCGAGTGCTGAAAATTCTAAAGTCATTATTTAAAATGTTTATCACAAAAGCAAATAAGAGTAAACTTATATTTTCTAGGAATAGAATTTATTCAAAATATCTGCGCCTTCTTTTGGTTGGCACTAATAATCTTCTTCACATATAGCAACAAGTGTTAGCTTTGTCGGCCTTGTATACCATAATTCATGTGCGAAATCGGCACCAGGTACGCCGTGCTTCAAACTTATATTTTAAAAATGCTGGTAGAACTTTTGGTCCTTTATTTTTACCACGTTCTGCCCTTTCCCCATGATTTCTTTGAGTTTTTTTTCAGTCAGACGTTCGTTTGGTTTCACTTTTCTTCTTGCCCTGAGATAAGATACTCCAGCCAAGAGATTATAGAAAAGCCTTCTCTGCGCTCACTATATGGAGAGCTAGGACACTTATGCAAAGTAGAACTAGTGTCAATAGCTTCGATATTATCAGAGGGATTTACAACATCGCCAGCATTCATAAATCTTCGGCGATTTAGATCATTAAGTTTTTGTTTATGGACCAAAAGGCGTCCTCTTCCGTTCATAGCAATTGCGTCTTTGAATGTTTTTGCTGAAGAAATTCCATCAATAAGTCATTCTCTATTTGGTCTCCATGGTTCTTTTGGAATTTTTTTTGGGTCCGAAGACAAACTTTGGACCGAGGTTATTTTCACTCAGGTGGAAAATTCGAAAATATCTTTCAAATATTGAGCTAGGCAATGCGTCATATTGTTTAAATCTATGTTTTTTAACATTTTTCTTTATCAAGTTATTAAATTCGCTTTAACAATATGCGAAATATATTCGTGTAAAGAAAGTCTCATAACGAATGTCTATTTTTCAGAAGGTTTAGGAGCTTTGAAAACCTGAAAAGGAACTTGATATAATGCTCTACCAATCATTGATAAAGTAACATCAAGGTCTTCACGAATTTTTTGTATTTCTTCGTCGATTGCACCTTCGAGTTGGTCTTGTGAATCAACCATATCACCACGTGCGTATAACGCATCTTGCACAGCTTTCATTATAGCTTCTTTCCACCTATATCCGCCGGACATGGAAACAAATTTTTGTTCATTCCCGGACTGTGAAAGACTGTCTTGAACAGTTTCTCTAATTATTTTTTTCAGTTCAGTTAAATTAATTTTTCTGCTAATCATGAAAGTAAATATGACCAAAGAACTTAATATTGTTGGGTTACTGAACGCCGTAGTCTAGAACATACAAATAGTGAAATTAAAAATGAATTTCAAAAAAGATTTGTAGAACAAAATAGATATTATTGTTACGGGCATGACACTTGGGTTTAATACTTTAGTGGCAGAAACATGTATTAAAAATAATATTCCTTTTGTGGCATCGGTTTCTTCTATAAACGTTTTAAATATTTTATAGGCTATTTAGTAATAGCCATGACAAAACTTAACGAAATACTTTCACTTTACTTGCAAAACGTCAAGAAAAATCATAAAATTAACGTCAAAATTAAAAATAAGAATGGATCAAAAATTCTTAGATTAGTAAGACCAATATTAGAACTTTTCAATAAAAATTATTGGAAGGGTTATATTACTACTTTACTGTCCACAATCTGGATACCAGATAAGTGGAGCGAAACAACTGATGTAAAAACACAATTAGAAATTGTAACACATGAAGTAATACACATGAAACGCTCAAAACAGTTGTCATTCTTTGTATATGCAATTCTGTATTTGTTTCCACAAATTTTAGTGCTTCTTTCTTTATTTGCATTTTTAGCAATTCCATTTGGAACAAGTTGGTTATTTTGCTTGTTGTTTTTAATATTTTTGGCTCCAATACCAGCCCCATTTAGATATTTGATTGAATTAGAAGCATATCGGACCCGACTCATAATTTACAAATATGCTTGGAACGCTACGCCAGAAAAAATCGAATTTGCAAAAGACGATATAATCAACAATCTTTCAAAGGGAGATTATTATTTCGCATGGCCGTTTCCCAAAGCAATTAAAAAACATTTGAATAATGAAAACAAACTTGACGATATAAAATATAAAGAAATTGTTAAATTTCTTACAGACAATGGTTTGTATAAGTGAAAGTTAGTCTTGCAAAGTAGATTTAGTTTTATCAACTGTTTTATCAACTTGCAAGACACGAACAAATAAATCTCTTAATAAATTAACTTCATTTTCTAGGATTTTTATTCTATATAGAAGATCTTTTTCCTCTTTTCTAATAAGAACTCCTTCTTTGGCTAAAGTATTTATAAGATTAGTGAGAGCTTCTTCCCCTTCCGCTTTTTTTGAAAATTTTGGCTGCTTTGAATTTTTTTTCTTTTTTTCTTTTTCCATGTTCTTTACTACTTTCTTCTGGTAGACTAATTACTTAATATACCAATGTCCAAAAATTTAATAAAACGGTTGATTGAAGAAGAATTTAAAAGGCGTCTTTTTGAACAGCAAAAAGATGTCGAAACAGACACGACTAGTACAGATACAGATACAAGCAGCGATACGGGCGACTTAGATCTTTCTAGCGGGGATGCGGGAGATAATTCAACAGAAGGTGTTCTGGACCTTGGAGGTGATTCTTCGACGTCAGGAGATGATGGGCTTTCCCAGGGAGGGTCCACTGCTGGAGGTGAATTAGGAGATAATATTACTGGAGAAGATGGTGATCTTGGAGATGACAGCGGATTCTCTGGCGGAAGTGGTGGAGGATTCTCTGGCAGAAGTGGAGGAGGGGGATTTGATTTCGGAGGCGCCGGTGGTGAGGCTGGTCTTGAGCCCGACGAAGAAGAAGAAGAGAATTTAGTAAGCACAGTTGGACCGGAAGATGTTGAAATTCCTACTGACCCGGTTTTATCAATTACAAATGACGCAATCGAGCTGCTTAATCAAACCAAGGAACCAGCAAAAATACTCAAAAACATTAAATCTTCAATGCAAAAATATTTTGATGATTTTGATGATGCAACCCCAATAATAAAATCTTTATGGGATACTGAAAGTGTTGTTCTGCGAGATGTTGCAAGAAGATTGTTATTGTTTATTAAAGGAATATAAAACCCCATCCACCGTTTTACGTGTCGGATGAGATGTAAAAAAGCGACAAAGATAATATTTAAAAACAAGATTTAAAAAATACTGTCTGGTTCAGGAACTGAGTCGGACACTAAACAAAAACGGAATAAGGCGTTGCCACTAGGTGAGTCTGTGACCTCCGAAACCCACCCATGGGTGGGTAGTTCACTAAAGGGATATAATTAGTTTGAGAAATATATTGAAATGAGTGTCAACCAACACTATTTATTATGGGAATTTAGGATTTTAAAATGAAAATTACAGACCAAGAGCTTAGAAAACTTGTTCGTGAAGTCGTTCAAAAAAAGATTGACGTTATTAGAGAAGGCGCTGACTTTACTGCCAGAAGGCAAGTAGTTCAGTCTGCTCAAAAGGCATCAATGAATTTTGAAAATGAAATTGTAGGATTATTGGGCCTAGAAAGTCCAGATAATCTACCAACAGATTTACAAAAAAAATACTATGTAGTTGTAAATAAGATGAAAGATGATGTTGTAAGTGCAGTTATGGAAGCTACCCGAGAATTGGCAAGATTTCCTAAGCCGAAACAAAAAGATAAAAGAAACAAAAAATAGGGACTACCATGAAAATAACTGCAAAAAATTTAAAAGAAATGGTCCGAGTGGTCATTTCAAAACAATTAAATGAAGAGTTCGGCGACTCTAAGAAAAAAGAAGAAGCAATGCCGGAAGATGTTGTTGCTTATTCGACTAAAGTTGACGCACTTGTTAAAAAAACAATTGAAGAAGCTCGAAAGTTACACGCAGAGGGCGAAGAAATGATGCGTTCTAATGTTCTTTCTTCTTATGAAGTTCAAGAGAGAAATAGATTTTTGTTGTATTATGTAGGTTTCTTAAGTAATCTTGCTGCAAACTTGGTTGCTCGCTTAGAAGATTCACATCGTCAACACTAACTTTTTGTTGGTAAAATCAATTTCTTTTCATCAGGAATTTTTCTTCTTCCAGTTTTACAAGCAGACACCAAAGTTTTCATAATTTCTGGGTCCTCAACTTCTAAAGATAAAAGATAAATCAAATATAAAATTTGTCTTTGACTACGAATTCCAAAGTTTTTGATTTCTTGGACAACTTGTCTGCACTCAGTTCTTTTTTCTTTCGAAAGTTTAAGTTCTAGGTCTGGCTGAATATACTCGACATTTTCTTCTGCCTCTTCTGGGTCTATAAGAAACGTATCAAATCCAGTTTTATTATTTTTCATTTTATCACCAATACTTACTATTTAAGTATGAAAATATTTTCAATAAAAGTGTAAGATAAAATGCCATCTGTATCAAAGAATCAACAAGCAGCCGCAGCAATTGCGCTCAAAGCAAAAAAAGAAGGTAAAATAGACGATTTACCAAAAAAATCTTCTAGTCACCAAATGGCAACATCAATGTCAGTTGAAGAACTAGAAAAATTTGCGGGTACAAAAAGAAAAGGTCTTCCAAAAGAAAAAAATGAAAGCAAGTCTGGATGGGCAGGCAGTTCACTAAGCGAAATCTTTAAAGAAGAAATGCTTGATACAGAAGAGCCCGGTGAAGAAATTTCAAGTGATAAAAATAGACGTGACCAACTAAAAGCAGCTGGGAACGAGACAGAAGATGACACAGGATGGGATGAATATGATGCGCTTTGGACTCAAAAAGCATCAACAAATCCAACGCAAGGAGGAAATGCTTCTGGCATGAATGCGATGGGCGTAGCAAGAGTTGGGTTTGAAAGTAAAATATCTAATCCGAACAGTCTTGATATATTGTTTGAGCAAGATTATGATGTTCAAACAGGGATTGCTCGTTCGGAGATGTTGGGCGCAAAAGTAGAAGAAATAGAAGAAGAAATTTCTGAAGACGTAATGAGAGATTTAGACTCTGTGCATACTAACCCAACAACTAAATTATTTAGTTATAAAGACCCTGAGCCGCCATCAAAACAATTAGCCATTGAATTAGTAGGCGCTTATCTTTCTGAACTAAGTGCTGAAGGTCGAACAATGCGTACTTTAGAAGATGTTTATGGGGACATGGTTCCAAAAAACAAAGAACATCGCTGGCCTTCTCCTTTGATAGACTTTGTGGCAAAAGACCTTGGAGAACAAATCTGGATTCAGTGGATATATAAAAATGAATTAATAGAGCCTAGAACTGATACGGATAGATATATGCTCGAAGACATGGTTAAATTTTTAGTGGGTTATTATTACAAAAACGGGGATCACCCAAGTGCATGGACCCCAGAAGAGTTAATTAAGGATTTTGAGTATGAATATTCTGTTAGTCCTTATAATAAAAAAGATCTAGATGTCGCTCAGGAAGCTATCAGAAAAGCAGCTGTGTTGGCAGATAAGCAAGATGCAAACGAAACACACGGGGCTCCTACTTCTGAGGCAGTTTTTGATCGACGAAAAAACTTAGCAGATGTTTTATTAGAAAAAAAAACCAAAAAAAGTAAGGAAGTAGATGAACAGGCTATGTTAGGTGGAGTTTCTAATGGAACTCCTGCACCTGGTCACCGAGCAAAAGCAAATGAAAGTAAATCTTTTGAATATTTTGCGCAAGGAAAAGGTCACAGAGTTGATGTAAGCGTAGCTCGTGAGGAACTAATACAGCTTGCTAATGAAGTTGTACAAGAAATTGAAAAAATGTATCTAGATGATAGTGATCGAAAAACTGAGAGAATGACTCAAAACAAGCTAGGGAATATATACAAATATCTTGAAAAACTTAAAAAATTAGCGAACTAAACTAATCCTTCAAATCGCTCGAAAGTATCAAGCTTATAGGTTTCTTTGCCTAAAATAGTTACAAACTTTCCAATAACAGTATCACTGTTTCTATCTTTTGATAAGATGACAACACTTCCCCAAATCTCGTTATCAATTATAAATTTCGCTTCTTGCCACGTGGGTAGTTCACACTCGTGTCTTCGTAATAAATGTATCAACTTATCTGGAAGCTCTAATTCAATATCTTCGATCGAAGGTAAAGATAACAAAGTTTCTTTGTTTGTAATTTCACTTTGCCCAATTTCTGTAACTTTATGAACAGCCCCACAGTTTGGACATTGAACAAATGATGATTTTACTAGTGCTGTTTGTTCTTCAAGTTCGCTAAAAACAATAAACTTGTGAAATACCGGGCTCTCAATTTTTCTAAATTGTGGTAAAATACATTTACATTCAATTAAGTGTTTTATGTAAGTTTTTTGAGGAGTAGTGTTTTTTATTTTTTTAGCTGCCATGATAAATAAATATTGTTTTTTAAAAAATTGTCTTGGCAAGAATTGCAAAAGACACAAAAAAACACAATAAACCAACTAACAAAAGTGGTTTATATTTTTTGAGTAGGGAAAGGCGCTTTTGCCTTTTTATTATTTTTTGAGCCTTTTCTACTCGTCGGTAGGTGGCAAAGGGTTTTCTTCGTCCGCAAATTTTGATAGAGGCTTGTCTAAGTTTTTCATAACTTTATCAATGTTTGTGTGGAACCCATCCATAATTGCCTGATCGACTACATCTAACACTAGGGTCATGGTTTCTCTGTCAACTTCCCCATATTGTCTGCGTATTTTCAACACAGTAAAATCTCGTGTATGTTCTTTTACTGCTCGTAAAAGATTAAATACTTCTTTTTCGATCGCTGTTTCTAATTTTGCTCGTTCAGTCATTATATTTTACCTTTATAAAAACACTTTAGAATTATGTTTTATCTCATTGTAATATATTGTAGCTAAAGTGTCTTGTGTAAAAATAAGATAATTTATATTTAAATTAAAAACGCATCAGAGTCTCTGATGCGTTTTACTAAGTAATGCTAAGATGATTAGACCTGCTTCCGGTGCCTTCGCCCTCTTCGTTTCTTTTTTGTGTGTTTGTCTGCGATAGCATGTGCAGCATACGACTCGGGCTTTAACATAAATTCAAAACCGCAGGACTTTACGTACCCTCTCAGTTGGTCGGAAAATTTTGCGGTAAATTCTTTTTTGCCAGGCGCAGAAGCATCAACGTGAATGTTTGGAATAACTTTTTGCTCATCACGCATGTAAAGTCCAAGGGCAATCGAACGAGAAGCCTCATCAAACATTCTCATTTTTTGGTTTTCGACAGGGAATTTTGCTCGTGGGACAAATTCTTTGTTATAAAAGTATATTCCACCTTTTCCTACTCTATGAATAGAAATAACAGAAATAAATTGGAACGCCTTTCCAACCATTTGAGAATCTGTACCAATAGCTATGTCGTATGTATAGCCAGGAACACGAAGGTATTCTTTGATAATTTTAAACATTCCCTCGGTTTCATACTTTTCTTTTTCACCTGGGAATGTCCACTTCATTTTTAAAATTTCTTCATTATCGTACATTTTAGTTTCTTCTTTATATTTTTTCTTTTTT
>Ga0100403_1000803_pt1 | contig 30639 bp, 28 predicted proteins | sample CryGeymet201501t_FD_83663 | JGI IMG/M metagenome (GOLD analysis project Ga0100403, IMG submission 83663) | Groundwater microbial communities from Crystal Geyser aquifers in Utah, USA - Crystal Geyser metaG 2015-01t | ecosystem: Environmental > Aquatic > Deep subsurface > Groundwater | place... | reverse complement strand
TACAATAGAAAGCGCAGGGATATTTTGATCGCACTTAATCGGCGTTTGATAAAGGGACTTTGAAAGCGTCGATTTTCATGAATTTTTTTAAAATGAGGGAACTATCTGTTCCCTTTTTTTATTCCTTCACACATACAGTCAAAGCCTCTATAGTGCGCCCATTATGGCCAAAAAATATCACCACCACTTAACTGAAGCAGTTCTCCAAATCTTAGATAAAGTCTTTGTCGAGGGTGCACCTCTTGATATGGCCCTAGAAGAGTCTGTGAAGGCGCATAAGAAATGGGGTGGTCGAGATCGTAGAAACGTCTCTGAATTGGTTTTTGAGACGACCAGATGGCTTAGACTCCATCTTTCAAAAGCAGGCCACCAATGGAGTGACGGAAATAAACTCGATTCAGAGCTCGTCAAAAAAGCATTGATTCAACAATTAAAAAAAGATTGGGGCGAACTTCCTCCTGCACTCATTGAAGCTTGGGGACCTATCGATTCAAATTCTGGTGAGAGTACTTCAGCTGATGAAGCCTCCATGACTGATTTTCTCTATGAAAGAGCTGAGAAGTCTTTCGGTGAGAAAACGACAGAAGTTTTAAAAGTGGCCAATAAAGTGGCACCTGTTTTTATTCGTCCAAATCTAATGAGAACAAATCTTGAGCGTCTTCAAGGTATGCTCGAAAAAGAAGGGATCTCTAGTCGAATTGTGGTTGACTCTTTAGCGCTTGACGAGAGACGTGGTCTTAAAGAATTTGCCCTTAAATATTATGGTCTCTTTGAAATTCAAGATATCAATTCACAAAAAATTGCGAAAGTTGTTGATCCTCAGCGGGGAGATAATATTTTGGATGCTTGCGCCGGGAAAGGTGGAAAATCCCTTCTTATGGCAGATATCTTAAGAGGCAAAGGTTCAATCCTAGCGCTTGATATTGATCAACAAAAACTTCAGCATTGCACCGACCGAGCTCGTAAAGCAGGTCATAGCATTATTAGAACTCAACCTTCACCTGAAGCTAAGACTATGACTCAATGGACGGGACAGTTTGAAAAAGTACTTCTCGACGTCCCTTGTACCGGCGTCGGTATCATAAGAAGACATCCAGAGCGTAAATGGCTTTTAAATACGACAGAGGTTCAAACTTTATTAGAAACTCAGAAAAAGATTTTAGAAGATTATGCCTTCACAGTAAAAAAAGGCGGCTCGTTGATTTACAGTACCTGTAGCTTTTTACCAGAAGAAAACGATCTTCAAATTGAACATTTTCTCAATCGGCATCCGGAATTTACTTTGAAACAAAAACATCTTTGGTCTCCGCTCGATGACGAAGGTGATATTCTTTTTGCTGCTGTCATGATTCGTTCTGAAAATTAAATTACTCTTGAGACGGCGCCCTTTTCTTGGCCTCTTCTTGCTTTTTAAGTTTTTCAAGAAGTGCATCTGCCTTTCTAATCATTTTTGTATTATCTGGATGAGCGACACCATCGCCTTCATGGCCTAAATCATGATCCACCGACATCGTCGTTGTTATTGAAGGCATATAATCCTTCAAGAGCGCCTTAACTTGTTCTTCTAGTGGGCCACGATAAACATAGGCGGCTGCAATTGTAGCTGCAAACACCAACCAAGATTTAATCGACGATTTTTTCTTTTTGCGAATAACTTTTCTTCTACCATTCTTAGGCGGGGCTTTAATATTAAGATTGGTTCTCGTTTGGGTAGCACCTTTCTTTTTCCCAGAGGGCTTTTCGATCGCTAACTGCCCCATCAATTGCTGTTGAAAGGCATCTTTACTTTGATTTTTAACTCTTCGAATAGCAGTGCTTTCCATATCATTAGCACCGAGCTGGCCAGTCACATCGCTCTTGCTGAGAACTGATACTTGGTTGGCATCATCAAAATCAAAAATAAGTTCCTCTTTTCTTTGTTGAGGCTTATCTTTTCGTTTTTCTTTTTCGTTTGATAGATATTCTTTAAATTTCTTAATTTTTTCAACGATGTCGCCAATAGAAAATTGTCCCCACTCTCTAAATTTACTCTCATCTTCTTGAAGATCTTCAGAAAACATCTCTTTCATCATGTCGACGATATCTGTTTCATGAAAATCAGAAAACTGTGAATAAAGTAATTTCAGGAGATCCTTGTTCATCGCCATGAGATTTTCATAACGATCTTTTGGATCACGTGATAAAGCCTTATTTACGATTGCATCGAGTTCTTTCTTAACGGCCTTGTTGTATTTTGAAGCATTTTCAGGGACGCAGGCCAAAATAAGTTTCAAGGTATTAATCTGATTATCACCATTAAAGGTTCTCTTGCCAGTAAGCATTTCCCAAAGGGTAAGACCTACGGAGAATTGATCGTACGTATGATTTATGGGCTTTCCTTCGAGATATTCAGGAGCAAAATAATTAATTTTGCCTTTAATTGTTCCTTGCTGCTCTTCTTGTTGATTGGTTGAAGCTTTTGCAATACCGAAGTCGATGACCTTGATATAACCTTCATAGCTAATCATGACGTTGTGAGGAGAAATATCTCGATGAACAATATTATAATTTTCACCAGTTAATTTATTCGTGAAATTGTGTGCGTAGTGAAGACCTTCACACATTTTTGAAGCAATCCAAATCGCCATTGGAATGGGCATGGCCTTCTTATGACCTTTAAATGTTTGAATAATTTTATTTAAATCTTTGCCGTGGATATATTCCATCGCCACGAAAAGATTTTTACCAATCTTACCGTAATCATAGGTCGTCGAAATATTCGGATGCTGAAGTCCAAAAGAAACTTTAATCTCATCAATGAACATAGCGGTAAAGTCTGGATCACTTGAGAACTTCTCTTGAACCATTTTGATAACAACCATTTTATCAACTTGGTCTCCTTCACCTAAATAGCGTGCACGACAAATTTTTGCCATACCACCATCAACTAAGTGATCGAGAAGAAAATAGTTGCCGTGAATCTGTGGATACTTATTTCCTTTATTGGTAAAGATAGGATCATCCACAATGGGATCGCGAACTTCTTCATGTATAATTTCAAATTCATCGGTGGTATCGATACCCGCTGCTGTTTTTTCGGCCTTTAAGGCTTCAGCTGCTAACTTTTCTTCTTCAAGCTTAGAACCTTTGCGAACAAATAGTCTCTCTGTTGCAGCAATTTGGGTCATTGGATTGAACCCTGGCTTGTCGAGACTGAGGCCATCAGAGGATAAACCTTCACCATCAAGCTCAACTGGCTCTGATTTTATTTTAGCTGCGCCTGTCTTTTCAGACGAAGCTGCACCCTTTTTAGGTACTGGTTTAGCTGACAATGATGCCTCCTTAACTCAACTCTTTTCGGTTAAAAGGACAACAATCTTGAGTGAAACTATCAACCTAAATAGATTTTCAATGACTTAAGGCTAAATTTGAAGATGTGGCGATTTTGCTCTGACTCATAAGGCTAAGAGTCCTCACAAAATCCTGATAATCTATTTCTAAGACTTTTATTAGGGAGGCATTCATCATGAAGATGATTCTATCCAGCTTTGTGCTACTCACTTCTTTTTCTCTATTCGCCCAAGTTAACCAAAGCGATCCCCAAATAAAAGACATGCTTATTCCCGCCAAAGAAATCCTCGCCGATGAAGTTCCTAAATTAAATGATGATGGAGATATTCAACTTCTGCTGAAGGCGATTGCTCGTCAAGAGAGTGCCTTTGCTCGCAAACCATTAACGGGTGATCTTGTCATTGGTGTTCAACGATTTTCAATGTCGATATTGAAGCGCACTGTTGAAGCCTTTAAACTCTTGGTTGTTAAACTTGAGGACTGTCGTCAAAATCAAAGTCACCAAATTTGTCAGCAAAATTTTGAAGATGATATGAAAACTTATTTTCGTTGGTATCGTCCAGATATCGATCATCAGTCAAAAGCCCACTTTACCGGTTACTACTCTCCTACTTTCGATGCGACACAAACCAGAACTCAGTCTCACATGTACGGTGTTTATAAAAGACCGAATGATGAAACTCTTCGCACTGCCACTCGCAACCAGATTCTTTTCCAAGACCGCTTAGAAGGACAAAATTTAGAACTCTTTTATTTGACTGATCCGTTTGAACTTTATCTTCTCCATATCGAAGGTGGCGGCGTTGTTGAATACCTTGAACAAGGTGTGAAGAAGCAAGCTTATATTTCTTACGATGGAACCAATTCGCAATCGTTCAAGTTCATTGGTCCTTACATGAAGTCTCAAGGCTATATTAAAGACCTCTCCATTCAATCTCAAAGAGCGTTCTTAAAGAAGAATCCTCACAAGTGGACTGAAGTTTATGCTCAATGCCCTAATTTCATTTATTTCCAAATTACCAAATCAGAACCCTTAGGAATGGAAGGAATACCACTCACTCCAGGAAGATCAAAAGCACAAGATAAGAGTATTTTTTGGCGCAAGGGAATTATGGGATTCGTGGCGACACAAAAGCCAGTTATGCCGACGCCCAAAAATCAAAAACCAAAAATTCCTCTCACTCGATTCTTTATCGACCAAGATACCGGTGGCGCGATACGCGGAGAAGCACGTGCGGATTTGTATTTTGGATATGGCCCTGAAGCCCAATTCTTGGCCGAGAACCTAAGTGAGCAAGGCGACTTGTACTTTTTTCTCTTGAAATAAGCACAAGCCAAAATCTTTATTCTCTCATAATGATAAAACATCTTTACGTGTAGATTCTGCAATGGCCGCAGCTTCATTTATTAAATCTGCTGGCACATTGAGCTCTTGCAGGGTAGCTCCTAAATTTTCGATAACAGCATCAAAATGGCCGGCATTTAATCCTTTTGCCACTAATTTTGCATGGGCCGTTCGCATATCTGCACCACTATAATTGTTTGGTCCACCAAATGCATAGGTTAGAAATAGAACTTGTTTCCTTCTTTGATCTTTCATATCGATGTCTTTGAAGAATTGGTTAATTCTTTGATCGGCCAATACTTTATTATAAAAAATATCTACCGCTGCTAAAACAGCTTCCCTTCCACCAATTTTTTCGAATAATGACGTCATAAAACCTCCTTTTATAATATATATTTAAAATACATATTAAGACTTTAAGATTCATTGGTGCTATTGTAAATAAGAATTTCACTGGAGTTTTTATGCGACTTGCCAGCTTTACCGATTATAGTTTGCGAGTACTTATTTATCTTGGTCTCAAAAAAGATGAATTAAGTACAGTATTGGAAATTTCTCAAAAATATAATATTTCTCGAAATCATTTAGTTAAAGTAACTCATAATTTATCGCTATTGGGTCTGATTCATTCTTACAAAGGCAAAGGTGGGGGGATCGAACTTGCAAAAGAGGCTAAAGAAATTAATATTGGAAAAATTATTAGAATTTTAGAAAGTGAAAGTGCACTTGTGGAATGCTTTAGTGAAAGCGGGCAATGTGCCATTAACCCTAGTTGCAAATTAAAAAATGAACTGAAAAAAGCACAAAATCAATTCTACCTAAGCTTAGAAAATATTACTCTTGAAGATCTTCTTGCTCCAAGAAATCAACTGAAAAAAAATCTTAGCTTAGATCACTAAGGCAAAAGCTGGCAAACGAGATCATGGTAAGCAAATTCATCGATCTCAGGTAACGTCACAAACTTAACACCTTTGGCGATTGATGTTGCGAGAAATTTATCTACCGCTTCAATCGTTCTTGAATGAATGTCATGCATGAGCACAACTCCCCCGTCTGTCGGATCATCAATTTGATAAGCTTCCTTTTCATACACTGTTCGTCCGCCTCTGGTGATGGCCTTAAATTGCCAAGCGCGACCACCTTCGAGATTACTCGTCAGAGTTTCGACAATATTATCCGGAGTCATATCTCCAACCCAATCAGAGGTATCGATGTCCCAGAAGGCAAAGTTGATACAATTTTCACCAAAGAGTTTTTGCGAAATCTGTTTCATCACATTGAAATGGTGATATCCGCCTAATCCACGAGCATAGGCACCGTAGGGAAAGCGATAATAGGCTTCGCGCTTTTTATAAATATTTCGAATAACTAATAAACTTTTCTCTAAACCTTGTTCAAATTCTGATTCAGTTTCTGAATTGCTATTGTCATGTCTCCAATCATGAGAGGCCAAGACATGTCCTCTTCTCACCACTTCTGCTGAAATATTTGGAAATCTTTCAGAAAGTTCTGTTACTTCAAAAAAGGTCGCCTTCACGTGATACTTATCGAGAATATTGAGGAGCTTCAAAGTATTAGTGGGATGAGGTCCATCATCAAAAGTAAGCGCGATAGTGCGAGTTCCGTACAATGATTTGGTTAAGTATTGAAGCCAGCCGCGGTGTTGAGAATTATTTGGTGAATAAGTAATATGGTCATCTGGAAATTGTTTATCAGGATAAAGTTCACTTAAAACTTGGGGGTCATGAACGCCACAGGCAAAGCCGATCGTTATCAATAATTTTAAAAAGAAAGACATTTACCCCACCTTAATATTGCAATTTCGTGAAATTCTATTGTTTCACGGACCATAACAGGTCGTAAAATCGGATAGCTGAGCCAGTTGCGCATCGCGTTTATAATTCTTACGTTTACTAGCGGCGAACATTGCCCCCCGGCGTCAAATGTGGCATAAGTCCTCAAAACCTTTATAATTGGATCTATGAAAATGAAAAATTTGTTTTGCTTCGCTTGGTTTATCTGCACTCTTGCCCATGCTCAAAATTATTTGAGTTGGGATAAACTGGCGCAAAATCTTGAAGAAGCTGGCGGAGATGCGAAGGCCCTTTCTCACGTTCAATGTTTTTATAATAAACATAAGAAGACTGAATTTTCACCTGGTCAGGTTTTTACACCGGAATATATTGGACGTTGTACGCTTAATCGCCCACTCACTATGGGTAACGATCGTATCATCGCTATCATTGATTATACCAAGTCTTCCAATATGAGACGTTTGTTTTTGATCGATCGATTGACTGGAGCTGTCTCTGCTACTGCAGCGGCCCATGGTCGTTTTGAGTCAGGATTTTTCAATCGTACTTTAAAAGAAAATCACAACTCAGTTAGAACTGCTAAATATTTTAGCAATGAAGTAGGATCAAACGCTCCTTCTTCTGGTTTCTTTTTAGCTGGTCAAGAGTACGAAGGGAAATTTGGCAGAAGCTTAATTCTTCACGGTTTAGAGCGTGATATCAACGACAATGCCTGTGACCGCGCTGTCGTTATTCACAAGCATATGCTGGTTTCTCGCAATAAAGCTTACGTTCTCTCAAGTGGTTGCCCAATGGTCTCTCCTAAAATTCTCGATCACTTAGTAACCCTTTTGAGAGGCAAAACTGGCGATGATATTGCTTTTGAAGGAGCAGGTTCTCTGGTCTTCATCTACTCTCCAAGAGAGAAAGAATGGGAAGCAGGAACTTGTGACGGAAATTTTTCTCTAAATTAATTAAACGTTTTGTGAAGCAGCAACTTCTTCAAGGTTCATCTTACGTAAAGTAGGACTCAAAGCTGCAACGATTCCCACTGTGATTAAACACATAATACTACCAAAAACGGCGGCAGGAACCACTCCCATAAACTTGGCAGTGACACCACTTTCGAATTCCCCAATCTCATTGCTTGAGCCAATAAACATTGAATTGACGGAAGATATTCGCCCTCTCATATCATCTGGTGAGAACATCTGAACGATTGAAGTTCTAACCACCATACTGACTGAATCAAAGGCTCCACTTAAAGCGAGAGCAGCAAAAGATAAGATAAAGTTTCGACTGATAGAAAAAACTAAAATACAAACCCCAAAACCAGCGACGGCTTTAAGCAAATAATTTCCGGCCTTATGTTGATAACGCCAACGAGTCAGAAAGAGACTCATTGTGATTGCACCGATGGAAGGAGCAGCTCTGAGCAATCCTAAACCCTTTGGTCCAACAAGTAAGATCTCTTTACAGTAGATAGGAAGCAAGGCCACGACTCCACCAAACAAAACAGAGAACATATCGAGTGACAGCGCTGGCAGCAAGAGCGGATGGCGAAAGACGAATCTCGCACCAGACAGAAAGTGATCTTTGACTTGAATCTCAGTTGGCTCACGTTTTTTAGGTTCCATTTTCAAGACTGAAATCAAACTCATAGCAATGATTGAGCAAACAAGAAGTATGCTGATAGTTAAGGCCGTTACTTTTAAACCAGCAAAACCGAATAAAATACCACCCAAAGCTGGACCGACAATTCTCCCGGTCTGAACCGCAGAACTCATCCATGCAGATGAGATCGAAATTTGGTGGCGAGGAATGATTCGCGGAACAGCAGAAAACATGGAAGGCTGTGAAAAGGAACGAGCGACCCCAGTTAAAAAAGATGAAGCATAAAGAGCGTAGACTTGGCCCATGACTCCAAGGTCTTGCACATAAAATTGAGACAAAAGAATCATTAAGGCCGATGTGAGACTGACCAAGAGAACGCGACGATAAACGATTAGAGGTCTTGAGCGATCGACGATATGACCGGCATAAAGAGCTAGGCCAATGGCCGGAACGGCCTCAGTTAAGCCAACAAGCCCTAATGCCAGTGGATCACCGAGAAGATCATACATCTTCCAACCCAAGACTACGGCCTGCATTTGAACCGCAAAGGTAAAAAGCAACCTAGCGAGCATAAGTTTTTTGAAATCATTGGGCATGATTTAAATTAGGACAAGACTAGTGAATCGGCAAACAGAAAAAAAGAAATCTCCAAGCTGTAGAACCAACTTGGAGATTTATATCAATTATTATTTAGCTTTGAAAACGATCTGACTTCCTAATCCCAACATTGATCTTTTGATTTCATACAATGAAGCACTTTCTAAAACGGCTCCAGCTGAATCAGCTTGATCGTTCTTCATATCGCCTTGCTTTAAAGTGATAGAAATTCTCTCAGTTGCCGTAGGAGATAGAGTTACTGCTTTTTTGAAGTTCAAAGTCACTTCACCTTCGTTCACAACGCGAACAAGACCTTGCTCCATACAAACGGTCTTAGCATTAAAAAGTCCTGAAAAAACCTTTTCTTCACAATGATGACCAGTATTATCACCTGCGCAGACCATTTTCTTAAATTCTGGAACTTCTTCTTGAATGACTTCATAAGCCACACAATCTTTTTTCAAAAAATTGAGCTTATACTTTAGAGTTACTTTATCTGGCGACTTAGCCGTACGGGTAAATTCAAATGAGCGCTTTACCGCAACATTGGCCTCACCATCAGAAATATTGCCAAGATCGATGACCTTTTGGTTTAAAACATTACCTTCGGCCATGGCACCGAAACTGATTAAAAAGACACCTAATAGACTTATAGCTTTCATCTTGCACCTCCAAGAGCCCGTATTGTTGCACGAATAAGTGTTTGCAACGCGAAGTCTAAATTTTTTTCATAGAAGTGTCGCATTCCTAACACTCGCATATTCGTAGTTTCAATAAGTTATTTCCATTTCCAATCATAAAATCCTACAATCACTCTATGAAAGTGAGTGTTGTTATTCCTACTTATAATAGAGCTTCAGTCCTTTTAAGAGCGATGGAATCTGTTTTAAAACAGAGCTTTGTCGATTTTGAGTTGATTATCGTCAATGATGGTTCAGTCGATAACACTGAAGAAATACTTCAACCATTTTTAAGTGACGAAAGAATTCGAACTTTAAAACAGGCCAATACTGGAGTCAGTAGTGCGCGTAATTTGGGTATTCTTGCTTCCAATAATGAATGGATCGCCTTTCTTGATTCAGATGATGAATGGCTCCCTCAGAAGTTGCAAACTCAAATAGAATTCTTAAAACAAAATCCAACATTTCGCTTTATTCATAGTGAAGAAAATTGGATTCGAAATGGAGTTCAAGTCAATATTCCAAAAAAGTTCGATAAAAGTCATCATCAACTGTTTGAAAGATCGCTCCATACATGTCTTATTTCTCCATCGACAGTGCTGATCAAAAAAGAAATATTAAAAGAACATGACCACTTTGATCCTAGTTTTGAAATATGTGAGGATTATGATCTTTGGTTAAAAATTTTAATCCAAGAGCCAATCGGATACATCAATGAGCCTCTGATCAATAAATATGGTGGTCATGACGATCAATTATCAACCAAGCACCATTCTATGGATTTGTGGAGAATACGATCCTTAGTTAATCTTTATCTTAAAAACAAAAAGAGTCATGGAGATAAGATTAAAGAAGTGATTGACCAAAAGACACTCCTACTCAAAAAGAATTTGTTAAAACATAACCAAATTGAGACTCATCAAAAGCTCGTGAAAATGCTAGAATTATTAAAATGATTCAAGAGGAGCACGAATGAGATATCTATCCTATTTAATACTCATTACTATTTTATTTTCATGTGGTTCAGGAAGTATAGGAGATAATTTAGAAGGTTCTAAGCTTAATGAAGTGTTCTCAACAGATGGTGCCCCTGAAGGCTATGCCACGCTCTATATCTATAGAGAAGCAAGATCAGCAACAGCACTTGGAGTCATGCTCGTCTTGATTGATCAACAGAAAATTATCGAACTTGGAAATGGTTCATTCACTAAGATTTATATCAAACCAGGAAAACACCATTTCAAAGTCAAATTCTATGAAAGCGATAATATGTCTCAAGAGTTCCCTCAAGGAAATGATATAACGGCGGGGAGTATTTGGTTGCTTATGACTGATTATTTTGGAGAAACTAAAAAATTATTGCCCTATAAACTGGATGGTATTAAAGCGATGTTGGCTGAGCGCCCTTTCCAAGAATCTTCTCAAAAAATGGTATCAACTCTTAACATTACCAATGAAGATCGAGAGTTATGGGTAGAATTTATCAATAAAAACTCAGTCAATGCCATGGACAACTTCATTTATCTCTACCCCTATAGTCCTTACGCAAAAGATGCCAAAAATCGCAAAGAGATGTTAATTAAAAATGAAAACCTAGAACTTGCTCGTGCGCGCAAAAAAGCAGGTCCAGCTCCACTCATGTCCTTCATAACTCTTTATCCGCAAGCTCATAACAAAGAAGTGGCACTTAAAGAAGCGATCAAAAGAAGTACTACTCGTAATGAAATGAAAAATCTCGCGATGAAGTTTCCAGAGTCAATTTCCCTTATGCCAGCTCATTATAAAATGGAATTTGAACTTATGAATATTGGCCCAATTGATATGAAAATTGAAAAAATCTCCTCACTTTTAAACAAAGAGAAGTTACCTGCGGGAATTGTATCAGCAAAAGTCTTGGCCTCTGCTGGAATGTACAAAGATTTTTCAGCCGATGAAATCCGATTCCTTCAAAAAATGGGTATTGAATCTCAAGTCATTGAAGCCATGATCAATTCAAATACCAAAGCTCAAGACGAAATGAGGCAAGCGCAAAAAGATGAGGCCATGATGAAACAAATCAAAGAATTGATGGAAAAATCACAGCAGCAAGTCAGTGCTCAAACTGTAAAAAATGACGGCGGAAATTCGACCATTGAGTGTATCAAACAAAAATCAGCTCTAGAAGCTTGTGCGCAAACAACCAGCGGCTTCTTTAAAATGGCCTGTGATGCCACGGCCAGAGCTAGCTTTAACTGTACTTCACTTTAGGAGCTTGTTCTTGGCGAAATTTATCTAATTTTTTGTTGAAAACGACAAAGTCGAGATAACCCTTTTCATCCCATTTCGCCGATTCTAAGTCATCTAAGAATCCGATCAAACCACGTAGACTTATTTTCTCGATATCAGAAAGTTTGAGTAATTGATATTCTGCGATCTTATTTCTTAATATTTTAATGATCGGTTCTCTGTGTTTGGGAGCAAGAATCTTGGCCGATAAGTAAGAAGGAAAATCGAGGTAGATAAAGTTAGGAAGCTTTGGAATATAAGATTTCCATGTCAGTAAGAAATCCAACCATTGAGGAATGTGTTCAAAATTGAGAGCTTGCAATACAGTACAAATATTAAATTCAACTTTGTTACCTAAAGTTGATTTAACTAATTCTATATTGCGATCAATTTTTTTAAAGTCACTGCCCTTTCGTATGTAATCGTTAATCTCTGCTTTGCCCTCGAGTGAAACATCGAGATGGACTTTCTTAAATTGACTCCATAGATCGAGCGTATTTTGTGAAACGATGGTCAAATTTGTATTATAAAAAAGAGTCACTTCACTAGAGCGTTTTTGATCAATGAGAAATTTCAATATTTTCGAATGAACTGGGGCGAGCAAAGGTTCTCCACCCAAAAAGTTTACTCTTTTAATATTGGACAAAGCATCTCTCAAAAAAGGATTAAGCTCTTCATTCATTTGCCAAAAACTTTCTATTTGTGAAACTTCCTCTTTATTGTAGTCAAAGTTCATCTGATCAAAATCACTTTTTAAAAGAGTCGAAAAGAATGGACTGCACATTCGGCATTTGAGATTACAGATATTACCTAAAGTAAGCTCTAGAGTATGCAATCTCAACTCAACTGAGCCATCTGTTTGCATACTTTTCACTTGTTCTAAAAACTCATTTTGATATAGAGGAATCTGAGCTGTTCGAGGAGATTCTCCTCCATTTTTCTCGATTCTAAGACAAGTATTACAAAAATCAGGATATTGCTGATTAGACATGGCCAGGCGAATTGATTTATAAGAAGGATGATTCAAGACTTCTTCAACGGTATTGACATCATTAATGGAAATCAACTTACCATTTTGATCTTGCAAATCCTTGCCAGATTCCCCGTAACAACAAAAACGCAAATTCCCATTGGGTTCCACACTTAATTGAAGCCAAGGATATGGGCAGAGTTTATCAATCTTCATAGACCTCATTTCCTAGTTCAGGAAATATATCCCTTAAGTTTGTTTTATAATGCTCATCTAATCCTTTAGTATAGCTCTTAAACTTATCCCATAGAACGGTTCGATCATTCGGTTCTTGATCCATAAGATCGAGATGAGCTTTCAATGTATCTAAGTTTTTAATTCCCATGGGATCAATTTGAGATCGATCAAGACCTTTTAAGAAGAACTCAATTTCATTGCGAATTTTCATTTTCATTTTTTGAGGTAGAATATTGGGAGAAAGATAATGCGGGAAGCGCAGAAAACCAAAGAAAGGCACTGTCTCAAATACTCTTAGGCATTCTTTAATAAAAGGGACAATATTATGGACGTTATAAATTTGAAAAACAGAGTAAATGTCAAAATACAGAGGCATTAAGGGTTGTACTTTTTTTAACTTTTTAATGTTCTGATAAATAATGTTCTGCTCACTCCCCTGGCGAATGTACTGATTCACATCCTTTGTACCTTCTAAACTGACATGGAGTGCGACAGCTTTGAATTTGGGGATAAGCTTAAGCCAATCCTGATCGAGATGAGTCAAATTGGTTGTGATTTTTAAATGGATATGATGAGCCTCTCCGCAATCAACGGCCAATTGCAAAAATTCTTTGGCCTCTTTAGTAAGTAATGGCTCTCCTCCTTGAAGAAGAATTTTATCCATCCCCGTAAACCATTTTTTAAACTGTTTCTTTTGCTGATCTTTAAAATTCCACCCTTTAATAGCTCTTTCAACCGCTTCATTGGGAAAAACGAGTTCGAGCTTAGTAAAAACGTTTTTTAAACCTGCTGAAAACTCTGGAGAGCACATACGGCATCTAAGATTGCAGTGGTTAGAAAGACTAAAGTCTAAAAAGAGAGGCCCCTCTGTTTGCTTAAGAAGTGTTCCATCATCTTTTGTATGAGCTATCCAATCTTGCATATGATCTTGGTATTGGTGAAAAAAATGAGCTCGTGGAGAGCTACCTCCAGACTCATCAATCTTTTGACAATAATCGCAAAATCCAGGAAGACTTCCTTTCATCATTGTCGATCGAACTTGACGATAAAATTGATTATTAATGACCTCTTCAAAAGATGTCACTTCGGGAAAATAAATAACCTTCCCCTGATCGTCAATAACCTCTCTCCCTTTAGAACCATTACAACAAACTCTTAGTGATTCATCGAAGTGAACACTTAAGTGCATCCAGGGCAATGGACAAAGCGAATCAGTTTTTTTCACTGAAGGCCTCTCTGTACTCAGGTACAAAATCCTGTATTTTTTCACTTCGAATTTGATCTAAAGCTTTAGTGTAAGCAATGAATTTTTTCCAAAGCGGTGACTGATCTTCCTGTTGAAGATAGTTCAATACTTTATCGAGATGAAATTGAAATTCAACGGGTACACTCGAATTCATAAATTTCATTTTTAATTGATCTTTAAGATGAAGAGGTAAGGCTTTAATGCAATACAAGTCAGGGTCAAAGACAAAATCAAAAGTAATTTGCCGACTATTAAATTGAAGCTCATCTTTAAGATGGATCAGAAATTCGGGTAGTGAAAACACATTGAGAAGGCTGACCGCTGTTGCAATTGAAATTTTCACATGAGGAGATTCTTTCCTAAGCATCTTTAAGTTTTCAATAAATGATGAATATCTTAAGCCCCGTCTGATGTACTCTCCTCTTTTTCCAAAATCATCCAGACTTAAATTAACATTCACAGTTTTAAATTGATTCCAATAATCTGTAATCTTTTTCGTTTTAAAGCGTAATGTTGAAAAATTTGTCGTATAAAGAAGTCTGATGTCAGTCCTTTTCTTTTCTAAAAGAATTTCTAAAAACTGATAATGATTTGGTTCAAGTAAGGGTTCACCTCCCGCAAAATAGACTTCTTCAAGCGTTTCAAAATGATTTTCAAGTTGAGCAAAAAGATCCTGATCATTGGCCGTGGGTTTTACGACTCCTACATCTTCAAATTTTCCCCGACTCAAAAGCATAGCATCTTGGTACCATGATGTGCTCGCAGAAGGCATACAAGTACGACAAGTCAGATTGCATAAATTTGAAAATCGAATATCGAGATACTTTATGGTTGTTGCAACTCCATCTGCTGGCATTTTATACTTCTTAAGATTTTGAGTTCTCTTGCTTTCACTCCCTGTTGCTTCGATATCATAACAGTACTGACAATTTTTTGAACCAAAGCCTGATTTCATCTCATCTTTTAATAGTTTAGCCTTTTCACCAGACAAAATATCAGATAACGATTTTTCATGCATGTTTCCATAGGCTTTTTCTGTTGGATATTCACAACACGGACGCACTAAACCATTAGTGCCAATTGAAGCACTAACAAAGGGCAAAATGCAGAATTTTTCTGGAAATTTTTCCATAAGATATTAGACCACAAAAGCGCAATTTGCGCCAAGGCCAAAGGAGCTTATCTAAATCGCCAATCTAATCCCTTCAAGGCCTCGAGACGAGGTACGTCTAACCCACTTACTCCATTGGTTGACCGACATTGTGGGCGCTTTTGACCTTTATGGTCGAGATATTTTTGCCATGAACTTTGGCGCATTTCTTTAGTAATAAGTCTTTCTTTTGCAATTTTTGAAAACTGCAAATAGGAATCTCTCTTTACTCTTTTGAAGGGTGCTTCACCCTCTCGAATGACTTCAGTTAATCCAAATTTAGGACAATAACCATCAGCCCACTCAAAATTGTCTGTTAAAGTCCAATGAATATAACCTAGAACCTCTACGCCTTCTTCCATCGATTTTCTGATCGCAGCGAGATGTTCTATTAAATAGGCCGGTCGAACCCAATCATTCTGATCAGCAATACCATTTTCTGTGATTATAAAGGGAATGTGATTATAGCGATGATCAAATTCTTTAAGAATCTTGTAAAGTCCATGAGGATCGATGGCCCTCCCTGAATCACTGTACTCGAAGTCGTCAGCGAGTATGATTTTAGTTCCTTTTATGACTTCTCTACCATAATAATTGAGTCCTAAAAAATCGATATGATTTGAGACGAGATCGGAGAATTTAAAATTCATTTTTTGCCAGCTCATCCATGCAGAAAGACCTGATACTCTATTAATGCCTTGATAATTTGCAACATTGTGAGCTATTCCAATTTTATATTTTTTCCTTTTACTTTTACTCCATTGAAAAATTTGAATGTGCGACTGAGCCATATGTTGAAGGCTTTTTTCAAATCGTCCTTTAAATGGACCAAAGTTGAATAAACTCAAAGCACTGGCCCTGTAACGATAAGGCCATTCTCCTGCAACTTGAGACAATAGTGCATAAACCTGAGCTTCATTAAAAGTAACTAAATAATCGACTTGATCCCCTAATTCTTCGAGCACCGGTTGCCAAAAATGCTTAAAATCAGAAATCATTTCTTTTTCACGCCATCCACCATAGTCATAAGTCCAACGAGGTTCAGTGTGATGAAAAAGAGTGAGCATGACTTTCATTCCTCTTCCATGAATTCCCTCAATTATATTTTTATAATGAAGAAGAGCTTCACGATCAAGTTCTCCTTTTTTAGGAAAAAGCCTTTGCCAGTCAACTCCTAATCTAAAAACTTGTACGTTTAAATCACGAGCAAGATCCATTTCGACCTCTGGCCTCGTCCAAAAATGAATTCTTTCCTCTGGAAGGTATTGATTTTGAAAAGCGCGAACGCGATGTAAATTTGCAAAATCCATCCATATATCATCAAGATGATCTTCCACCTGAGAGGGCGCATTAGCAACGCCGAAAAAAAATTCAGGAGGAAATTGGATATCCTGGGCAAAAATGATGGATGACCATAAACTAATAAAAAGACAAAATCGTTTAATCATCACTAACTCTTAAAATTAAGTCATTTATAAGTCAATAGTGGTATTTTTACATGGTCCATGGCCAGATAGTTTCGCTCTTAATAGTCTTACCTTCAAAGTGAGGAGAGAGATATGAATTTCAAGATACTTGCTATAATTCCGGCCCTTTTCTGTGGACTCTTACAAGCAGAAACCTGCACTGAGCTTTTTGAAGCCAATAATGCAAATACGGCCATTGCAGCAAACTTCATTCTAAACTGTAAAATCAAAACAGAGAATGCTAGATATAATTCGACATTCCCACAAAGACTTGTAACTCAAGCATGCTTTATCGAGTCTGCTCAAGAGGTTGCTGATAAAATGTTTTCGACTTATCTGATAAGCAAAAATCAAAAACTATTGCTTAATTTTGTAGATGGTCCTGCCAGTGAACAGAAAGTTAAGTTAAAAATCAAAGATGGAATCTATACTCTGACCAGTAAGGAAAAATCATCACAAGGTGTTTTTATGTCTAAAATCACTAATAATTACGAAGTTCAAATTAAGGATCTTGAAAGCGATCAACCAAAACTTTCTTTTTCATTTGCAGAAGATAAGGTTTTTGGTTCTTCGAATAAAATGTATTCTTTAACTGCCGACTGCCTAAAAGAATAATCATTTATTCATTGTAAATAAGAATTTTTCCGAGATGAGGATTCTTTTTATTGAATTTCCAAATATAAGCGTCATAAACGTAATGACTTAAATTAACAGTGAATAGCAGTCCCACAACTGACGCCATCAGAATTGGATAAGTTGAAATTTTTGAATACAAATCATAAACGTAAGAACCAATTCTAAACTCGTCATCATGAATTATAAAATTTTGAATTAAAAAGACTTGGATAAAGGCAAAAGCGATGATGGGAACTAGTCCCTTTAGATATTGAGACATAAATTCATTCAATGACCTTAATTTTTCATTTCTATATTGACAAAGGGCAACAATACCAAAATAAGCAATTGCATGAATTATCAATAATCCACCTGCAATCAAATAATCATAAGGTTTGAAAACAAAAATCATTAAAAAAGTGGCACTGTTCGTGAGTGTCCAAATGATTTTTATCCATTGTTTTGCTTTTATTTGATAAAAATTTAATAATCCCCAATAAATAAGGGGGACCGAAAAGCAAATAGTGAATAAGACCTTTCCTATAATTGGCCAAGGTAACATTTGATACTGAAGAGGAACAAATGTTTCTACAAAATAACCTCTTGGAATTCCAATTTGAAGGGGATGATTCTCTTTCATATTAAAATGCCAATAGATAAAAGGAATGTAAAACGAAGTAACCAAAACTCTTAAATCCCACTTTCTTATTTTATTGATAATATCTTGTTTTGGTTTTTTATCTTCGGATAAATCTTTTAAGTTCTTTGCAAAATAGAGACTTGAAATGCCAAAAAGCTGCTTAACTCCATGATAAAGAGATGAATAGAACAAAAATCGCAAAGTCACTTCAATTGACCAAAGTGACAAAACAAACAGAACAACAAAGCAAAGAACAGGAATTCCTAAGAGGAATTGTTTCCCATGATTTTCTACAGTATGTTTATCCCAAAATGTTCTATAGAGAGTTAACCAGGCGTGGCCTCCGTCTAAAATGACTTCAACTAAAATCCAAATGATCAAAGCAGAATTTATACCAAAATCTAAGCCATCTAGCTCGAGATCAGAAAATTGAAAGATGACAAGCCATGTGATCCAATATGGAACAAAAAAAAAGAAGATATCGTATTTCCAATTAACAAACCATCGCATTGAAATCCCTCAGGATTATCTTATCACGACATTGGTTAAAAAATTTAACTCAATCGAGTAGACAATTAATAATATTGAATAGTTACCGAAAAATGGCCGAGTGGAGCTCTCAATTGAGGTGCCTACTAATATAGCTATTCGACCTTTGGCTTACTTGCCCCTGCGGCTTTAGCAGCCTCTTCTGCTTTTCGTTGATCGACAATCTTCTGTATTGGAGAAACGCAAGAGCTATCCCCAAGAACTTTTATGCTCATGCAATTTTGCATAGCTTTTACTCCTGATACAAAAGAGCTATAAGAGGCCATCGAGATATCTTGTGATTTTTCACAGCTCAAAAATGAATTTCCAAAACAATGCCCTGGAACTGATTTCATTTTCTCTTTTTGCTCGTCAATTTCACCCACGAGCTCTCTACATCTCACATCAAACTTGTTTCCTTTTTCTTTGATACAAGCGTTGATATCATCGTCACCGCAAAGTTTTTTTATAGTTTCGAAGCAAGTCTTTGTCCCAGCATCAAATAACTGATCTGATTTCATATCTCTAACAGCAACAGGGGCATCATCTTGAGGTAAAAGAATGGCCAAACAAGTTTCAAAGTTCGCATCCTTACTGGACTTCTTGGCACAAGATTCAAGACTTTGATCACCACATGTCTCTTTCAGTATAGTTTTACATTCTTGAATGATCTCTTCACTTGCAAAGACAAATTGAGCGACAATTAATGTTAAAAGTAATGATATAACTTTCATCGCAAATCCTTATTTTTGTATTTTAAAGATTTTAACACCGATGGAAAATCTGCCAAAAGAAATTGAGCCTAGCTAAGTATTGATTTTAACTTTAAAGATTAAACATTTCTTGAAATTGAACCACCAAAGAATCATTTGGTAACTTGTCGCAAAGACCAGCAACCTCCCAAACATAGCAACGATTAATATATTCTTTTGTCAGCATTTGATGGCCCATTGAAATACTTGGACTCTGGCCAGTTCTTGGCTGCGACCAAGCTTCACCATAACTACTTGGGAACTCTCCATTTTGATCAAAAAACTCTACAAATGAATTTATGACCTTTATACTCCTATTATAAAGTCCAACTTTATTTCTCATCTCTTCTATCGCATTACTTTTAAGAATAGGTGTTAGATCTTTTAATGAGATGACCCCACTCTCTTTGACCCAAACAGGCGTGTACTTAGGAATCATACTTGCTATTTTTAGAGCTGCCGCTCGTATAGCTGCTCTTGGACAATTGATAGGACGTAGAGAATCATTTCTATAAGCTTTGCAGCTCTTGAGCATAGTTTCTAAGCATTTCTTATCAGTCAAATCCTTGCCTTTGCAGACACTTGGTTTTTTTAATGTTTTTTCCCAATCTAAACCATAAAGTCCTGCATCTGTTTTACCTAGTTGAGCAAGTCCAACACCCCATCTATAGGGAGAACAGTTTGTCTCATCTGACAAACAGTTATTTTTCTCATGAAGATTTTCGGTGAAGACATCAAACAAGGACTCATGTTGAATAATCGAAGCGACCAATGCCGGATTCTCTGCTACTTTTTGGGCTTCTTCTTTGATAATTTGAATAAGCTCCAATGGAAGACGAAAGGCTTTTGCTTTGAGGCAATCTTCTCCATTTTTTCGTTTCGGAATCTCAGGGCAGCTCACATTTCTGTCAGTCGCGACGTCTATAACATTTCCATTTGAAATGGGTACGTAACGATCAAGACTAGTAAAAAGATTCTCATTCATTCTTTTTTTCATCTCTTCTGTTAAAGAATGGGCATCCAGCTCAATCTCTAAAGTATATGGAAATTGGATATATAAAGCATTATTGACTTGATCAGTAGGACGGGCCAAATGATCGATGGGATTAGAATCAAATATTTTTCCCGTGGGATTTTCTTTCGAATAGGCAACCCAGCCTAATTCTCCCTTAAGATTTCCATTGAGGATTTTGATATAGAGTCTATGAGTCTCTGTCGAAAGAATAAAAGCTTCTGTTTGTGCTGAAATTTCAGCAGCTTGCAGGCAAAGAGATGCCATCAGTGAAAGTAAAATAATGGCCATTTTCATAGTGATGAGTTTATCACTATCTGGTTAGTCACTTTCTGGTCATTGAAGAAACTATAGACCTGACAAAGAAATAGACAGAGCTATAGAGGGTCCAAAACGTCCAATTTCTCTCGTGGGATAAAGTAAACATCAACTAGCTGTAATGTACTTTTACAACAAACTTTCGAAGTTGCTCATTTTTCTTATGATAAATCAAATCGCTAATAAAAAAAATCGCCATCCACATCTTAAAAAGCATACACTTTAATAAGAAGCATGCGACTAAAAGACTCGAGCAAAAAGGAAAACACGAAATGAGAAAGATTAACAAAAAGAAAGTTATCTTAAAATCAATCCTCCTCGTGATCTCTCTGGCCGTTTGGTACATTATCTATGAAGGATTAACTCAGTCTCGCTGATTTACTGAGCTTGTAACTTCACCACTTCACTCTTTAATACTTCACCTTGGTATGAAATTTCGATTTTAAAAGACAAAGAAGCGTCTTTGGCCTTTTCTTTAAAAGTATATTGAAGAACAGCAGTTGTCGTTTCTCCTCTGTTTAATGCTTTCGTTTTGACCGTCGCAACATCGAGATCGACATACTTCGTGCCTTCTAAAACAGTCATTTTGACATCATATCCGTTGGGAACAAAATCTCGAAGGCCTTGAAGCTTAACTTTGACTTCGTGACTTCTGAATTTCCATTTAAAAGGAAAAACTGTCCACTTACGCCATTCTGGATTGCGATCAATCTCAAGCGCCGATTGAACTTCAGGGTTCACTTTAACTTGTGCTCTAAAAGTGACTGTTTCTTTGTAACTGCTCGCAAGTTGATCACCAGGATAAACAAGCATCGCTTGAATAGTGATATCACTGCCAGGACGAGCATTGTCTTTTACTTTTCCAAGCACGACATTTTTCAAATCAATATTTGATCGAGCAGGAAGCTCTGTCAGAGTCGCTTTATTATTTTGAAGAGTGATATTCTCGCTGACTGATTGAATCGTCATCGAAATAGCGCTCCGTTGCTGAGCTTGTTTACCTAAGTTAGAAAGCAGTAAACCTAAAGACAGCTCACTTCCTTGGAGAAGGCCCCTCGGGTCACGCGCTTCAATTGAAGTTCCGGCGGTTCCCGCTCTCACTCTTGTTACTCCATTGCGATTGAAAAAATCTCCCGCAGATTTTGTCCCTTGAATTTTCGCATCGATTCTGGCCTGAGCAATGTTTTGGTTAAAGCCATATTCGATTCCTGCCAATTTACCATTTTGTTCAGCAACAGCTGCTCCTTTCACAAAACTCTCTGCAAAGACAATTTTATAAGAATCAGTTTTCGCCATAGCGAACTGGTCATTGCGATGAATTGAGAAGCTGGCATTTCTTGAGTCTTGATAAAAACGTGAATATCCAGAAAAATATGTTTCTTTATGAGCGCGAGCGTAAAAGCTCTTAAAGCTAGTGTCATAACTATTTCCACAAGCACTTACGAATTCAGCAACTTCTTTATAAACCTGTGAACAGTCTTGGTCGTCTTTAACAACGATTATGTTTTGAGGATTCTGATAGACATAAGAAGCTTCAGAGAGATTGCGTGAGTCTTGCGTATACTCTTCAAGAGCACTCTCAACTTTTCGTAGAGTTCCATCAATTTGAGATTCAAAAGAATTGGCGCGCTCGCGTTCTTCATCTGAAATATCTGTCTCGTCTGATTTATCGAAGCCTTTTTCTAGAGAAGAATCGATAAGAGACACAAAATCAACGCGCTTTTGATTATCAAGAGTAATCAAATTGCGTGGGATATCTCTTAGAAGTTCATTTTTCTTTTCGTTATAGCCAATTGGAAAATCCACTCTCTCGGCTTCTGCTTTGGCGTTATCGAGACCAATAATCATCCCTGCAGCATGACCACGCTCAAAATCCTCTTCGCTCTCAGTTCCCTTTTTATAGCCTTCATCAAAGCCTAAAAGTTTGCCTCGAATAATCCCTCGCTCTTGTCCATCTAAAAGAGCAATCTCTTTACCAATTCTTGCTCCAATGGTTTGACCTTCCTGAGATACGATCAACTCACCTTTATCAGTTCCCTTTTGAGTTGCTAGTGCTTGGGCCTGATTGGCACCTAAAGCTTGAGCTTCACTTAAGAACTGACGATATAATGTAAGGCGTTTTTGCCACTCTTGGTAATCGCCTTGAGTTTTAAGTTCTGAAGCTGTCGCCAATCTATCGGCCGACTGAAAATTCTTTTGCTGTTGAATAAGATCATTACTGAGGCGAGCAATCTCTCGCTCTGATTGATCAATTTGCAATTCCAAGCTTGATATTTGTCTGTTGTAAGCTTGAATGTTTTGCTCGTTTCTGGCCATGGTCGATTCATTTGCCGATATTTGATTTTCATTTTGAGACAATTGGTTTCTCAGCTGTTGCAGTCGTTGATTGAGATCGTGAACCACTTGGTCCATCTGAGAGAGCTCTGCACCCAATGAGCTTACAATGCGTTCTTGATTATCTGTTAAGCGTTGGCTTTGTTGGTAATCGCGAAGATCAGAAGCATAAAGTTGCTCTGCTCTTTGCAGATCATTCTCTAAACTTGGTAATTGTTGGCGAAGGCGATCTCCTCTTTGTTTAAGATCACGAACTTCATTTTCAATTGAAGTGAGACGTCGGCTCAACTGAGGCAACTCACGTTGAATGTCAGCGATTTTACTTTTCGCTTGGTTGATATCGTCTTGGACATCTTGCAAGCGTTTCTGCGCCATTCTCACTTGATTTTGAGCACTTTTTACTTCATTCACTTTGCTATTATATTGCGACTGTGCGGTCTGGTAAGCTTGCTCAAGACCTGCAAAACTTCTCGAAGCATTAGCATATTCAGTTTCTAATCGGCTTAATTCTGAACTTTTTCTTGAAATATCTTGTTCAACGCTAGAGATTTGAGATTGAAGGCGCGGTCTTTCTGATTCAAGATTGGTAATTTCTCTTTGAAGACTTGACTGCGATCCTCTGACTTGAGCAATCTGCTTCTCCATATTATCGATTTGACGAGTCGCTCTTTCCTTATTCTTAAGAGCAGTGGCCATTTCACCTTCGATCCCACGAATACGTGTTTCGAGTGATTGCTTTTCATTCTGGAGTTTTCTGATTTGATTTTGTGAATCTGGAGTTTGTGGCCCAGATTGTAAACTTCTAATCTCCCCTTCAACTCTTGAAACTTCACTTTCAAAACGAGCTTTCTTTGCTCCTAACGCTGAAACTTCTTGGTCATAATTAGAAACTTCACTTCTTGCTTGTGAAATTCTTGATTCAAGATTTGAAATGACAGATTCACTTTGAGAGAGTTCCGTTTTCTTCTTGTTTATTTCACTTTGATTTTGAGAAAGTTTGTTTTCTAAGCTGTTCTTAGTCCCATTGAGTTGTGACAATTCATTTTTAGCTTGCGAGATTTGATTTTTAAGAGGATCGAGACTTCGAGAAGCTGCATCTAATTGGGCCTTAGCCTGATCTCTTTGGTTTTTAAGAGAAGTGGCTTCTCTTTCAAGTCGCAGTACATTTGCTTGAGCTTGATTAACTTCATTGCGAAGATTTTGTAATTGACCTTCGGCCTGAGTGATAGCTCTTTCTAACTTATCTTTTTGACTTTCTAAATTTGTGATCTTGCTTGAAACACTTATTTTTTCTTGATTGAGCTCAATCACTTTATTGCGAACATCTTCTAATACGATTTGAATTTTTTGAATTTCACTGCGTTTGATTTGAACTTCACGATCAGAGCGATCCAATTGAAGTCGGAGCTCTTCTAATCTTTGGCGAAATTGTTCAAGTTGACGTTGCTCAATATTATAGCGGCGAGAGAGATTATCTAAACTTGTTTGTGTACTAGCGCGCTCTTGATCTGTACTTCTAATGCTTGATGATAAGTTTTGATTTTCTCGCGACAGTTGAGCGTTATCATTTATTCTCCGAAGAATATCATTTTCGAGTTCAGATATGGCCCTTTGTGATTCACCAATTTGATTTTGAGCTGAGGTGACATCACTCTCATTTTGACTGATCTGTGATTGTGTTGATCTCACAATGTCCAATAATTGATTGGCATTAGCACGATCGCGAGAACTTTGAGCCTCGGATTGACGATATTGAGATTCATATGTCGGGTGATCTATTTCATTAGGCAAATTGGCCAAAAGTAGACTTGGGAATAGTATAAGAATTACGGGGGCAAAAGCCCTCATTGATGCTTTCATAATCTCTCCATAATGAAAGTGCAGTGGTTCTGTACTCATCTCCAATTTAAGACCTCTCGTAAAGGGCCTCGTCCCAAATGAAGGAAAATCATCCGATTCTTACACGGTAATGTTAGTTTTTTAGCTCAATTTGTGTTCAAAAGGTGTCTTCGTGACACTAGGGCATTGAAAAGATCCTCAGACCGCCAGCATTCTTTCTTTGAAGTCTATACTTCTCAGCCTCTCCCCATACAGTGTCCACTTTTAGAAAACGATAGAGCTTCTCTTTGAGGTTCAAGGGATCAATTTCGAATTCAGGTATCCCCTGAACCTCAACTTCAGAGCGCGGTCCAATGGTAAACATTCGAGTACCATTATCTGTAGCTCTTTGGGGATTAAAAAGCTTTTGATTGAGATGATGGGCCTTATGGTAATAGCCACCGAATGAAAAGAAGTTAGCGACCTTATAATAAAGATTATGATTATAGTTCACGACTTCTACTGAACCATCTGGCAAATTGCGGTGATTGATATAATTGATGTGGGCCAAAATCAAAACAGAGCTGATAATAAAGGGTATCTGATAGACCAAAAACAATTCTGGGCCAAGCACAAAATACCAAAACGTAACTCTTAAAAGATAATTAACATTAAAGCCAATATTTTGAAGAGACATTGTTCGCTCAAAAGCAGGATCATCTCCAAAAAGCTCTCTTTGATATTGGACTGTTTTTTTCTTCACATAGCGGTTCGGCGCAAAAGCAAATTTTAAAAAGGACATACCTTTTGGAGAAACCGGATCTCCCTCTTCATCTGGCATTTTGTGATGAAGAATATGGATCAGGGCAAAGCTCGGCAATCCATAAAAAAGGGCCAAACCACACAACTCACCAACCATTCGATTAATCCAACTGCCAAAGATATTTCCATGAGCGGCATTATGAATGAGTGAAGAGACTGACCATGCAAAAGGAATGGCAATGAAAGGCACGAACAAATGCCAAAGCTGTAACGAAAACTCACCTCTTTGAACGAAGCTAAAGGCCAAATAATTAAGACCCATTAAAAAAAGAGCATTATAAGCATAGTTCTTATTTAAATAATGGAGGTCACGACGAGCGTTGACAAAAATATTGTTAAAAGACACGACTTACCCTTTAAAATTGATCTTAATCCAAAGATTATAATTGAAAGGGGGTTATTTCAGGCAATAAGTGAACACTTTATAGGGCCGTCAACTGTTTAAACAACGATTGAAGAATCGCCAATAACTCATCCAAATCAGTAGGTTTACTGTTGTCAGGCTGCTCTCATTTTATGAATGCCCGTTCTTCAAAGGATAAACCAAATATTCAAGGCCATTTACCTTAATTTCATAAAGGAGTTGCAACAATTTACCTATCGCCGTTTTTGGAATCCCTTGATTGTAATACCAAACCACATAGGGCTCAGGCAGATCAATCAGCAATACCCCTTTATACTTGCCATAAGGCATGGGTAAGGTGGCCAATTGAATAAGATCATTTTTGTTGGGAATCATTATCACAAATTCTAGTATTCAAGAATCAGCTTGGCCAGATAACAGAAACTGTTAAACAAGGTCAGTAAATTCTCGACAAGATCACTTTTTATGTAAGAAAAAAGTAGATCAAATTTAACTCAAATTGAATCATAACTTCAATAATAGAGTGATGAAGTATTTACTGCTCACCACTCTCTTCATGTCTATCCAAAATCTCTATGCTGGACTAACTCCAATTCAAGAGATTTTCTCTCCAGATGAAAGCATGTATCCCACAGATCAATATCAAAAAGTAGCAGTCCTCCAATGGGCCAATACTCAAGACACACCAATTGAAGTCAATTCTGCTGAAGCTGAAAGATTCAAACAAAGAAATCGTGAAGCAATCGCGGAATACGCTGAGGAAGCGAATCTTCAAGGCGCCACTTTATTGGTAACGCCTGAAATGGCGGTCGTTGGTTACCCTTCACAACCAGAGTTTGATGACAACTTTGCCTCTGTTACCCAAGCTGATCCTTATGCTGAAGATAAAAATGGTCCGACCTTTCAATATTTCAGCAAGATTGCTCAAAAACTTAAAATGTATTTGCATATTGGTTTTTTAGAAAAAGTTAAAAGCGAGAGAAAATTCTTTAATTCAGTTATGGTCATATCGCCAAAAGGGAATCTCATTGCCACTTATCATAAGCAGAATCTTTTTGGTGGTGAATCTATGTATATTAAAGAAGGCAATGGACCTATCACCTATCAAGGTCCCGCTGGAGAAATAGGATTAGGAGTTTGTGCTGATATTTACGACTCAACTTTTCTCAATCAATATCGCCAATTAAAAGTTGATGCTCTCTCACTTTCATCTTCATGGACTGTTCACAACTCTGCTTATAGCTATTATGTCAGTGCCGCCAAATATCTTAACACTTTCATTATGGGGTCCAATCACAACTATTTTCCAGACGCTGGCGTGGTCAATGCTGATGGGACAATTCAATCTCATATTCGCCAAACAACGGGTCTTGCTTTTGGTTTTCTTCAGCTTAAGTAGTGGAATAACTAGTATTGACTCTTTTAAATATAGATTAAAACTATCTATCACATAGAAATTTCGTCATATTCCTTTCCTTATATTGGTCGCAAGATGTGCCTTAACCATTTAACAAAGGATGCAATTATGACGACACCAATGAAGCCTGAAAGAACGCCAAAATTACCTAAAGGTGAAAAAGTTCAAGATTCACCTCAACAGTGGGAAGAAACAAAAGCGAAAATTCATTCTAAATTTACAAAACTTAGCACCGCTGACATTGAAGGATTGAGAGGCCACATGGACCAGCTTACGAGCAAGGTTCAAAAAGTCTACAATTATGACAAGTCACGTGCAGAAACAGAATGCAAAGCATTTAACAAGACCCTAAGGACCTAGTCTTACTCGCTCCCAACGAGTAAGTTCACTTACGAAAATGCGAGGAGTTTAACTTTTCGCATTTTTGGTCCCTTTTATAATAAGGATGGTTATGAAAAATTTAATATATGAAGCACGAATATTTTTTAAAAATGTAAAAAGCCAATACTTGCTTTATAAAAAGAAGCAGATGTTGGGGGATAAGAAGATCTCCCTTAATTTAAAAAACAAGAGGATCTCATCAAATAAAAACAAACTCAAGACTATTTAAATGGAATATTCGAATAAAGAAATCCTCACCATTTAAGTGAGGATTTCTTTATTAAAAATTGTGAACTTGCTTTCTAAAAAATGCTCTTAGTCTTTTGTAATTTCTTTTGTATTGATTTATTTCAATCACTATCTTAAGTACAAGATTTGAGAAAAGAGATTCCACCGATTCACCTTTACCAAAGCAATAGAGATTCAATAAATCGATTCGGATCGTACCTGAAAAACTATCCTCACATTTAGTTATCGCCAATTCAATCAGGGCTTCTCTGGGAATTTTCCCCTCTAAGACGGCCAGCTCACGATTGATATGATCTAGTTCAATATCAGTGAGAACAAAGTAATCATTCCCAACTCTTGCATGAATAAGTCCACCAGTATTAATATTAATTTGTGCCATTTTTTCCTCCCAATCTATCCGTTTATTGTGAGAGCGCTGCGATTAGAAATCACATTAACAAATCACTTTTCGAAACGAATCATTAAAAGCCTTACATTCGACTTCAGCTTTAGACTTGTCATAATCGTAAGCTTTTTGAACCTTGCTTGTGAGTAAGTTCATATGTCCATGCAAGCCTTCGATATCAGATTCACTGAACTTGGAAAACTTCTGTTAAATCTTACTTTTCAACTTTTTCCAATCGTTTTTTGATGCAGTCATTGTTTCTCCTTTGTAGAGGTTTAGACTCTTATCATGAACTTAATAGATTAATAGTTATAATACTTAGTCACTATGTGATATATAACCAATTACTATGTATAATTTTAATCATCTCTATTACTTCTATATTACCGTCAAATCGGACGGAGTTACTGCCGCAGCAAAACACCTTCGCATTAGCCAGCCCTCTTTAAGTGGGCAACTAAAAGTTCTTGAAGAAAATATTCAAACGAAACTTTTTAGAAAAGTAGGACGCAAGAATGAACTAACGAAAGAAGGTTCGATTATTTTTGGTTTTTGTCGAAAGATGTTTGAGCTTTCTGAAGAGATGGAAGAATCGATTACTGAAAAAATTCCTCATGTTTCCCGAAGAATTAATATTGGAGTCAGTGTTGAGATAGCGAATTCATTCTTAGTAGAAGTTATCAGCCATTTTTTGGGTAAGTTTAATGAGAGGCTCCGCCCCAAAATCACTATGATCACTGAATCCCATGAAAAGCTGTCTGAACTACTTCGCTTTAGAGAAATTGATGTAATCGTTTCACCATTTAACATGACAGATCCGGATCTTGAAAATCTGCAACAACTCGAAGTCCCAGTCAATCTCATTTGCACGAAGAACAAAGTAAAGATCAACAACACTCGGCAGAGAAAAGATAGTATTTTGAATATTCTTAATTCTTATTATAAAGGCAAGCACGCCCAATGGGTCATGCCCAGCACTGGTTTAAAACTTCGAACAGAAATTAATCAATTTGCTGAAGAATACAATTTAAAAGGAAGAACAGTCTTTGAGAGTGATGTTATAGAATCGCTTACCCGATCTATCGTCGATAATATTGGAATCTCATTCTTGCCACTCATCTATGTAGCTAAGGAGCTTGAAAATAATGTTGTCGAAAGTTATGGACCAAGAGATGGCTTTTGGAAATATAAGATTGGTTTAAGCTGTCACGTTAAAAGCAAGGATGACCATCTCATCTCAGAACTATCAAAATCATTGCTAGATATTTGTAAACCAGTCGTTAAAAAGAAAAAGAGTTAAGGGAGAAACCTCGCTTTTTCCTCTTCCGTCGGTAGCCGACAATTTTCCTTCTTTCCAAAAAAACGATATCGGGCTCTAGATATAAAATCATAAAAATAATTTTTAAAGGGAAGAAAATTAAAAACCTTCACTATATTCCAGGCCCAGCCCAATTCACTCAAAATAAGGATAACGGCATTTGCTTTAGTATAAATCATTCCATTTTTCAGAAAAACAACGGTGGACAATTCATTATGATATATCGCTGGTAAGAGCTCTTTGGCCGTTTGCCCCTGCAAAGAGGCGACCTTATACTTTTTTTGTCGATCGACCTTCAAAAGAAAATCAATAAATCCGTTGCAAAGATTGCATACTCCATCGAAAAAAATAATTTGATCATTATGCATGACTCTAATTCCAACCCACTTATCATTAAGAGATGCTTCGAGTATATTATGTAAGAGTTATAATTAAAAGGAGCATAAGTTTATGTCTAAAGCTAGACCACAATATATCAAGCATGTAAGCGAAATGATTATTGATCAATCCTTTTCTTACCCTGGCGATACTGAAACTTTTGGAATAGGAGCGGCCATGGGAAGAAAATTAGGACTTAAGAGGATTGGCATAAATTACGAAATACTAAGACCAGGAGACCGTTCTAGTTGGCCCCACGCTCATTCACACGATGAAGAATTCATTCATATTCTTGAAGGACATCCAGATATGTGGATTGATGGTCATATTTATGTTCTTAATCCTGGAGACTGCATCGGTCTTCCACCGGGAACTGGACATGCTCATACCCTGATAAATAATACTGACAAGGAAGTTAAAGCCATCGTCGTGGGAGATGTCGGGCATCCAGAAGACAAAATCTTTTACCCACTTCATCCAAAGCGAAATGATGAATGCAAGAAAAAAGGACTTTTTTGGGAGGATCATCCCAATCATGAACTTGGAAACCATCACGGATCATCGAATAAGAAGAAAATTTAAATTCTTACTTTGATCAAATGAGTTTCTCCATCG